>Ga0307478_10003938_pt1 | contig 10784 bp, 7 predicted proteins | sample atmos_gasesECM4C_2_FD_203713 | JGI IMG/M metagenome (GOLD analysis project Ga0307478, IMG submission 203713) | Hardwood forest soil microbial communities from Morgan-Monroe State Forest, Indiana, United States - atmos_gasesECM4C_05 | ecosystem: Environmental > Terrestrial > Soil > Temperate...
GCGGGTGCCGTTGCGCTCGTCGCAGAGAGCATCGAGACATACCCGGCCATTGCTCTGCATAAGACCTAGGGGATGATCTTGCAGACAGTGTTCTGGTCGGTTGTTGACCCTTGCGTTGCTCCGAACGTTGAGTCGCCGTGCTCTTTCAAGTCACCGCTTGGGTCCCCGTCTTCGCGATTTCGCAACATCCAATGGACAACGCCGAAGACCTTTTTGCCATGGTGTTTAAACAGTTCTCCAAATGGAATTCTTCTTCTCCCACGCTTAGCGGCTGCTATCAACTGCTGCTCGATCTTCGCGCGAAGATCGCTGACCTCTGAGGTATCGTCGTGCGCCGATAAAGATGGAATCACCGCCACGATTGACTTCCTCTCTCAAACCGGAGCCCAACGGTAGTTCCGGCTCCTTCTTTCAATCCTTTTCTCTGTTCATCCACTCGCGGACGTACGCCGGACAGTTCTCAAGCTTCATGCCATCCGCCTCGCAACTCCTTAGAAACCTTACTGCGTCGCGATCCGCCATCCTCACGTCTCGCAAATCCAGAACGACGTTTCGGTAGTCGCGATCAAAAAGCCTCTTCAGTTCCGGAACGTGCTCCGCCTCCATACGTCCACTTAGGCTGAACACCGTAAATCTCTGCCTCGTTGATCTCTCGATTCTCAAGGTCATCGCTTGTCGTTGCGATGTTCTGCATTGCCGCGATCCCGGCCTGACGTAAGTGGAAATGCAATGGAGAGGCCACATGCAACATATTGAAAACAAGTAGTTAGAGGTAGCGGTCGGATGACGGAACTCCGGCAAGTGCCGGATTTCCGGGAATTGAGGGGTGAGGGACTCACCACTGTTTAGAGATAAACTTGTGTTTGTTGATCCCCAGTTGCTTAATTTTGGTGTCCAGCGTCGATCGGGGGATTCCGAGTTTCGCTGCCGCACCTTCTGGTCCGGCGACTTTTCCCTTGCATTCTGCCAATGCGGTTTCGATAATTTCAATCTCCTGATTCTGGAGTGTTTCGGGCAAAGGACCTGCTAATTCCGACCGGGGCGGCTGCACGCTTGCCAGCCAGGCCTTTTCGATCCAAAAAGTGTCGCCGCTGCACAAGATCACCGATCTTTCAACAATATTTTGCAACTCGCGGATATTTCCAGGCCATGGATAGGATTGGCACAGCTCGAGCGTCTTATTGTCGATCTTGCAGATTTGTTTTCCGACTTTTTCCGCGTAGCGTTTTACGAAATACTCCACCAACATCGGAATATCCTCTTTCCGCTTGCGCAGAGGAGGCACCTCAATCGGGAAAACGTTCAGCCGGTAAAACAAGTCGGATCGAAACGCCCCCGCCGCAATGGCTGCCGTTAAATCGCGGTTGGTTGCGGCTATGACACGAACATTGGTTGTAAGAATTCGGTTACTTCCCACTCGTTCGAACTGCCGCTCTTGAAGTACTCGGAGCAATGTAATCTGGGTCTCTGCGGGAAGATCGCCCACCTCGTCTAGAAAAATCGTACCGGAATGTGCCAGCTCAAAGCGGCCCTGGCGGCGCTGCACCGCTCCTGTGAAGGCGCCTTTCTCGTGGCCAAACAGCTCCGATGCGATCAAGGACGAAGGAATTGACGCACAGTTTACGCTGATGAACGCCTGGCCGGAACGTTGCGAGTGCTTGTGTATGGCGCGAGCAATCAATTCTTTTCCGGTACCGGTTTCGCCGGTGATAAGCACCGTGGAATTGGTGGGGGCCACTTTCACAATGCTGGAGAGCACGGTTTGCAGAGCCGGGGATGATCCCACAATGTCCTCAAACATGAATGCCTGATCGATTTGCTCCCTCAGCGCAAGGTTTTCGTCACGCATCCTCTCCTCGGCCTGCTTGCGATCCTCGATATCCGTCCCAGTCGCATACCAGCGAATAATGTGTCCCTGGTCGTCGCGAAGAGGATTGTAACGGACAAGAAACCAGCGATATTTACCGTCTTTCCCAAGCGCTCGTTGCTCAAGCTCGAAAGGCTTACCGATCGCGAGCGCCTCACGGCGCTCCTCGCGTAGCCTTTCCAGATCCTCGGGGTGGAAGACCCGTGCGCGCTGGTCTTCTTCCTGCACGTCCTCCAAAGTGAGGCCGGTGTAATCGAGCACGGTCTGATTTGCATAAAGGGCTGTTCCATCCGAGCGCAACACGTAAATATAACTGGCGATGGCGTCGGTCATCCGCCGAAGCTCTGTCTCCTCCGCCTTTATTTGCTCAAACGCGGTCTGCAGAGCCGCTCTCGCTTCGTGCTGCTCGGTGACATCCATCGCCGTACCGACTAATTCAATGACCTCACCGGAAGCATTTACCACTGGGTGTCCGACGACATGAATGTACTTGGCCGGGCCGTCTGGCAGAAGAAGCCGAAAGTCGTTCTCAAAGTCAGTTCTGTCCCGAATGGCCTGCTCAACCACAGCTGTGTTACGGCGTGCGTCCTCCGGGTGCAGACGCTTGACTACCTCCGCGTAAGATGGTGGCACGGGACCAGGATCAAAGCCTAAGATCCGATACATCTCTTTTGACCAATAGGAAGCGTCCCAGCCGAACCTTGGGATCACGGCAAGCTCTTGACCGGTCTCGCGCTGCGCGTTTTCCATCGAGGGGACCCGCACCGCCCAACTGCCAGTGTGGGTCAATTTCTGTGCTTCGGCCAGATAACCCTCACTCCTTGTGAGTTCGCTTTCTGCTTTCTTGCGCTCGGTGATATCCATAACGGTCCCGATAAACTCTACAAGCTCGCCCGACCCGTTCAAGATGGGATGGCCTACAGCATGGAGATGCTTGATCGCTCCATCGGGAAGAACAATGCGGTAGTCGGCTTCATAATCAGTTTTCTCGATTTCGGATCTCTCAAAGAGCTCCCGAATGCGCTTCTGGTCGTCGGGATGATTTCTGCTAAGCCAAAATTCTGTGGTCGAAGTATCCTCATCAGGCTTGACGCCGAATATTCGAAACACTTCCGGCGAGACTATGACTGTCCCCGATAAAACATCGTGCTTCCAGCTGCCTGTTTGGCTTATTCTCTGCGCCTCAAGCAAATCTGCTTCACTGCGTCGCAGTTGCTGTTCCGCGCGCTTGCGCTCCGTCACGTCCATGTCGGTACCAACGCACTCGATGATATTTCCGGTTTCATCGAGAACCAGGTGTCCGATCGCGTGGATGTGCTTTACCGTGCCATCAGGCAGCACGATCCTGTAATCTTGCACAACATCAGCTTTCGTTCGTAATGCCTTGTCGACTTCTTCGTTAAATCTGTCGCGATCTTCCGGGTGTACCAGTCGAAGGAACTCTTCTCGATCTGGGAGGTTGCTCCTTTGAGGATCTAATCCAAAGATTTGTCGCATTTCCTCAGACCAGTAAATGCACTTCTCAGTTTTAGGGTCGACGGCCCAACTGCCCGTTTTGGCTAGTCTCTGGCCCTCCGCCAGATACGCCTCGCTTCGCCGAAGGGCTTCTTCGGTACGTTTGCGCTGTGTGATGTCCTCGGACAGCGCCATTATGAATTGCGGTACCCTCTCGGTGCCCGGCACAAGAGAAACGTTGTTGCTCACCCAAACCGCACTGCCGTCCTTGCGCAGATATTTTTTCTCAATCTGAAACTGTCGTCGTTTTCCCTCCAGCAACTCGGTGATGAGCGTCCAGTTGGCTTCGCGGTAGTCCCCATGCGTTACGTCCAGAAAACGAAGTGCACGCAGTTCCTCGTCCGTGTAACCCACGATTGTCTGGTAGACATGATTGGTGGCCAGGAAGCGGCCATTCAGGTCAGTCAGCGCAACGCCGATAGCCGAATTCTCAAAGACGGATCTCCACCGCTCCTCGCTTTTCCGAAGGGCTTGCTCAGCCCGCTTGCGATCTTCAATGTCGATAGCGGTTCCATACCATCTGACGAGCTTTCCAGTTTCATCGCGCAGTGGTGCATTGCGAACAAACCACCAGCAATATTCTCCGTCTGCTTGCCGAACCCGCGCTTCACTCTCCATTGGTTGCCCGTTCTTAAGAGCTGTGTGCCAATCGGCGACGACCCTCGTCCGGTCATCGGGATGAACAACCGCTTCCCACTTCCACCCGAATGCCTCGTCCAAAGCTAAACCGGTGAACTGCAACCAACGATCATTAACGAAATCAACGTGACCCTCGGGCGAAGTGCTCCAGACATACGCGGGAACCGTATTGACCACGTCGCGAAGCTCTCTCTCGCTCCGGCGGGCAGCTTCCGTCCGCTGCTTAATTTCATCGAACGCTTTCTCCAACTCGGTTCTGGAGTTCCACTGTTCAGTAACGTCCATGACGGTGCCGACGACCTCAGTGACTTCACCCGAGTCATCCCTGACGGGATAAGCGACAGAATGGAGGCGCTTTATGGTGCCGTCTGGGAGAACGATTCGAAAATCAGTCCGAGAATCTAGCCACTCTTTTCCAGAGGCCTCCATTCGTGCTCTCTGCTCGATCAGTGGTCGATCCTCAGGGTGAACTCTTTCGAGGAACTGTGGCCAAGTGGGTCCCGTTTCCAGGTCTTCGTAGGCATAAATGCTAAAAATCTCTCGCGACCAGAAGAGAACGCCGGAACGCACATTCCAGGCCCAACTGCCTGTGTGCGTCAATTTCTGTGCTTCGGCTAAATACCCCTCACTCCGCCTGAGTTCTCTTTCTGCTTTCTTGCGCTGGGTAATATCTCGATAAATGAGGTAGATGGCTCCGTGATCGAAGCCAAGCGAAATGCCCGTGGCCACGACGGAAACGTCAAAGCGAACACCGTCTTTGCGCTGCCGAATTGTCTCCAGTTCAACTCTGTTTCCCGAAATCAGCCGATCCCTATAACTGAGAGCCTCAGCGCGCAATTCCTCTGGGACTATTAAGTCGGGAAGCCACTGCCCCGCAACCTCTTCTGCTGTGTACCCGAACATTCGTATGAATTCCTTGTTGACGCGCAACACGTGAAAGTCATCGTCCGTCAGGATGACTGCGTCGGGCGACAGCTCAAATAATCCACCGAGCTGCTCTTTCTGCCTGAGTAGATCCTCATTCGCCGCCGTGAGCTTTGCAGTTCGATCCGCGATCGCGACCTCTAGGGCCTCCTTTCTCCGTCTTATCCAGATCATGAGTATTGCGAAGATCAAAAACACCAGCTCATAAAGAACGCGAGAGAGGCTGCTGGTTTCGGCCTCGAAGATATACCCGCGGACCAGCGAGGAAAGCAAAACCGCCACGATACCGGGCTTCGTGCCGCCGTACCAAAACGTGATCGCGATTGCGGACAGCGCAAATGCAGCAAACGGATGAGGCAGATTGAAGTGGTGAAACAGGAGTTCCAGCAATAGAGCGCCGGTGACCGAAGCGAAAGCCAATCCATAGCGGATTGCGAACGACGCCCCTGGGCGCGTCAACTTTTTGGCGGTAGCTGAATCAGCCATGGTTCAGCCCTTCTCTCACCCTCGGATCAAAGTACGATCATTGTCGTACTGATTATTACTGTAGCTCCGTTTCCAATGACAGCACAACGCGCGGGCGTGGCAGGGTTAATATTTCGCCGCCTGTCGCGACAACGGACGGCCCACTCAAGCAGGCCCTGATACTGGTCGAACCTGATAATGTTGCCCAGCCGGGTTGGTGGCGCATAGAAGTCTCGGCAGGCTGTCATGGCGGAATGTACGCTACCTTTGCTCACCGCCAATAGATTGCCATGGGATCGGGTTTGTAGGCGGTCAGGAAAACCAGTGGGCGTAATGTCCTGTTAACAGGTGGTGAGCGCTCCCCTTGTCCAGGCTGCGTAGAACTAGTCACCTCACAAACTAAAGTCAACCGGTCCAGGGCACCGACTTCAGAGATACGCTGCACAGCTGCTGTTCCGTTGCCTTCGCCCTGAACGCTGGTCGCCCGCCCAGTGTAGGATGTTGTGCAGAAGTTCCGTCAGGATTTGCAACCTTGGTTGTTCGGCCTAGCAGGCTGCGGGAAAAAGGATGTTTTATGTATCGGCTACGTCGGATAAATGTCGAGAAGAGCGAAGGATGCCCTGGATCGTAAGGCACCCGAACTTTTCGATTTATATTGGGTCGTAGGGGGCTGCGATTTGAGATGGAGGAGTCATGAAGAGAATTTCGCTGGCAAGAACAGGATCGCTCGCCATCGCCTCGATTGTTTTGATTGGCCTATCCGGTTGGAGCCAGTCTGTGAACTTTCAACCTCCTGCGAGCAGAATACACTTTATCAAGTCAAGCAATCCGGCGACGAATCCGTTTCCGCAATCGGTTGCGATCGGTGATTTCAATGGAGACGGCAAGCAGGACATTGCTGTTCCGGTCTACAGCATCTTTACGTCTTTCAGCGACCTTACCGTACTGCTGGGAAACGGTGATGGGACGTTTGACGCGGGGCCGGTGGTTGGCGTGGCTGGCCAGAATGTGAACAATGCCGTGGCTGCCGACTTCAATGGCGATGGAAAGCTCGATCTCGCGATTTCGCTTCCTGATGCGAATGAGATCCAGGTGCTACTGGGAAATGGTGACGGTTCGTTCACGGCGCTGTCCCCGGTATCGGCGACAGCGATATTTGTAATCGCAACCGGCGACTTCAATCGCGACGGTAAAGCGGATCTGGTGCTGGTGAACCCAGGTACAAGTTCTGTGGCGATTCTGCTAGGGAATGGAGATGGAACGTTCACGGAAAAGACGAATATCGTGCTCTCGGGAGGAGCAGAGGCCGTTGCCGTGGGAGACCTTAATCGCGATGGAATCCCGGATCTTGCTGTTGTAAATTATGTCAGCCAGACGGTGACGATCCTCCTGGGGAACGGAGACGGCACGTTCAGGCGGGTGAAGGCTCAGCCGTCCACTGGAGTAGAGCCCCTTTCGATCGCGATTGGTGATTTTAATGGCGACGGAATTTCGGACCTTGTCGTCTCGAACCAGAATAACGGTTTTCCGAATTTAGGCACGATCACAGTGCTGCTTGGGAATGGAAAAGGAGGATTCAAAGCGACGGCGGCCAGTCCGCTGACCGGCTCGCTTCCTGAGACGCTTGCGGTTGCGGATTTCGACGGTGACGGCAAACTGGATCTGGTGACGGCGAATGCCGGCAGCAACACGATCTCGGTGCTTCTCGGACAGGGACACGGACTATTCGCCAAAGCGCTCACTTTTTCGGCGGGGAAAGATCCGCTTTGCGCGGTGGTTGGCGAATTCAACGGGGATGGCGTTCCGGACCTGGCGATTGCGAACAATACGACTGCGTCGACCACGATATTGCTCGGAGAACGTTGACAGGCGGCGCGGAGCGGCACCTTCTACGGCCCTCTCCGCGCGGATCACTAACTCTTGCTATCAGGCCTGTTTACGACGATCAGTTCCCCAGAGTCGAGAGCAAGATCTCTGATCCCTACATCGTTGCAAGAATTGCCGTCGCAACTCTTCTGATTGTCGCTCCTATGCCGCCTCGGATAAGCCAATAGGACGGGTGTAGTCGCCGCTAACAACGGTCATACATAGTTACCCTTTTTGATTTCTTGACTTGCTGACCTTTGGCGAGGTGGCAGGTGCGCTCGGAGCGGCGGCCCACCCGCAAATCAATGCGACATCCTTCTTTGAAAGCTTTGCCTTACGGTGTATCAGCGTGTACTCAGGCAGCGGCATCTGTCCCGAGGACACCGCGTTGCAGATCAGCAAGCGTTCGGCTGAATCGGGCTGGTTCGTCCATTCAGAGAAGTCCAGCACTTCGCGCGCCTCGCTGACGTGTTTGGAGACGATCCACGAAACGGGTGCGACATGGCTGTACCATGGCCAAGTCGTGCTGCTAGAGTGACAGTCCCGGCATGAGCGGTCCAAAATCGCACCCACCTGCGGATTGATCACCTCTGCCATGTGGGGTCTCACGGTGGTTGCTGAAGGTTTCGGCGTTGCGGCAGACGGAATGAATTGCATTCCGAGAAAGACAAAAGCAAATAAGAACAAAGTAAGTTGTGCTAGTTTACGCATGATTTTTTTCTCTTGCACAACACTAAAATGGCTAGCCAATTCGTTTGTCAACACCAAGTCAAGCTGGAGTCATTTTTAGTCGCAAGAGGAGTTACCTTGCCGCAAATAGCGTCCGTAGTGGAGCGGTCTGGATAATGAAAACCAGGAATTCAGAAGTTCCATCAAGTGCTAAATAACCATTTCTCGATGCCACCGCAATCTGTGCTTCGGTGCTCTTAGGTGACCTTGCCTTGTAGTCCGATTCCATTTTTCCCAGGGGTCGAAGTCTTTACAAGTTATTGACAATATCTTGACAGATTGCTCCTCCATATCGGCGACGATTATTGACGGCTCTTCGGTTTCAATCAAAGCTTCATAGATCCGATTTGAGCTGAGACGCAGAGTCGAGCCGTTTGCACCGTTATGAGCGCCGGAGACTTTCTTTGCCAGGACGCCGCCACCCCATTGTGTGAGTTTTACACTGCAGCTGGGGCAGTTTGCAGCTTGTCCACGAACTGCGAGACTCTCCTGGAGGCCGCGCGAGAAAGTTTCCAGCCCATCGAAGATCCACCTGGGGCCGTAGATTTCTCCTTCCGATTCTGGGTGGACTACAGCAGTTCGGTCTTGCCTGCCTGGCCAAAGCCCTACGTCAGAGGCCTCAACCATCTTGTGTTTGCGGGATTTGATTCCGCAAGTTCGATGCTCGCAGATCTTCGCGCTCGCCGTGTGATAGGGCGTTTTTCGGCGGCCATCGGCGATGACCGCTCCTACTGGAAGACGGTCGTCTTTCCGGTGCTGCTCACCATTACGGGCGCTTCGATCGGAATCGTGGAACTCCACTGCTCCTGCGTGGCCAAACGGCAAAGTGGCCTCCTACTCGTAGGGGCAGGTCGAAGCGGAAAATCGACCTTAGCCGTAGCTCTGGCACAAAAAGGGTTTGGATTTCTTTCGGACGACCGCACGTTCTGTTCATGGCAAAAAGGCAAGCTGACGGCGTGGGGATTGGCGACCACTCTTAAATTGCGCAGTGATGCTGGAAATCATTTTATTGAGCTCAAAGATAAGCCGGCAATGGTTCTTCCAAACGGGGAAAGAGGTTTTCGGTTCGAGCCGGAGTTGGCACTAGGTCTTGAGCGAATAAGAGGTTGCGAGCCACGACTGTTGGTCTTCCTTGAACGCAGAGAGAATCCCGAATTTTGTCTTACCGACTTGTCGCCTCAGGAAGCAAAGGCGCGCTTAGAAGAGGACCTGATGGCAGAATTACCTGGTGGAGCTGCCGGGCAGATGCAAGTCGTCGGAAAGTTGGTCGAACTGCCCTGCTGCCTCTTGCAATACGGTGGTCGACCCCAGATCGTTGCCCAGAAACTTGCCGCGCATTTTGAGCAATTCGCCGATCGAACGGTAGCCGCCGACGTGCGTCGACCATGAGACGGAAAGGGGTGCTAGTGGAGAGTACCGATTGTTCATTGGAAGAGGCGATATCCGGAAGAGTTCAGCGCAAGATGGAGCGTAAGGACTTGCTCCGGCGCTTCACGCCAACACCACATAGCGTGAATCTTCTTGTGATGGCAAGGACTGTGCGCCTGGAAAGCAACAGTTCCGCATTGATTGAGTGTGCGTTCGAGTTCTTTTCCCGACATCAGCGACCGTCGCCTGGCGATCCTGAATTCCTCTGGCGAATTGTCAGCGAACCGGATTCGCAGATCGAGCATGCTGGGGTCGCACTCTCTGCCTTTTCGGATGGTGGTCTTCGTTTCGCTAACCTTGGCCCGGGAGGTTTTTTGGCCGTTGATCTGGAGGCGCGCGAGGGCATCGGTTTTATTGCCGAGCGATTAGTCGAGAGCGAACCCAAGCTTCATTGCCGGTCGATTTTCGACACTCTCTTCTGCATGAGTACCGGGAGTTTGGGGATGGTACCGCTCGCTGGGGCATGCCTGGGCAAAGGGGATAAAGGGCTTCTCCTATTCGGCCCGCCTAACTGCGGCAAGACGACTGTAAGCTACCTCGGTGCTAAGCTGGGGCTCGAATTTCACGCTGACCAGGCTGTCTTCTTGGAGATGGAAGCTAGAGGCTTGCGGGTTTGGGGCGATCTCTTACCGGCAATCTTTCGTCCCGAATCGCTTGAGTTTCTTCCTGAACTTAAGGACGCAGCGCGTCGGTTCTCTTACCCAGGTTTGACCGTTTGCTACTTCCCGAAGCGTCCGTTTCAAGCTCTGAAAGCGCACTCCGTTGACCCAGTCTGCTGTGTGTTCCTGGAGCGGCAGGCAGCAACGATCCCCACTGCCTCGCCTATGGCTCGCTTTGATTTCTCGCGCCGCATTGCCGAAAGCATGCTCTTCAAGGACTATGACTACCTCGCACCACGGAGCGCCGCGGTGTTCGAGGCTCTCGAAAAGTTGCCAGCTTATAGTCTGTTCTATGGCAGCGATCCTGCTGCGGCGGTACCTCTAGTACTAAAAATGCTCGGGGATGGTGACGACCAAAGAATCACAAATTAGATTGAATGCACTGATGATTAACGTATGAACAAAAGCTTTTGGGTAACGCTGACATTTTCCCTGGGCTATTTGATCTTGGCGGTCGCAAGTCTCGTCCGTTGGGGGAGTAGTGATCCATGGCTGCGAGTTGATTTGTTCTCGGGCGGGTATTTGACGTTGAGGTTCTTAGGTTCCATACACTCCTTGGTATCAAGTCGAGAAGTGTTTGACTCGAAACCGGTGATGCGGGAGTGGTGGGCGCTCGAATCAGACCACTCAGCGCCACCTTTGGTGGTTTTCCTCATGGCGGCCGACTTGGCTGTCTTTCTGGACTATGGACA
>Ga0307478_10003940_pt1 | contig 10774 bp, 5 predicted proteins | sample atmos_gasesECM4C_2_FD_203713 | JGI IMG/M metagenome (GOLD analysis project Ga0307478, IMG submission 203713) | Hardwood forest soil microbial communities from Morgan-Monroe State Forest, Indiana, United States - atmos_gasesECM4C_05 | ecosystem: Environmental > Terrestrial > Soil > Temperate...
CTACGCTGAACCAAGAAACTAAGCGAGGACCGGGCCAACAGCGTCACTCAATTTCGGCAGCAAGGCCACGTCCCTCTCACGAATATGCTGGCGCCCGGGGCTATGGGCGAAAGCAGGCAGGTAGGAAATGACAAAACGGCTGAGGGCCAGTCACAAAACCGACGAGTCGTGGTCAGGGTTCTGCAGAACAAAGGAATCGCTGGCACATAGTAATATCGCGAGCCCACCGGTGAACGAAGCTGCGTTGAGAGGCTGATCATGAGCCTGCTGCTGTTCTTCATGCTTGTGAGCATTGCTTCTGCTCTTCCTGCTCGTTCTCAATCGAGAGGCATCGGAGCATTGGCGTTTCTGGCTGGCTCTTGGATCGTGCTCGGAAACCTTCCCCTAAGTGCCCAGAGCACTCAGTTCTGGCCGGAAATCGGTACGTATGTGAAGCTCAAGCCGGACTTGCGATTTTATTTTATCGCGGCCCAATCGCGCGAAAATCGCAATACAACCGACGCTGAAATAGGACCCAATATCGATTTTTATCTAAGCCCTAGAGCCAGGCTTAAGAGATTTACTATATTTCAACTCGATACTTCGAAATCCAGACCTTTACTTTTGAGGTTGGGATATCGCTATATTCCATCTACCGATGGACCAACTGAGCATCGCATTGTCACCGAAGCCACACCTCGCTTTCCTCTAAAAGTCGGATTTCTGATCTCCGATAGAAATCGCATCGATTTTCGCTTCATAAACGGGGATTTCTCATGGCGCTACCGAAATCGCCTGACCGCGGAGAGAACTTTTTCGATACTCGGCTATCACTTCACACCATATGTGCGGGGGGAAGGTTTTTACGACAGCAACTATGAGAAGTGGAGCAGAACTACCTTAGGTATAGGTTCCACGTTTCCGATACGAAAACATACCGAAATCGACAGCAGCTACGAACATCAAAACGATACAAGTAAGAGCCCCAACCGACAGGTAAATGCCTTGGCTCTCGCGCTCAATCTTTATTTCTAAGCAACGAGTTGTGCCCCGTCGAATCTTCGCCCTGCTCATTAAAGTGTGATTTTCGAATTGTCTAATTTCCAAGTTGACGAACGGGATGATAATGAGTGCTCTTGTCAATACAACACGCATCGGAATTGCGCATCTATACTCGCTCAAACGAAGTTTGGCTTCAGCGGCGCTGCAAACAGAACCCCCACTTTCTTACGTGGTCTTGATGTTGGGATTGCTATTCTTCGTTGCTATTGTCCAGGCACAAGACAATAGAACAGTAGCACCACGTCGTCCTCACGGTCAGATCCTGCAAGAAAATCAGACGATTCCGATTCCAAGGTTCATCACCTAATAGATGTCAGAAAATCAGCTTCACGGCCAACTGTCCAACCCGGGGGTTTACCGACGTGCTGCTGATGATACCGAAGGCCGACGAGCCATAGGTCGTGTTCGGATTTGAAAATTGAGGATGGTTCAGCGCGTTGAAGGACTCTGCCCGGAATTGAAGGCTGGCATTTTCGTTCGGCCAGCGTGTCTTAACCGTCCGCATCACTGCCCAGTCAATATTGAATTGCCCAGGACCATCTGCAATTCCTGTCGAGCTGTTGCCGAATGTAGTCCCAATTCCATCGGCGCCTACGATGGGCGGTGTTGTAAAACAGGAGGAATTGAAATAGCCTCCTAGCTTCCTCTCGATTGATGCAGATTTGATTAGGTTCGATTTGTTGCATCGTGGCGTTAACTGAGCCCGATCCTCGCTTATACCAAGAATGTTCGTCGCATTGGCGTAGTTGATGGTAAGCGCAGTTCCTGATTGTAAAGTTATAATCCCTGAGGTAGACCACCCACTCAATACTGGCTTCGCCCATGACTGTGGAGGTGAAGGTAATTCATACACAACGCTCAACACGAAACGGTGTGTTCTGTTAAAACTTGCTCGGCCCCAACGTTGTTGGGCCGAATTCTGATCTCCGAGCGTGAGTGAGTTTCCAGCCGAGGTTCCGTTGATGTTATTGCCATCGCTGTCTAAGCTTTTGGAAAAAGTATAAGAACTAAGCAATTGGAGGCCTTGACTCAGCCGCTTACTCAAGCTGGCTTCGAGGCCGTTGTACCAGGATGTACCAGCAGATTCAACCATCGTTAGCGCATCCGGCGAGACTCCTTGAACAGGTACACGGAGACCGATGTTAGCTACTGTATTTGTGACTACTCCGCGAATCGGGTTGCCGGGCGACGCGAAGGCGGCTTGGTTCAGCGAGCGCAATCTAAGCAGATGTGTGCCGCGCGTTCCGACATATCCAATTTCCAGGAGCCAGTTCCTGGCAAATTCCAGTTGCCAATTCACACCAAATTGTTGAATGAGCGACGGACGGAAATCCGGAGATACAGTGGCAATCGTAAGATTGGTCGTCGGCGAATAAGCGGGAAAATGGGGAAAGAAGCTGGACGTGGGAAAGGGCTCAGAAAAGGGATGCTCCAAAGTAGCTCCAGCATTCGTCGGTCCGACGTTTATCCGTCCCAACGAGAATGGCGGTCCCGTCACACTTTGATAAAAAGCCTGCCCGGTGGGCTGTGAAAGGAAAAAACCATAACCGGCTCGCAGCGCGAAGCCAGGCGCCTGAGTCAACGGCTGCCAGGCAAATCCGACCTTGGGAGCGAAGCTGTTCTGGCCCTCTCCGAAATTCGCCGCATCGTTGTCGGCGCGAATCACTCCAACCGGTATGCTGCCTCGATAATTCTTCGCAACCAAATATCCGGCTACGCTGCCATTTGGTGGAGGATTTTGATCGACGTGGCTTATATCGAAACTAGAGTTCCTGCCTAACTCATCTGCGAATTGACCTAGCCTCTCATATCGCACCCCAGTATCGATGGTGAAGGTGCTTGAGGCTCGATAATGATCTCCGACATAGGCTGAGCCATTCCAACTGCGGTATCTGCGGTTCAAGAGTCCATAATCGTCGATAGATTCATAGACATTGCTGAATAGGTTCGTTCCATTCTGCTCTCCGCTCAGCCCTAGAAGGAAGTCGGGCCAACTGAGAAAGTTGACGAGAGACCCGATCCCAACGATATTCGTGTCATCGTGAATCCGTGACAAAGAGCCGCCAAGCTGTATCCAGTGTCGTGAGTGTGCATAGGTAAGTGTGTCGGAAAAATATATGCGCTGTTGATCAAAAGTCCGAGGAAACGCGCTGGCAAGATTGATTGAACCAACTATTCCTACACTGGGCAATCCATTCTCATTGTTCATCGCACCAGCCGCAACGCCTAGATCGGACCACTGAAACGGCGCATGCGCAGAAGTAGAGCCCAGTGTATTGGTATATCCAAACCGCGCCTCATTTAACAACTGCGGTTGAACGAACGATACATAGGATGCCGAAAACACACGAAAATCATTGTCGCTGTTGCTGGGGAATCCATGCACGTTGCCCGTTCCATTGAGGCCATTTCCTGGGAATGTGACATTCATTGCACCATCGGATAGCATCCATCGCAAAGACACGCGCGAATTCTGTGAAAGGTTCGCATCGAAATTCGCCAGGATCTGATCTTCATCAAAATGGCATGGATCGCTGAGGGTGCTTGTGCCCTGACTCGGAAGGGGCAAAGATGTATTAACCGAATTCGGATTGGGAATCAGATACGAGCCATCTGGTAGCTTGAAATTTAGTAGTTCAAGCGCCACTGGGTTAATGTTTGCCCCGTCCGAGCTGATTGCAACGCCTCCGAGTTGTCCAGTCATTCCGGCAAACATGGCTCCTATTGCCTTAGCTGAACGGTCATCAGTAAGAGGGGGCATGACTATCGTGGACGAACAAGAAATCCTGGCTTGTCCCGAGGCAAGACCATTTGTTTGTCGGGTGCCTTGATATGAGCCGAAGTAGTAAAACCTGTCCCGCCGAATTGGCCCTCCGATCGTCCATCCAAACTGGTTTTGCTTCAAGTCGGGACGAGGCTCCCCGGAACGGTTAAAGAAAAAATCGTTCGCATTCAGCAGATTATTGCGAAAGAACTCAAATGCCGTACCGTGAACGCTATTCGTACCACTTCTGGTGATGAGGCTTACGTTCGCGCCAGCATGCTCGCCGAAGGAAACGTCATAAAGGCCAGTCTGTACTCTAAATTCCTCGATCGCATCAGGGCTGGGTATCGGAATCCCGCCACTTGCATTGCTGCTGCCTTGCATGTCATTCACCGGAATCCCATCGAACTCATAAGTGTTGTCATAAGTGCGTGCCCCGTGAGCAAAAATACCATCGTTCGACGGGTCAATTTGCGACAGGCCGCCGCTGCCCCCTCCTAATTCCCCTGCATTGTTGACGCCACTCAAAATGCCGGGTGATAAGTTGACAATCTGCGTAAAGTTGCGCGTCACCAACGGTAGGTTTTGGATGGTTCTTGCATCAACCTCGCGACCCAGTGAGATGTCGGTTTGGATTTGCGAGGCGCTCGCATTTACTTCTATATACTGAGTAGCCCCGATGACCTTCATAGGAATAGTCAACTGAACGCTCTCGGTTACGAACACGTTCGCAGAGATTGATTGTGCCTGCGCGAATCCGTCTCTGTGCGCCGTAACCTCATATGTTCCAGGCGGCAACAAGGGGAAGAGAAAGCGACCTTCGGCGTCGCACTGGGCTGATCGACTGATCGTTAAGTCTTCATCTCTGATCTCGACGGAGGCATCGGGAAGACTTGCACCCGAGGCATCGACGACTACTCCCAGCAAGGCACCGGTCGAAGACGTCTGCGCGGAGGCGTGACCATTCAGAAAGAAAATCAGCCAGATCACAGCTTGAAGAGAAATGAAGCGCCTACTGGGCCTGGGCCCTGTAAATGGTGTTTCGCCTGAACACCCCGATGCGACGGGGACCTCGCTGAGTTCACTGCGACCAACCGAGGGGCCCATGACCAATACTCCTTGCTATGGAGTGAGTACGTCGATTGACCAGCAACTGGCGAATATATGAACTCAACCGTTACTAATGCGTTACGGCTCGACGCAATTGTATCAACCGTGTTTTTCAAGCGATGGACTTCATCCGCGGGTATTGGTGCAATTTTGAAGCACCATCAAAAACGGGCTACTTGTCACCAGGTTGCAGGGTTTGAAAAACCGCCTGGTTTCGCGCAGGTGACCTTGGGGAGCAACATCGGCACTCTCGTACTTTTTTTCTTGTGTGACTAGGCATTTCTACCAATGTCCAGGCTTGGCCTGGCGCCCTAGAATTTGCACGACACTAATGGAGAGCGCTCTATGAAGCTTCGTGGCAGGTCAGTATTCTCAGGCTGTTTCGTGGCAGTTCTTTATGCCCTCGTCGGCGTTTCCGTTTCGAGTGCACAAGAAGTCTTACCAAGGCCCGAACCGCCATTCAAAGGCCACATCGGGCGCACGGTCGAAGAATCCACGAAAGACTTCCCACAAGAGGTAAAAGCTCCTAAGGGAGCTCCAAACATCCTGCTTATTCTGACTGACGATGTGGGCTTCGGAGCTACCAGTACATTCGGTGGTCCGATACCTACACCGACCTTCGACCGTCTCGCCAAGAACGGCCTTCGCTACACGCAATTCCACACCACGGCTCTTTGTTCTCCCACACGCGCAGCCCTGCTCACGGGTCGCAATCATCACTCTGCAAATACGGGAATTATTATGGAAGGAGGCACTGGCTTTCCTGGCTACAACACACTCATGTCCAAGAGTGTCGGCTCCTTCGCGGAGGTGCTGAGGCAAAACGGCTACAACACCGCCTGGTACGGCAAGAACCATAACGTGCCCGATTGGCACAACAGCCAGGCTGGGCCATTTGATCTCTGGCCCACAGGGCTGGGCTTTGAATACTTCTATGGCTTTATCGGTGGTGACACCAGCCAGTGGGCGCCCGCCATCTATGAAAACATCAAGCCCATCGAGCCTCCTCACGATCAAAAAGATTACTTTTTCGATCATGACATGGCTGACCACGCCATCGCCCGTATCCAGATGCTGCACGCTGTTGCTCCGGACAAGCCTTGGCTCGCTTATTTCGCGCCCGGAACAGCTCACGCCCCTCACCATGCTCCAAAGGATGTGATCGCAAGCTTCAAAGGTCAATTCGATCAGGGCTGGGACAAGGTACGCGAAGAAACATTCGCCCGACAGAAAGCGATGGGTATCATTCCAGCGGACACAAAGCTAACGGAGCGACCCGAGGGAATTCCGGCGTGGGATTCACTCGACGCGGATCACAAAAAGGTCTATGCCCACATGATGGAGGTTTACGCTGCGGCGTTGTCGAACTGCGATAAAGAAGTTGGGCGAGTGCTCGATGCCATTCAAGATATGGGCGAACTCGACAACACCTTGGTGATCTACATCCAGGGTGACAACGGGGCCAGCGCCGAGGGTGGCCAGCAGGGCCTGCTCAATGAAATGGCATTTTTCAATGCCACGCCTGAAGACTTCTCGGAAGTGATGCGACGGATGGACGAATTAGGCGGTCCCACTACGTTCAATCACTACCCAATCGGCTGGGCCCATGCCATGGATACCCCTTTTCAGTGGACAAAACAGATCGCTTCGCATTTTGGCGGCACGCGCAACGGTATGGTCATTTCCTGGCCCGCCCGTATTAAGGACACGGGTGGTATTCGTCCACAATTCCACCACGTAATCGACATTGCCCCGACCATCTATGAAGCAGTAGGCATTCAAGCCCCATCGATCCTTAACGGAGTGCCCCAGAAACCCATCGAGGGCGTGAGCATGGTCTATACGTTCGACTCTGCAACAGTGCCGTCTACCCATCGCACCCAATATTTTGAAATGTTTGCGAATCGTGCCGTTTACAACGATGGATGGGTAGCCGCCACAACGCCCCCGCTGCCACCGTGGGCAAGCGGCAAGACCATCCCCATCGATGACTATAAGTGGGAACTCTACGACGTCAGCAAGGACTTCAGCGAAGCCAATAACCTTGCGGCACAGCAACCAAAAAAACTTCGAGAGTTACAGGAATTGTTCTGGATTGAAGCGGCCAAATATAACGTGCTTCCGCTGGATAACAGCAAGTTAGAACGCATGAACGTCGACAACCGTCCCAGCCTTACGCGTGGACGCACTGAGTTCACTTTCTATCCCGGTATGACCCGTATCCCGGAAGGCAGCGCACCGAGCATCTTGAACAAATCGTTCCGCGTCACTGCTGATGTGACCATTCCTGCAAATGGGGCCGATGGGGTCCTGGTTACCCAAGGCGGACGATTCAACGGTTGGGGACTCTATCTTCTGGATGGCAAACCGGTTTTCCATTACAACCTGGTGGGTGTTCAACGCTATGACGTCGCTGACCCGGATAAGCTTTATGCCGGTAAGCACACAGTCGTTGTTGACTTTAAATACGACGGCGGCGGCGTTGGCAAAGGAGGTCTCGCCACACTCTCGGTAGACGGAAAGAAGGAAACCGAAGTGAAGTTCGCCCGGACAATTCCGTTCCGCATTTCGGCGGATGAAACGCTCGACATCGGGGAAGACACCGGCACACCAGTCAGTGAGGACTACCACGTACCCTTCAAGTTCACGGGCACTATCGCGAAGGTCGTCATCCTGCTGGGGGACGAAAAAATCTCAGCGGCCGACCAAAAAGCCTTAGAACAGGCCGAGTCCAACTTCGCTGTAAGCGAATAGCCTGCGCACGCACTATGCAACCAGGCGGGCAGTGGCCGGGCATGCGTCTCTACGGCCCGCTCGAACCCTGGTTCGGCAAGACCTGGAAGTCCGGCGAGTTTGAGCTGGTGAAGCGACATCATCCTCTCACGTTCGAGTACGTGCTTTGCCGCAGTGTCAGATTTACAAGGGCGCAGTGTCAGTTTTACCAATGGCAGCGAAGTCTTCGCAAAGCCTATAGTCACGTGCGACGGAATAACTCACTTGAGGTTCAAGACCTATGAAAGATATTCGACGCGTACTGCCCTCACTCGGCTGCATCATTGCCTTCGCCCTCATAACGGCTGGCTGTAACGAGAAGTCTGCGCCTTCGCCTGCCACTGAAGCGCAGGCCGTGCCGAAGATGAAAATGACCACGGATATTCCGCCGGAAATTACTACGCCGGATTCAGTCGAGACCCGGATTGGAACGCTCAAGTTCTTCGATGGTTTCCCTGACGACAAGACTACCCAGTTGGTGTACGACAACCTCGATTTCCAGCGTGGCGTGCAGGCGTTCCTGCGTGGCATACCGGGTGCCTCAGTCCAGGCCTTCATTCCGGCAGCCAAGAAGTTCGGCGGCACGGACGGGAATGTAATGATCTTCGAGGACCTGATGGACTCGAAAGCGCTCTGGTTGACGCCGAACAATTCGAGTGTCTATTTCTTCACCTGGATTGACACCACCAACGGGCCAATCGTGATGGAAACTCCGCCCAATGTCCTGGGCGTGCTCGACGACCATTGGTTCCGCTGGATCGGCGACTATGGCAATGCCGGTCCGGACAAGGGCAAGGGCGGCAAGTTCTTGTTCCTTCCTCCCGGCTACAAAGGTGAGGTGCCGAAAGGCTACTTCGTTATGCGTCCCGCAACTTACGGCGTCTGGGCGCCGGGGCGGGGAATGTTGGTGAATGGCGACCCCAAGCCGGCCGTGGAGAGCATCAAGAAGCTGCTGAAAATCTACCCGCTGGCGCAAGCCGCTAATCCGCCGGTCACGAAGTTCACCAACATGAGTGGCGTGCCGCACTCTACGATTCATGCGAATGATTTCCACTTCTATGAGGAAATTCACGAAGTCCTGGAGATGGAGCCAAACGAGGCGCTGGATCCTGAGACACTGGGCCTGTTCGCCTCTATCGGTCTCCAGAAGGGCAAACCCTTCGCACCGGACGAGCGCATGAAGAAGATCCTCACCGAGGCCGCAGCGGTCGGCAACGCGACGGCGCGCGCCCTTTCATTCCGGAGTCGCGACGAAGCAAGCTACATCTACCCGGGCAGTTCCTGGTGGATTCCGTCTAGCTCCGGCTACCAGTTTATGCTCGCACCCGGCGTTTTTGATTTGGACAGTCGCACCGGCTTTCACTACTGGGCCACGGGCGTCACGCCCGCCATGTTCGCCAAGATGATCGGCCTGGGCTCGCAATACGCTGCCGCGTTTACTGACAGTTCACACCATGGGCTCGACGGCAGTAAGACTTACAAGGTGCATCTGCCGCCCCACATCCCGGCAAAGGACAACTGGTCTTTCACCCTCTATGACAACCAGACTCGCGCGTTTCTGCAAACCGACCAGCGCTTCCCAAGCGTCAACAGTTTCGATAAGGGTCTAGTGACCAACCCGGACGGTTCGACCGACGTCTGGTTCAGCCCGAAGCTGCCACAGGGAGTCCCTGAGGCGAACTGGGCGCAGACCATCCCCGGCAAAGGCTGGAACATGCTCTTCCGCCTCTACGGCCCGCTCGAACCCTGGTTCGACAAGACCTGGCGCGTAGGTGAGGTTGAATTGGTGAAGTAAATACCGGCTAAGTTCAGGTGCAGTGCGAGCGCGAATATGCAATCAATTTGGAGGATCGACAACATGAAACCCATCACATGGCTAACCGTTGCTATCGGAATCGCAGCGGTTCTGCTAGCACTCCCGTTCCGTTCGTCGAGTGCCCAGACGGCCATCAACCCGGTTGAAGCTCGCGCCATTGCCAGGGAAGCTTATATCTATGGCTTCCCGTTGGTGGACAGTTATCGCCTCCAGTATGCCTATTTCGTGGATCGTGCGAATCCGGAATTCAAGGCGTCCTGGAATCAGATCGCCAACATTCCGCGTGTCTATACACCGGCTGACCGGGTGGCTCAGACACCCAACTCGGATACGCCCTATTCATGGCTTGGCCTGGATCTTCGGGCTGAACCTATCGTGCTCACGGTTCCGCCAATCGCAAAGGATCGCTACTTTACTATCCAGCTCATCGACTGGTATACCTTCAACTTCGACTACATCGGGACCCGCACGACCGGCAATGACGGCGGCACCTTCATGATTGCCGGACCAGGCTGGAAGGGTGAGACGCCCGCTGGCGTGAACAAGGTGTTCCACGCGGACACCGAGTTTATCCTGGCGTTCTACCGCACACAGCTTTTCAATCCGGACGACATCGACAACGTCAAAAAAATCCAGGCTGACTATAAGGTGCAGACGCTGTCGGCCTTTCTGGGCCAGCCATCCAAAACAGCGCCCACGATTAATTTCATCAAACCGCTGACAACAGATCAGCAGAAGACGTCGCTTGACTTCTTCAATGTCCTCAACTTCGTTCTGCAGTTCTGCCCGACTGATCCTTCCGAGACAGAACTCATGGCGCGCTTTGCCAGGATTGGAGTGGGCGCTGGCAAGACGTTCGACGCAAGTAAGTTCTCGCCCGAAACGAAGGCGGCCATTCAACTAGGCATGGCCGACGCGTGGGTGGATTTTGCGAACTTGCGGAAAGACGTCGAAGCAGGGAAAGTGACTTCTGGAGATATGTTCGGGACGCGGGCAGAGTTGAAGAACAACTACCTGTACCGTATGGCTGGGGCCATATTGGGAATTTACGCCAACTCAAAGCAGGAGGCAATGTACCCGGTTCTTGCGGCAGAGCCAGCCGGTCAGGCGCTTACCGGCGCAAATCGGTACACCGTGCATTTCGCGCCTGGTCAACTGCCGCCAGTCAACGCCTTCTGGTCAATGACGATGTACGATTTGCCAGACAGCCTGCTCGTCGCCAATCCAATCAATCGCTACTTGCTCAATTCGCCGATGCTCCCGCAGTTCGT
>Ga0307478_10003941_pt1 | contig 10773 bp, 7 predicted proteins | sample atmos_gasesECM4C_2_FD_203713 | JGI IMG/M metagenome (GOLD analysis project Ga0307478, IMG submission 203713) | Hardwood forest soil microbial communities from Morgan-Monroe State Forest, Indiana, United States - atmos_gasesECM4C_05 | ecosystem: Environmental > Terrestrial > Soil > Temperate...
TCAACCTGCTCGAGTCTCCGGCCCCCGACTGGTACCGCTTCCACGATCTCCTCAAGGTCTACGCTATGGATCGCGCGCAGGCGGAGGAACCCGAGGCCGCGCGGGAAGAGGCGGTGAGCAGGCTGCTGTGGTGGTACCTCGACACCGCGCAAGCCGCGGCGGACACGGTGTCGCCACAGCGGTACCAGGTACCCCGCGAGCCGACGCCACGTGCCCATCCGCCGCTTACGTTCGACAGCACGGAAGCCGCATTGACCTGGTATGACGCCGAACGAGCCAACATCGTGTCCGTGACCCGCCAGGCGGCGTCCGCGGGCCTGCACGAGATCGCGTGGCAGGTTACGGCCACTGCCGGCCCCCTATTCAACCGGCGAAGCAACTGGGCGGACTGCGTGACCGCGAACCGCGTCGCGGTGGAAAGCGCGGCGAAGGCGGGCCACCGGCCGGGCGAGGCCTGGGTGCTGAGTCAGCTCGGCTTCGCGCTGGCCAGTCTGCACGATCCGGAAGCGATCGGGTTTCTCGAGCGGGCGCTCGCGATCAGGCAGGAACTCGGTGACACGCGGGGCGAGGCCCAGACGGCCATCGCACTCGGAGAGGCCCACCACAGGGCGCTCGGACCAGGCGAGGATGCGTTGCGGTATCTGCGGCGCGCGGCGAGACTACTTGAGCCGATGGGTGCGCTCTCGCTGCGCAGTGTCGCCTTGAACAATCTCGGCGAGGTTTATTTCGAGCTTGGAGATCTCGACGCGGCCGCCGAGTGCTATCTGCAGGCTCTGCGCATAGACCGTGAAATCGGCGGACACGTCGAAGGTCACGCGCTGCACAATCTGGGTCATGTCTACCTACGTCAGCACCGTCTTAGCGAGGCGATCGCACGGTTTAGGGAAGCGCTCTCCAGGCATCGGGCAGTCGGCTCGCTTGGCGGCGAGGCGGCGACGCTCATGCATCTCGGTGAGGCGCAAGTTGAGTCCGGTGACGAAGTGGGTGCGAGGACGTCGTTGACCGGAGCGCTGCGGATCTTTACGCAGATCGGCGACCAGCAGCAGGCGGCAGAGACAAGCGCCCTGCTCAAATCACTGCCGAACGGACAGGGCGAGCGGTAAACGCCGGCATACCCACGGCAACATAGCGCTGCGTCTCGAAAACTGCCGGATTATCCGACTATGTCGTTACTAAAATGGCCAGCGTGCGATATGCACGAGCATTCCCTTCTTTAAGGGGATGAGAAGGCTCCGGCACCTGCTTGCCGGATCGGGGAAAGGGAATGGAAAAAATGAGCGAACTGCTGCCTGAGACGTCGGCTTCTCCGGACACGAGTGCCTCGCCGGACACGAGTGCTTCTCCGGACACGAGTGCTTCTCCGGACACGAGTGCTTCTCCGGACACGAGTGCCTCGCCGGACACGAGTGCCTCGCCGGACACGAGTGCCTCTCCGGACACGAGTGCTTCTCCGGACACGAGTGCCTCGCCGGACACGAGCGCTTCTCCCGACACGAGCGCTTCCCCAGACGACGTGGTCTGAGGAACGCCGACGGGGTTAGTCCGCGCGTGCGTGCGGCTGCGGAACGTTCGTAGCCGCACGCACGCGGCAGGAATTGGCTGGACGCAGGTGTGTCCCAAGTATGCAGCAGCTTAACCTGCGTTACCCGCCAACAAGCGGAGCCGGTTCTGGAAGCTCGCGAAGATGACGTATTGGCGAGAAGAAAAGAATAAGGCTGGATGAGGCAATGATTGCGCACGTTACCCACAAGGCGGGCCTGATTCCAATGCACGTTCCCAGTGCGCCGGCAAATACCCCGCCTATCGCCATAGCTGAATATGTCAGCGTGTAGTACGTGGCACTAACTCTGCCAATTATTTGAGCGGGGCACCGGGCTTGCCTGAACGACAGCGAGATTATGTTCCCCGAGATAAGCCCAACGGTGACCATGAACCAGCCAACGCTAAATATCAAGCCAACGCCCCGGGTCGTGAGCGGGAATAGAAGTGCGAAGCATAGCAGAACCCGGCATATCAGCATTGCGCGAGCATTTCCATACCTCCGGACAAGGCGTGCTGAGATAACCGCGCCGAATAGTCCACCGGCGCCAAGCAAGCCCAATATTGTGCCAGTTACCCCAGACGAAGTACCGACGATGCGAATGTAGAAAACAACCATCAGGGAATCGGTGCTTGAAAGTCCAAGGCCGAGAGTTGCGGTGAACGCTGCCATGGGGAACAAATAGGGATCGTACAAGAGAAACCTCAGTCCGTCCCTGATCTCCTGAACGAGCTCCCGTTTGGGTCTCGATGTTTTGACGTCCGACTTGTTGGGGCGCGTCGCAAGCAGGCAGACCGCTGATACAGCGAAGGTGGCGGCATCGATTATGACGCCGGCCGCGATGCCAAGGAATTGAGCTATCGCTCCACCTACTCCCGGGCCGCCGACCATCGCAAATGCTGAGCTGGCCTGGAGCTTGGCATTTCCGTCGGCCAACTCGTCCTTTTGGAGTAGTAGCGGAATATATGCTTGGAACGCTGCCCTAAAAAATATGCTAACAAGACCGGCCAACATGGCTACGAGTAGCAATTGCGCGATCGTAAGTACTCCCAGCCAAGCGCTGATCGCTATGCTGGCAAACAGTATTAGAGACACCAGATCGCAAATTATCATCAGCGTGCGCTTGCGAAACCGATCGACCCAAGCTCCGGCGGGCAATCCGAACACTAGCCATGGCAACCAACCCGCGGCGGTCAACAACGCTATTGCGAATGTTCCAGCATGAAGAACGCTGACGCCGACAAGGGGAATCACTACAGAAGACACGCCGGTGCCGAATTGACTTGTCGACTCGCCGATCCAAAATAGTTTAAAATTTTTATTTCCCAGTGTTCCCGCTATTCGCCGCAGGCGTCTTTCTCGTGATGGGGGTACCTCGATGGTGACCGTCGAATGCTGTCTTGTCATCGCGTTAGCCCTCCAATTTGCCGAGGGTGCGCGGCTTGTGCCGCGCACCCCTCCGGAAAACATCTCTAACTTGGCTTTGGATTACTCGGGACCGGCGACGCTGCGCATTTTTGGCTCCTTCCCTGGTGGGGTCGGCGGGTGCGGTTGCTGGTTACTCGGGTCCGGTTGAGACGCGCATTTGGGCTCCTTCCCCGGGCGGGTTGCGAGTCGGGGCTGTTGCGGTTACTCGGGTCCGACGGTGGCGCGCATTTGAGTCTCCTAGTGGTTGCTGGTGGGTGGGCTGGGGTGGGGGTTACTCGGGGCCGGAGGTGCTGCGCATCTGGTTCTCCTGGTGATGGTTTGCTTGGCAGAGTGGTCGCTGGGACACCTTGCGGGTTACTCGGGGGCGGCGGTGCTGCGCATCTGGTGCTCCTAGCGGCGATCTGTGTGGTCGTTGCTGACCTGAAATCAGATTGCCGGGCGGCACTTGTGTGCCGATTAAGCCGAACGGCCTGGTTGGCTGTCGTTCGCGGTGAACCCCATGTGCGCGGGCTAGTCGGGCCAAGCGCGATTTACTGCCCGCTTAAGTCATGATTAAGTGGGACCTGCACAAGCCCGGAGACTCTATCCGCGGCCCCTTAGAACCCACCTGCGGTTCTTGCCTGACCAGGCTTTGCCGTTACCAGGAAGTGGAGGGGAACGTGCGTTCGGACGGGTCGGCCTGATGCGCTTTCGCATCATGGGGCCGCTTGAGGTGGTGTCCCCGGACGGGTGGACGGCGATCAGCGCCGCCAAGTGGCGGTCGCTGCTGGCCTGTCTGCTCGTGCGGCCCGGCCAGCTCATGTCGACCGAGAGCCTGATGTTCGAGCTGTGGGGCGATAATCCGCCGAGCACGGCGAACAACATGGTCAGCATCTACGTACACCGGCTGAGGAAAGAGGTACTCGGCGACACCGAAGGCAAGGTGCTCGTCCACCGGGCGCCCGGCTATCTAATGCGCGTGGCACCGGGAGACCTCGACTTCCAGGTGTTCGAGTCGCTCGTCACTAGCGGCAGGGCCGCGCTAGCCTCCGCGGATCCCGATCGCGCCGCCCGGCTGCTTGCCGAGGCGCTAGAGATGTGGCGTGGGCCGTTGCTCGCTGATGTCATGCCATCGCCGCTGCTTGAGTCCCAGGCCGACCGCGCGGCCGAGCTGCGGCTCGACACGACCGAACTGCGTGTGGACGCGGACCTCGCGTGCGGCCGGGCGGCTCAGGTGGTGACCGAGCTGCGCGGCCTGGTAACGGACCACCCGTTGCGGGAGAGGCTCTGGGCGCTATTGATGCGCGCACTTGACGAAGCGGGGCGCCGGGCTGAGGCACTTGAAACATACGCCCAGGCCCGGCAGGTGATAGCGGATGAGCTTGGCGTAGATCCGGGTAGCGAGCTACAGCGGCTGTACGCGGACCTGCTCGCAGCCGACGCGTCGTCCGCGTTGGTCAGCCACCGCCCGAGCCAGGCGCCTGGCGTCCCCGACAGGGTCGCCGTGGTGAGTCCAGCGCAGCCAGACGCTCAGCCGGACGATAGCAAGGTGAATACTGCATCGGATCATGCGGTCTCCGCGGGGCCGCGCGCTGAGCCGCCAGGAAGCATCGCGATCGGCACGTTTGCCGAGTCCGCTGTGTCCGGCGCCTTGGGCGGGACACAGCCTGAGGGAGATGCGGACCCTTCGGCGGGGATTCCGTGTCCTACGCAGCTTCCGGCGGATATCGGCGACTTCACTGGCCGTGAGACGCATGTCGCACACCTGTGCGCGCTCCTGGTCGGGGAAGAGGCGGCGGGTAGCACGGGAGCGGTGCGCATCGCGGTGGTGAACGGGGCCGGCGGCCTGGGCAAGACCACGCTCGCAGTGCACGCGGCGCATCGGGTCCGCGGGGAGTTCCCCGATGGCCAGCTTTACGTTGACCTGCTCGGGGCGAGCGCGCAGCCGGCTGAGCCCGGCGAGGTGCTGGCCCGGTTCCTGCGGGACCTCGGCGTGGAAGGCGACAAGGTCCCGGCGCGAGACGATGAGCGGGCCGCGCTCTACCGCACCCGGCTGACCGGCCGCCGCGTGCTGATCCTGCTCGATAACGCCCAGGACGCGGCTCAGGTCAGGTCGCTGCTGCCGGGCAGTTCGTCCTGCGCGGTCCTTGTGACCACCCGTAATCGCACTCCGGACTTGGTGAGCACCCGGTTCGTGGACCTGAACGTGCTCGAGGACACCGAGGCGCTGGCGCTGTTCTCCAGGATCGTGGGCGAGGAACGGGCGGCCGCCGAGCCCGATGCCACTGCCGAGGTGCTGGTCGCCTGTGCCGGGCTGCCATTGGCTATACGGATCTGCGCGGCGCGGCTCGCGGCCCGCAGGCAGTGGCGAATCGCCACGCTGGCGGGTCGGCTACGTAACGAGCACCGCCGCCTGGACGAGCTGAGCATCGGCGATCTTGCTGTCCGTGCGTCGTTCCAGGTCAGCTACAGCAGCCTCAGGCCGCCTGTCGGCGGGGTGGATCCCGCCCGGGTATTCCGGCTCCTCGGCCTGTGGCAGGGGTCGTGGATCGGCCAAGCGGCCGCGGCGGCCCTGGTCGGGGCGCAGGAAGACGATATCGCCGACTCGCTTGAGACGCTGGTCGACGCTAACTTGCTCGAATCGCCGGCCCCGGACTGGTATCGCTTCCACGACTTGTTGCGGGTCTACGCCACCGAGCGCGCCCAAGCGGAGGAACCGCAGACGGCGCGAGCCGAGGCCGCTGGCAGGCTGCTGCGGTGGTACCTGGACACTGCGGAAGCCGCAGCCAACACGGTTTCGCCGCATCGTTACCAAATAGCACGCGAACCTGTCACTGAAGGCCTCCCCGCGCTCGACTTTGGCAGCGTGGACCAGGCGCTGGCCTGGTATGACGACGAGCGAGCTAACCTCGTCGCCGCTGCCCGCCAGGCAGCCGCGGCGGGCTTGCACGATGTCGCGTGGCGGCTCCCGCCGACTCTGTTCCCTGTGTTCAACCGGCGGAGCAACTGGGCGGAGTGCGTGACTACGCATCGCGTTGCCATGGATAGCGCGCGCAAGGTCGGCGACCGGCTCGGTGAAGCTTGGGTGCTCAACCAACTCGGCTTCGCGCTGGCCCGGTTGGGGGATCCCGAGGCCTTCGGCCACCTTGAGCAGGCGCTCGCCATCCGGCAGGAACTTGACGACACGCTCGGGCAGGCCCAGACCGCGATTGCGCTCGGCGAGGGACACCTCAACGTGGACGGGCCAGGGCTGGATGCGCTGCGGTACATGCGTCGGGCCGCGGACCTGCTTGAGCCGATGGGCGCGATTTCACTGCGAAGCGTCGCGCTCAACAACCTCGGTGAGGTCTACTTCGGGCTTGGCGATCTGGACGCCGCCGCGGAGTGCTATATCCAGGCCCGTGACATATGCCGTGAGATCGGCGGATACGTCGAAGGGCATACTTTGCACAATCTCGGCCGTGTCTTCCTGAGACTCCACCGTCTCGATGAGGCGATAGCCAGCTTCACCGATGCCCTGAGCAAACACCGGGAGGCCGGATTGCTCGATGGCGAGGCGTGGACGCTCAGGGACCTGGCGGAGGCTCGGGCGGAGACCGGCGACATGACCGAAGCGCGTGCCTCGCTGGCCGCCGCGAACCGGATATTCGAGCAGATCGGTGACCGCGTCGGGGCGGCGGGAACGGCCTCGCTGCTCGTGTCGCTGACGGGCAAGTTAGCCCTAAAAGGAGAGTTTGGCCGGAGGGCGCCGGCTACGCACGGCCCCGCCGTGCGCGCGGCTGCGGAACGTTCGTAGCCGCACGCACGCTGTTTGCCGGCTAGACTTCGCTGGCGTCTCTTCCCACCCGATCCGATGGTCGGCCGATCCGATGGCCGGGTTCGCCATCGAGCGGGCATCGGGGCCACGGGGGTCGTCCCCCGGGGAGATAACTGCACGTACCCAACGAGGAGTGACTGACCGTGCCTGAGGTCCGTATCGAAGCCGAGCCGCGCACCGAGTTCGGCAAGGGGCCGTCCCGCCGTATCCGCCGGGCGGGTCGCGTGCCTGGTGTCATGTACGGCCACGGCGCAGAGAGCCGCCACTTCACGCTGCCTGAGCACGATCTCATGATCGCGCTGAAGACGCCGAACGCGCTGATCCGCCTTGAGGGCCTCGGCCGGGCGACGCTCGCGCTGCCGAAGGCCGTGCAGCGCGACGCCATCAGGGGCGACATCGAGCACGTCGACCTGATCGAGGTTCGCAGCGGCGAGAAGGTCACCGTTGAAATCCAGGTCCGGGTGACCGGCAACGTGTTCCCCGGCGGCCTGCTCGACCAGCAGCTCGTGCAGATCTCCGTCGAGGCCGAGGCGACGCACCTCCCCAACGGCGTCGACGTGGATGTCGAGGGCATGGAGATCGGCACGTCCGTCCACGCCGGTGACATCGCGCTGCCGGCCGGCACCACGCTCGTGACCGACCCGGAGGCCCTGGTCCTGCACGTGCTCGGCGCGCAGGCAGTCGACCTCGGCGAGGCCGAGGCCGCTGAGGGCGAGGCCGCTGAGGGCGAGGCCGCTGAGGCGCCCGCCGAGTCCGAGTCTGAGTCCGAGTAAAGACCACGCGAAGCGACGGGGCGCGGGTACACCGCGCCCCGTCGGCGCGCAGAAGGCCCGCACATGACTGACGAGCGCTGGATCATCGTCGGACTGGGTAACCCGGGACCGGAGTACGCGGGTAACAGGCACAACGCCGGGCAGATGGTCCTGACCCTGCTCGCCGAGCGGATCGGCGCCAGGTTCAAGGCGCACCGCACCCGCAACGACATCGCCGAGGGCCGGCTGTCAGGCCAGCCGGTGACCCTGGCAAGGCCCCAGTCTTACATGAACCTGTCGGGTGGTCCCGTCGCCGCCCTGCTCGGGTTCTACAAGCTTTCTCCCGAACGACTTGTGGTTATTCACGACGAGCTTGACGTCTCCTTCGGCGTGGTACGCCTCAAGCTCGGTGGCGGCGACAACGGCCACAACGGACTGCGCTCCATTACCTCGGCGCTCGGGACCCGTGACTACTACCGCACCCGCTTCGGCATCGGCCGTCCCCCGGGCCGGATGGATCCGGCTGCCTTCGTGCTCAAGGACTTCTCGGCCCAGGAGCGCAAGGAACTCCCCTTCGCCCTCGACCGCGCCGCCGACGCGGTGGAGGCGCTGATCACCAAGGGCCTGACCGAAGCCCAAAACGAATTTCACCAGGACCCGCCCTAGCTGCCGGCGGGCAAAGCCCTACGTGTAGCAGGCGGGCGTGGGCGATTACGGACGAATACGCGGCGTAGCCGGTCGATGGTCGCGCCGGACTCGTGGTAAATCTCGCGCCACGTGAAGTGGAAGGTTCCCCAGCCGGCATCGTGGAACTTCTCGTCCCTGGCCAGTTGGGCACGGGCGCGCTCGCGCCCGTCGTCCTCGTACTTCAGCGCCCCGTCGGCCTCTGCGATCGTGCGGTATTCATCCCAGCAGAAATCCACCCGGCCGATGAACCCTTGCGCCCCGCTTATGTTTACCTGCAAGCCCGGAGGCTCTATCCGGAACTGGGCGAACTTGACGCGAGCCACGGACTCAAGCGCGGACTCGGCGCGACTATCGGCAAAGTCGAGTACCTGTCGTGCCTGGATGACGCCGCGCCACCGCGAGCAGTCTTCGAGGATGACCGCGAATTCAACCTTGATCGCCACGTGGTTGTGCAGCGCGGAATCGGCGGCTACGACGCCCTCCATGAATCCGGTTGTACGTGCGATGTCCATCACGGTCCTCGCGACAGTCGTGGCAGGGACGCCGAGAACCCTGGTGACATGATCGTCGGGCAACCTCGCGACCCGGATGAGCACGCCGTCTATCAGAGACCGAGTACGTTCCTGCGGCCTGCGCGTGAGTGTGACGCGAGGGACCGTAGTTCCTGCAGGTAGTAGCACGTCGATTCCATGCAGGTAAGCAGCGGATTCGTGGCTCGCGACTAGATCCGGGTTCCGCTTGATCATCGCCCCGACCGCAATGGCGTGCATGCGGCGCGGGTCATCGGCCATCTTGCTCAGCCATGCTGTCGGGGAGTAGACGCCCCAGGCTATGGCCGTGACCTGTCCATTGCGAGTCCACCGGCGAAGTTGCTCACGCGATACGCCCAGTGTCAGCAATTCAGCCGCCGTTGCCAGCCCTCCGCTACGATAAAAAGCTGACTCGATACTCTCCGTCACATTTCCATGGTGCCATTTGCCTCGACACAGAGATATACCGAGCTTTCGTCAAAATCCCGCCGGACTTGCCCGCTTCGTCCCACCAAAAATCGGTATACCTCTGCGCGGCGGGCGCGGCGGGCGTGGAAGATACCGGCGCTTGGCGTCGTTACGGGTTCGAGAGACTTGTAACCCCGAAGGAGAGCGCTTGCCGGCCCTTGACGACCATGCCCTAGCAGCCGATCTGGCCGAACGCGCAGGACTCCTTCTCTTGGAGTTGCGCGCCAAGGGCGGCGACCCAGACACCGTGCGGAACGCCGGCGACAAGTCATCGCACGAGTTCCTGGTGGCCGAGCTCGCGCAGGCCAGGCCCGCCGACGCCGTCCTGTCCGAAGAGGGCATTGACGACAAGGCAAGGCTGGCCGCCGACCGGGTGTGGATTGTCGACCCCCTCGACGGCACCCGCGAGTTCGGCGATCCCGGCCGGACCGACTGGGCCGTCCACGTGGCGCTATGGGCGCGTGCCGCGGCGGCGGGAACGGGCGACCTGATCGCCGGCGCCGTCGCGCTGCCGGCGCAAAACCGCGTGCTCTCGACGGTCGCAGACCCGGCCCCACAGGCGGACGGGGGAGCGGAGCACCGCCCCCTGCGCATGGTGGTCAGCCGGAGCCGGGCAAGCCAGCTAGTCAAGGACGTCGCGACACTGGTACACGCCGAACTGGTGCCGTGTGGTTCAGCTGGCGCCAAGGTTGCCACGGTAGTTCTAGGTGAGAACGACGTGTACCTGCACTCGGGCGGCTTCTACGAATGGGACACGGCCGCACCGGTGGCGGTAGCCAGACAGCGCGGCCTCCACGTGTCACGCATCGACGGCAGCCCAGTCGTTTACAACCAGAAGGACCCGCTGCTGCCAGATATCCTGGTATGCCGGCCGGCAATTGCCCCGGTCCTGCTCAACGCCATCAGGGAAGCGACGCATGCGATCTGATTACCTGTTGTCACAGCTCGACGTCCTCGAGGCCGAGTCGATCCACGTCATGCGTGAGGTCGCGGCCGAGTTCGAGCGTCCCGCGCTGCTTTTCTCCGGCGGCAAGGACTCGATCGTGATGCTCGCGCTCGCCGCGAAGGCGTTCTCGCCGGCGAACATCCCCTTCCCCGTCATGCACGTGGACACCGGGCACAACTTCCCCGAGGTACTCGACTACCGTGACAAGCGGGCGGCGGAGCTCAACGTCAGGCTCATCGTGGCCAGCGTCCAGGACTCGATCGACCAGGGCCGCGCCATCGAGGAGACCGGACGGTGGACGAGCAGGAACCGTCTGCAGACCGTCACCCTGCTCGACGCGATCGAGGAGCACCGGTTCGACGCGCTCTTCGGCGGTGCACGACGGGACGAAGAGAAGGCGCGCGCGAAGGAGCGGGTCTTCTCCTTCCGTGACGAGTTCGGTCAGTGGGACCCGAAGAACCAGCGCCCCGAGCTGTGGAACCTGTACAACACGCGGATCAGGCGGGGCGAGCACATCCGGGTGTTCCCCCTGTCCAACTGGACGGAGCTTGACGTCTGGGCGTACATCGAGCGGGAGAACCTGGAGATCCCGTCCATCTACTACGCCCACGAGCGGGTGGTGTTCG
>Ga0307478_10003942_pt1 | contig 10773 bp, 10 predicted proteins | sample atmos_gasesECM4C_2_FD_203713 | JGI IMG/M metagenome (GOLD analysis project Ga0307478, IMG submission 203713) | Hardwood forest soil microbial communities from Morgan-Monroe State Forest, Indiana, United States - atmos_gasesECM4C_05 | ecosystem: Environmental > Terrestrial > Soil > Temperate...
CCTCTCCTGCGCTTTCTGCTACCGCGACCCAACTCGCGCCGATCGCCTCTCCCTGGATCAAGTGAAGGCAGTCATGGAACGCCTGCCCGTTCGGTCGGTGAATCTGGGTACCGGCGAGAACGGCATGCATCCCGACTTCAAAGCAATACTGGCCTACCTGCGCACAAAATCCATCAAGCTCACGATCACTTCCAACGGCCATAGTGTTGCCGTTCTGGAAGACGACGAGTTGCGCGCCTTTCACGATATCGAGTTTTCGCTCGATTATCCGACGCAAGTGGAACAGGATGCACAGCGCGGAGACGGCAATTGGGAGCTTATCCATCAGCAGGCGGAGCGGTGTTTGAAGCTGCATATTCCTGTAACCATCATCGCCGTCATGATGAAATCGAACTACCTGCGTTTAGCGGATGTGGCGCGAGTAGCCAAGCAGTTTGACGCTCCTTTGCGAGTGAATGTCTACCAAGCCGTGCGATCGGACGTCTATGCCCTGAGCTACGACGAGTACTGGGAAGGCTTCCGGCGCATCTTTGCGGAGACCGACGTAATCGCAATCGGTGAGCCGCTGGTTCGCGCCATCGCGGGCCTCCCGCCGCTCCCGGCCGGTTGTGGCGTGAGTACCGTACGAGTAACTCCAAGAGGCACGACACAACCCTGCGTCTATTGGCCAGGCTCGGGAGAGCCCCTCTCGGATTTGATCTCGATGGGGCTCGACGTTCTAGATTCCGCACCCTTCGAGCAAGCCCGTACGCTCCCCGAAGCGTGCCAGCCGTGCGAGTTCCGCGAATCGTGTCACGGTGGATGTGCCGGACGGCGACGCTTGCAAGGCGCACTGCTACAGCCTGACGCTTATTGTCCGATCGTTCGCGCCCAGCGTCCACGACTCGAGATCCGCATGGCCCCAAATCGCGATCTGCCCAAGATAAGCAGTTCCTGCACTACCGTCGTGATCTCCAGGTCGTGAAGAATAATTCGAACCAGCCCGTGCGATTTATTTCGCCTCCACCCACTTGTCTGAGCCCGTCAGCTTAACCGCCACATCCGAAATAAAGATGTGCAGGGGCTTGCCGTCGGCGGTACCGCGATGCTCGGTTGAGACAAGCAGAGGACCTGCCTTTTTGTAGCCGGTCCAGCTTGCGTTGACGAGGCTGGGCTTCTTGGTCCCGCCGTGGTGGAAGACAAGGTACTCGACGCGGTTGTCTTTGCCGACGTAGAGTTCCCAAGTGTCGCCGGGCGTATAACCGCCGGCTTCCGCGGGATACTTCACTGAGACCAGCGTGGCCGAGCCGGCGCCCACCGGCAATTTCTTCATGCCTTCATCGGTTACGGTGGCGCTGGTGTCCCAGTAAGCATGGAAGGGGAAGAGAAGCCAGTAATTATCGTTGACGAATGCAGGTTCGACTTCGTTCTTCACCTGGTCGGATTGACTGCTGAGCTGCGAACTGTCGTACGAAACCTTGACCGGCTTACCTTCTTTGTCCGTTCCTTCGTAGCTGATTTTTCCGGTCTTCGGCTCCCACTCCCACTTGTGAGCAGCTTTGAAGAGTCCGGTAATTTCCCCGTTCCAGGTGTAGCGAATGGCTTCAATTTGCCCATACGAATCGATACCGTAGGTTTTGGCAATCTGTTCGAGAATTGGCGGGCGATTCTGCGCCCAAGAGTTTGCAGCAAGGACCAGCACTCCGCAAAACAAAAGACCGATCATGGTCAAACGGCGGGCATTTCTCATGGATTTGCTCCTCGGTGAATTGAACAGATGAAATCTTGGATGACAGGCAAAAGCGTTGGGATACAGGAATCGTTTGTGCGGCAGTTGCTTTTACTTTGCCTGGTCCGCTTGGCATTGAGGTGCAGCCGATCGTGTAGTCCGTCGCAAAGCGAGAATCGCAGCGGCCGCTGCCACGCATCCGTATTCCAGCAGCATGACCCAAACAGGAAGCGATCCCCATGGATGCCCAAGCGTGCGCATATGCCACATGACGTAAGTCGGGTAAACGCTGACAGTCCAAATGATGATCAGCAGGGTCGAGGCCGACGTAAGAAATGGCAGCAGCCAGAGAAGATACCACGGGAATACGGCGGGTGCGCACAAAAGAGATGCAGCCATAGGCCAGGCGAATTGTTCCAAAGACAACTCGCGCTTTGCGCGTCTTAGCCAGGCCGCAGTCAGTAATCCGACCACCACGGCCAGCCCAACTAGCAACTGCGGAGGCGCCACTCGATCAAGTGCCGCAAACAAGGGACCATTAAAACGGAAACTCTGTACATACGTACCGAGCGAGCCGATCGGAATGCGACCGTGACTTAGAAATGGTAGGTACAGAAGCGCGACCACGGCTACCGCCAGCACCGCGTCGCGAATGCGAACTCGCTTCCAATAGAGGGGCAAGAGCACGACCGGCAGAAATTTCACTGCTATCGCTAGCCCAAGCGCGACGGCCGCAGTGGCCCGCCATCGGCGCACCAGCGCAGCGGCGGACACCACCAGCAATAGCGCGCCAACAATATCAATGTGACCGCTTCCCGCCACCTCAATGGCCAACAACGGGTTCAAGGCGAAGGCCAGAACCAGGTGCGCTGCCTGCCCGGTCCGTCGCAAGACATCGAGCAATACGAAAACAATTGCGAACTCGCAAATTACAAATGCCACTTTCATTGCGAATGTAGATTCGTGAATCGCGGTTACTGCGCGGAAGAATAGCTCCGCTCCTGCCGGATATGGGCTCGGCAGATCCGGGTTGTTCAAGTTGCGGGTTTCCGCAGTATGCAACCCCTGCGCGGCAGGATCGCTGGGAACGACAAGATAAGGGTTGTAGCCGAGCCTCTGCAGGCGGCCATCCCAAACGTAGCGATGAATATCATCATCGGCGCCCGAGGGCACCCGAAGAAATGCAATGTTCCACACAGCCGCCAGGACGAGGCCAGTAATGACAACGCGTCGGGAAAATATTGGCGCAGCGAAAGACTCACGGATCGCCAAGAGGTACACAATGCCCGCCAGCGTCAAAGAGGCCATGAAGGATGGCCCACCCCGATCGCCGAAGTTGCGTGAGCAGATGGTTAACGCCACAAGCAAGATGGCGCCGAGGATGTACACTCTCCACGCGGAGGTGATGTTCACAATTCCCTTGTGCCCTACTCTTAACTTTTTCCCACGACATAATCTTGGGCATGGAACCCAATTAATGAGCGAAATGGCTATTTATCGCGAAGTGCCGCGAAATGCGAGCGCCAGCACTAGGACGAAGAAAAGGAAGAATGCACCGATCAAGCGTGGTATCCACCAAATCGAAGTGTCATTTACATCGAGGCTGGGGTGGGCAGTCTTGGCCCATCCAAGAACACCCTCCGGGTATAAGAGCGTCCAAAGACCGACCGCACCAGAGCAGAGAAGCACCAACGGGAACATCCATCGGCCGGTTGTAACAAAGTAGGCAAAGAATGTCAGCACGACCAGCGTGCGTACGGCCCAGTCGGTAAGTCTGACTTGCTCTATGCGTCTCATAAAGCGCAACCAGCGTAGCACAAACCCGTTCGCCTGGCGTAAGCGGACTCTGGCGTTATTTGAAAGCCGTCCGTCCCCGTCAATGAGCGGTTGAATCCCATTCTTTAAGCCACGCTGCCGTGCGTGGCGCCCTTGCCGGAGCCAGCTGCAACTCTGCGGCCAAGCGAGTCAAATCGCCTGCGACGTCGATGTCATAAAAACGATCTGCGAAACCTACGGAAAGCTCAAGCGCTCGTGCGCGCGCCAGGAGTCTCTCCAGCGCGCTGCTGGTGCCCATTCCGTCGCCTGCGAAAAGCGTAGGATGAGAAGCCTTTGCCCCAACAAGATAGTAGCCTCCGTCGTGCGTCGGCCCAACGACTACGTCATGTGCGGCCAGCGTTTCGAACGCGTCTTCGAGAACTGAACGCGGCAGGTGTGGGCTGTCGCTGTTGAAGGCAATGATGCCTCGCTGAAGTGCGTTCGTTCGATGACCTTCTGCGAAGTGCGCAAAAACCGAAGTAAGGCCTGCAACAAGACCTTCACCTTTCTGCGCAACTACGGTCGTTTCGTTACCTGCTAACCGCGCCAACTCGTCGACGTCCGACTCCGGGCACATGATCGCAACTTCCACACCGGCCACTTCTAATGACCGCGCCAGCGCCAGCGTGTCGTCCAGAAGACAGCAATAGAAAGCAGCGACGGCCTCAGGAGAAAGGCTGGGAGCCAGGCGGGTTTTGACCGCGCCCGGCCTCGGTGCTTTCGCCATGATTACCAGCACACGGTCACTGCCTGACGAACGCACGGTCTCGCTTGCGGATTTCATAATGTTCTGACGCGGCCCTACGCTGGCCGTGTCGTCCCGGCTCTTTGCCGCCGGAAATAATAGCGCACTATCAAGCTCAGAATGAACCAACCGGCGCCGAGCGTGCCCTTCAGCGTTCCGCTGATCTTTGATTTTCCGATACGAGGGTGGTAGCTCACCGGAACTTCAACCACGCGGAATCCGGCGAGGGCGCCTTTGAGGATCATCTCAACCGCCCAGCCATAAGTGGTCTCTTCCAAAGCGAGCGCGCGCAGTATGTCGGCGCGGGCAGCGCGAAACGGGCCGAGATCGCTAATCTTTAAACCATAAAGCAAGTTAACCAGGCCGGCGGCGAGACGATTACCAAACGCCTGATGCCAAGGCATCGCACCAGCAGAACCCAGGCGGGAACCGAGCGTGATGTCCGCACGGCCCTCAATAATGGGCGCTAAGAGAATCGGCAGTTCAGCGGGCCGATCGCTGTAGTCGCCATCGAGGAACACAACTACGTCAGGGGAATTCGCCGCGGCCAGGCCCGTGAGGCACGCTTGCCCATAGCCGCGGCGCGGTTCCTGCACGACGCGGGCTCCCATTCTTGCGGCGATCTCGGGCGTCCCGTCGTTCGAGTTGCTGTCGACGACGATGACCTCCGTCGTGAGGTCGGACGGGAGATCCGCTAAGACGCGCTCAATCGCCTGCGCTTCATTATGGGTAGGGATGATGACCGACACTCGCACGTGAATTTGGCCCCGATCACCACCCCAATCACCAGAAAAGAGAAGACGGCCAGCGTTCGGACAGCCACGCGTCAACGCCCCATCTTCGGCCCGCGCGTCCGATCGCGAGCCCAAGCGATGCCATCACCGGGACCAGCAGTTCCCAGATCCACGAAGTGCCCCACTCCGAAACCCAAAGGCTGCCGAGATACAGAAATGCCACGAATGCGGCCGGACGGGTTAGCAAACCGATGACGAGCAGGACACCGAGAGAGATCTCGGTCACCGCCTGCATAGGAGCCGCCATCGCGGCGTGGCTTGCCGCAAGTGCCATGACCGACTTCCAAATGGCCGGCGAATGACTGTTCTTGATGTAGTAACCGATGAGGCCCGCGTAACCCGCCGGTGTGTAGAGGCCTTTCCCCAGATTCTCGAAAAAGACCCACACCAGCATCGCGCCGATGGTCACGCGCACGATTGCCAGACCGTTTGCTGCTTGCGATTGGTGGGCCATGTTGGTCGCGTCACTTCGCGGTGAGGTTGCTATCGTTGTCATGGTGAACCTCGTCCAGTGGATGCTATACCAGATTGGAAATATTCGACAAGGTTTCACATCTTATTGACGGCTGTGTAGCTTAGGCGACTGTTCTTAAAAATCGTGGCAAACATCGGCGCGTGGAAGGCTTCAATCTTCGCTCGTCCGCGCGCGCCTTCGCCCCGCCAATTGGAAAGTCGGCGTCCTCGGCAAACACTGCAGCGAACGCCTTCGCATCATGCCGGTTCCACGCCTCCACGAACCTGTCTATCACTGCCACGATTGCTTGTGGGTCTGATTCGCTTTTCGTCTGGCCTCGCAAGGTCAAAGGCAATCCGGCGAGAGCAATCGTCAGACCGGTCAGCAGAAATTTCCAGCTGAAAGTTGCGTGACTCATGGTGTCGTCCGATTTCGAACAAACGCGAGGCGTCCCTGGAACTAGTTGGGAGTCCAGCCAAGAAATTCCTCGTGTCCCTCGAATATCTCGGCCAGCATAGATCGGATCCGGTGCTTTAGGGCTATCAGTTTCAGCTCACGGCTCTCAATGTTTTTCTTCTCGAAAGCCAGCGTAATTTGCGGAGCGATACTTGGATAGGCAGCCATCAGGTTTCTCCTTTTAATCAGTCTGTACGAAGCGGGCATCCCTCAATTTTGTTCGATTGGTTCCACAGCGCTCGGCCGAACACGCCCCCACTATTCACGCTTACGCGATCATGTTCGCGGGTTGAAGCAAGAACATTAGTTGCGGTTCTGAGTGTCGGCGTCGGCGCTGTCCACGCGCGTGCCACTGCTGCCGATGTTTGCCGGAACGTTCTTCCCGCCCATATTCAGAACTGATACAACCGTGCGAAACTCACTCCCCTGGTTTACAACCACAAGTTCGAGATCAATCCACCCGCCGCTCTTGTAGTTAATCCTGGCGCTCCCGGTACAGTCGGAGTTGACCTTATAAGTGCCGGTCTCGCCGGTCTGAAATTTGGAAGACTGGTTAGTGCCGTCGATCACGACGAAATCTACCTGCGTGAACTTTCCGTTTCCATCGAAATTCGTCATGGCCACCCCGTTCTGGGGCAGAACGACGCCGTTCCCCGGCAGAATCTGGCCGGAGATGGTCTGGCCGTACTGGCCTTTTAGCGAAGCATTTGATGTCGAACGAGAAATTGGCACGCAATATCGGCGAATTCGACACTGCGCAAGCTTATGCCCGGCTCGGAGCTCCGGTCGGACCAGCGATTCGGAGATCTGGTCCGGCGTATGGGGCTGACGCCGAATGCCAAGAGCGAGTGAGGGAGGTCAAAACTCCAGCTTCTCGCTCACCGCTCTCCGAAAGCGGAGCATCCGGCCACAGCCTTCAGACTACGGCGGTCTACTCAGCCTGTGCTTGCTGAACCGGTCCTGCCTTTAGCGTCACATTCTTGACATTATCATCGGGAATCCTGTCGATCAGCAACCCGAAGGGATCGATTCCTGCTTTCTCTGGCAGTTGCGCTGTCGTGAATGTGAACGTGGAATTGCGCTGCGTAATATGCAGGCGTTCACGGTAGAGGGTCTCGCCATATTTTTTCCCGCTTGCAGGCTTAGCGAATGCCCCAATGTCGATCCAGTCGTCCACCGGCACCTCAGTTTCGCTGCCCGTGGAATCGGCCTTGAATTTGCGGGCTTCGACCTGAATGGTGACGTCATATTTTCCATCCTCGCGCTTCACAGCCGTGGCCTCCAGAGTGCGATTCGAAAACAAGGTGATATCTTCAAACAGGTCTTTGATCAGGTATTGCAGATTGGGCGCAGTCTCTACCCGCAACGCATCCACCAAAGCATAGGACGTGGGATACGGTGGAGGAGCATAGGCGTACTGGAGAATCAGCTTGCGCAAGGCTCGATTGACGGCGTCCTCGCCGATCATTTCCTTCATGTAGTAGAGCACCACGCCCCCCTTTGCGTAGTGAATGTAACCCTGCCCCGACTCGACGGTAAGGAGCGGACGTTCCTTGAGCCGCTCCTGGCCGCGGGAGCGCAGGTAGTTATCCATCTCAAACATTAGAAATTTTCTCATCAGATCCCGGCCATACTCCTTCTCCATGACCATGAAAGAGGAATATTGCGCCAAGGTCTCAGAAAGCACGGTTGCGCCCTCCATGTCGGCGCCTATCACTTGATGCGCCCACCACTGGTGCGCCATTTCGTGGGCGACCACATAGAAAACGGAATCGATGTCATCGGGATGATTCAAATTAGCAATGAAGCCGATGGATTCGGAATAAGGCATGGTCCCGGGGAATGCCTGGGCAAAGCTGGCCACCCGGGGAAACTCAATGATGCGCGCTTCCTTGTGCTCGTACGGCCCAAAGTTCTTGATGTAGTAAGCCAAGGACTTCTTCATGGAGTTCATCATCCGGGGAACATTCCAGGGTTGTTCCTTGAGGTAATAAACTTCCAGCTTGATTCCGTTCCACTCCTCGCGCGCCACTTCATAGTGGCCGGACATGAAGGCGAAAAAATTCAACGAGGGATGGTCGAGTTTGTATTCGAAGTAGCGGCGGCCATCCTGCTGCCATTCGCGCACCAGCGATCCCGGGGCAATGGCGATCTGATCGGGCGTGGTGCTGATGATGGCGCTCATGTCGACCCAGTCCGAGCGCCCGAGGATATAGTTGTTACGACAATCGCTGGTGCAGTTGCGCTCCAGGGCGGGCATGAGGTCAAATTCCGGAAGGCCAAATTTCTTGCGCTCCACCGCATCACTGAGCTGCCGGGAGTTGTTGTAGCCGATGATGGGGCCGCTGTTGAAGAACGTGCCGTTCTGGACGATATCTGTGTTGCTCACATTATTCTCAAACCCGCGGTTCTTGCTCTTCACGGTGAAGCGCAGGGTACGCTCTTCGCCGGGCTGCAAGGGCGAGGTAAAACGATAAATGCGATACGACAGCCGCGTGTCGTCCTTAGCGAGCATGGCTCCGGGAATCTCGATGGAGGTGTCATAGAGCGGAGTGAGTGAGAAATGAATTTCGTCCAGGGGACGGGAGTAGGGATTGTAGATAACTTCATCGCCGCGTATGGTCGCGTTGCGGCTCGAGGGGAAAATGTCGATCGCATACTTCACGCTGCGCACGCGCGGCTGGGACAGCTTATCCAATGGCTTATAAGTCTTCTCGTAATCAGCCTGGACGCGCTTCACCTCCCTGGGGCCCAGGAGGCGATTCAATATTTCGGTGTTGTACCAGATCCAGCCTCCGCAGACGGCAAAGGCGAGCAGCGAAACAGCCGTGGCGGCTTTCCACCCAGAACCAAACCGCAAGGCTGCCTTGCGGCTACGGGCTTGCCATCGCTCTTGCTTGCCACGCGGCCAGAACATTACGGTGGCAATGGCCATGAGCCCTGAGAAAAGCAGCCAATAGAAGGTGAACCAGTTCCACGCCGAACGGTAAGGCGCATCGCCAAAGAAATCCGAATAAATGACGTTAGGCCTTCCCGCAAACTGAACCAGGTTTGTGGCCACGTTCAAGGGCTTCCACAGAAAACTATTTACGAAATAGAAGGCTATGAAAACGAAATATCCCACGTACTTGTTGGGTGCCAGAGCCTGGATAAAGAATGCCAGAATCGCCATAAGGACAAACCATGAGGCGTCTCGCACCAGCAATTCGTGAAGATAAAGACCGAACTGGAAGCGATAGTAGCCATGAACTGCCTGGACGACGATGCCGGCTGCCAGGGCGACGGCTTGTATCAGCATCACCATGCCGACGAGCGTAACCAACCGAGCCGCATAGGACACCCACTCCGGGGTGGGCGCTGCGTCGGCGATTTCGTCCATGCGCTCGTCGCGGTCCTTCCAAACCAAAGCGCCGGAGAAGTAAGTGATGATGACGATCAGCAGGAAATCAAGAGTTCCTCGAATCAGCTCAATTACCCCGTAGGTTACGGGAAATGTTTGAACTGTTTGATTGCCCTGGAACTGGGTTGCTTGCAAGATCAGAGCCAGAGTGCAAATCATAGCGGCGATCATGACCACAACGACAAAGGCCGTGTTCTTGGCCATCCCGCGGAAATGAATTCTGAACGATCCCAGGAACTTTGCCCAGGGCGCATCCGCCAGTTGCAGATGGGGCGCGGGAGTTATGGCGCTAGCTATCGCTGGTTGCGCGTCCGGTTCGAGCGCTTTTGTTTTGGTCCGCCGCTCGGCGAAGCTGAAGCGGGAGTAAGCGAGAGCAAAAGCCGCGCACCCTACTCCAAGCCAAATCAAACGGTTCCAGAGAAGTAAGCCACTGAAGCTGAGAGAAAGGATGTTCTTGTCGGCCACCGTCCAGTATTTGGTGGCTACGAGAAGTGTGTTGACGGCATAAGGATCGAACAGAGAGCGAATGCGATCCCACTGCGGGCCCTGCAGCAGCGATAAAGTCACAGCGCGGCCTGCGAGCAGGAGAATCGCGGCAACAAAAGGCGCGATGTCCCTGCGCCACATGACCGCCGCGGCAAACAAAATAGCGGCGGTGAAAAACGTGTCGGGCAAGGCGAACAGCAGAATGGCTTTCAAATGCGCAGTCCAGATCACCGCCTCCCAGCGTTCGCGATCCGCCCAGGGCATGTACTTGGCCAGCAGGATGCCGAGAGAGACTCCCAGCATGGGTATCGCCGAGACCAGGGTAGCCCCAAGAAAGCGTCCAAACAGGAAATCGCGGCGCCGTATGGGCGTCGAGAACATCATCTGGTGGGTGTTGTAGCTGAAGTCGCGGAGAGCCGCGAAATTGATAAATACGGCGGTCATCAGCAAGGCGAACACGCCCATGGCCGCGTAAAAGGATGCAATGGCGAATGGTGCGTTACGGTAAATATTGGAGAGGTTGAGTTCCGCCATGACATCATCGGAACTGATCGTGCCAAAAATCAGCAGACCAACGACGAAGAGGAAGATCCAGAGCATCCAAGAGCGAAGCCAGAAGCGAATTTCGAACCATGCGATATGCCAGAGCATAATGGTCTTCTAAGTCCACGAATGGATTTTGCTGAAGAAAACGTCTTCCAGGTCGGGTGCGCTGGGAGCAAATCCACCGGGGAGCGGCGCCGGGCTGTAGACATGGAGAAAAGGACGACCGCCGACCAGTTTGCTGGAGACCACCTGGTAACGCTGCTCGTAACTGGCCAACTCGGTTTTGGCGATGGAGATTTGCCAGATTCGCCCGTTCAATTGAGCGATGGCATCCTGCGGTCGCCCCTGATATAGCACCTGGCCCTTGTT
>Ga0307478_10003943_pt1 | contig 10772 bp, 10 predicted proteins | sample atmos_gasesECM4C_2_FD_203713 | JGI IMG/M metagenome (GOLD analysis project Ga0307478, IMG submission 203713) | Hardwood forest soil microbial communities from Morgan-Monroe State Forest, Indiana, United States - atmos_gasesECM4C_05 | ecosystem: Environmental > Terrestrial > Soil > Temperate...
ACCAGTACGCGGCGGGTGAGCTCGACGTGACCAAGCTGGCGCCGGCCCCGCACTGAACCCGGACAACGGCACCGGCCACCGGCGGGTTCGCTTTGCCGACGGTGGCCGGATGCCGGTACGCTGTCGGCACTGCGCCTGATCGGTTCCGGCCGTCCATGGCGCGGTTGGAGGCTTCGCCTAGTCCGGTCTATGGCGCCGCACTGCTAATGCGGTTGGGGTTTACGCCCCTCCCGGGTTCAAATCCCGGAGCCTCCGCAGCTCACCACCCTCCCCGAAGATTCCGGGAGGGAGGATCTGACACGCTACACAGCCCAGGGTTCCAGTTCGGGTTGCAATTGCTAGCAGGCTTGGCTCAGCGGGCGATAAGGATGAGGTCGATGGGTTCAAGCCCAGCCAGGTCTGCCCGTAGATAGCAGGCCACAGGGCGTGTGCGGCTTCCAGCGCCTGACATTGCCAGGCACGTCGCAGCGCCCGGCTGCTTCTGGGCGGGCAGCAGCAGTGCGGCCTCGTGAACACCCGCATGGAGGAGGAATCTCCATGCCATCTGCACATGTTCTGCTTCGCTCCTGCACCCCCGCCAGTTGGCATGCTGTGACAAGGGGCCAAGGCGGGTAAGGGGATCGGCGACCTGGTTCGGCCAGGCAAGCCAGTGCGTTACTTCTGAGGAGCCAGCCGTACGTTACCTGTCACTTTGAGTAGCCACCGCGAAGTGGCTCTGGTTGGGGGGCTTTCCCGGCAGAAGCAAGGCGATGGCCTCACGAGGCGATTTAAGGGGGAAACAGATGACGACGCAGACGACGTCGCTGTACGACCGGCTCGGCGGTCTCGATGCGATCACCGCGCTAACGGAATCATGGGTAGCCCATGTGGGGGGCGATGACCGGGCCAACGGGAAGTTCGTGCGGACGGACCTCCCGCGGCTCAAGAAGGAGATCATCGACCAGCTGTGTGAAGCCACCGGGGGTCCCTGCACCTACACCGGCCGGAGCATGCAGGAGACGCACGACGGGATGGCGGTCACGGCCGGTGAGTTCGATGTCGCCATGCAGCACCTGGACGCGACGCTCGACGAGCTCAACATTCGCAAGACGGACCGGGACGAGCTGGTCGCCCTGATCACGCCGATGCGCGATGACATCGTCGAGGTCGAGTCACCGCAGACCGGGACGCCGCTTCCAGACAGCTACCAGGCCGCGCCCCCCCTTTGAGGTGACCGGCCTGGCCTGCTGACCGTCGGCCGCCGGCCAGCCAGCAATCCGCTAACCGATCAAGGACGTTGGTCCAGCTTGAACCGATCGGGAGCCTCCGCATTCGATCAGGCACTCTGCCCGCTGGCAGAGCCGTCAGCACCTCTTTGTAGTGCTCGGATCCTAAGGAGAGGCCGAGCAAACGGCTGATCTCGCGGATGCCCTCGGCGGCGTCGGTGAAGTGGACGGTGGCCATGCCGAGTTCCTCGGCGACCGGGAGGTTCGCCGCGGTGTCGTCGGCGAAAACGCACTCGCGCGGCGGAACGCCGAGTTCGTCCGTGGCGATCAGGTAGATGGCGGCGTCCGGCTTCCGCGTTCCCGTGTCGCCTGAGATGACCACCGCGTCGAAGATGCTGTCCAGGTCATAGCCCGCGTACGGGTCATATTCTCCGTCGCCCCACGAATTCGACAGCAGGCCAACCCTGATGCCTGCGCCGCGGGTGCGCTGGATCAGGTTCAGGATTTCGGGCCGAGGACGCAAGCCGCCAAGTGCGCGGGTCAGCAGGCCGTGGTCATCGACGCCGAGGAGGCGGCCGATGGTCACCTCGAACTCGCGCTGGGAGATCTTGCCCGCCTCGACGTCCTCGAAGGCGTGCCTGCCTTCCTGGTCGTCGCGCAGCACGCTTGCGAACGCACCGGGCTCAAGGCCCTCCCTGACGCAGAACGCGGACAGCTCCGCGAACAGGTCCGTGGTGACGACGCCGCCGAAATCGAGGATGAGGCCCTGGTAGCTCACGCGGTTCAGCTTAGAAGCCGGCGACCGGAACGGGCTTGCCTCTGGGTTACCTGGCAGGGTTAACTTCGAATTGCCTGACGCATAGGCGTTTCTTCTCCGCGCTCCTGGCCACCGGTCACCACCCCTGACCGGTGGCCAGGTCCAGGCAGACCGTCACTTCCGAGAGCGGCGCTCTGCGTCTGGTCTCATATTCTGGCTCGGTCTGGGTGAAGAAGGTGAGTCGTGGGGATTGACCTTGGCACCGGCGAGCCGACACGTCTGGCGGAGGCTGCCGGGAGTCCCTCCAGCCGGGCGGACAGGGCCTGGTTCTCGCCCGTGGCCTGGCTGGTAGCGGTCGTCCCCGGTGTGCTTGGCCTGATCACCGGCGGCTACCACGTCGGCCGGCCTCCGATCTGGGGTGACGAGGGCGTCACGAAGGCGATGGCGGCCCGCTCGGTCAGCCAGCTCCTTGCGACGATGCCGCACGACGACATCGTGCACGGCGCCTACTACCTGGTGGTGCACGCCGTAGAGACGGTCGCGGGCAGTTCCGCGCCGACCGTGCTCCGGGCTCCGTCCGTGGTCGCGATGGCCGTGGCGGCGGCCTTCACCGCGTTGATCGCGCGCCGCCTCGCCACGATCGCCGGATCGCCGTACCCCGCCGCCACCGGGCTGGCCGCGGGCGTGCTGTTCGCGCTGCTGCCTGCCGTGATCAGGTACGCGCAGGAGGCGCGGTCGTACGCCATCGTGACGATGCTGGCCACGATCACCACTTATCTGCTGGTCAAGGCCATCGATGACGGCGGCCGGTGGTGGATCGGGTACGGGGCGGCGGCCGTGCTGACCGGGCTGTTCAACATCTTCGGGCTGCTCATCCTCGTCGCGCAGGGGGTGACGCTGCTGATCGCGGCGCCGGGCCTGCCCGGCGTGGCGGGGCGGCGGCCGGCTGGCGTGCTGGCCCGCTGGGTGCTGGCCGGGCTCGCCGCGGTGGCCGTCCTCATCCCGATCGTGGCCTTCGCGTACGCGCAGCGCGACGCGATCTCCTGGATGACCGGCCAAGTGATCATCCGCAGCGCCGCCGTCAACCTGGCGCGCACGTGGGCGGGACCCGAGAAGCTGTTCTGGCCGGTCTTCGGCCTCGCGGCCTTCGGCGTCGCCGCGGATGCGGTCACCTGGCGGCGCGGCCGGCCGTCGGTGACGCCCGGCAGCGTTGCGCTGCCGTGGCTGGTGCTGCCGCCAGCGCTGCTGCTCGTGGCGTCGCAGGTGCACCCGGTCTACGACGGCAGGTACGTGGAGTACTGCCTGCCCGCCCTGGCCATCCTGGTGGCGTGGGGGCTCACATGGCTCGCCAGGCTGGTCGCGGCCACGGTACCGTCGCTGAGCCGGGCCGGGCTGGCATGGCTGGGCTGGCTGCCCGCTGCCGCGATCTTTATCCTGCTCGTTATCGCGCTCATCCCCGCGGACGCGAAGGTGAGCCTGCCGAGCTCGCGCCCGGACAACCTCGCGGGCGACTCCCAGATCGTCGCAGCCAACGCCAGGCCGGGGGACATCGTCTTCTTCATTCCGATGAGCTACCGGCCGGTCGAGGTGGAGTACCCGGCCCAGTGGCGGGGGGTTCGCGACATCGCGCTCGCACAATCCCCGGTGGCCTCAGACACGCTCTACGGCACCGACGTGAGCCCCGCCGAACTGCTGAAGCGGTTCACGCACGTCACGCGGGTCTGGGTCTACACCCAGCCCGCGTACGCCGCCTACATGGATTCCGCCAGGGCCACGCCGGTGGATAAGGAGGAGATGTCGTTCGTCGCCCGAATGAAACTGGTCCGCCGGTGGGTGGACGGAGACAAGATGCTGATGCTCTATCAGACCAGGTAGTAGTCAGCAGCCTTACCTGGGATATACCTTCTTCAGAGCATTGGCTGGCGATGGAGGTTTCATGCTCGTACCGGGTGACTGGGTAGCCGTTGGTATCGACAATGGCGGTACTACGAACAATGGCACCGTTCTTACCCCGGACGGCAGGTTCCTCGTGGACACGATGGCGGAATTGCCCAGCCTCGTGCGCGAGGGTCCGGACAAGGCGATCCAGGCGCTAGTCGACGAGTTCGACAAGGTGCTCGGCATGACGGGCGTGCCAAGGGAGAAGGTGCTCGCGGTCGGCCTGGACACCCCGGGGCCGGCTAGCGCCGCGGGGATCCTCGCCACCGGGGGCGCGACCAACTTCGGCCACGCCGGCTGGCACAAGTTCGACATCAGGGGCGCGCTCGAGGCGCGCCTCGGCATCCCTGTCGTGTACAACAACGACGCCAACGCGGCCGCGATTTACGCCCACCACGTGCGGCACGGCCCGGAGTCAGGCCGCCGCAGCTCAGTGGCCGCCATCGTCGGCACCGGACTCGGCGGCGGCGTGGTCCAGGAAGGGCGCATCGTCAAGGGCGCGGCCGGGATGGCCGGCGAGCTCGGGCACATGCCGATACCGATGGAGGGACTGCTCGAGGACGGCCAGCCCAGGCCCTCGTGCAACTGCGGGCTGTTCGGCGACGCCGAGTCGGTCGCCTCGCTGACCGGGATAACGCGGAATCTGCTGCCGTACTGGCTCACGAGGTTCCCCGGCCACGAACTCGCCGGCGTGCCCGTCGCCAAGGGCGCCAAGCTTGTCCGCGGCTACGCCGAACGGGGCGACGAGATGTCGCTCGCCATCTTCCGCCAGCAGGCCATGGCGATCGGGCAGGTGTTCTCGGTCGCCGCCAAGTTCACCGACCCCGACACGTACTTCGTCGGCGGCGGGGTGATCGAGGCGGCGCCGCACTTCCGTGACTGGTTCCTCAGCGTGGTCCGGGAGAACACGTCGCTGTACGCGGAGCAGGCCGAACTAGCCGAGATCACCTTGGTCCCGGACCTCGACATGGCCGGGGCGCGGGGCTCCGCGATCGCCGCCGCCAAATGGGCTCAAGAGCGGTAAAGCGGTCCGGCCTTTAAGTTCCGTCGTCGCTGTCGCCTTTGTCTGGCGTGAAGATAAGCCCGCACACCTCGAGGTAAAGCTGCTCGGGATAGGGCAGATAGTCCACCTCGCGCAGCGCCTGCTCCTGGCCGGCCGACTCGACGACGAACTTGCCGTAGCCGAACACGCGACCCCTTGCCGAGCGCTCGAAGCGCATATCCGTCACCTTGGTGAGCGGCAACATGGCCACCGACTTGGAGAAAACGCCCGTAGCCAGCATCATGCGCTTGGAGGTTACTACGAAGTAATCGTCAAGCCATGCCCAGACTTTATAGAGCAGCCTGAACACAAACAGGAGCCAGATCAGCCAGATGACCAGCAGCGCGAGGCCGTTATTCCGGGCGAGCGTGGTGGAGAGCAGGCCAGCGATCGCAAGTCCGGCAAGGACCTCGGCCACTGGCCTGATCAGCACCGCGGGGTGGAACCGTACGGTAATGACCTGCCGCTCGTGCGGCAGCAGGTGCTTGTAAACGGTGGCCGGTACCGTTTCGTTCGGTACGACCCTAATGCCCATTGCGAATTCCTAAAGGCTGGCAATGAAATCTGAAAGACCGTGGGCGGCGCTGGTGAGAACGTTTCCGATGTTGTGTACCAGATGTGCGGCGCTGGTCGGCTGCTGGATGATCCACCATAGGACGAATGCCACGGCCGCCCATGTCAGGACCGTCTTGAGCTTCACTGCCGCCTCCCTGGGAGCGCAGACATCTCCATTTGCCAGTATCCCTTTATCCTAGCCCGAACCCGGCCTGGATGTGGCTCCAGGCCGACGCAGTCCTCGCCTTGCTCCGTGCCTATCGGCTGCAGTATGCCCGGAACCTCGCGGCGCTACGCATGAGCCTAGTTGAGAGTATGCCGCCCCGCGGAAGTATGCAGCCGACGGCGGCCGACCGGAAGCAGCCACGCCGGCGAACGCGTACAGACCTGCTGGCCAGCCCGTTCCGCTTCCTTGACGTTCCTCGATCTGACAACATTCCCCTGTGCAGGGCATGCTTGGGGCATGGCGATGCCTGAGGTAAGCGAGACGGATTTTGCGATCGTCGTCTTCCGTGAAGACGACCAGTGGGAAGCCGACGTGCTGCCGGAGACGGTCACGGCCGATCTCGCCGGACTCGTGCGCGTGCTGCGGCAACAGCCCAGCATCGCAGGAACGATCGGGCTCGCCGGGATCGATGACTACTTCTTCGTGGCGATCCGGGTGGTCGGCAGCCAGGTATCGGTGCTGCTGTCCGACATCGGGGCGGCGCTTGACTACCCGCTGGCGGAGCAGGTGCTCGAGTACCTTGAGATCCCGGTCCCTGACGAGGAGGACCTCGACCAGGTGCTGCCGGCCGGGGATCTGTCGATCTTCGCCGACCTCGGGCTGGACGAGATGGAGCTCGCCGCCATCTGCAGCCGGCTTGACCTCGATTCCGACGACGATCCGTGGGATCACGTGGAGGACGCCGTTGAATCCATCGCGGCCAGGCTCGGATTCGGGCTGGCGATGGAGCGCGCGCTCGACGTCGCCCTGGGCTCCTGACTAGCAGTGCCGACCGGGTACGAGGCTTCGTTCGAGCCCGCGATGCGGGCCGCGCTCGCCGAGGCGGCGGCCGCGGCGGACGCCGGCGATGTCCCTGTCGGGGCGGTGGTCCTTGACGGCACGGGCTCCGTGATCGCCCTGGGGCGCAACCGCCGGGAGGCGGACGCCGATCCGACGGCGCACGCCGAAATCCTCGCGATCAGGGCCGCGGCTAGCGTCATCGGCTCCTGGCGGCTCGGCGGCCTAACGCTTGTCGTGACGCTCGAGCCGTGCACGATGTGCGCGGGCGCGATAACGTCCGCCAGGCTGAGCAGGCTGGTGTACGGCGCGGCCGATCCGCGGGCAGGCGCGGTGGGCTCACTCTGGGACGTGGTGCGTGATCAGCGGCTCGCGCCGGTTCCTGAAGTCATCAGCGGAGTGCTCGAAGCCGAGTGTCTGAATACAATCCGAACTTTTTTCTCGGAACGGCGCTAGAACTCAGCTCGTTGTTAGTGGCGAAGGTCAGGTATGCTCACCGGCGGTGGAGTCGCCTAGTGGCCGAGGGCGCACGCCTCGAAAGCGTGTGAGGGGGCAACCCCTCCGTGGGTTCAAATCCCACCTCCACCGCCAGGGCTTAAGATCCGCACGGCACGCGTGCGAGGGGTTCGCGTGCCATGGCGAGGAGTGTTGGTGCTAGAACCGCAGGGAACGCTATTCTTCCTGCTGCTGGTGGTGGCGTTCGGGGGCCTTGTCATCTGGCTTGTCCTCACCAAGCAGGTCGTCTTCCGGGTGCTGGCCGCGTGCCTGGCGTTCATCCCTGCCATGGTGTTCGGCATCGCGGCGGTGAACAAGTATTACGACTACTACCAGACCTGGGGTGCGCTGTTCAGCGACCTGTCCGGGCAGGCGCAGTCGATCCCGCACCTGTCGGCCGCCAGCCTGAAGCGCGACGGTTCGCTGCGGCAGCAGATCAGCACCACCAACGCCGGGCTCGACGCCCAGTTCGGCGCCCTGTTCAGCACCACGGTCACCGGTCCGCGCAGCCACATCACCAGGCAGGTGTACGTTTACCTGCCGCCGCAGTACTTCGCCAAGGCGTACGCGAACTACAGATTCCCGGCCATCGAGCTGCTGCACGGTGCCCCAGGGCAGCCGGCCACCTGGGTCAACGTGATGAACGTGATCCCGATCTACCTGAACCTGCTCGCGGAGCACAAGGCGTCCCCGGCGGTGCTCGTGATGCCAGACACTGACGGCGGCCTGCAGTACTCGCTGCAGTGCCTCAACGACCCGCACGGCCTGCAGGACATGACCTTCGTGGGCCAGGAGGTCCCCAACTGGGCCGCCGCCAACCTCCGCGTACAGCGGCCAGGCCTGATGTGGGGCGTCGCGGGCTATTCGGAGGGCGGCTTCTGCGCCGCCAACATCGGCTTGCAGGACGCGCACAGGTTCGGCTATGTGGGCGTGGAAAGCGGGTACTTCGCGCCAGACGCCAGCCAGGTGCCGACCGGCGGGAAGGCCGGCGGCAAGCCGCACGACATCAACGTGTTCGCGCATGACAAGCGGCTGCTGGAGATCAACACCCCTGACGAGTACATCCGGAACGTTCCGGTCGGGGTCCCGCAGTTCTTCCTCGCCGCGGGCGCCGACGACCTGTCCGACGTGCAGAACGCGGAGTACTTCAGGCAGCTGCTCCTGCTGCGGGTCGCCGACGTGCCCCCGGTGGACATCGTGAGCGGCGGGGGACACCAGGCCATGGTCTGGCGGTCAGCGCTGACCCCGATGCTCGAGTGGATGACCGCCGGGCTGTCCTGGCAGGTCCAGCACTTCGCGGCGACCGAGGCCGGCAAGCAGCCCACGGCACACCACGCGCACTCGGCTCGCAAAGTGAACGATCTGGCGCCCAAGACGGCTCGCACGGCGGTCCCGCGCGCGACGGTCTGACGGCCGGGTAACCCCGCCAGAGGTGCGAGACTATGGGGCATGAGTGATCTCGCACCTCGGTTCCGCGCGTTGCTCGACGCGTTCACCTCGTACAAGCCCGGCAAGGTCCCGGCCGTGGTAGCGGGGCAGGCGCACAAGCTGTCGTCCAACGAGTCGCCGTACGGGCCTCTCCCGTCGGTCGCTGAGGTGATCGCCGAGGCGGGTCGCGGCGTGAACCGCTATCCCGACAACGGGGCGGAAGCGCTGACCGCAGCGATCGCGGAGCGGTTCGACGTGCCCGCCGAGCACATCGCGGTCGGGTGCGGGTCGGTGGGGGTCCTCAAGCAGCTTGTCGAGGCGGTCAGCGATCCGGACGCCGAGGTGCTCTACGCCTGGCGGTCGTTCGAGGCGTACCCGCCGCTCGTCGCCCTCGCGGGCGCCACGTCGGTCCAGGTGCCGTTGGCAGACGAGACGCACGACCTGGCTGCCATGGCGGCCGCCGTCACGCCGCGGACCAGGCTCGTCCTCGTCTGCAACCCGAACAACCCGACAGGCACGGTCGTAGGCCGCCGGCAGCTCACCGAATTCCTCGACCAGGTGCCAGAAGACTGCCTGGTCGTGCTCGACGAGGCCTACCGAGAGTACATCCGCGACGAATCGGTCCCAGACGGCGTGGACCTGTACCGTGACCGGCCCAACGTGGCCGTGCTCCGCACGTTCTCCAAGGCGTACGGGCTGGCCGGGCTGCGGGTTGGTTTCCTGGTCGGGCACCCGCCGGTCGCGGACGCCGTGCGGAAGACGATGCTCCCCTTCACCGTGAGCTCGATCGCGCAGGCGGCGGCGGTGGCGTCGCTCGCCGCGGAGGCGGAACTCCTTGAGCGCGTGGAGACGGTCGTCAAGGAGCGCGACCGGGTGCGGTCGGCGCTGCTCACGGACGGCTGGACCGTGCCGGTCACGGAGGCCAACTTCGTCTGGCTCCGCCTTGGTGAGCACACCGCCGCGTTCGCGGCGGCCTGCGAGGGGTCCGGCCTCGCCGTCCGCCCCTTCGCCGGCGAGGGCGCCCGCGTCTCGATCGGCACCCCGGAAGCCAACGACGCGTTCCTGGCGACCGCCCACGCCTTCCCGCACCACACGTAGCCATTCTGCTACCCTCCGGAACGGCGGACGGGTAAGTTAAGCCACGAGGGCACATGGCATACGTGAGGCACTGGTCCATGGCCGCGGGGCTGGCACTCGCGGCGCTGCTGGGTGGCTGCACCTCGGGAGGCAGTGCTTCGGGGGGCAGTGCCGGGGGACAGGCCAGCACCGCTGCGGCCGCGGGCTACTGGACGCACAACAGGCTGCTCGGCGCGCAGCCCTCGCGCGATTGGTCACTGCCGAAGCTGCCGTCCCCCGGCGCCACGCCCACCGCGCAAAATCCGCTGCTGGCCGCGCCGCGGGTCGGTGCGCTCTTCACCCGCGACGCGAGCGGCGACCACTTCTGCACGGCGAGCGTCGTCGCCAGCCCCGGGCGCGACTTGCTGGTCACGGCGGCGCACTGCATCCATGGCGGCAAGGGCGGCGGCTACAAGTCCGACATCGTGTTCATCCCCGGCTACCAGGACGGCGCCACGCCGTTCGGGGTGTGGACGCCGCGCAGGCTGCTCGTCGCCCCGCAGTGGGCGGCGTCCTCTGACCCGGACTTCGACGTGGGCTTCGTGGTGCTCCAGCCGCTCGACGGCAAGAACATCGAAGAAGTCCTCGGCGCCAACCAGATCGGCTTCGACGCGGGGTTCGACCACCTGGTGCGGGTCACCGGCTACCCGGCAAGCGCAGACGCCCCGGTGACCTGCATGAACCGGACCAGCCAGCAGAGCGCGCGCCAGGTCAGGTTCGAGTGCGGCGGGTTCTTCGGCGGCACCAGCGGCAGCCCGTGGGTAACCGGTTTCGACCCGCGAACCCGCACCGGCACGATCGTCGGCGTGATCGGCGGCTACCAGGAGGGTGGCGACACGGACGCCATCTCCTACAGCGCGTACCTGAACAGCGACATCCGCCAGCTCTACGAGCAGGCCGCCGCGACGGGCTAAGCCGGGCCCTGTCGCGGGCTAACCGACGGTGGCCGGCTCGTGTTCCTCGGCGGTGACGTCGGCGCCGAGCGCGGCGAACCGCTCCACCATCGTCGCGTGGCCGCGGTCGATCAGGTAGCCGTTGGACACCAGGGTCTCGCCCTCCGCGGCCAGGCCCGCCAGGATCAGCGCCGCGCCGCCGCGCAGGTCGTGCGCGGTGACCTCGCAGCCGTGCAGCCCCGCCGCCCCGTGCACGATCGCGACGTTGTTGTCGATCTCGATCTTGGCGCCCATCTTGTTCAGCTCGGGCACCAGGGTGTATCTGCCGTCGAAGATCGTT
>Ga0307478_10003944_pt1 | contig 10770 bp, 9 predicted proteins | sample atmos_gasesECM4C_2_FD_203713 | JGI IMG/M metagenome (GOLD analysis project Ga0307478, IMG submission 203713) | Hardwood forest soil microbial communities from Morgan-Monroe State Forest, Indiana, United States - atmos_gasesECM4C_05 | ecosystem: Environmental > Terrestrial > Soil > Temperate...
GCGGGCTGCCTGGGACACGGAACACGGCTGGCACGACCAAGTCAGCTTCGTTGCCGGTGATTGGGTTCCAATAGGGAAGCGTAAAGTCCTCGTCGTGCAAAACCTCGCGAATGACCCCCTCGAACTGAATAAGCATCAGTCGATGCCAGGGGAGGAAGAACCACTGTTGAAACTGCTCTGGGTTGGAAGGATTGGTAGCGTGCGCTTGGCAGCCGTCCCATACGGCCTCGGCATCGGCTTGAGCCTCCTTCGGGAGAGTGGCGATGACCTCGGCTTTCTTTTTCATGGAGAGATCCCAGAGTGCCGCCGGGTAGCCCTTGACCCAATGGGTGTACCACCACCACGTCCATGAATGCTCATCGGAGTCCGGCAAGGTCTTCATGATCTCGACCGCCTGCGCATATTTCGCGAGCATCGCCTGACCTTCTGGACTGTTCACGTTGTAGCGAATGTACGGCTTCTTCCCTCCAGAAGAAGCCGTGCCTACGCTGTTCGAGCCCTCGGTCGAAATCGCGCTTACGTTCTTGAGACGGGCGGAAGAAGAAGTCGCGCTTACGTTGTTGACAGCAGCGGAAGAAGGAGCAGCAACCACATTCTTTGCACCCGTGGTAGGGGGCGCTTCTTCCTTCTTCGCACCCGTCGCAGGAGGCGGAAAGAAGAAATTCAGCTCCAGTACATCATGCTGTCCGGTGTGGACTTCGAGCCGCGGGTCCTGGAACGACAACGCGCCTGCGGACTGAATCATGCCGCTGACGAGATGAAATTCGTTACCAATCACCGCGCCAGCGATACCATGCCGCGGCATTGACATTGGTGGCAGTGAGATCCATGAATTGGTGGCCGGCTCGTACGCCTCGACGGCTCGGAACGCTCCGACGAGCTCTTTCGTAGTCACCTCGCCACCCGCTATGTAGATCCTGCGGCCATCGGTGTCGCAGGCGCCGCCGCTACGAGGCGTCGGCATCCGTTCTTTCGGAGCACTCCACATATCACTCACTGGGCTGTATTCCTCCACCACATCCGTGTTGGTAGCGGACAGGATGAAGGCGTGGCCAGTGCGGCCACCAATTACGTAGATTTTGCCGTTAACGGCGGCGGCGTATGCGTGATTCCGCGCCACCGACATCGGCCTGCGGCTCTCCCACTTATTCGTGACCGGATCAAAAACCTCGTTGGTGGTGAGAACCAGAGATGGCCCGAAGAACGTGAAGTATGGGTCTTTGGAACCTGCCACCGTGGTTGCGCCGCCGATGACGTAAATCTTGCCGGCGACTTCAATCGCTACGGCAGCGCCGCGTTTCGTCGGTACCGGAGCCAGCGACTTCCATGAGTCGGCCACCGGATCGTATTCCCACGTGTCGGCGATGGGTTCCCACGCGCCGCCGGTCGGGATCTGGGTGTCCTTTGGAGGCACGAAACCGCCGATCACATAAATCTTTCCGTTGGCAGCGGCTAAGGCGGCATGGTGGGCCAACCGCGGCATTCCTTTTTTCTCAGTCCACTTGTCGGTAGCCGGGTCGTACTCGTAGTTGAGACCCGCAGCCTTACCTTCATCCCAGCCGCCGATCACGTACATTTTTCCGTTGAGGGCAACACCATAAAGTTCTTCATCCGGATACGGGAATGGTGCGGCCTTCTTCCAGGGGTTTATTGCCATCTGAGCCAGCGCGGCCGTGCAGAAAACCAGGCTAGCGATCACGGCAAGCGTTGCGGTTCCACGTTGTAGCGATTTCGACATACATTTCTCCTTTTGAGTGTTGAATTGAAATCAGTTTCTCGATGGCATTTTGAAGATCAGGCCAAACATTAAGTAGCGGACGTCTTTGATTCCGTTTGTGTTTTCCCACATGTAGGAGGGCTGAAACGACACATGCTTTTCGATGGGCACCGTGACGCCAGTCCAGGCTCGGTTTTTCGTCCACCCGCTTCCCTGGTCGTAAAAGGCTTCGTAGGACGCGAAAGGTTTCCAGATGTGGCCCCCAACCGTTACGGGGTACGCGAGCGCGATCTTATTGCGATAGCGGTTGATCTCTTTTTCTGGAAGAGACTTTCCGCCGTACATGTATGTTGGAAGAAACCTTCTGACGTACATGTTGCGTTCGGACATTTCAAACTTGTGGACCGAGAACATGACCGTTCCATCAATCCGAAATTGATGCTCCTCGTAAGTGTTAGTAAATCCTCCCGAGTGATTCGCGAGTTCGTTAAGCCCGTCTGCAGGGACCGAGTAATACAGATAGCTGGGAGTGATCGAAAGAAACTTTGTCGCGCGAAAAGTGGCGTCAAACTGTGCTGACGGTGCTTTCAATTCGCCGATGTAAAACCCATAGAACTTAAGGTCGATCCGCTGTTGCACAGGAGCAATCAACTCTGCCCAGCCCGTGGGCGCAACTACCGAGCCACTTCCGCGTCCAGTCGGTACGTCTACTTCCTGGGCAATGCACCGCCCACCAAGAAAAACGAGCCACAACACCAGAACGGTTGGCACTACTTGCAGCGCAACTTTTGTAAATCCTCGCATGGCTTCTCCTCGCCCGGATGCGTTGTGTCAACGCTCCTGATTGATCCGATACCTTTACACTTCCACTGCTTTGCGAACAGTTAAGCTGATCTCTTCGTCTGTGGGCAGAACTCGATTATTTTTCCGAATCGCGGCTGAGCCGCCGTCCTCAACGCTTTCCGAAAGTTCTTCGGTATGTAAAACTCAATCACCTTTGCCATGACATTTCTCCTAGAGCCTGTTGAATCTCGGTGCTCGGGGCGGTGCCAGTTATTCGCTCGCTTTTGTCGGTCGCGATCAGGGCGGATGCAACATTCGTTGCAGCCATGACTAGGATTTCGTGTAGCGTGAAACCGCGAGTCGTGATCTTCCACATAACCGCCTCCCGACCGTGCACCTGTTGTCGTGATGACGCAGCCATTGTTACCCGAGTTCTTTTTTCAAACAGCCCCACATCGGGGTAAATCGCAGACTCTTGGGGGACGAATGTCACCCTCTTCTGAGGCAAGAATTTGTGATAAACGGGGAGGTTTAGCGAGAGTCAGAGCTTTTTTTGCGGGGCGGAGCTTCGATGCGCTTCCACCCGAACAGGCGAGCATCGATGGACCAGAAACCCGGTCCCAACATTGCGAGAGCGGCAGCGGCAGTTCCTAACAGCAGCCACACCCATTTGTCGCCCGGTACGGTAAGTATCTTCCAGATCTCAATCAATGCTATGGAAGATCCCACGATGGGAGTCCATAAACCTGCGATTAGCAGTAATCCCGCTCCGATCAAGAGCACAGCAGGAATGGTCACATTCATCGGCGGTAGATCGCTCCACAGCCTCAAGCCCGCGCGCACAATAAGCACGGAACCAACGACCACGCGCATGAGAAGCAACCCTGCGCCCGGCCAACCGCCAGCAAATGTGGAATACAGCCGTCGCAATTACGCACCTTTCAGTACATAACTAGAGTCCTCCGGTGTCGGGGCCGATCGAAACCCCACAAAGAGGTTTAATCGTCACTCTTTAGAGTTCTGAATTTTCTGAGGCGGGCAGGCAAGGGGGCGGCAACTACAAGTCGATGATTCCTCTCTTCAGGCCAATCATTGCGGCGTGCGTTCGATCGTTGGCGCCCAACTTAGAAAGGATGTTCTTGACTCGGCTTTTAACGGTTTCCTCCGTGATCGAGAGCTGATCCGCAATCTGCTTGTTTGCATTTCCAGCGGCAATCATTTTCAATACAAGGATCTCTGCGGGCGTCAGGGCATCATCCGTCGCATGCTCGGCCACTTGGAACGACGCTTCTGGCGAGAGGGTCTTCTTTCCCGCATGGACTGCTCGAATTGTATCGAGTAGTTCCTTGTGCAATGTATTCTTGAGCAGGTATGCCTGCGCACCGGCCTTGAGAGCACGTAGAATTTGCGTATCGCCTACGTAGGTCGTCAGCACAATCACTTTTGCGTCTGGAAATTCGTTGCGAATCGCGATGAGCGCATCGATGCCGTTCATCTCCGGCATCTGCAAGTCCATGAGCGTGACGTCGGGATGGTGTGTTCGGAATTGCTGAATGGCATCGCGTCCGTTGGGTGCCTCGCCTACCAAAACCATATCGGTCTGAATGCCAATCAGACCGGCGATCCCTTGGCGCACGATTGGATGGTCGTCAACCGCCAGAATTCGAATTTGCGAACTGCCGGCGTTCATGAGCTCCTGCTTCATGCCCTCGCCTTGCGTGAAAACCACGAACTTCTCTGTGCTGCCGCGTAGGCGGTGCTGGCAGGAACGCGCAGTTCTATTTCGGTGCCTGCATCGACTTCGCTCCACACTGCTAGCTTACCTCCAATAACAGTGGCGCGCTCCCGCATGCCGCGCAAGCCGTAGTGTCCCTCACTACCTTGGCTGGAGAGAGTCGCTGGATCAACGCCTTTTCCATCATCCCTCACCCGTAGCCGGAATTGCTCAGTGTCGTAACGGATTTCAGCCTCAATCTGGCGCGCCCGAGAGTGCCGGAACGCATTTCTAAGCGCTTCAGCAGCAATTTTGTAAACCTCATCCCGGAAGATGGGATGTAGATTGCGCGCTTCGCCCTCAACCGCGACATGGAACGCGGGTTGATTAGTTGAATCCGTTGTGAGTTCCTCTCCCAACGTGCTGATGGCCAGCGCCAGATCGTCGCCTTGCACTGTGGAATCGCGCAATCCCTGCACTGCATCCCGGCCTTCAGTAATCGCGTCGGCCGTCTGCTCGATGGCGCTTCCTAGCTTCTCTTTCGCCTCCATTGGGCGCTCTGGCAGCAACTGGAACACGGTTTGGAAGCGGAGCAGCAAACCGTGGAAACTTTGCAGCAGGGAGTCATGAAGCTCTCGCGCAATCCGCGTGCGCTCGCTGACTCGCGCCTCCAACGTCATCTCGAACTCATGATGCAAATGCCGGACACGCCACTGGTAGGCCGCCAACAGCAGGGCCATAAATACCACAATGCAGAGTGCGCGGAACCAGTTTGTCTGGTAGTACGCGGGTATGACCAAAAAATCCAGCTTGGCGGCACCCTCACTCCAGACGCCATCACTATTGCTTGCGACTACGCGAAATGAATACTTCCTGGGAGGCAAATCCGTGTAAAACGCCTGCCGGCGCGTACCGGCATCGTGCCAATCACGGTCATAGCCGTCGAGCCGATAACGAAACTTAACCTTCTGCGGAATCGCAAAGGTGGGTGATGTGTAGTCTATTTGCAAGTCTCTGGGATTCGGCGGGACGTTGAGGTTTGACGTTGTTTCGAATTCCTTTCGGTCGGCGACAAGCGACTCGATGTATGTCTGGGCCGGGAGTGGTTTCTGCGAGAGCCTGGACGGGTCAACCCTCTCCACTACAAATCCTGTCGCAAACCACACTCGCCCATCCGCAGAGTAGGCAGCAGTATTAAAAGATGGCCAGCCTGTCGGCCGCGCTCCATCCAACACATCGAAGACTCGGGTTTGAACAATCGTCTCCGGATTGTCCCGCCAATGCCCGAGCTCCGAATCCGGGAACTCAACCACACCACAGCCCGTGTGCAGCCACCAGCGATTCTCATTGTCCTCCATGAATGAGATCACCGAGTTGCAAGGCAGACCGTTCTTCGTCGTCATCCGCTGTACTTTCTCCTGTCGCCATTCGACAAGTCCGTTTTCGGAAGCCGCGAGAATGGAACCATCTGCCCTCGACATAATCTTGCGATTGAATGGATCGCCTCCTAGGTTTAACGGAAACTTCACTTCGAGAGCGCCGTTCCGAAAAAGTCCGACATCTCCCTTTAGAGTCGCTATCCAAATTCCTCCGTTTGGGTCGGAAGCGAGACTATGTCCAGGGGGAAGCTTTGATTCAGGAAACTCCTCCTGCACCCGAAAATCGTGGATACGCACAAGTTTTCGCGGTTTGCTTGCACACTCAGCCCAAATGTTCCCGTCGATGTCCTCGGTAAGCGCCACAACCATCCCAAGGGGCCGGTTACCTAGTTGGGGGAGCCGACGGAAACTCCCATTTTCGAATAGATATAGCCCGTCATCCACTCCCACCCATAGCTTGCCGGCATGGTCTTCGAGCAAGTAGGAAACTTGATGGCCCGGTAGACCATTCGTTGCACGAATGGACGAAATGGTCCCATTCTTAATGTAGTCAAGCGATCCAGCGTTTGCTACCCAGATCGTTCCATCTCTGCTCGCCAGAACGCCTGCAGCTGCATCTGCTCCCAGGCCTTCGCGTGCTGAAAAAATGGTGACTCGGGAATCGCGAAAGCTATCAATGCCATTCGTGGTGACAGTCCATACGATCCCTTCTCTGTCCTCGAAAAGAGCGAGTACAGAATCACCGGACAACCCATCAGTGTGTTGAAAATGGTCCACCACGTTGCCACGAATTCGGAACAGTCCCTTGCCTACGGTACCTACCCAGAGATTGCCGTCGCGGTCAAAGAGCATCGCGTTGACGACCACTTTACTGCCATCAAAAGTGGGCGTCACAAATGGCCTTGCTATGCCTTCTATTAACCTTCCAAGCCCGAGCCCGGGTCCTTCCGCAAGTATGCCAACCCAGAGTGTTTCATCTGGACCGCGCGCCAAGCTCACTACTCCCTGCTGTCCGGCGTTCGAGTTTAGCGCTTTGATCGGGTAAGTTTCCGATACGCCATCATGCCAGTGGACAAGTCCTGTTTGCCCGCCAAGCCAAAATCCTCCCTTTCCGTCAGACAATAGGGAGTCGGCGGGGGAAATGGACACTCCCTCTGATTTTCCGAAACACTTTACGGCTTGGTCGGTAATACGACAAAGGGGTGCATCTGCTATATGGGCCCCGCCCCGCACCACCCACAACGAGCCGTCAGGATCCTCATTAATGTGTTCAAAGCTCTGGAGCCCATCCAAATTGAAACGAGAAGTGACAACACTATTTTTTAGGTGAACGATGTCACGCTCGCCTAGCGCCCATAGCCCACCAGCATGGTCGCCATAAACGTTCACAATCGTGCTCATCGCTTTATCGTGCGTAGGCAATGTCCTGGAAACAAAACGAACGCCATCAAATGTGTAAATTCCTTGAGACAGGGCTGAGAACCACAGAAAACCATCGGAGGTTTGCGTGATGGAAGACATCGCAGCCGGTAGGGAGCCATCTTGGGTCCCCCAAGACTTGTGCATGTATTGGGTGAGGCGCAGGTTCGGATCGAGGGCCTGAACCGGGGCCGTACCGAACGATACATAGGACAGAAAAACGCACAAGATTACCGCAAGGGTGTTGCCAGGCCAGTTAAAGCGGCGAGAAACAATCTTCCGCATGTGGGTAGCCGAAAAACAGCACGTATTATCGCACCCGGTCCAATGCGACTCAAACGTGCTGTCTCAATTAGTCGGCATGGCGAGGAACGAGTGCTTGGGCAGGAACGTGACTTGCCCGAAAAGAAATAACTAGAGTTTCCGACCCTTCTTCCAAGGGCCACCCGGCTGCCACACCTCCTTTTCGGAGTTTCCCTTCGAAATGCCGTCCACAACCGGCATGACGAACTCTCTAACGACTTCGATAATCTGCTTTAGGGAAGAATCTGCCTTGAGACCACTTTTTCTCAGAAACGCTCGCCATTGCGTCTGCTTGCTCGGAAGTTCGTAAAAATCGGCCTGCAAGGCCAGCGGCGACGACTTCGGCAGGGCCGTACGCCGCGTTTCAAATGTCGCTTGGATTGCCGCTGCGAGGATGCCGCTCTCGAATCCAAACCTTCGTGCCAATACCCAGAGATCGTAAAAGTCTTTCATTCGGCTGTTAGCCATGCCCAGTTTGACCATGGCTTCAAACTTTTCCGCAACAACGCTCTCCTTGGAATAGGCATGCAATTTGGGTACAGCAAATTTGAGGAGCGTGGGATATTCCAATTCCTCTGATGCCGGAACAATCATGTCTCCGAGACCGACGTCAATCTGTAGAGGAACGCGCACATCGCCAAGCCGGGCTTCCACCCGCACCCGAACGCCTTCGTAGGCTTCATCGTCACGGATTCTTTCCGCACGAATTGTGTCTAGAACAAATATAAGGCCGTCGTCTTGCACCTTTTGTGAGCATACCTCGGAGAAGATCTTCCGGTAGCTAATATTGGATATTCCTCTCGCGAGCAGATCGAGATCTCGGGTTGGACGATACGTCTCCGCGGTCCAGAGTTGCAGTAGCAGTGCGCCCTTGAGGACAAACGAATCGCGATGGGGGGAAACGCTGAGGCGATATAGGAATCGTTCCAATCCATAGCGGGTCAAGACAAGTCCAAAATCTTCTTTGCGTTCCGTCGCCAGATTCAATAAGCGCTGCCGGACCGAAGCCGGCAGATTTGTGGCGGGTTTCTTCACGCGAGCGACTCCAAGTACGGTTGCATCACCCGCGCCACCCGGCAGACTTTTGCCGCTCTGAACAGTTCATCCATCGTGGCTTTCCGCTGCCGGTAGCAATCACGAAGTGCTTCCAAAGCAACCTCCAGCCCGATCTTGTTGCGGTACTTGAAACAATCCGCGACGGTCTTTGCCGGACCAAAGACCCGTACGGTGATGCCTTCGAGTTTCTTTTCCTCGACGCCATAGGATAGGGTCTCGCCGGAGAAATGAACAATCCGCATCAGTGGGTAATCGGCGCGGGGGCGACGCGCCTTGTGGGCGATGGCCAGCCAAACCTCATGCGGTGCTTGCGTCGTGAGCCCATGAAAGCGGAGGGCCGACAGCAGGCAGATGACACCACGCGGCACGCGTTTCGCAGCCTCCACGAGAGTATGGTGCTCGGTCACCCGGCTGCCGTCGGCGACATAGAGTCCTCTTCCCACTTGCCGCACTAGCCCGCGGTCTTTCGCTTGGCGGAGATATTGCCGGGCAATGCCGAGACCATCCAGTTCGCGCGGCCGGAATACCCCGGCTTTCCGGACCATGCGGGCGACTAGTTCTGCCTTCGAAACTGCCATAACTCCTCTTTACGATATGTAGGCATATTAACACAAGTGCCGACATATAGTATAACAGAACGTTACTTTGTGATTGACGCCAAGCCCTTCTGGGCTGCGCTCTACCAATCCTTATCCTTAATATAGGCAAGGAATTAGGAAGATCGAAGAACGCTGATCTTCGTGAATTTCCACTGAATGTAACGAATCAATAATGAGAGGTAAATGATTGATTAGCGGTATGTTTGGTGGCCAGGGAGGGAGTTGAACCCCCGACGCCAGCCTTTTCAGGGCTGTATTCTTTGAGCCTAAACCCTTTTTCATTCAACAACTTAATCCGTCAAGATGGCCGATTTATTGTGACCATTCTGTGACCAGCGCCGATGTTCGCCTAAGCGTCGGCCGAACCATTAAACGACAACACTTAAAGAGGATAAGCGAATCGAAGCTAACCCTTGAAATGCGTTCTCATCCTGAGTACAATTGTTCTCGGAATGAGTACACGCAACGGTCTCGGGGACCTTTTGTTCGGACGCACGCGGGGCGCTATCCTCGCCCTGCTCTATGGCAGGGCCGATCAATCATTCTACACGCGCCAAATTGCACGCGAAGTAGATGCCAGCGTTGGCGCGGTTCAACGAGAGCTTGAAAACCTCTCGAAAGTGGGTCTTATCATTCGCAGTTCGCTGGGCAGCCAAGTTTTCTATCAGGCGAACCGACACGCCCCCATATTTCCAGAGATGCAGGCCCTGGTGAACAAGACAATTGGCATCTTTAGCGTCTTGCAATCGGCATTGCATCCTTTGGCGAAGCGAGTCCTTGTGGCATTTGTTTACGGCTCCGTCGCACGCGAGGAAGAAACGGCACACAGTGATGTTGATCTAATGGTTGTTGGGAAGGCCACACTTGACGAGATCCTTTCGCGGCTTTCTACAGTGGAGAAAAACATCGGCCGCCCTATCAACCCGACCGTGTATTCCGTCGATGAATTCAAGTCGAAACTTGCGAGCGGGAATCATTTTTTGACCGCCGTGCTCAAAGGCCAAAAGGAATTTTTGCTAGGAGACGAGGATGAGCTTAGAAAAGTGGGTGGAGTACGGTTGGCTAAGGCGGGAGCCGACCAGCACAGGTGAGATCAAGGATCTTCTGGGAATTGTGGATCGTAGCCTTGCGGATTCAAAGGTCGAAGCTGTTTCGACCGACCTTCGATTTATCGCTGCTTTCAATGCCGCGCTCTGCATCGCGACGACAGCGCTCCGCGCCTCCGGTCTTCGCACCGTTACCCAAGCGGGTCACCACGTAAAAACAATCGAATCTCTCGAACTCACCATAAAAGCCAACCCGAAGGTCATTCAAAGATTCAAGACGTTCAACAATAAGAGGAACAAATCGGTTTATGACGTTGCAGGTGCCGTGTCAGATCAGGAATTGGAAGCGATGGTGAAACTCGCGGAGGAACTCAAGAACAACACCCTAGCTTGGCTGCGAAACCTCCATCCGGAGCTATTGCCGGCCGGGCCGAGTGGTCCGACCCGTGCGGGAGGAGATTAGAAAGTCACGCCGGAACCGAGGGAGCCTCCACGGCGACGTCCCAGAAATATGGCCCCTTTATTGTGACCACTCTGTGACGAGCGCCACGATGTTCGCCTAAGCGTCGGTGTGGAAATGTTCAGGATTAGAAGCCAAGAGAAAAAGGTTAGTGGAACTGCGGCCTCTGCCGTGACAGTGACCATTTCACTCGTAACTAACAGAAAACACGCGGCACGGATGGCGCCACAGAAACGTTTTAGTAAGGTTCGGAAACAATTCGTGGACTGTTAATGGACCATAATTTCGGATTTG
>Ga0307478_10003945_pt1 | contig 10766 bp, 11 predicted proteins | sample atmos_gasesECM4C_2_FD_203713 | JGI IMG/M metagenome (GOLD analysis project Ga0307478, IMG submission 203713) | Hardwood forest soil microbial communities from Morgan-Monroe State Forest, Indiana, United States - atmos_gasesECM4C_05 | ecosystem: Environmental > Terrestrial > Soil > Temperate...
CACGCGCACATGGAAGCAGATGCACGGCCAGGAAGGCGGCACTGCTGGTGTCGATAACGAATGGGCACAGCGAGCCATGGACAACGTCGGGGCCTGGATTCTCGGCCGGAACATGTTTGGACCTGTGCGCGGTCCGTGGCCGGACGACTCCTGGAAAGGATGGTGGGGTGACGAACCGCCCTATCATGTTTCTACATTCGTGCTGACGCACCACCCGCGCCAGCCGGTCGAAATGAAGGGCGGCACAACTTTTCACTTTGTCACGGACGGGATTCATTCTGCACTGCAGCGTGCGAAAGAGGCTGCAAACGGCCGGGACGTACGAATCGGCGGGGGAGTGGCAACGATTCAGCAGTATCTCCGCGCAAGGCTTATCGACGAACTTCACCTCGCATTTCGTCCGATTCTTATGGGCTCGGGAGAGAACCTATTCGCGGGCATTGACGTGGCCGCGCTCGGGTATCTCTGCAGCGAAAATGTGTCCAGCGAACACGCGATGCATGTAGTCCTGAAAAAACAGGCCTAGCTGCTGCGCATGCGGTTTCTCTTGTGTTGAATACTTCGTCTGCATGTGGCTGTTCCCATCTAGGTCTGCAGCTGCCTGAAGCTGGATACTTCCGAGTTGCCGACGATTCTGAAAGTTGATGGCGATAAGCGCGTTCATGAGGACTCAACTCATCTCCTGTCACTTGCCAAAACTCCGCTAGCGCTATTACGGTCTTGGCTCTTTCACCACCTGGGGCCGTTTCGCCTCTTTTTCGTCAGGTGGATGAGCGTCGGCGAGGGAGTCCCTTTCCCGCGGCCTCGGATCCAGGTGGTTCACGGAACGGTTCCACAGAAATGTGCTCGTAACACACTTCCAGCACGGTCAGGTATTCTGTGCCGCCCGGCGCTTGGAGAACTACGGTGTCGCCCGCTGCCGACTTCATGAGCGCGCGCCCCAGAGGTGACACCCAACTGATGTGGTTGCGGTTGAGATCGACCTCGTCGGTGCCCACGATGCTTACCACTCGCTCCGCTCCCGCGGCATTGGCGTAGCGCACGGTCGCTCCGAAGAATGTCCTCGTCTCCGGCTGCCCAGCTCTCGGAGCTTCCGGATCCACCACTTCCGCGGCTTCGATTCGCTTCGTGAGAAAGCGAATCCGCCCATCGATCTGACGTAGCCGCCGCTTGCCGTACTGATAGTCGGCGTTTTCACTGCGATCGCCGTTGCTGGCAGCCCACGCCACCACCTCCGCCACGGCCGGGCGTTCCCTGGTGAGTAGAAACCGGTGCTCATCTTTAAGGCGCTGCAGCCCGCTCCTCGTTATGTAGTTCTTGCGTCGCGTCGCGGGCTCGTCCCCTTGTGGTTTTCTCGTAAACCCTTTCCGCATCTCGTAGTCCTTCCAGCGCGAATCCAGTGAGTGCCCCCAATGAACGCGGATGAACGCCGATGGAAAACACTGTAGGTCATCCACGTCCATCATCTCGGACAAGTGTCGGAGTTCGCCCGAAGATAAACCTTCTCGATCAATTTGCAACTGACATGTGCGACATCCGAACCGCAGATTTCATTGAGCTCCCGTGCCGTTTGCAAAACTTACCCTTTACGAGACGCGCTCGCTGACATTGGTTGGTCTTCGTCACTGTCTTCGTATTGCGCTCACTGATTTCTTGGGCGAGTCGGATGAGAAGCCCTTCAGGCCCGCGGATGTAGCAGAGCCGATAAGCGTCTTTATACTGGACTACTTCGCCTACGAGCTGGGCGCCGCGATTGCGGAGCCTTTCAAGCGTCTCGTCGATGTCGTCCACGGCGAACATGACGCGGAGGTAGCCTAGAGCGTGGGGCCTTGCGGTGATCCGCGACGGCAGGCGGCGTGAAGAAGCGGGAGAGTTCCAGCCGGCCGTGGCCGTCCGGCGTGCGCAACATGGCAATCTCGACGCGCTGATCGGCAAGTCCAGTGACACGTCCGGCCCATTCTCCGTCGATCGTGGCCCGCCCTTCGAGTTCGAGGCCGAGCTCGCGAAAGAAATCGATCGTCCCTCCGAGGTCATCGACGACGATTCCTACGTTGTCCATCCGTTTGAGCGCCATGTATCCAATCTACAAGGTGTCGTCTAGGCTAGCAACGGACCCTTTTTGCAACGCCGAAGCACGAGCGCGACGTGGAGCTCGAGAGATCGTTCTCGAGTAGCGGTTACTCGGAGCGGATCACGGGCGACCCGGAAGTTATCGGCGGGCATCGCCAGGAACGTCTGCCGGTAACGGAGGCACGTCACTTTGAACGCCTTCGGGCTTCTGCGCCCAGCAGCTGACAATCAGCAACAGGGTCACGATTGCCGCGTGCGTCAGATTTTGAGCGATGGATTTTCCTCTGCACATAACAGCCTCCGCGTTTAGGCCGTTCTCGACAGTATCGGTCGCAGGATTGTATAACGCTGACGCGGTAATTCGCAGAGTTCGGGCGTGCGAGGTTGGCGCTTTCTCTGGATATCGCCGCCGATTGTTGGCGGTTGACGCTAGTGCTTTTTCGGACGCGACGCCAGGATGAGTGTGCTAAGGCTGAAAGAAGGTGTGAGGCGTCGCGTTCGAAAAAGCCGTCAGAAGGAAGGGTAGCGATGATTTCAAAAGCGCAGGAATCACGCCTGCACCGACAAACGGAGCGCGGTTAGAGCGCGGATAGCACCAAAATACGATGAAAAGTGATAGGAAACAGGAAACGGATTGCGGCGGAGGCGATCACGGCAGTCCTCCCGGGCCGCCCGGGGTCATTTCGGTGGCCAATGGCTTGATCAGAAATCTATCGTAGTGGTTAGTGCAACTTGTACTCCCCCATCCCTCAACAAGCATCTTGCCACGCAGTGAAGTGGGGAAGTCAAAATACGAATTAACTCTAAATCGCCTCTTATGCTGACGTGCTCGTCAGCAGCCTCTCCATTCGATGCTGTGTCAGGTCGTATCCAACCCATTGCGCTAGAGATGGCTTATGAGTAAAACTGCCGTGACTCAGGCTCTAGGAGGCAGCTATGCACGTCAGCATTTTCGATTTAAGAGACACGTTATCCCGAAGGAGCTTGGGGCTGCTGAAATTCACCCTCCTCTGCCTCCTGGCCTACGCCCCGGTCCTTCAAGGACAGCAGGCTGAACCAACCTCCGATTCCGAGAAACAAACCGTGCAGTTGCTACTCCAAAGGATTGACTCGCTCGAAGCCTCACAGAAGCAACTGCTCGACCGGATCGCGAAACTGGAAAAGGCCCAGGCAGGATCCCCTGCTGGGGTGGCAGTTGCTGCATCCCAGACGGGTATGGAGTCGGTGGCTCCCTCCGAGGAGCAGGAGGAGATGACGGAAGCTGAAAAAATGGATGTCAACCGAACCCTGCTTAACATCCGCGGGTTCGGCGATTTCGGGCTTTACGGGGGTAACCAGAAAGGGGAACACACTTCATTCAGCCTGGGAGAGCTCAACCTCTTTATTACCTCGAATATATCCGAAAAATTCAGATTCCTGACGGAGCTCGTTTTCGAAGTCCATCAGGACAATGACTTCGAAGAGGACCTCGAGCGCGTGCTACTGGAGTACTCCCTTAACGACTATTTCAAGCTGTCCGCCGGAAGGTATCACTCTGCAATCGGCTATTACAACACCGCCTACCATCACACCACATGGTTCCAAACAACGACCGATCGCCCGTTCCTGTTCCAATTTGAAGATGAAGGTGGAATCTTGCCCATCCACAATGTAGGGGTATCCGCCTCCGGGCAGATCCCCTCCGGCAAACTCGGTCTGCACTACGTGGCTGAAGTTGGCAATGGGCGCACCTCCAGTTCGCCGAACCTCGAACCGGTGCAGAACCTGGTCGATGAGAATACGCATAAGTCCTTAAACGTTGCGCTTTTCTCGCGTCCCGATACAATTCCCGGACTCCAGGTCGGGTTCTCTGCCTACCGTGATGTGCTTTTTCCGTTGGGTTCGGCGGGGATTGGAGAGACCATTCTGGACGCCTACGGAGTTCTGGCCCGACGCGATTTTGAATGGCTCAACGAAGGCCTGGTCATTCGCCACTCGCCGCGTGGCGACGGCCATATTTTCGACACGCCCGGCTTTTACACCCAAATCTCGAAACGATTCGGTTCCTACCGCCCGTATTTTCGCTATCAGTACGTGAACGCTTCCCCGAACGAGCCGGTATTCCCCCAAGTCGGCTTGCGTACTGGGCCAACCGCCGGTATCCGCTATGATGTCAATGAGTCGGTGGCTCTCAAATTGCAGTACGATTACACGGAACTACGACGGCAACAGGCGGTCAGCACTCTGGGGTTGCAGGTTGGATTTACCTTCTAGAAATCTTGTAATGCGGGTGGGATTGCGAATTCGATCGTTGTTGGGAGTCGGCGCGCTCCTGCTGGGCCTGCCGTCAAACTCGATCGCGCAAGCAACGCCCACCTCCTCCGAGACTCGTGGCAGACCCGGACAAAGCCTTGCCATCGTGGTGAACAAATCGAATCCGATCGAGGATCTTCCTTACTCCGAGTTGCGCAAGATCTTCCTCGGGGAGCGCAGCCACTGGCCGAGTGGCCGCCGGATCGCTGTCGCCATGATGGACGATGGGCATCCGGAACGGCAGACTGTCCTTCGGCAGATTTATCGAATGGACGAGAACGGCTATCGCGAACACTTCATCAAGGGTGTGTTTCGAGGCGACGTCTTCGTGGCTCCCAAGACTCTCTCCTCCCCGATTGTCATGCGGAAGTTCGTTTTCAATGCTCCTGGCGGAATTGGATATCTGCGAAGCACCGATGTCGATAAGAGTGTGAAAGTGTTGCGTGTCGACGGGCGTCTTCCCGACGACAAGGACTACAAGCTGCAAATCGACGACCGTGCCGTGGAATAGTATGGAAAAGCGTGCCAGCTCGCCTCACCTCGCAGTGATCGGTCCGTCGCAAAACATTTCCCGATACTCGTTCGCCCGCTTTTTCTCGCGCCATGGCTCGGGCCTGCTTCTGTTCATGGTGCTCCTGGCCGAAGCCGGTGTCGGCGCTTTCGTGATTCGTGATGTGCTGGCTTCCTACGGCGCGGTTCATGACATGTACGATGGCTCGGTGCGAGGTTTGCGCCGGGTGGGCGAACTCCAGTATGAAGCCCAGGAAACCCGCCGCAGCACCCTTTACGCCTTAACCACCAACGACGGGAACCTGCAAGTCGACTATGCCGATCAATCCAGGGAAGCGGATCGCCGCGTTACTCAGGGCATCGCCGAGTATACGGCACAGGCACGAACCGCGGAGCAAAACCATCTTGCTCACCGCTTGGCCGACGATTGGAAGGCATACCTGAAAATTCGCGACGACGTGCTCGGCCTGATTCTTGAGAACAGTCCCAAAGAGGCTGTCGACCTGGACTTGTCCTCGGGCGTGCCTTTGTTTGACCGCGTACGACAAGACCTCGAGGAGATCAAGGGTTTCTACGACGAGCAGGCTTCGCAGCAGTTGGCCGCAGTCGACGATGCCTCACGGCGCTCGGTCATCAAACTGGTGGCCGCTCTCGGTTTTGGTTTGCTCTTTGGAAGTCTTGCGATCTGGGCGATCCAGAAGACGAAGATGCGCAGCACCGTTCAACTGGCCAGGCTGCAAATGGACTTTGTGGCGTCTGTCTCTCACGAACTGCGAACTCCTATCACCGCCATTCTCTCCGCCGGAGAGAACGTAAGGGACGGCATGGTGAAGACGCGCGAGGGTCTTATTGAGCAAGGAACGATCATTTCGGACCAGGCAAACCAGTTAATGGAATTGGTGGACCAAGTCCTTCTCTTTGCGGCCACAGCCAAGGGCGAAGTCTGGCACAACCTCCGCACCCTGCAAGTGTCTGACATCATAGACCACGCTCTCGCCAGCACCGCGGGGCTTCTGCAACAATCCGCCTTCACCATTGAGAAGTGTCTCGAACCTGGTCTGCCCGCGGTGATCGGCGACTTGTCGGTACTCTCCCAATGCCTCCAGAATTTGATCGTGAATGCGGTCAAATACAGTGATAAGGATCGATGGATTGGCCTCTACGCCAGAATCGATGCGGTGGTTGGAGAGGTTGAGATCAACGTTCAGGACCGTGGACCGGGGATCGAGTATGCCGAAATGGCTCATATTTTTGATCCCTTCTACCGCAGCCCACGTGTTGTCACAGCCCAGATTCACGGCACTGGCTTAGGCCTCTCGATCGCAAAGCGTGGTGCTGACGCGTGTGGAGGCAGGCTGACCGTGGTCAGTAACATTGGGGCGGGTTGCGTCTTCACGTTGCACCTGCTTGTTGCTGCCGAGAACCTCGAGATGGCTCCCACAACAGCCTCTGGAAACGAATCAAGATCATGAGGGAAAGCATCCTGCTGATTGAAGACGAACAGGCTTTGCAGTCGACACTCAGTCTGCGACTGCGCGGAGAAGGCTACGTCGTTGATACCGCAGCGGACGGCATCGAGGGCTTCGAAAAAGCGACAACACTGCCTTTCGATCTGATCATTCTTGACATTATGCTGCCATATCGCAGTGGATTGGACGTTTGTCGCGACATTCGTCAGGCAGGATTGGCGACTCCTGTCCTGTTCCTCTCAGCTCGCCATCAGACGGTCGACAAAGTCACAGGGCTGCGACTGGGCGCGGACGACTATGTCACTAAGCCGTTCAAGGCCGCTGAGCTCGTCGCACGAATCGAAGCCCTATTGCGCCGGGTGCCCATTCGCACAGGGCATGGCGTACATCAGTTCGGCACACTTAAGGTCGACCTTCGCCGTGCCGAAGTTACTCGCAACGGCAAGTCGGTTTATCTTTCCGCCCGCGAGTTCCAGTTGCTTCGTTACCTGATCGAACACGCTGCCACCACCATCCCCCGGACCGAATTGCTGCGTTCTGTCTGGGGATACGATGAGAACACCCTTACTCGCACCGTGGACATGCATGTGGCCAGCCTGCGTGAGAAGCTGGAAGAAAACCCACGCCGTCCTGAACTGATCGTCACGGTGCTCGGAGTCGGTTATAAGTTCCTTGGCTCGCGAGGCTCCTGACGAACCCGGCCGCGAGTTTATGGCTCGGCAAACACGCGAATCACGTCGAACCATCCCGTTCTCATGTAAAGCCTGTAAATTCGGCGTCATTTCTCTGCGGACCCCTTGACTGCTGCGAAGTGCGCTCCCTACACTCCTGCTAGCTTCGACTTGGTGGGTCTGCCAGACCCGCTCAAGATCTCCCCCGATCACGAACCAAACATTCATATCTCGACGCTGGTTTCACTTGGCGAATCAGTGATCCTGGAGTGGTGTGAGTGAGGGAGGTAGTAAGTCGAATGTTGACCCTGCCGGAGAAAACTTCAACGGTAAACCTCGCTGACCTTTTGCTGGCTGCCTTTCAAGGTCCGGCTTTGATGGGAATTGCGGTCATGGTATGTGACGCCTCTGGCCGCTTACTGCTGGCAAATCAGATAGCACACGATATTCTCACTCTCGGCGATGGTTTACGAGTCGACTCAGAGAATCTGATTTGTGGCGAGCATGTTGACGGTCGAACTTTCTTGCAAGCTCTTCAGCAGATTGACAAGCGACGAGCGCCTCGATTACAAGGAAGTGCCTCCTCTGCCTTTGGCGTGCGCCGGCCTTCCGGCAACCCACCCTTCACTGTACTTTTGCACCCTCTCGAAGCGCCGCCCATTCCCTCTCGTTCGATGATCGTGGTTTTCGTTCTTGACCCGTTTCGTCGAATCTTCGTTGAGCACGCAGAGCTTTATCAGCTCTTTGGGTTAACTGCGGCAGAAACTCGTCTCGCAAATCTTCTGATGGAAGGCAAATCTCTGAGCCGCAGCTGTCGCGAACTTGGCTGGCGACGGTCGACCGGCAGTACGCATCTGAAGCTGATGTTCCGTAAAACTCGCGTACATACGCAGAGCCAGCTGGTTTTACTGCTCCTTAAAAGCATCGGCTTGCTCCGTCCGCGAGATCGCGCACTTTCCACCGCGGACTTGGATTTGGATCAATGTGCGCCTCGGCCGACATCAACGCAGCGGAAGGGCATTGTTAGCGCGACCCCGTACTGGACCGATGCCGACAGCCCTTCCGGAACAAAAGCTTTGGGCTAGGAGACCAGATACTCGACGCTTTGCATTCTATGGCCACTGCCAACAGCAAACTGACCTCTGAGCCGTTGCCTCCCGCGGATGCCGCCAAACGTTGCTTCTCCTGCGGCGTAGAAAGCGGCAATTGTGAACACGCTGGTTCAGTAAATCGTGGCACTGCCCGCTTGCGGGAGCGGACGGAATCGACATTCCCTTTCTCCCGTGTGCTGTCGGCTGGACTCGAAGCGTTGGAACTGTTGAACATTGGCATTGCCGTGACCAACAACTCTCGAAAGCTGCTGTTCGCGAATCACACCGCGAAGCAGATTCTTTTTGAACGCGATGGTCTTGAGCTAGCCCCGGATGGCACGCTTTCTTCGCTGAAGCGGCGCTCCACGCCTTCACTGGCCGAACTGATCCGGCAGGTTGCGCTGGCTCCAGCCGGGCACGAACCTAAAGATTCGTTTCTCGCAATACGTCGTCGGTCCGGCAAGCGGCCTCTGACGGTACTGGTGCGCTCCTTGACCGCGAACATTCGTCACGATAACTGTGGCGAACCAGTAGTCCTGGTGTTCATCTGGGATCCCGAACTGCCAGTTCTCGACGCTGAGTCCCGATTGCGGCAGTTGTTCGGACTCACTTCTTGCGAGGCCCGGTTGGCAAACCTTCTCATGGAAGGAAAGACCCTCGAAGATTGTTGCGATCAGCTCGAAATTCGAACTTCGACGGCTCGCATGCATCTCGGCAATCTGTTCGCGAAAGTCGGCGTACAGCGACAGAGTCAGCTTGTCTCACTTCTGTGGAAGAGTGTGGGCATGGTTCGCTCAAGATACGTTGCTGGCGCGCAAGCTCGAAACGGATATCTCAATCCAGCGCCTCCATCGCCAGGCTTCTTCTCGAGCGTTCCTGACTAAAACCTAAAACACATCAGACTGCCTGTCTTTCGCAAACCGCACTTCTGTTCACAGCCTACAACTGTCGCAAAGCGTCCCAAATGCAAATTGCACGACTACCGTCATATGACGGTAGACGGCGTATTTGTTGTGTCTTACTCTCGTCGGACGTTAGCACTGCTGGCCAATCTCCCCCGGCCCGCCCGCTCCCCCAACAACGCCGCGCACAGTTGCTATCCCGCGCGATAGATCTGTGGAGGACATTGTTGGCTCCATCGAATTGCCTTGTAAGCCCGGCTCGAAATACAGGGCCCGGCGAGTCACAACATCACGCGAGCTGCGAGATCGGTTATGACGTTCTCACCGAGCGACGTATGGCGTCCACCGCTTCACTCGTTCAACCGGACATCAAGGACAAGAAACTTTCGGCTCAACGGCCGCGGCTATCTGGATACCGTCGGCTTTCCCCATACGGCGCACTCGTACACAGAAGGAGGCCAATCATGAGTAAGTCTCGCCAGGTTTGGTTGCCGATATTCCTCGTGTTTCTCACTACGCTGGGCGCGAGCGCTCAGTCATTCCGCGTGCAATGTCCAACGGGCACGGTAACGCACCCGGCCTCGAATCCGAGCAGTCCGACTGGGGATAACAATTCGGAACCCCCTTACAACGGACCGACACAATTCACCCGGCCTACGACGGGCACGCAGCAGTGGGTGGTGCCGACTCTGGGAACGGCGAACGGCGCCATCAAGTGCCAGCAGATCTCGGGCGGTGACGGTTACTCGACGATGGCCGACGGCACGCAGACGTTCATGTTCTCGTTCGGACCGCTCTCCGGCTTGGCAGACATAGCGGCTGGCCATCCGGGCACCCAGTTTCCGAATGTCTTCAACAACCCGTTCCCGGGTTGTACTGACTACAATCACTGCGCCAACCCACTCGTGCGTGGTGATCCGGCCACGACGGATGGCGCGGCCAGTGGCGCATCGCCTTGGACGGTCAACCCCGCCGGACCCTCTACCCCGCAGTTCACGTGGAACGGGGCGGTCGGCCTCACGCCGGAAGTCACCACAACTGTCACGGTTGCTAACCTCCAAGAAGGACGTGTTCTCGCCCCTGCTACTGTGCCTGGCTGTCCAACCACTGCTGCTGCCGCCACCGCTGCGGGCGAGAACATCGCGAACGTCGTAACGGCTTGGACGGACGCTCCCTTGGGCCTTGCTAAAGGACAACAAGTTGTGATCAGCAATGCTACCGCCGAGGGACCGACCCCAACCCCGCCCGGCTATGCAGGGACCTGGACCATTAGCTGCGTCTCCACCGGGTTGGGCATGAGTCCGGATGGGTTCGAGGAACTAGCTTTCCAGTACGTCGATACTGCGACAGGACTGGCGGCGGATACCGGGAATGACCTGGCGGCCATCGCCTCTGCGCCCCCGGCCATTGACGGGCATGTGGATCCCCGGCAAATCATGGATGTCGGCGTAATGAACGGCAACATCCCGGCACCACTCATCGCATTTGATGAGGACGACGAGTTCTTTCTCACCCTCACCAACGTGGGCATGATCATGCGGCCCGACCTGTTCGAGCAGCACACGGTACACTTCCACGGCTATCCCAATGCTTCGTCGTTCTATGATGGCGTGCCCGACGCGTCCATCGCCATCAACATCGGCGCCAGTTTCACCTATTACTACATCGCTCCGGATGCGGGGAGCTACTTCTGGCACTGCCACATCACCCCGCCCGAGCACTTGCAGATGGGCATGGTGGGCCAGCTCTATGTGCGGCCAC
>Ga0307478_10003946_pt1 | contig 10765 bp, 9 predicted proteins | sample atmos_gasesECM4C_2_FD_203713 | JGI IMG/M metagenome (GOLD analysis project Ga0307478, IMG submission 203713) | Hardwood forest soil microbial communities from Morgan-Monroe State Forest, Indiana, United States - atmos_gasesECM4C_05 | ecosystem: Environmental > Terrestrial > Soil > Temperate...
CGAGCCGGTCCGCCACCGCGCCTCCGAGGATCGCCAAGAACCAGACCATCCCGCCAAAGAGGCCGGCGAGGGAGCCCGTCTGCTGTGTGGGAATATTCAGCGATTCATGGAGGTAGTTCGCGAGCGAGGAAAAAGCGCCGTAGTAGGCCAGCCGCTCAAAAATTTCGCTGACGTTCGCGACCCAGAACGCGGGCTCGAACCCCTCACGGATTTCCTGAAGGCGCTGGCTGAAGCTCAAACGCGACTCCATCCTGCCGGAGGCGCACGATGCGGCCACCGGCACGGGCGCGATTGTAGCGGAAGCGACGTTCGCACGCTAGATCGAAGGGGAACGTCCTGGAACGATCTGTTCCCCGCATCCCGGTTGACAAGTGACGCTTGTCAATTTACAATTAAAGGTTCATGATCGTCAGCTTCAAGCACAAAGGGCTGAAGAAGCTCTACGAGCGTGGCGACCGCAGCGTGATTGGAGCAGATCTCCTTCACAAAGTCGAAAATATATTGTCTACGCTGGACGGCGCCGAAGGTCCACAGGCACTCGACCTTCCTGGCTATCGCTTGCACCGACTGAAAGGCCGCCGCAAGGGATTCTGGGCGGTCACCGTCCGCGCCAACTGGCGGATCATCTTCCGCTTTGAAGGTGGAGACGCCCTCGATGTCGAATTGATTGATTATCACTAGAAAGGGAATACGAACATGCCCATGAAGAACCCGCCCCACCCGGGGCGAATCGTGCGCGAGGAATGCCTTCAGCCGCTTGGATTAGGCGTGACCGCGGGAGCGAAGGTTCTCGGAGTTTCTAGGCAGGCGCTGAATAATCTTGTCAATGGGCACGCGGGGATAAGCCCCGAAATGGCCATTCGCCTCGCCAAGGCATTCGGCAGCACCGCGCAGACCTGGTTGCGCGTGCAATCCAACTACGATCTCGCTCGGGCGCTCAAGTCCGAAAGCAAAATTCGCGTCCGCAGATATCGCGAGAAGGAAGTCGCGGCTTAGATCGCCTTCAAAGAGAGAATTCCCTTTCATCGCGCCATCGAAAAGCGGCGGTATACCGCAACCACTGCCACGATGTTGAAGAAGACAAACGCAACAAGCGCGGAAACGATGGACCCCGTCGGAAGCTGGGGCGGGGGATTCAGATTGGCGCGCATCGCGAGTCCCATTGCGAATGTTTCCAGGGCTAAAAACGCGCATCCATACCAGGCAAAGAAAACTTCAAAATAGGCGAATGTCGCGGCGCGGCGTTCGGGCGCCAGCCAGTATTCCTTGTTCGGAAGGTTGATCCTGGCGCTGGGCTGTTTAGAGACGCTGCGCCCCACCCAGAATTCGACGATGAGAGCCGGGATCAGCACGACCGCATAGATCGCGAAAAACTGCGATTTCGTCATCCAGCCGTTCGGCATTCCGGAAGCTCCAAAATGCGAAGCCATGCGATCCGGCAAAAGCGGAAAATCATGAATGCACTGCGCGATTGCCGCGAACGCGATGGCAAAAAACAGGGCTCTGGGTATGCTTGTTCCCGACATTTTTCCCTCTGCAAAAAGATTACAAGGCCGAACCCGCGTACTCAAGGAAACTATTCCGAAAGGGTGGCGCAAGAGGCCTGCTTGGCCCGACACGGCGGCCCGAACGCGCAGCATAGGATCGGTTTGGGTGCCCCACCCTTTGCGGTTTTCAAAGGGTGGGTATTTTGATTCAAGTTGATCCCACGCCTGGAATCACCGCTCAATCCCACACACCAAGGATTTCGAGTGGATGCCCACCAGAGGCAGGGCCGAATCTGATATCCTGCTTGTTTCCTTCAGGTGGAATTTTAGCCATGACGCTGATCGGAACAATCAACCTTCGTCCAACCACAATGTGGGAAACATTGCCATGGTAACGCTTCGCTCCATACAGGAAGCGCGGGAACGCATCCAGGGCTCGATTGTGATTACGCCCTTCGTGCACTCCGAGAAATTTTCGCAGCAGACGGGAAACACGGTTTTCCTGAAGCTTGAAAATCTGCAGATGACGGGCGCGTTCAAGGAGCGCGGCGCACTGAACAAGATTCTCCTGCTGTCGGAAGAAGAGCGGCGGCGCGGCGTGATTGCCGCCTCGGCCGGCAATCACGCGCAGGCCGTGGCGTATCACGCGACGAAGCGCGGCATCCAGGCGCAGATCTGCATGCCGTTGACGACGCCCCTCGTGAAAGTGTCCGCTACGCGCGGATACGGCGCGGAAGTCGTCCTGGCGGGTGCAAATTACGATGAAGCATGCGAGGAAGCCGTCCGACGCTCAAAGCAGTATGGCCTTACCTTCATTCATCCGTTCGACGATGAGGCCGTGATCGCGGGCCAGGGCACGCTCGGCCTCGAAATGCTCGAGCAGCATGGCGATCTCGACGCTCTCGTCATTCCGGTTGGCGGCGGCGGATTGATTTCGGGCATTGCCTGTGCGGTGAAGGAAACGAAGCCCAAAATCAAAGTGATCGGCGTGCAATCTTCAAGAATCGCGTCGATGAAGGCGGCGCTGGATGAAGGAAAGCTCGTCACGCTCCCCGCGAACAAGACGATTGCAGACGGCATCGCTGTTCGCGTCGCGGGGACCGTGACGTTTCCGCTCGTTCAAAAATATGTGGACGAAATCGTGACCGTGGACGAGGAAGAAATCGCCAGCGCGATTCTTCAGTTGCTCGAAAAGGAAAAAATGCTGGCGGAGGGCGCGGGGGCGGCGGCCACCGCGGCGCTTCTGAATAAGAAGACACCGAACCACGGGAAGAAACTCGGCGTCCTGGTCAGCGCTGGAAACATCGACGTATCGCTCCTCTCCCTGATCATCCGGCGCGGGCTTGTGAAGGACGGGCGTCTCGTCCGTCTGCGCATTCATCTGCCCGACCATCCGGGCGCGTTGCAAAAGCTTGCGGGAGTGATCGCTGATCAGAAGGCCAACATCGTCGAAACAATGTACGACCGCGCCTATTACGGCGTGGTGCTGGGAGACGCCGTCATCGATATTACGATGGAGACGCGCGGACCTGAACACGTCGCGGATTTGACAGCCGCGCTCGAAGCTTCAGGCTACGCCTTCGAGCGCGTACAATAGAGCTTTGCCACGGCTCGCACTCAGAAACTCCGATGCGGGGGAATGTTTCCATGACTACCATGACTTCCAATCCTCTTTCCTATTTGCACGACCAGCTCGCCGAGCTCGATGCCAAGGGTCTGCATTTCCGCCTGCGCGTGCTCGAAGGCGAGCAAAAACCAATCGCCCATTTCGACGGGAAAGACGTCATCAGCCTCAGCTCGAATAATTACCTCGGCCTGACAACGAATAAAACTCTGCGCCGCGCAGCCATCGAAGCCATCCGCACGCACGGCGTCGGCGCGGGAGCCGTGCGTACGATTGCCGGCACAATGGACCTGCACATGGCCCTCGAAGCGCAGATCGCGAAATTCAAAGGAACGGAAGCGTGCGTCGTGTTTCAATCCGGCTTCACCGCGAATGCGGGAACCGTAGCCGCAATTCTCGGCAAGGACGATCTGATTCTTTCCGACGAGCTCAACCACGCATCCATCATCGACGGCTGCCGCCTTTCGCGCGCAACGATCAAAGTCTTCAAGCACAAAGACGCCGCCGATTGCGAGCGCCTCTGCAAAGAAACTGAAAACTGGCCCGGACACAAACTGCTCATCACCGACGGGGTTTTCTCGATGGACGGCGACATCGCCCCGCTCCCCGAATTGTGCGTCCTCGCCGAAAAATACAACTGCATCATGATGGTGGACGACGCGCATTCTTCCGGAGTCCTCGGCCGCAACGGCAGAGGCACGGTGGACCATCTCAATTGCCACGGCCGCGTTCACATCCAGGTCGGCACGCTTAGCAAAGCGATCGGCTCGATGGGCGGATATGTCTGCGGCTCGCGCGAATTAATTGATTTTCTCTGCCACCGCGCTCGGCCATTTCTTTATTCGACCGGGCATCCTCCCTCCGTGATCGCCACATGCCAGGCAGCGTTCTCGCTCCTCGATTCCCCGGACGGCGAAAAGCTGCTCAAGAAATTATGGGCCAATGCGAAATTCTTCCAGCGCCGTTTAAAAAAATTGGGCTTCTCCACAGGCGCCACGCAAACGCCCATCACTCCGATCCACGTCGGAGAAGGAGCCAAGGCCTTTGAATTTTCGCGGCGGCTTTACGATGCCGGAGTTTACATTCCCGCGGTTGGATTTCCCACGGTTCCCGAGGGCAAGGCGCGGCTGCGTGCCATGGTAACCGCTACACACAAGCGGGCGGAGCTAGAGCAAGCCTGCGAAATCATCGCGACAGTGGGTCACGATTTAGGTCTGGTCTAGCCCTTTTTTTCTTCGCTTTTTCTTCAAAAATCAGGGGCAAGAAGTGGAAGTTTTTTGCCTCCGTAGAAATTGCTCGACTGTCTAAAAATTCCTCGATTTCCTGGCGGCCTTCAACGCATATTCACAGTATAACGCAATGATATACAAGGAGTTATGTCTTGGAGGGGGAATTGCTCCCTCCGCCAGTGCACTTTTCAATTGGTCAAAAGCCTGGATCGGAAACCGCGAGTGTGAGAATGCAATTGGAAAACAAAGATTTGGAGGAAATATATATGAAACGGATACTTCCATTAATCGCTATCGGTATGCTGGGTGCGTGGGCAACGTCCGCGCAAACGATGGCCTCGGGGCAAGCGGGTGCGAATGCACAGTCCCAGTCCGGGATGCAGACAAATAATTCGGGCGCTCAGGCGTCCGCAAATGCCGCAGCGGGAACGTCTTCCTCCGCACCGGCGAGCACCAACGCGGCAAACAATTCGATAAATATTGCCAATGGCACCAAGATTGACGCCACGCTGGCCACTTCCCTTGACGCGAAGCGCAGCAAGGTGGGCGACGAGGTGGAAGCGCGCACCGAGGAAGACATCAAGCAGGACGGCAAAGTCATCCTAAAAAAGGGAACGCACCTTGTCGGGCACGTGACCGCGACGCAGGCGCGAGTCAACGGGCTGGCACAATCGCAGCTCGGCATCGTGTTTGACCGTGCGGTGCAGAAGAACGGGGAGCAAATGCCTTTTAACGCGTCGATCCAGGCTCTCGCGTCCGCGCAATCCGCGGCTAATTTAGCCGCGTCGGACGAAATGATGCCGGCTGGCGGCCAGATGACCACGGCCCAGGCTACGACTCGAAACGGCGGAGGCCTTGTGGGCGGAGCGGCCTCGACGGCAGGCGCGACAGCGGGGATGGCGACTGGCACGGTCGTGAATACGGCCGGCCCTGTCTCGGCAACTGCGGGCGGTACAATGAATACAGTGACGCACTCCTCGGGCGCGGTGGGCGGACTGAATGCGGCGGGCCGGTTGTCGTCCAACAGCAGCGGCGTTTTCGGATTGGAAGGCCTATCTCTCAATTCAGCGGCCTCCAGCGCGACGCAGGGTTCCGTGATCGTTTCCAATACAAAAAACGTTCATTTGGATAGCGGCACGCAACTTTTGCTCCAGACCACCGACCAGGCACAGTAAATCGAGCGGGCAGGGGGAATCAAAATGAGGGCGGCGTCCCGGTGGACTCGGGGCGCCGCTTTTATTTCACACATCATTCCACGGGCTGGGGATAGGCAGAGGGGCCCGATAAAGCCGGCCCGCGGGGCAGAGACTTTTTGCTCACTTCCTTAACGGATTTTAACCTGCACAACTTAAGGCCTATGTTAGGGTTAAATAAGTCATACAGGATCGCATCCTGGCATGGCGGAGTGGTGTGGTTTTAACGGCCTATTCGGCGGGATAGGCGTTCGGGGTGTTATGTCTCGCGTTCGTTTCTTCCGGACAATTTCAGCGCTGGTACTGTGCGCCGCTTGCGCGGGCTGCGGAGGCACGTCGCAATTCGGCGGGCAACCTCAAAACGGTGGGAACTCTTCGGTTGTGATCGCGATGACGGATGCTCCCCCTACCCTCGTCAGTATTCTCTCAGCGCAGGTGACGCTGACCGGCGCAACTCTCTCCCCTGGAAATGTTTCTCTGTTTTCCGGATCGAGGCCGGTGGACCTGACGCGGCTTCAAACTGACATCGCCTATATCACGACCGCGACAAACATCCCCGCCGGAAACTTCACCTCCGTGACTCTCACGTTCGCCAGTCCGTCGCTCACCATTGAAAACGACACGGGGAACGCTATCGGAAGTTGCGCCGTGGGAGCGATCTGCACGATGCCGCCAACTTCAACATCCAATCTGTCGGCAACTGTCCCGCTGACCGGATTCACGATCGCCTCGAACAGCACCACGGGGCTGCTGATCGACGTCAACCTGGAGAACCTGCTGAGTTCGTCTTTGGGAGAGGATTTCAGCGCGGGAACCACAGTAACCCCGTTCACACCGGCGGGAGCAGGAGCGCCGGTGGTTGGCGCCGAAGACGTCGTAGGGCAAGTGGGGAGCCTCAACACGTCGAACAATACATTTACACTGTCGAATGCGACTGCGTCCTATTCCTTGAGGGTGGACACAACCTCGACATTCTTTCAGTTTCCTTCAAACGTCTGCGCTACATCCGGCATCTCGTGCCTGCAGAACAATCAAATCCTCAGCGTGGATATCGGCATTCAGTCAAACGGGACGATTCTGGCGCGGAATATCGTCTTCGAGGACGCGGACAGCACTGACGCGGAAGTCGAGGGCATGGTTACCGGGACAAATGTGGGATCGCAGCAATTCAGCATGGTGATTCAGAGTTTGTCCACGCCGGTTTCAGGCTTGAGTGTCGGGCAGGACATCACCGTTCAATATTCCGCATCGCTCCCGACGCCATTCGATATTGACCTCATTCATGCGGACAACGTGCAGATGAGCACCGCGGGTTTCCTGTTCGCCGCGCCCGCCGATTTAGTCGTTGGCCAGCAGGTTTCGATCCGGCGCAATAGCACGGTGTCCCAAGGCGTGATCAAGGCCGATCGCGTGCGCTTGCGTTCGACTCGCGTGACCGCCAACGTGCAAGTCGGACCACCGAACATCATTCTAAGCGGCAGCAGTCTTCCATCCATATTTTCCGGACACGGTGTCAGCTCGATCACGGCGCAAACTTCGCTGACGCCGCCGACGATCTATTACGAAATCGGAAAGACGATCAACTCTTCGGACATCGGCGTCGGCGAAGTGATCTCGGTACGTGGGCCGCTGTTCAACGTCAGCGGCGGAAGGACTCTGATCACGACCAAAGTCGTCGTGAAACCGTAACGTCGCGGGCCGTTCAAATCGCGACGAGGAATTGGACAGGGCCCAGCCCTCGCCGAGTCCGGCCATCGAAGCGCGGATTGATCTACGCGGAAAGCGGCGAGCCCGCCACGCTCTCCACGCGCGACAAGCGGTAAAAGCCCATCAGGACAGCACCGGTTCCCCACAGCGCAACCACCAGCCCCACGAGAGGTCCGAGAAAAGGGATCAAACGCGCGACATGCAGAATCAGAAGGCCCACAGCCATTCGCCCTGCAACAGCGCCCATCACCGCCGGAGTCTCGCCCATAATTTTATTCCCGAGCCAAGTCCCGACAAACACCTGCGCGACATACAATATCGGCGCGTAGCCCAACGCTCCCGCCACTCCCGCGCCCACGCCTACAAATAACAAAACGACTCCAAGAATCAGCAGGAATCCCCCGGTAATCAGCGCCAGCGCTCCCACGCCCATGGGGAGTGCGATGCTGCCGGTTTCGCGCAGCGTAGCGCGGAAAAAGCCCGGGAATATGGCCAGAATTAAGATCCCCACCAGCAGCGCTGCCGCATAGCTGAAAATTGCGCTGATCACATTGTGTGCCATCGACCGCCGGTTGCGACGGATCTCCTGTGTGATTTCGGTATGGATGGGACTGGCCAGCTTCGCTCCCGCTTCCACGGTGGGCTGCTCGCGCCCGATAAACGTAGCCGGCCCGCGAATTTCCGCGGTGGATGCGACGACGAGGTTACCGCCGCGAATCCACGCCTGCCCGCCAACCAAGCCATCAAGATCGGTTCTGCCAATCACTCCCAGCAGGTCGCGTTGCGTCTTGCCATCCAGGTCCGCCTGCGCCGCGAGCACAATCATCCCGCCGCCAACATTTGCCTTGGTGATCGTATCGACCGAGCTCCCAAACGCCGTTACGTTTTTACCGACCGCGCCCTGGAGGAGCACGCCGCGTGAGAAGACGCGAACATTTCCATCGACGGTTCCGTCGATCAGGGCCTCCTGCGAAAAGGCGATCACGTCGCCTGTGACATGTCCGGTCACGCTGAGGTCGCGAGTGAAGGCGATCACATCACCTTCGACTGTGCCTTCGATTCTGACGGATGCGCCCATGGCGATCAGGTCATTGTGAACCGTCTCGCCTGCGGGAACGGAAATGGATTGGCTGCGGCGCACTTCCGCCGCCCCGGCCCGCTGAGGCATCGCCAGAGCCAGAGCGAAGAGCACGCCCGACATGACCACTGCAAGCGCCACGGAACGCCGCAAGCGCCGCCGGATCCAGACGATCGCCACGATCGCCAACACGATCACGGCTCCGATTTGCATCGCGTCAATCATGTCACCCCATCCTTCCCAGAATGCCCCGCTGAAAACAATCATGCTGAATAGATCGGTGCCGCCGAAGCCCGCATTGCTCAACTGATCGATCCAGGGCCCGATGGCGTCGATCCAAAACCAATACGCGCACGCCGCAAATCCACCAAACGCCAGCGTCCAGGCCCAGGAGGGGAGGCTCCGGTTCCGCTCGCCAAGAAGGCGCGCGGGCATCGGCTCGTCGTCTTCGGTCAATGCGCTGGACAGCAATGCCGTTTCGTGTTGCAGGGCGTGAAGCATTTCGCGGCAGGACACGCACTCTGCGACATGCGCCTCGACTTCACGCGCGCGCGCCTCGTCCAGTTGCCCTTCGATGTAGAACAGGCAGGCCATTTCGTCAAAATGATTCACGCGGCGCCTCCGGCGGCGAGCCTCGCGCCGCTTTTTCCTTCGAGGATCTCGCGAAGTTCATGGCGCGCGCGCAGGAGCACGACGCCTACGAACTGCCGGCGCACGCCAAGCGTCGTCGCAATATCGTCGTAGCTCATATCCGAGTAGTAACGCAGAACGAGCGCCATGCGCGAACGCGCGCGAAGCTTGTCCAGCGCCCGCCGCACCTCCTGATTGCTGCGCTTCTCGAGAAGCTGTTCGAGCTGGCCGGGATCGGGATGTTCGAGCGGCATGTTTTCCACTTCGCCGGTTTCGAGATCCTGCCGCAATTTCCGGCGTCGCAGCAAATCCCAGCAGTGATTCGCGGCCACGGTGTAAAGCCACGCGCTAAACGGGCGCGTCGCGTCATACTGCGAAAGTTTCTGCCGGACTTTAATGAAAATGTCCATGGTGGCGTCTTCTGCGTCTTCGCGAGTGGGCATCGCCCGTCTGCAAAAACGGAAAATTGCGGGCGCGTGCTCGCGATAAAGCTCGCCCCAGGCTTCCGCGTTGCCGGTCTTGGCCTGGGCGATCCGCTCCTGCAGGGCGGCCTGTTCCGCGGGGTTCATCCCCTCGGGATGTCTCCTCGCATCCACCAGGTATTACGCGGCGTTGGGGTGAAATGTTTCATGGATGAAACGCTCGGTGCCCCGTGTGCGTCACCAGTAGCGCGGACTTCAGTCTGTGGGGTTCCGCAAAAGTACTCAGGCTGCGTGCCAGGTTCAGATGGAACCCCACAGGCTGAAGCCTGTGCTACTTTGTTCGGACATCGCGGCAGCCGAGAGCACTGTATCAGACTCGAAGTTGTGTGAGGAGATGCCCTTCGGGTGTACACTTCCACCCCGGGAATCCCTCGCGGGACCCCGAACCATCAAAATCGAAACTCTAAAATTTGAATTGGGTTTGCGCGGTTTTTCGCGCATGCGCAGCCAGCCGCGGCCGGCTGCGGACTCGAAACGGGAGGAACCATGCTGGGCAATTTTCGCGCGCGGAAGGTAAGGGCTGGCGTTGTTGTGCTTGGCGTTTTGATTGCGGGATACGCGGCCAAAACCGCGCTCGCACAAACGAAGCCTGAGAGCAAGAACATGGAACTCGTCGGTTACAGCGATTTGCAGGGTCGCAGCGCCTACCAGCCGACGATTCATCATCAGGGCAATCGATGGATCGCGTACATCGGCCACCACGGCGGCGAGTCGATGAACACGATCACGGGGCAGATGGAGGACAACGGCACGTCCATCGTGGACGTGACGGATCCAAAGAACCCCAAATATATTGCGCACATTCCCGGCGACCCCCGCATTCCCGGGCCGGGCGAAACGGGCGGAGCGCAGATGGCCCGCGTGTGTGACGGCAGCGACCTTCCTCGCGCCGACAAGAAAAAGGTATTTTTGCTGCGCACCCGCGGCACCGCCTCGCATGAAATATGGGACGTCACCGATCCCGCCAAGCCGAGCCGCGTGACGGTGGTTGAGAGCGGGCTGCGAGACACGCACAAAAGTTTTTGGGAATGCGACACCGGCATGGCGTATCTGGTTTCCGGCGCGCCCGGCTGGCGCACCAAGCGCATGATGCAGCTTTATGATTTGGGCGATCCATCGGAGCCCCAATTCATTCGCAATTTCGGTTTGCCGGGCCAAGAGCCTGGCGGAACCGGACCGGTGCCGACCGACATGCATGGCATGATCTCCACGGGGCCAAAGGGAAATCGCGTTTACGCGGGGTACGGCACGAACGGCAACGGGATTATCGAAATCATAGATCGCGATAAACTCATTCACGGCGCCAAGGAACCGACCGAGGCGAATCTCGAATCG
>Ga0307478_10003947_pt1 | contig 10763 bp, 9 predicted proteins | sample atmos_gasesECM4C_2_FD_203713 | JGI IMG/M metagenome (GOLD analysis project Ga0307478, IMG submission 203713) | Hardwood forest soil microbial communities from Morgan-Monroe State Forest, Indiana, United States - atmos_gasesECM4C_05 | ecosystem: Environmental > Terrestrial > Soil > Temperate...
ATTGCGCAGATCTCGGCGGCCGCGCTGTTGATCGATTATGTGGTGACCGTGGCGGTGCAGTGCGCGTCGGGCACGTTTGCGGTGGTGTCCGCGGTACCGGCACTGGGCCCCTACCACTTGGAAATCACCGTAGGCGCGTTGCTGCTCATGTCTTACGCCAACCTGCGCGGAATGCGGGAGGCGGGCCGGATATTCGCCGTGCCGGTCTACGCTTTCATCGTCATGCTCACGGTGATGATCGTGACCGGTGTGGTTCGTCAAATTTTCTGGGGTTTACCGCAATACGATCCGGCGCACATTGCCGGGGCGGTGCCGGTCCATCAGGGCAACGGGCTGGTGATGGGTGCAACGGTTCTGGTGTTGCTGCGGGCGTTCGCCAATGGCGGCACCTCGCTGACCGGGGTCGAGGCGATCACCGACGCGGTCAATGTCTTTCGTCAGCCGCAAGGCCCCAACGCGCGTCGGGTCCTCACCCGAATGGCCTGCATCCTCGGGTTCTTGTTGGTTGGTGTCATCTACCTGGTGCATGCCACCCACGCCAGTCCGTTTGTCGCTGAATATCCGTCGATGCTGTCCGAGGTTGGCCGGGCGGTCTTCGGCAACGGGGTGATCGGGAATATCACGTACTTGCTGCTGCAGACGGCCAGCGCGGCGATCTTGTTCTTCGGTGCGAATACCAGTTTCAACGGTTTTCCCGCGCTGACGAGTTTCATTGCCGAGGACAGCTTTCTGCCGCGGCCGATGATGAAACGTGGTCATCGTTTGGTGTTTTCCAACGCCATCATCGTGCTGACTGCACTGGCAGTGACCCTGGTGATCGTGACCGGCGGCTCGGTCGACGCGGTGGTGCCGCTGTTTGCGATGGGCGTGTTCACCGGTTTCTCGATGGCCGGCTATGGCATGACCAAACACTGGCTGACCCACCGTGGGCCCGGTTGGCGACGCAAGTTGGTGATCAACCTGTCGGCGGGGATCTTGTCGACGATCGTGGTGGGCATCTTCGCGGTGGCCAAGTTCACCGAGGGAGCCTGGCTGGTCGTCGTTGTCATGCCGCTGCTGGTGTTCACCTTGATGCGGCTCAACCGGCAGTACCGCGCCGAGGCGGCGGTTTTGGAGATGTCGCGCGCCGAGCGTCCAGAGTTGACCCAGCACGCGCGGCATCGGGTGTTCGTCTTTGTGGACAGCGTCGACCTCGCCGTGATTGAGGCAGTGCGCTACGCAAACGGGCTGCACGCCGACGAGCTGACCGCGGTGCACTTTCTGATCGACGCGGTTCATACGGCGCGTTTGCAGCAGCGCTGGCAGCACTTCGAGCACGATAAGCTGCTGCGTGTGGTCAACTGCCCGGATCGCAACTTGAGTCGGGCCGCACAAGAGTTGGTCCTTCAGGAGATGAACGACCATCCAGACACCCAGATAACGGTGCTGCTGCCGCGTCGAACATATGCGCCGCTGGTGGGCCGGCTGCTGCATGACCGCACCGCCGACAGAATGGCTGCGGCCATCAGCAGAGTCCCGGGTGCGACCGCGCAAATCCTGGCTTACGACGTGGGATCTCGGATCGCCCAGGCGACCGGGTCCCAGTGACGAACCGAGGAGCCATGTCATCGGCCGAACCTCACAGCGATGCTCACGAACCGGTGAGCCTGGCCTCCTCTAGGTCGAGGTCTCGTTCGATGGTGCGCAACAATGTCGCGTTGATGTGGCCGTCGCGCCTCAACGCCAGCACGACTGACCGCTCGACGCGCAGCAACTCCAGCCGCAACGTCCGATAGCGTTCCATCTCCTGGGCCTCGTCGGACTCCTGATCGTTCGGGGGACTGATTTGCAGTCGTCGCACCCGAGCCTCGTAGAGGGTACGTGCAGATTTGATGGCGTCGTCGGCGTCGTCAGCGCCGGTGTGGTCGTCTAGCCATTCCAACGCCGCGCGGGCCGCCTTGAGTCGGGCTTTGTTCTCTTCGGTTGCGAAATCCTCGGCCTTTAGCCCGAATCGGCGCAGCAGCCAAGGCAGGCTTGTGCCCTGGATGAGCAGACTTGCCACGATCACCGCGGCCGCCACCATGATCACCAGGTCGCGGTCGGGAAACGGGGAGCCATTCGCAAGCCGTAGCGGGATCGCCAGCGCGGCTGCCAACGACAAACCGCCGCGCATGCCGGCCCACGCCACGACTACGCGTTCCCGCCACAAGGGCCCGCCGCTGGTGCGGCCGAACAGCTTCGCGGTGGCGGGTCCAAAGAGCATCCAGATCAGCCGCAGGACGACCACCGTGACAATCACGGCTGACATCACTGCCACGACCTGCAGTGCGGGCATACCCGGGACCCGGTGCACCGAGCGCACAAGTTCCATGCCGACCAGGGTGAACAGCACTGCGTTCAGCAGGAACACCAAAACATCGAGAAATGCAAAGGCCTGCAGTCGCGCGCCGGGCGCGTAGATGGCGCTGAGGTGCGAGCCCACATAGACACCGGCGGCAACGGTGGCTAGAACCCCGGACAGATGGACGGCCTCTGCTAGCGCATAGGTGACGAACGGCGTCGCCAGCGAGATGGTGATCTCCAGCAGCGGTTGGTCCATGTGTCGCCGCACTTTCACGACCAGCCAGGCGATGGCGAGGCCGAGCACCGCACCGCCCGCCGGGGCGGCGACCAGCGTCACCGCGAGCGGGCCGGGCCGCACTGTACCGGCTACCACCGCGCCCACAGCGCCTGAGTAGAGCACCAAAGCGGTGCCGTCGTTGGTGAGGCCCTCGCCCTCGACGATTGTGGCAAGCCGCTCCGGCACGTCCAGCCGCTTGAAAACGGACGTGGCCGCAACCGCATCAGTTGGCGCCACGACCGCTCCGGCTGTCGCGGCCACCGCGAGTGGCACACCCGCCAGACCCAGCAGTACCCCGGCGACCGCGGCTGTAGTGACCACCACCAGTCCTATTGCCAGCAGTCCGATCGGCCGGGCATTGGCCCGAAGATCGTCCGGCGCAATGAAATTCGCCGCGAAATACAGCAAAGGCGGCAAGAACACGTAGAACACGACCTCCGGCGACAGCTGTGGGACGCTGACCCACGGCAACCAGCTCAACAATGCACCGACAGCCACCAGCAGGACGGGATACGGTACGCCGACCCGCTCAGCCAGCCACACCGCCGCCACGGCCGCTAGCGGTCCGCACAGCAGCAGGACCAAGTAGCCCGCCGGATTCACAACCGCACCTCCCAGTGCCACGGCCGGCTATCGATGAACCGCCCGCCGTTGCGGTGATTGGCTAACTCAGCGTAATGGCCCGCTTGGCACGCATATCCTTGCCCGGAAGCGCACCGAAACCATTCCCGCACAATCGCATTGATTAGGCAAAACGGATCACACGAGGAAGCGACGTCTCTGCTCCGTGACCTCCTCGGCGGTCATCAGTCCGGAGTCGGCCAGCTTGGCGAGCAGCGATTGCGCTCGCGCGGCAATCTCGCGCAACTCGGCAGCGATTTCCGCCACCGGCTCGCCCTGCGGCCGCTGCGGTGGCTTCGGATTGCCCCGGGCAGTCACTCTTGTGCGCTGATCGCCGCGTCCCAGGGATGCGCTGCTGCCGACAGCGCCCCCGGCCGCACCGGCGAGCCCCATGTTGCTGAACAGATTGCCGGAACTACCCGCGGCGATCTCCGGGGCGGCCGCAGCGCCGGTGATCGGCAGCGTAAAGGCGGCCGGGCGAATCGCGGGTGCCGCCACCGTCCAAGCCGACGGCACCGACAATCTGCCGACCGTGTTTGCCTGGCCCAGGCCGGCGGATACGGATGCCGGCGCCGCGGTTGATGCTGCGGCGAGAGCGTCTGGGCCGCCGAATAGCCACACTGGCACCATCGCGGCTCCCGGCCCGTAACCGGTGTACGGCCCTTTGCCTTGCGCATAATCGCGGTCGGCATTGATCAAAAAAGCTCGGTAATTCATTCCCGTCGATGTGAACGACGCCGACACGCTGGTCACCGCCGCGCCGATAGCGGTGGTCGCGATGGGAATGTCGATGGCTGTCAGGGCAACAGCGATCCCGGTTAGTAGGTCCGACAATGTCGATGCCGGCGCTGCCGATGTCGGGGACGTCGCCAACGACTGCAGCGCCTGTGGCAGCGCAGACAGCACCCGCGGGCCATTCGACATGATCGATTGCCCGACCGCGACGGCTTGGTCGGTCGCGCCGGCAGGGTTGGTGGTTGGTGGTGGCGAGTCGAAGGGTGTCAACGTCGATGCCGCCGCTGACGAGCCAGCGTAGCCGTACATCGCGGCGGCGTCCTGGGCCCACATCTCGGCATAGTCGGTTTCGGTTGCCGCGATCGCGGCGGTGTTCTGCCCCAGAACGTTGGTCGCAATCAACGTCATCAACAGCGTGCGGTTGGCAGCGATCACCGTCGGTGGCACCGTCATCGCGAACGCCGCCTCGTAGGCCGCTGCCGCCGCTTTGGCCTGTACGGCGGTTTGTTCAGCTTGCCCGGCGGCCATGGTCATCCACTCCACGTAGGGCGCGGCCGCTGCCGCCATCGAGGCTGACGAGGGACCCAGCCACGGCCCGCCGCTCAGCTCGGAAATCACCGACTCGTAGGAAGCAGACGTGGATTGGAGCTCGGCGGCCAGCCCATCCCAAGCGGTAGCCGCCGCTACCATCGGCCCGGAGCCTGGGCCGGCATACATCCTGCCGGAGTTGATCTCCGGCGGTAACATCGCGAAATCCATTGCTCTTTCCCGTCTTAACCGGTCGCCATGGCGTTAGCGGCTTCGGTGACCGCATATGACGTCGCACTCGTTCCGAGGGTGCTGACGAATAACTGGTGAATGACCTCTGCCTGGGCGCTGATCGCTTGATACATCTGCGCGTGGACGGCGAATTGTGTGGCCGTCAGCGCCGACACTTCGTCGGCGGCGGCGGGTAACACCCCGGTGGTCGGCGCCGCGGCGGCGGCATTCTGCGCGCTCATCGTCGTGCCGATCCCGGCCAAGTTGGCGGCCGCGGCGGTCAGCGCCTCCGGCTGTGTGGTGACGAATGACATCGGTATTCCTCTCGATAGGTGTCAAATACGGTTGAACATGGCGTGTGGATACCATGCGTCATAACGTGAATACGTTGAACACGCCGCCGGATAGTCCCGATGGCGAACGCGGAATTCGAGGCTGAGCAGAACCTGACTCATTGGCCCCCGTCCTCTGCACCCGACTCACTCACGGGTAGAAGCCATAAGCCGGTGCGGCGGTTAAAGGCGAGCCTCATCGCCTGAACGCGATGCTAATGGCGGGTTAACACCAGATGCAACGCACTGCGGATATTTGCGGCAAATACTGAGGGGCTCGCTGAGCGCGGGGTCGAGCTGTCCGAGCAGTGCGCGATTGACCGACTACCTCGCCGCTGAGTAATCTGGCGCCAACACAGTCGGTGGGGCTCGCCACATGCGTTCGACGGAAGAGCCGGCGACTGCCAACGGTCCCTGGGAACTAGATCGAGACTGACGAAGTCGCGTGCGATCTGCGCGGCGCCTCAGGCGATGGAAACCCGGGAGCAGAGTATGGCTAAATCACCCCGAGATCACGTCGAATCATGGAGTCGACGGGGAAATTACTGCAGGCATTGGCCGCGTATCGGCTGCGGGCCCCGCCAGCGGGGGCGTTGCCCGCAGGAGGCTGATGCGCGTCGAAAACTGTTGTGCCGCAATGGAGGGAGCAGGCGTGGACGAAGTTTGCCTCAAGCTCAGCGCGTACTTCGGTGAGCGTCAACGCGTGGACGGTCGCTTCGTAGCCGAGAGCATGCTGAGCCTTTATGAGCAGCGGCGCGTCGCGACCAGCATCGTGCTGCGCGGGATCGCTGGCTTCGGCTCGCGGCATCACTTTAGAAGCGACCAATCCCTGAGCTTGTCGGAAGAACCTCCTATTGCGGTGATCGCGGTGGACACCGGCCCTGTCATCGAGGGATTGCTCGAATCGGTACTTGGGGTCGACAAGTGCGGCCTGATAAGCCTGGAGCGCGCCCGGTTGCTGCGCGACGACCTCCACAGCATCGAACTGTCCGACGAATATCACGAGGCAACCAAGCTGACGATCTACGTCGGCCGCAAAGAGCGCGTTTACGGTATGCCCGCCTACATTGCGGTCTGCGATCTGCTCTATCGGCGGCAGCTCGCGGGCGCATCGGTGTTCATGGGCGTCGACGGCACGGTCCGGGGTCATCGCGAACGAGCACGTTTCTTCGACCGAAACACCGATGTACCGATGATGATCATCGCCGTCGGCAGCGGTGAGCGCATCGGCCGAGTGCTGCCAGAGCTTGGTGCGGTGTTGAAGCGCCCGCTGGTTACGGTCGAACGGGTCCGGCTGTGCAAGCGCGACGGCGAACTCTTGGAGCGGCCGCACGCACTGCCAGGAACTGACGAGCACGGCTTGGCGCTGTGGCAGAAGCTGATGGTCTACTCGTCGGAATCCGCACGCTGCGACGGGATGCCGATCCACCGTGCGCTGATCCAACGTCTGCGGCAGCAGAAATCCTCGCGCGGGGCGACGGTGTTGCGTGGAATCTGGGGCTTCCACGGCGATCACGCGCCGCACGGTGACAAACTGTTGTCGTTGAGTCGCCATGTGCCGGTGGTGACGATCATTATCGACAGTCCGAACAACATCGCCGCGTCCTTCGACATCGTCGACGAAATGACCCGCGAACAAGGTTTGGTGACAAGCGAAATGGTGCCCGCGCTGGCCGCTGACGGCGACGGTCGGCCCGGTATGGCCCGCTACCAGTACTAGAGCCGCGCGACGAGTCGCGGGCACGGACGCGTGCTGTGGACTGTCGCGCAACTGGGGATAACCGGCCACACTTTCGCGTCGACGGCGGCGCACGCGTATATCCGCGTCGGTGTCCTGCCGCAGGGTGGCCGCATGACGATGTTGACGCGGGCCGAAATCGGAGCGCTCGGTGAGCAGTTGGCCACCGATCACCTGACCGGCCTTGGGCTGCGGATCCTGACCCGCAACTGGCGCTGCCGATTCGGCGAGCTGGATGTGGTCGCCGTCGACCCGACCACCAACACGGCGGTGTTCATTGAGGTCAAGACCCGCACCGGCGATGGTTTCGGCGGTCTGGCCGAAGCGGTGACCGAGCAGAAGGCGCGCCGGCTGCGTCGGCTGGCCGCGATGTGGCTGGCCACTCAAGACCAACGTTGGGCGGCGGTCCGCATCGATGTGATCGGCGTGCGGATCGGTCGACGTCGCGCGCCGGAAATCAGCCATCTGCAGGGAGTCGGCTGATGGCGCTGGGGCGTGCGTTTTCGGTCGCGGTGCTGGGGCTAGACGGCGAGATCGTGGAGATCGAAGCCGATATCACCTCGGGCCTGCCGGGTGTGCATCTGGTAGGCCTGCCCGACGCTGCGTTGCAGGAGTCACGAGACCGGGTGCGTGCAGCGATCACCAACTGCAACAACCGCTGGCCCATGTCTCGCCTCACCCTGGCACTCTCACCGGCGACGCTGCCGAAGGTGGGCTCGGTATATGACCTCGCCCTTGCGGCAGCGGTGTTGTCGGCGCAGCGGAAGACGCCGTGGCGACAACTGGAGGCGATCGTGGTGCTGGGCGAGTTGGCTCTCGACGGAAGAGTCCGGGCGGTGCGCGGAGTGCTGCCGGCCGTGCTCGCGGCCAAGGGTGAAGGCTGGAAGACCGCGGTGGTTCCGGTGGAGAACCTGCCCGAAGCCAGCCTGGTCGACGGCATCGAAGTCTGGGGTGTGCGCACCCTGGCGCAACTACAGGCCTGGCTCAGCGGATCGGCGCAGCTGGATGAACGGACCAGCAAGGCGGTTCCGGCGGCTGAGCCGTCGGCGGATCTGGCCGATGTGATGGGTCAGACCCAGGCCCGCTTCGCCGTCGAGGTGGCCGCTGCCGGGGCCCATCACCTGATGCTCACCGGCCCGCCGGGTGTGGGTAAAACAATGCTGGCACAACGTCTTCCAGGACTTCTTCCGTCGCTGTCGGACAGCGAGTCGTTAGAGGTCACCGCAATTCACTCAGTCGCCGGCCTGCTCTCGGATGCCACACCGCTGATCACCCGGCCGCCATTCGTCGCTCCGCACCACAGTTCCAGCGTCGCAGCGCTGGTTGGGGGTGGTTCGGGAATGGCGCGGCCGGGGGCCATCAGCCGGGCCCACCGCGGGGTGTTGTTCCTCGACGAATGCGCCGAGATCAATGTCAGCGCATTGGAGGCACTGCGAACACCGTTGGAAGACGGCGAGATTCGCCTTGCCCGCCGCGACGGGGTGGCGTGCTATCCGGCCCGCTTTCAACTGATTCTGGCCGCCAACCCATGTCCCTGCGCCCCGGCGGATCCGCGGGACTGCATTTGTGCGGCGGCGGCCAAACGACGCTACCTCGGTCGACTGTCCGGGCCGCTGATGGACCGCGTCGACTTGCGAGTCGAGATGCATCCGGTGCGCATGCGCGCCTTCGCGGCCGCCGAGGCCGAGTCGACGGCCCAGGTCCGCGGCAGGGTGGCATCGGCCCGCGACGCGGCGAGGCAGCGCTGGCGCCCACACGCATTTCGCACCAATGCCGAGGTCAGCGGAACGCTGCTGCGGCGTCGATTCCGGCCGGGCGATGCGGCGATGCAACCGCTGCGGACCGCGCTGGAGCGCGGGATGCTGAGCATCCGCGGCGTCGACCGCACACTTCGGGTCGCCTGGACATTGGCCGATTTGGCCGGCCGCACATCGCCCGGACGCGACGAGGTGGCCGTCGCGCTGAGCTTTCGCCAACCCGGAGCCTGCCGATGACCGACCTGACGCTGCGGGCATGGGCCTATCTGTCCCGCGTGGTCGAACCACCCTGCGCTGAACTTGCCGCCTTGGTGAATGGGGTGGGACCGATAGAGGCCGCGGAACGGGTGCGACGGGGTCAGGTCGACGATGTCCTGGCGCGACACACCGAAGCGCGGCGCGAAATTGACAGGGCTGCAGACGATCTTGAGCTGCTCACTCGCCGCGGTGGTCGGCTGATCACGCCCGATGACGATGAGTGGCCGATGCTGGCGTTCACCGCGTTCGGCAGCGTCGCAGTGGCGTCGAGGCCGCAGGGCAGACCGCCGCTGGTGTTGTGGGCGGTGGGACCGGCCCGGCTCGACGAGACGGCACAACGGGCGGCCGCCGTTGTCGGAACGCGGGCGGCGACCAGCTATGGCGAACAGGTGGCCGGCGACCTGGCGGCCGGGCTGGCCGAGCAGGATGTCGCGGTGATCTCCGGGGGGGCCTACGGCATTGACGGCGCGGCCCACCGCGCGGTGCTTGCAGTCGAGGGCGTCACTGTCGGAGTTTTGGCCGGTGGGCTTGATATGCCTTATCCCGCCGGGCATTCCGGGCTACTGCATCGTGTCGCCAGCACCGGATTGTTGATCACCGAATACCCGCCGGGGGTGCGACCGGCCCGCCACCGGTTCCTGACGCGCAACCGCTTGGTCGCCGCATTCGCCGGAGCGGCGGTGGTGGTGGAGGCCGGTTTACGCAGCGGCGCGGCAAACACCGCCGCGTGGGCGCGTGTCTTGGGCAGGGTGGTGGGTGCGGTGCCCGGACCGGTGACCTCGTCGGCGTCGACGGGATGCCACGCCCTGCTGCGCGCCGGCGCCGAAGTTGTTACCCGCGCCGAGGACATCGTCGAGCTGGTGGGTCGCATTGGTGAGCTGGCGCCCGAGGAACCCCGCCCCGCAACGGCGCTGGACGGGCTCAGTGATGACGAGCGGCAGGTGTATGAGGCGCTACCGGGTCGCGGTCTCGCCACGGTCGACGAGATCGCCGTCGGCGCCGCGTTGGAGCCGGCGCGAATACTGGCGCCACTGGCGATGCTGGAGGTCGCCGGCCTGGCCGAGCGGCACGACGGCCGCTGGCGAATAGTCCGGAATCGCGGCGGGGCGGGGTGACGACGATAGCTCGTCGACTGAGTCGTCGGACGCATTAGTCCCCGTCACAATGGTGCAATGAACATCGAATGCGGCCATCCAGGTAGCCGCCACAGTCCCACCCGCCCGCCGGCGGTGTCGCTGCGATCTGGATGGTGGTGATGGCCGGACCGAACCTGCGCAGCGCCTTGCTGGTCGAGGTACCGGAAGCGGAACCCCTTGTCCGCCAGTGGCGGATGGACCTCGACCCGCACGCCGCCTTAGGCGTTCCCGCCCATATCACCGTGCTTTTTCCGTTCGCTCCGCCGCCGCTTATCAGCACCACGATCCTCGATCAACTCGGCGAGCTGCTGACCGCGGTCGATGCGTTCAGCTACAACCTCGTCGAGACCGGCTGGTTCGGCGACTCGGTGCTATGGCTGGCTCCAGACCCGCCCGACCCCTTCAGAAGTCTCACCAGGCGCATCGGCGACGCATTTACTGATTACCCGCCCTACGGCGGTCGGTTCGGCGAACCCGTTCCGCACCTGACGATCGCAGATGGTGGCCTACCCGAGCAGATGAAGGCTGCCGAAACTGCGGTCCAAGCCGGTCTTCCGATCAGCGCCGCCGCGGCGTCGGTAAGCCTGCTGCACGAACTGGTAACCGGGCGATGGCAGCGCGCCGCGTCGTTTCCTCTCCGAAGGGCCACGCCCGACGCACAGCAACACCGCGGCCGTTGAAAGTCACCAAAACGCGATGATCGCGGTGGCTCGTATAGTCGACGGGGTCAGCTGTGAAGGGGAGGAACCACGTGGCCGGTCGACCAGTGCACACCTTCAAAGTGGTGCGCCGCGAAGAACTCACGTCGCACATGTTTCGGGTTGTCCT
>Ga0307478_10003948_pt1 | contig 10761 bp, 9 predicted proteins | sample atmos_gasesECM4C_2_FD_203713 | JGI IMG/M metagenome (GOLD analysis project Ga0307478, IMG submission 203713) | Hardwood forest soil microbial communities from Morgan-Monroe State Forest, Indiana, United States - atmos_gasesECM4C_05 | ecosystem: Environmental > Terrestrial > Soil > Temperate...
CCAACTCAAAGATCCCCACACTTGTGATATAATTTCACTTATTCAAGCTCAATTAACGCCCTGTAAATGCAACAATTTACAAGAAATCCGAGTCCTTCGAAAAGACCCGAAGGCGAAGCCCCAACTCCGCGTCCAAATCCAAAGAAAGCTGACGGCTGACAGCTGACAGCAGGTTCCCATGGCAGACGATCAAAATCCCGAACTCCCATTGACTCCACCCCCAGGCGACGGCGGTGGCGGCTCCCCCGGCGCCCTGAACATTCAACCCGTCAACATCGAAGACGAGATGCGCCGCTCGTATCTCGACTACTCGATGTCGGTGATCATCGGCCGCGCGCTGCCCGACGTCCGCGACGGATTGAAGCCCGTCCATCGCCGCATTCTCTACACCATGCAGCAGATGGGCCTCGCGCCCAACCGCGCCACCCGCAAGTGCGCCCGCATCGTTGGCGACGTGATGGGCAAATACCATCCCCATGGCAATCTCGCCGTCTACGACGCCCTCGTCCGCCTCGCCCAGACCTGGAGCATGCGCTATCCCCTGGTATTCGGACAGGGAAACTTCGGCTCCGTCGACGGCGATCCTCCGGCGGCCGACCGTTACACCGAAGCCAAGCTCGCACAAGTCGCCACCTCTCTGCTCGAAGATCTGGATAAAGAGACCGTCGACTTCCGTCCCAACTACGACGACAGTGAAGTCGAGCCCGAAGTTCTGCCTGCGCGCATCCCGAACCTGTTAGTGAACGGTTCCGATGGCATTGCGGTCGGCATGGCGACGAAAATTCCGCCGCACAACCTCACCGAGATCATCGACGCTACCATCACGCTGGTTAACAATCCCCACGCCACCCTCGCCGACATCCTGAAGTTCGTGCAAGGTCCCGATTTCCCGACCGCCGGCATCATTCACGGCCGTGCCGGAATCGTTGACGCCTACAAAACCGGCCGCGGCCGCTTCATGATGCGTTCCCGCGCCGCCATCGAGAACCTCACCAAAGAAAAACAAGCCATCGTCGTCACTGAGATTCCGTTCCAGGTCAACAAAGCCCGCCTGGTGGCGCGCATTGCCGAACTCGTCAACGACAAAGTGATCGATGACATTTCCGACATTCGCGACGAAAGCGATCGCGAAGGCATGCGCATCGTCATTGAACTCAAACGTGGCGCCGAACCCCAGATCATCTTGAACCAGCTCTTCAAGCACACAGAGATGCAGCAGGGCTTCAGCATGATCCTGCTGGCCATCGCCCACGGCCAGCCTCGCGAAATGGGCCTGGTGCAGGCCATCCAGTACTTCATCGACCACCGCGTCGAGGTCGTCCGCCGCCGCACTGCCTACCTCCTCGCCAAAGCGCAGGACCGCGAGCACATCCTCGAAGGCTACCTCACGGCCCTCGATCATCTCGATAACGTCATCACCATCATCCGCGGCAGCGCCAATCGCGCCGATGCCCGCGAAAATTTGGTCGCCTACTTCGGCGGCAAGAAGATCGACATCAACACCACCGGCCGCGCTCCCAGGCTCGATCCCGAGAAGCCCTTCACCGCGAAGCAGGCCGACGCGATCCTCGAACTGCAACTGCATCGCCTGACCAAGCTCTCCATCGACGAAATTTCCAGCGAACTCAAAGAAACCCGCGAGCGCATCGCCGAGTACCAATCCATTCTTGCGTCCGAAAAGAAACTGCGCGGCGTGATCATCAAGGAACTGGAAGAAGTCAAAAAGCAGTACGGCGACGAGCGCAAGACCATCATTGAAGACGAAGCTGCCGAAATCCACCTGGAAGATCTCATCGCCGACGAGCAGGTCGCCGTCACCGTCAGCCACTCCGGCTACCTGAAACGCACGCCGATCTCCACCTACCGCATGCAGCGTCGCGGTGGCACCGGCCGCACCGGCATGAAGACCCGCGACGAGGATTTCGTCGAGCATCTCTTCATCGCCTCCACCCACGCCTACATCCTGATCTTCACCAACACCGGACGCGTCTACTGGCTGAAGGTCTACGAAATTCCCGACGTGGGCGCCGCCGGCAAGGGCAAGCACATGGGCAACCTGATCGCTCTCCAGCCCGGCGAAACTGTGCGCACCATGCTCGCCGTCCGCAATCTCGAAGAAGAAGGGAAGTACGTCTTCTTCGCTACCCGTAACGGCACGGTGAAAAAGACCGAGCTGAAAGAGTTCTCCAACGTGCGCGCGATCGGCATTATCGCCATCAACATCGAGTCGGGGGACGAACTCGTGGCTGCCACCGTCACCGACGGTCAGCAGATCATCTTCCTCGCTTCGCATGAAGGCCAGGCCGTGCGCTTCGAAGAAGGCGACGTCCGCTCCATGGGGCGCAATGCCACCGGCGTGCGCGGAATGAACCTGGCCGACAAAGACTACATCGTGGGCATGGCCACAACTCCCAAGCCTGGAACCGCTGGTGGAACGACCGCCGTCTCTCCCGTCGAAGGGACGGCTGCAACCTCCGAAGGCGTCAAAGTCGAAGAACTCGCTGACCTGATTCCGAAAAAAGGTTCGCTGATTCTTTCCGTCACCGAAAACGGCTACGGCAAGCGCACGCCCGCCGACGAATATCGCCTCACCAATCGCGGCGGCAAAGGCGTCATCAACGTCAAGACCACCGAGCGCAATGGCAAGGTGTCCACCATTGCCCAGGTCTCCGAAGATTCGCAAGTCATGCTGATCAGCCAATACGGCAAAATCATCCGCATGGACTCGAAAACCATCCGCGAATCCGGCCGCTCCGCTCAGGGCGTCCGCTTATTGCACCTCGAACCCGGCGACCGAGTAGCCGCCGCCGTCGTAATTCCCCCAGAGGAGCCCGTAAACGGCAACGATACTCTGATTCAATAGTTGTTCGCGTAGGGGCAAACGGCACCCAGCCGATTCAAAAGTGTTCGCGCAGGGCGAATGGCAACAGCACGCTGACTGAGAGTGGTTGGCGTGCGCCATGAGCCCTCGCGCGCCGAATGCATCGATTGTGCGGGAACGCGCCGGATTCGAACGCGAGGGAGCCCAGCCCCGTAGGGGCAAGATTCATTAGCCCAGCGCGTAAGCGCTGGGTAAGTAATACGAGAAGAATCAAGTCCCGGAGGGGCGACACTTCGCCGCAGCAGACGTGAGTCCGCAAGCCTACTCCGCCAATGCCGCATCCCCCGGCATCGGATGGCTCGCCTCATTCGCGTGCGGCACTAGCTGCCGGTACACGGATTGCGGAATCTCGGACTTCCAATGCCCCGAGATCTTCGCGTATCCCACCACGCCGAAAAACACCACGGCCACTCCTAACGCAGACGCCCACGCCGGCATCCGCACATTCTCTGTCCCGATCCGCAACGCCCCTTCCGCCGGGCATGCTGCCACGCACTCCAGACATCCTGTGCATTCTGCCGACGTGATCTTCACCAGCGTGTCCACCGCCAGTGCCGACGGACACGCCTTCGCGCACTTCGCACAATCGATGCACGCCGCGGCATTCCGCCGAATCCGCAACGGGCTGAACATCGACGCCAGTCCCAGCAACGCCCCATATGGACACAAATACCGGCACCAGAAATTCTGCACCAGCACCGAAGCCACCACCAGCACGCCCAATACAATCAGCCCGGTCATTCCGAGGAACCGGAAAAAGTTCAGCATCTTCACATCGGCGACTACGCCATACGGGCTCTGCATGAATGCCGTAATCGCTTTCGCCGGCATGCTCGAAACCGCCCACACGAAAAATCCCAGCAGCACATACTTCAGCCCGCGCAGCGGAATATCCACCCACCCCGGCAAACGAAAGCTCCGCCGAAACACTTTCCGCCCCAGCTTCCACAAATACTCCGAAACAGTTCCTACCGGGCAAAGCCAGCTGCAGAACGCCTTGCGAAACAGAAACGCCATCGCCACAAACGTCACCAGCAGAAACATCGCCGCCGGATGCAGTTCCGGCACCTGCTTCGTCACCAGAAAATATTTCAGGTTCATCATGCCTGCGATGGGCAGCCAGCCCTCTACCCCCGCCGGACGCGACACATAACCCGCCGTTCCCGGCGTCTCATATTGCCGCACCCAGAGGTAGAACTGGCCGCCCAACCAGACATTCATCAGGAGAAATGCAAACTGGTATCCGCGCCGCAGCGCCTGCGAATAATCGCGATCCGTCCGCCGAATTAATTTCTTCTTCGCGGCCGGCGGCTTTGATGCAGAGGAGGAAAGTCTCCAGCACAGGATTGTCCCCGGAGTCGATGCGACGACTGGCTTTTGAATTAGCGTCCCCATGGCTCTGCCCTACACCAAAGGCTAGCGTTCTCATCACCAACCATCTGTGACGTACGTCACACGAACAAGTGCGTATCCGCCCAGAGCCTGACGACCTCGGCTGAAGACTGAAGACTGAAGACTGAAGACTGGCGACCGCCGACTCGCGACTGACGACAAGTCACCTCCTTCGGTAACCTCCCGCTTTCCCCGCTGCGGAGACATAATTGCCCTCACAGAAGAGTCACTCGCTTGCAACCCAATTCCAACTGGCGATCGCCGCGCCTCGAGTACACGCCCTCGACTCCCGCCGTGCTCCGTTGCGAGAGCGGTCGTCGCATCCGTGCCAAGTTGCAAGTGATCTCTGTGACAGGCGGGCTACTGAATATCCGCAGCCCACTCGATCGCGGCTCTCAGATGAAATTGATGTTCCTCACCGGAGCAGGAGTGGTTCTCGGCACGGTTGAAATGCTGCCCTCGCTTTCGAACACCCACCAGCCGTTCCGTTTCATCACCATGAACGAAGACGACGAGCGCAGGCTTCGCAATGTAATTCAGTTCTCCCACGACCAGAACCGCCGAGACCAGCAATTCATAATCAAAGAGCGCACCTGGTGATTTGCTAAGCGCCAGGTGCCGGGTGCCCCATCTTCGCGCGTTCTATGCGCAAAGGTGGGATTCCACTGCTGTGTCGGAAATGAGGATTTTGGTGGCTGTGGCGCCAAGCCCAAAGCCCAGAGCCCAAAGCCCAAAGCCCAGAGCCTAGAGCCCGCCTCTACTGCATCGGCGCCGAAATATGCTCGTGCACAATCAACCATTTCCCGTTCTGTTTCTCGAACACCACCGTCCACCGGAACGTCCCCATCTCGCGCTTTCCGGACTTCATCGTCGCATCCTCTTTCACCGTAGATGTCCCCCAGACATACTGCCCGGCCGGATGCAACTCCACATCGTCATTCACCGTGAACTTCGCCGTCTTGAAGCCAGCGAACAGGTTGAGTACGCCCTTCTGATACTCGTCCCAGCTCGAGTACTTGAGCGGCGCAATATCAAAAAATACGTGCGGTCCCGTGGCATAGAATTCCGCCACGTTCGAGACGTCCAGAGTGCCCCATCCGTCCCACACTCTCTGCATCAGAGCCTTGTCTGGTGCTCCACCGGCCGCCTTCTTGCTTTGCGCCATCCCCAGCATCGTCATCACCACAACGACAACCATCAACTGAGCATGCGTCCTTCGCATATCTATCCTCCCCAAAACAGCGCGGAATTGTCGCACAAAACCGGTGAACGTCCTATAGCGAGCCTTAGGTACGCTCCCGTGCCAGACCGTAAAATCGTTTCACGAAAGGCATTGCCAGCGCGATAGGGCTATGGACTATCACGACCCTCGCATTGCGGCGATTTACGATCTCGCGAACCCGCGCGCGCAGGACACCGATTTCTACGTTTCGCTCGCCGGACCGCACCCCTGTAACATCCTCGATCTGGGATGCGGTACGGGCACGCTCTGCTGTGCCCTGGCCGAACGTGGTCACCAGGTGACGGGTGTTGATCCCGCAGCGGCAATGCTGGCCGTGGCCCGAACCAAAACTCACGCGGAACGGGTGGAGTGGGTCGAGTCCTCCGCGCAGAGCTTCAAGTCGCAGCGCCGCTTCGATCTGATCGTCATGACCGGGCATGCCTTCCAGGCCCTGCTCACCGATGCCGAGGCGCTGTCGGTAATGGCCACCATGCGGGACCATCTCAGGGAAAGCGGCAGGATTTCATTTGAGACCCGCAATCCGCGCCTCGATTGGGCCGGCGAATGGGCGGCGCGGCCACCTCGCGCCTTGCCCGGCGGAGAATTTGTCGAGACTCTAACGATCACTGGCAAGAACGATGAATTCGTCTCATTCGACACTTCCTACCGCTCTTCGTGCGAGACACTGATCACGAGCAGCACGCTGCGGTTTCCATCGCGAGAACAGCTGGAGTCTCTGATCACCCGCTCCGGACTGATGGTCCGTGAGGTGCTCGGAGACTGGGACGCTCGCCCTTTCGACCCCGCCCGCTCGCGGGAAATCATCTTCATCGCGGAACTCGCCCAATGACTCGGTCGGTCCGCTCCAACGTACGCACCGAAACCACGTGGCCGCTCCCATTTTTTAAAGTGGAGGACGCCTGACCGAACCCAGTCGGAAAGCCTGGGCGTTCCTCCGTATCTCTATACCTCTGTGGCGCCTCTGTAGTGAAATCTGCTATTCATCCCTTTTGGTTTGACCGGGTTCCACACGCCACGCTAAAATAGCTGGGTTTGCCTGTACTTGCGGAACCGTTCTGGGCCGCCCGCCGTAGCTGACGAGACGCTCGCGGCAAAACACAGCAAGCACATAGAAATCAGAGGCCCCCTTGCAAAGCGCCCGTGTGCGCCGGGGATAAGAATTTTCGGAGGCAAAGCTATGTACGCGGTCATCCGCTCCGGCGGTAAGCAATACCGGGTTGCCCCTGGCGACGTGATCCGGGTCGAAAAACTCGGCACCGGCACCGACGGCCAGGTCGAATTCCACGACGTGCTCGCTGTCTCTGCCAACGAGGGCGAAATCGCCCGTCCCGCCAGCGAAGCCCGCGTGGTCGGCGAGATCGTCGAAGAAGGCCGCGGCGCGAAGATCCTCGTCTTCCACTACAAGCGCAAGAAGCAATACAAGAAACTCCGCGGACATCGCCAGTCGTTCAGTGCCGTCCGCATCACCGAAATTGCCTACGAGGGCCAGTCCTTCAAAGCCCCCGAGCTCCCGAAAAAGGAGACCAAGCCCAGGAAGGTCGAAGCCGCAGGCGAGACCAAAACCGCCGCCCCCAAGGCAACCGCCAAGAAAAAGGCGGCGAAGAAGACTGCCGGAAAGAAAGCCTCCGCGAAGAAAACGAAGTAGCAATGAGCCCGGGCGCGAAGCACCCGACTGAGAACCGAGAACTGAGAACCGAGAACCGAGAACTGATTTATGGCACACAAAAAAGGATTAGGCAGCTCCCGAAATGGCCGCGACTCCAATTCCCAGCGGCTCGGCTTTAAAGCATTTGGCGGACAAGTTGTCCCCGGCGGCACTATCATCGTCCGCCAGCGTGGCACCCGTGTAAAGCCCGGCCTCAACGTAGGCCGCGGCAAAGACGACACCCTCTTCGCCAAAATCACCGGCCGCATCAAGTTCAAGGACCGAGGCTCCATGGGCAAGTTCGTAATGATCGAGCCCCTCGAAGCTAAAAATTAAAATAAAATGGAGCGGCGGGTAGCCTGCCCTGAGCGAAGCCGAAGGGTCTTCACCCGTCGAGCGAGTAGCCCCTTGTTCCCGAGGGGCTATTATTTTTGTATGCATTTTTGCACCAAGCACTGACGACGAACTCCGAGCCAACGACCACCAGCCACCAGCTATCAGCTGTAGCCGATGACTGGCGACTGGCGACTGAAGACTGCTCTCCCATGTTCATCGACGAAGCCACAATCCGAGTCAAAGCCGGCGACGGCGGTAACGGCTGCCTCGCCTTCCGCCGCGAAAAATTCGTCCCTCGCGGAGGCCCCTCGGGCGGCGACGGCGGCAAAGGCGGCGATGTCATCATGGAATCCAGCGAGCGCCACAACACGCTCGTGCACTTCCGCTTCAATCCCGAATACAAAGCCGAGCGCGGACGCCACGGCGAAGGCTCGAACAGAACCGGCCGCGAAGGCGAAAGCATCGTGCTGAAAGTCCCCGTTGGCACCATCGTCTACGACGAGGAAACCGGCGACAAAGTATGGGATTTCTCCCATGCCGACGAGCGCATCATCATCGCCCACGGAGGCCGAGGCGGTCGCGGTAACGCCCGGTTCGCCACCTCCACCCATCAGGCCCCGCGCGAACACGAAGATGGCCGCCCTGGCGAAGAGCGCGTCTTCCGCCTCGAACTCAAGCTACTCGCCGACGTCGGCCTGGTCGGCTACCCCAACGTTGGCAAGTCCACGCTGATCTCGCGTATCTCCGCCGCCCGCCCCAAGATCGCCGACTACCCCTTCACCACGTTGCAGCCGAATCTAGGCGTGGTCGCCGTCGGTGACCAGAAAAATGAAGTCAGCTTCGTCGTCGCCGACATCCCCGGCCTGATCGAAGGTGCTCACCAAGGCGCCGGCCTGGGAACACAGTTTCTCCGCCACATCGAGCGCACGCGCTTGCTCGTTCACCTCGTCGATGTCTCCGACGCCAGTGGCCGCCCCGATGTCGTCAAAGACGTCGATGTAATCATGGGCGAACTCGAAAGCTTTGGCGCCCACCTCGCCGAAAAACCCATGCTGATGGTCGCCTCAAAAATCGACGTCGCGAACAAAAACAAGCTCGCCCAACTCAAGCAATACTGCAAAAAGAAAAAGCTCGCGCTATTCCCGATCTCCGCCGTTACCGGTGAGGGCATCGAAAAGCTCAAGTACGCCATGGCAGAAAAAGTTGAGTCTCTGCGCGAACAGAGCATGCATCCCTCGGAGCCCGTTGAGAGAGCGTCCGGAACGGACGCCTGAGAGATTAGCCCCCTGAAGATTTTTTGGCGTGAGAACAGTCGCTGGGAGAACAGTCAATCAGAGTTCGTCTGCAAACAGTCCGTCTGAAAGTCCGTTTCCGCGACGTCCCGCAGCTTCGTCATCTCAACACTTCCGCAACATCGGGCATCTCCCCAGCCGCGGAGCGGCGAAATTCATTAGCCCAGCGCGTTAGCGCTGGGTACCTGCGCCAACAAATCGAGCCCCGATAGGGGCGACACCCGATGCCAGGGCGCAAGCCCGAAGGCGCCCAACCGTGAACCCCGAATCGCGCTACTTCTCCGCCCTGCTCTCGTACGCGATATGCGTCTTGGTCACGCGCTCGTGCCAACACAACCCATCTTCATCCAAAAAGTGCCATGCGTACCCCATCCCCAACGATACGGCGGAAACCATGCTCCCCAACACTCGCCACCGCCGCAGCCTCCGCCCTGCTTCTCCGCCATCAAACCGCTGCACGCGCAACCGCAGGGCGCGCATTCCCGCCGTGGTTCCCGAATACACAAGCAGCAAATACTGATATCCGACCCACAAAGCACTGAACAATCCCGCTCCCACCACCGCCGATTGGAACAGCGTCGGTACCGCGCCGGTCAGCCGGTAAAAGATTCCTCCAAAGACGACCGCTGCCGCCCCAACCACACTCGCATCGATCACCGCCGCCATCACTCGTTGCCGCACCGGAGCCGATTGCAACGGCATGTCTATTCCCGGACGCCGTTCCGGCTCCGCCTTCGCGACCTCCTCGATCGTCACCCCGCCTAACGCCGGCGGAGGCGGCACAATCTCGGGCGCTTCCAGAATCCGCGGACGATCGAACACCGGCTCGGCCAACTCGTGCGGCCGTACCGGTGGCGCATAGATCGTGCGCGGAAACTCAATGATCTTCGCGACTGTCTCTTGCAGGCGAGTTCGTGGAACCTCGACCGCAGCCTCACGGATTCTCGTCTCCACCGCCGGATCTGCCGGCTCGACGGCCGCTACACGCTCTCTCGCTACCGCTTGCCGCGTCGCTGCCTGTGCCGGTTGTGTGGCCTTCGTCGAGGGCGGAGTTTCGCGCGCCGTTCCCCAGTTCGGTTCCTCAAACTTCAGTCGCAACGACGGATATCGCGGAGCCCGCGGCCGTCTCCGCGCATGATAGCGATGCAATCGCTCCGACACCTCTTGCCGCCACGAAGCGCCATCCTCTTCGGGAAGAAGGTTCGGCTGCACTTGCCCCGATTCCCGCTCCCCCAAAGAAGAGTCTTCCCCGTCGCGATTCAGCCCTGAGACCATATCCACCCGCTGCCCTTCGCTCGCCTGCCCCTCATCCTCATCACCGGCTTCATTCCATTCCACAACGAATTGGGGTCGCGGATCACGCGCCCATCCATTCAGACTCGCTGCAACACCCTGCCTCCGCCCGCAGCCCTCTCCGCAACCTGCGCTGAAGCGGAAAGTCCCTCTTCAATGGAAACTGGGGCGGAACCCGGTTAGCGGCCGCACATGCGCCGGGCACACAGCCGCAAATGCGGCCGCTGCGCGAACACGTCATGGATGGACTGCGAGAACGCCAGGGCCAGAGCGAGGCCACGTGCGGAACAACAATACGGAATTCGTCTGCGCGCGCTTTGCCTATCGGCCCAGCGCCGTGCTAAGGTCACGAAGTCCCCGCTATCTGGAGCAGCTTTGGGGTCTCCGTGCGCTTCCGATGATCTCCCGCACACGATTCCTTATCACGGCGGCCTTCGTTTGTCATCTCCTTCTCGCTCCTCGCTTAGTTACCAGCCAGTTGCGGTCCGTTCCAAATTCGACTCTGACGCCTCCTGCTCCCTCGTCTTCTCCGGCGCTGTTGGCTGTAACTCCATCCCGTTCCGACCCGGTCGCTCAAGCCCTCAACCCTGGCGATGCTCCCGCGCTTTCTGAAATTCAACGCGGGATCGATGTCCGCATTCAGGCTACCGAGCAGGAAAAGGATGGCCCTGTCTACAAA
>Ga0307478_10003950_pt1 | contig 10760 bp, 13 predicted proteins | sample atmos_gasesECM4C_2_FD_203713 | JGI IMG/M metagenome (GOLD analysis project Ga0307478, IMG submission 203713) | Hardwood forest soil microbial communities from Morgan-Monroe State Forest, Indiana, United States - atmos_gasesECM4C_05 | ecosystem: Environmental > Terrestrial > Soil > Temperate...
ATTCACTTTGATCTATCCCGCCTACCTTCGCGGACTGGCGTACCTGGCCGAGAAGAATGGTCCGGCGGCAGCTGCGGAGTTCCAGAAATTCCTCGACCATAACGGCCTGGTGGGGAACTTCGTATTAACCTCGCTGGCTCATTTGCAACTCGCCCGCTCGTACGCCTTGTCTGGCGACTCGTCGAAAGCCAAGACCGCCTACCAGGATTTTCTCTCCCTCTGGAAAGACGCCGACCCCGACATTCCTGTCCTCAAATCAGCCAAAGCCGAGTACGCGAAATTGCAGTGATCCTTACCTCGACTGACATCCAGCTTGGCCGGGTGCCCCGTCCTGACGTCTGCCCAGTCTGCGACGTCAGGATGGAGCTCGGATTTTCTACTCCCAGGAAAAGCGCTTCTTCCCGATACTGCTGGTGGCAAGCAGTCCCTGCTGCCCGGCTGCCCTGATGACCACTGTGTCGATCTCCAAACCATTCTCCACGACAACGAAGTTGGCGACCACAGGCGGCCGTCCGTCAGTGAAGTCGATGGTGAAGGTTCCGGTGCAATCAGAGTTCACCGTGTAAGAGCCGGTTGCTGGAGTGTGGGTAAAGTCTGAGACGACCAAACCGTTGATGGTTACCGTGTCGATTTGAGAGAGCTTTCCGTTGCCGTCAAATTCTGTCATCGCCACGCCGACTTGCGGGCCTACAGGGCCCAGTCCCCCCAGTTTGGTGCCTTGGATGGTGAATCCGTAATTGCCGCGAATCAGCTTGTTGTTGCAGAGTGATGAGTCGGTCTGTGCGTATCCCGAACCCAGAGTCCCCAGCGTCAGCAGGACCAGTGCGGCTGCGTTTGCGAATAACTTCTTGTTCATACCTTCTCCATAGATCTCAATTGATTTTGATGGTGCTTGTTCCCCAGGTACGTCCGGTTCACCGCGGTCGGACCGTCGAAGTGTGTGTACTCTTATCGCCGGGTTCGAACCCGGTCAATGGACCCGCCCTGAACCCTCCCTGACTTGTTAAACGAAAGTCGCCGAAAGAGTTATCGAGCCTGCTGAACTGGAATCCGGGGTAGAATCAGGTACCTCGGTGAGGGTTATGGAAGCGCCCGCCAGTTCCAGTCGCCGTGTTCGCACCGGACTCTTCGAAATTGACGTGGACTCCGGCGAGGTGCACAAGCAAGGCCGCAGAGTAGCGCTGCAGGAGCAGCCATTCCGGGTTCTGGCCATGCTTCTGGAGCGTCCTGGAGAAGTGGTCAGCCGCGAGGAACTGCAGGCAAGACTCTGGCCCGCCGATACCTACGTGGGCTTTGATGAAGGTCTGAACACGGCCATCCGGAAACTGCGAGTGGCTTTCGGCGACTCTGCCGAGAATCCACGATTCATCGAGACCGCCTCCCGTCGGGGATATCGCTTCATAGCTCCGGTCGAAGCGGTACCGATCGTTGCACTCTCCCCACCTGCGACGACAGTTGCTGCCGAGCCACGATCCATTTCCTTCCGAACCCTCTGGATCGGTTTCGCCGTTTTTGTTTTCGCAGTCTGCGCGCTCTTGGTTTTCTTACGATTCGGGCGACACCGCAGCCCACCAGTGGGAAAGATCATGCTGATCGTTGTTCCTCTCGAAAACTTCAGCAGCGACTCCCAACAGGACTACCTCTCGGACGGAATCACAGAAGAACTCATTACCCAGTTGGGAGGGCTGGACCCGCAACATCTCGGGGTTACTGCCCGCACTTCGGCAATGCAGTACAAGCACACGCAGAAGAGCGCGGCACAGATCTGCCGCGAGGTCGGTGCGGACTACCTGCTAGAAGGGAGCATCCGCCGTTCCGGCGATCGAATCCGCGTCACCGCTCAGCTGATCCAGGCGTCGGACCAGACGCACCTATGGGCCGAAAGCTACGACCGCGACCTCAGCGATGTACTCAGACTTGAGGGCGACATCGCAAGCACCGTGGCGAGCGCAATACGGCTCACACTTTCGCAGCAGGTTCATCAACGTCTGGCCGCTGTCGGCCCGACAAATGTGGAGGCCCACGACGCCTATCTGCGAGGCCTGCAAGGCTGGAACCTGCGAACCCGGGATGGGTTCCAGCAGGCCATCACGAATTTCACCCGAGCCACAGAGCTAGATCCCGGCAATGCGCCCGCCTTTGCCGGTCTGGCACGAGTCTACTCGCTGGCCCCAATTTTCTCAGGCATGCCGGCCGGAGAGGCCGCCCCCAAGGCCTTGGACGCTGCCAGTCGGGCCCTCAGCCTCGACGCAACGCTGGCCGATGCTCATTCCGTTCTGGGATTTGTCAAAGGCCACTACGAATTCGATTGGCCGGCCGCGGAACGTGAGTTTCGTCGCGCCATCGAACTCGAACCCAATGACGCCTTTGCACATTTCTACTACTCCAACAGCTACCTGTCGCCATTCGGCCACCACGAAGAGGCCGCCGCGGAAATGCGAAAGGCCATGGAGTTGGACCCACTTTCTCCCCGCCTCCAATCCTTCGCAGGGATCACCTTGAAGTGGGCACGGCGATACGACGATTCTCTCGCGCAATTCCAAAAAGCGGACCAGCTCGACCCCAATTTCCCCTTAAACCATGAACGTCTGGCTCAGCTTTACGCCATCCTCGGAAGGTACGACGAAGCAGTCACCGAGGAAACGAAAGCGCGCCTCCTGGTCGGCGAAAAGCCGCAAGATGTGCTTGCGAAAATGAGCACGTTGCAACGCGAACTGGCTACGAACGGCGAGCGCGGCTACTGGAAACAGCAGCTCCAGTTCGCGCAAGACCGGCAAAATCCTCCGGAAGCTTATGCGCGTCCTTACGGTCTCGCCATCATTTATGCCCACTTGGAAGAGAATGCAAAAGCTTTTGAGAATCTCGAGCATGCCTTGGCGGAACGGGATACGCAGATCACCGAGCTGGCCATCGAGCCGCAGTTCGACCCGCTCCGCTCCGATCCGCGCTTTGCCGACCTGGAGCGCCGAATCGGACTCCTGCCTCGGTAGAGCATTCTTACTGACTGGAGGGAGTCCTTGGGGCCGGGTGCCCCGGTTTTCCCTAAAAAGGCGCGTTTCCGTAGCGACTCGATTGGAGGTGTTGAGAGTTTGAGGGTTATAGGATTCCACCTCAATATTGTGGTGGCGTGAACTCTACCTGGGGTCCACACCGGAGTCGTCGTTGCCCTTCCAAGATGCCCTGAAAGCAAGAAAAAGCAAAGCCGTCAATGGTAAGCCACATACTATGGCAACAACGCCTGAGAGAACCGAATGCCACTTAATGAAGCCAAACACGAAATCGACCACGGCGCAGATTGAAAAGAAAACTAGGGGAGTGGGACGCCTCATTTCACCATAATTATGCTCCAACTCCACAAATTGTTAGCGATTTCAATCATGACCGCTGGGTCGGGGGGGCAATGGGTGAAAGCAAGATTTTTATCGTTGAAGGCAAAAGTCTCCACCGCGTACACCCATGTGCCTACGCGGCAGCCCTCCGAAGCCACCAGCGCCGGATCAAAAAAGCTTCGGAGCAAAGAACCATAGCGCAGATCACGGCAGCATACGAAAGGTTCGCCCGCATCGCAGTAACCAGAGCGGAGATGCCGAAGGCTATGGCCATAAAAAACCTGAAAGCTGCGCCCATTCGGGCGCGCAACCCTATGTCTTGATAGCCGCTCAGCAGGAGCACTCCCGAAGCCAGCAATTGGCCCCCCACCGATTTCCATCCCGTTCCGACCAAGGCTATGACAGACGCATTAGCCATACCGTTAATTCCTCGCGCTTGGATTGAAGTTTCTCGCCATTGCGAAGATGGTTCGATAATCCTGCGCCACAAAATTCTACCCTAACTTAACGTAACCAGATTTCACAAAACCCTTGAAACCAAGGCCCGAGCCTATGGAGAACCTCGCTCTGTCGCTGCTTGGGCAGGAGGATAGCAACGATCCTGCAGGCTGCCGAGGAGAACTTTGCCGGCCGCAATTCCCAGTTGCGATTTTTTCTGAATCGCAATAGATGTATATACATCTATTGCCCTGTGATGAGCAAGCCGGCCACGATCGCTCTTCCCTGCATGTGCGCAAGCTTCCGCCGAGCCTCGCGCGTGCTTACCCAACACTACGAAATGGCTCTTCGGCCACTCGGACTGAGGGCCACGCAATTCACCCTTTTGCAAGCGTTGTCCCAGGCTGGAGAGATTTCCCAAAGAACGCTAAGCGAGATTCTGGCCATTGATAGCACCACGCTCACTCGCACGCTCGCGACCATGGGGCGGCGAGGCTGGATCGCTAGCCGATCTGGCGACGACCGCCGGGAACGGTGGCTCTCGCTGAGCGAGGCCGGCTCGGCCGAATTCAAGCGCGTGCGTCCTCACTGGGAAAAAGTGCAGCAAGGGCTGCGAGCGCGGCTCGGGAACAAACGCTGGAACGAACTTTTGAAACTGATCAACGAAGTGACCCCCGCGGTCACACCATAAGGAGATTCGCATGACCAAATATGCCAAACTCAGTGCCGGGCTGCTGGCAGCCTGGTTCGTCTTCTCGCTGATCTCGTCTGCGCTGCACCTCTACAGGAACGCTCCCGACACGCCGCCGATCGCGTTGGGCCTTGCCGTGGTCACGCCTGTCCTGCTGTTCTTGGTTTGGTTTGCATCCTCGGCGGCATTCCGGCAGTTCATTCTGTCGCTCAGCCCGCTCACCCTCACCTTGGTGCATACCGTGCGCCTCGCCGGCCTTGTCTTCCTGGCGCTCGCTACCTATAAGATTCTGCCCACATTCTTCGCCTGGTCTGCCGGATGGGGCGACATCGCCATCGGGGTGACCGCACCGTTCGCGGCTCTCCGGTTGGCCAACCCGGCGCATCGCAAAGGCTTCATCTTCTGGCAGATCCTGGGGATTTACGACCTCGTCCAGGCCCTGGCTCTGGGAACCCTCGCCGGGATCATCGATCCGCACGGAATCCCCACTACACCCATGACCGTCCTGCCCATGAGCTACATTTCCACCTTTGGCGTGCCCCTGTTTCTGATCCTGCACATCATCTGTATCGCGCAGGCGCGCCGCTGGCCGGCAACAGGTTTTGCTGCGACGAGCAACAGCTTGCGAACAGCGACGCCCTAGGCCAACAATGATCGATGGCCATAGCGGCAACCGAGGTCACCCCATCCTGACGTCGCCCCGTTTGCGACGGTAGGGTGGGGATTTTGATTTGGGAGAAGGATGAGCCCCATGACGATGTTTCGGCAACGGGCGTCCGCGGATCCTTCTTATTCTTATTGTTTTCTTATTGTTGTGGAGTGCCAGTCACAACAACGGGCTCCGGTAAGTGGGTTTTTTGTAGCGACTGGAGTTCGGATTCCCACTCGCGAACGTGTTTTCCCAGGGCCCATTGCACCATCACGATATTCGATTCCAGGTTGGTAGGGGCAGAGAGTGCGGGCTTGGATTCGATCCTTTGCTGTTTTATGGCGAATATCCTCACGGGCGGACTGTAGCCGAAAGCCACAAGGAAGTCCCCACCGGGCGTGAGGAGAGCCTCGCTAGGAAGAATGTAGTTATCCTCTGCCACTTTGGATTTGAGGAGCGAAACCAGAGTACTCGCGTGGTAGGCGGGTCCGGTGAGGGATTCTGGAACGGGGAACTTGATCTCGTAGGCCTGGCCATCACCACAAACATGAGGTGAACTGTAGTCGCTGGCGAGAACCCAGGCTTTGGCCTCGCTTTTGGGCAACCGGCTGGAGCGCTGGATTCCCCAGTTCGAGGAGTCTGCTCGGGAAACTCCTTCGCAGTTCGAAAGGTCGGAGAAGGCATGGTCCGATTTAGCTTTGGCGTCGGCTTTCTTCGCGGCGTCCCACGCAGCTGCCCCAAGGACTGAAGTTATGTCTAATTCCTTTTCGAGTTCATCAAGCTTGTATGTTCCGTGGTGGTATTCGACCTCAAGCGAACATGCTGGTTCCGTGAAGTAAGAGACGGACAGCAGATCGGGGTTCACAAACTCAATGGTGGCTTGGTCCGTTTCCGAGCAATTCCAGTCAGGGTTAGGCGGATGATACTCACCAACGGCTTGTGGGCCAGATCTGACAGGAACCGCATAGACGAATTCCTGAGCCTGATATTTTCCCGGGGGCCCTTTATGCAAAGTGCCCGCCCGCCAGAAACCGTCTTTGCGCGGAACGATCAGATCGGGTAGATCGGCCGCAAGTTGCGCCTTGCCATCGTGAAAGATGATGAGCAATGTACGATAGCTGGGCGGAGGCTGGCCGTTGGCCTGGTCCAGATCATCAACATGCAGGCCTATCAGTACCGCAGACTGGGTGGGAGCGAGCGGTATCCAGAGCGACAGAACTACGAGTGCGCAGAGGATCGATCGCATGAGGTTGAATATTACCTCGACGCATAGGGCGGCGGAATCGCCGAAGTAAGAAGGATGCACTCAAGAGTAACGTTTTGACTGCCCTTTCGCTCGTTGACGACTGTGCACTCCTAACCTCGCGCCATATGGCATGTCAGATGGGGATTTTGATTTGGGAGGAAGATGAGCGGAACGGTGACTATATGCCATCCCTAACTGACCGACGCCCGGGGGTGCTTTCTCTTTCCGGGCGCGGCAGCGTTTCGCCAAGGTCCCCGCGATTTTTCTTCCCATCCCCGTCTGGCTGTGATAACAGAATGAGCGTCTGCCTGTGCGTGGAGTCCTTGCAGGCTGCACTAAAGCTCGTGCTATAATCCGTCGCCGTTCCCGCAAAGAAGTCTCGGTGGTCTTTTAAATTCTCTCGTGCCCGCGCAGCCAGGGCGCACTGTCCCGCACCCGGCCGCCACTGGAAATCAGGAGGAGCAATGACGTTCGACGATCCCACGCTCTATGGTCGTGATGAAGAAGACGAATTCGGCGACACGGGTGCCTACAACGAGTCGCTGGAAGAAGATTTCGAAGAAGAGGAAGAGGAAGAAGAGGAGCCCGGGATGGCAGAGCCGGAAGGCTTAGAGCCGGAACCGCTATCTGCGCCTGCGCCTCCTCCACCAGCCCCAGCCGCCGGCGGCGGTGGCGGCAGCAAACCAAAAGCGAAGAAAAAAGGGGCCAAGAAAAAACCCGCAAAGAAAGCAGCCAAAAAGCCGGCCAAGAAAAAAGCCGCCAAGAAACCGGCAAAGAAAAAGGCCAAGAAACCCGCCAAGAAGAAGGCGGCGAAGAAGAAAGGCAAAAAGCGCCGTTAAGAGTTACCCTGGCCGCGAGCGCCTCCCGCTCGCTGATCCGATTTTCACCGCGCCTCGCAAGGGGCGCGGTTTTATTTCGTCAGGCCCGGCCCGCCTCCGGCTTCCGGCTTCGCCACGGCGATCTTGCGGTCCGTTCCATCCTGCAACTGGACCAGTCCGCGGCCGCAGACCCTGTCCAATTCCAGCCCCGGCATGTTTTCCCCGGGCGCGTCGCCCGCGATCTCAACCGCCTCGTCATAGCTGTTCGTGCTCGGGTCGCGAGTTTCGTTGACCCGCACCACGTACAAGCCATCCCCGTACCGAGGAAAGTCGTAATAGCCGTCTTCGCTGGTGTGGGTGCTGGCTAGTAGTTTCCCCGTCCGCAAATCAAGCAACTGGATCAGAACATTTCTCAGCGGCAGCAAGCGGCTCCGGTTCTGCGGGCTGTCTTTCTGCCAAGAAGTGATCCAGCCTTGCAGCGTTTGAGCTGTGATCGGCGTCTGGGGCCATTCGATTCCGACCTCGCCCTCGGTCGCATTGTCAGCCGCCGCGACTTCGATCTGCTCCACGGGAGCCAGCAGTCCCTTATCGACGTGCGCCTGATACACTCCCGGGGCAATGCCGAAAAAGTGCGCAACTCCGTTGACGTCAGTCCTTCTGGTGGCAATCACCCTCCGGCCCGGCTCATTGGGCAAAGGATCGTCGCTGGTGAGGGAAACTCTCGCTCCCGAAATCGCCTCTCCGCGGAACGACACTGTGACGGAGAAATGCGAGCCGACGTGATGCGGTTCATCGATCAGCCATCTGGCGGTGCAGTTCGGCCAAAGATCCCCATCCTCCGCGTCGACTTGCGCGTGCGCGAAGGGGACGCCAGGCGCCAACGCAAGCAAAAGGACAATCAACCACGCCGACGTTCTTCGGTTTGAGCCTCTCATGTTGACTGATCGCACCGAGTGTTCCCGCAGCTGAATCCGTTCGCTACATCACTTTTTTCCGATCACCGCTCCTAAACATTTGCCATACAGCTCAAGTAAATGTTCCGCGTAGTCTTCCGGCTTGGCCGCGGAGCCTGTGCCTTGAAAACCTACGCCCGTGGACGTGGTGCGTCCGTAGCCGGTGGTCATCGCGACAAATTTCATCAGATCGAGGGCAATATCTTCATTACGCCGGGCAGCGCCCGAGCCTGTGGCGGGAGCTTCTTCCATGACTCCTTCTCCTCTTCCAGAAATGACGGGTATGTCGTCGTCTTCGAAATCCTGCATCCTGCGGGTGAGCGCGATGCGCATCATGACGGCGAGAGATAACTCCGACAGCGATGATAGCAGAGGAATGCGGCATCCTTCTGCTCCAACTGGCCTTGTCATCCTGAGGCCGCGCCTTTTGCGGCCGATGGACCTATGCAACTTGTCGGCGGTCGTTGCCATGGCGGGAAGTTGCACAGGTCCTTCGCTCAGGATGACAAGGACTGAGCGCGTCCAGTGCGCCACAGGCTCAGCATCAACCACACCGATCCGATGAAAAGCAGAGGCGACGAATAGAATCCCGGCGCCGGACGAGCGAATGTCACCGTCGTGACGGTATGCCCAAGTACGGTGAACAGCGTGTGTCCCATGCCGTTGAAAAACATGATGAGCGCATAGAACCATGCGAGCGGCCGCAACCAGCGCGCTCCCCGCGCTGCCACCGGAGTGAGCGCGAAACAAATCAAGACGCCGAGAATCAGTCCCACCAGCCATTCGCGAAACTCGAACGTCGGCATGGGAAACCATCCCCAGCGCGCGCGCATGGCCGTCACCGTCGGATTGTAGACGCCGAGGAACCCGGTGGAAGCTTCGTCGAGCACGTGGCAGGCGAAAGCGACAGTCAAAGCGAACCAGGGAAGCCCGAATCCACCTGCGGATTGTTCCTGTTGCATGGCGAGCCTCTGCACCATTTCTAAGCACGGATTCCGGTGTCACCACAGAGACACCCAGCCACGGGGTTCGCTTTTTTGTGAATGGTTCTCCGCCTCTTGCCTTCTCCGTGCCTCCGTGGTGGAGAATACTCGGACTTACCGCTTCACTTCACTCATCAGGGCAAGCAGATTGTCTTCCGTATCGCGAAAGAATGTCATCCACAAATCGTGATCGGGCATGCGCGCGATCATGTGGGGTTCGTCTTCGAACCGCACGCCACTCCCTTTCATCTTCGCGTGCGCTGCCTGAATATCGGGAACGGCAAAATACAAGATCGAACTGGCATGATCGAACTCCTGTTTCTCCGGATGGTCGAGCATGAGCCGCACGCCGCCGCAATCGAAGAACGCCAATCCGGGCGGGGCCTTGAACAGCAGTTTCAATCCCAACACGTTTTCGTAGAACGCCGCTGCCCGCTCGACATCGTGAGTGCGAATCTGAATCTGCCCCAGCCGCGAAATCCCAATGCTCAATGTTGCTGTCGTCATCCCTTGACCTTCCTCACTCTCATTAGTTAGCATAGCTAACTATACCTTGGACGCGAAGTCAAGCCCGATGTCACCGCGCTCGGCAACGAATAATCCCAAGTCAACCATCAAGCGTCGCGCTCACATCGAGCGTCGCGCTCAGCGCGTTTCTCCCGCCGACGTCTCTGCCGTCGCTGACCGCCTGCACTCGGCCGCCATCCATCTGCTGCGCCGCGTCCGCAAGCAGGATGCCGCTACCGGCGAAGGCCCAGCCCGCCTCTCGGCGCTCTCGGTCCTGGTATTCGGGGGGCCAAAGACGCTCAAGGAACTCGCCGCGGCCGAGCAGGTCAAGCCGCCGACCATGAGTCGCATCGTTGCCGGTCTGGCGCGCAGCCGCTTAATCGATATTTCCCCCGATCCCTCCGACGCCCGCCGCCTTCGCATCCGCGCTACCGCCAAAGGCGCGCGCCTGCTTGAAAAAGGACGCCGCCTGCGCATCACCGCGCTCGCCGAGCATCTGGATTCGCTGACTCCCTCCGAACTCGCGCAAATCAGAGACGCCGTCGAAATCCTCAGAAACATGCTCCAGAAATGGTGCTGATTTCGCTCTTGTCAGTAATCGTGCGATAGGTACTATGGTTAGGTGAAACGCTCCGCTCCATGCGCGATACTTGAGGGTCTCAGGTGCGCTGCGTGCAGCCAGGACTTGGGCAAGAGAACCCGAGCGTTGGCGGGCAGGTAGGTCCTCCCTGCAACACCATCTGTAGTCACTGTTCTCGAACATGACCGCATCTCCGCGCATGCGTATCGTCTTGGCCGTAGCCGCACTGTTGTGGCTGACCCACGTCGGGGTGGTCGCAGCGCTGGGCACGGGTACGCCCGGACCGCTGCTCTCCGACACGCTACAGCTGGTGCTCGGTGGAGTCGTGATTTATTCCACCGTAGAAGCCAGCCGCCGCTCTGAAGGACTGGCGCGCTCCTTCTGGCGGCTCTCCACCGTCGCGTATTTTCTGTGGTTCGTCGCTCAGGGCCTGAGCGTATACAACGATTTTTCTCCGTCCCAGGCTGTCGCGTGGATGAGCAATCTCCTGTTCTGCTTCTGGTTCGTCCCTTTGGCCATGGCGCTGGTGCTTGATCCGGAGCGCGAATCTGGCGGGCTGGACACTC
>Ga0307478_10003951_pt1 | contig 10759 bp, 9 predicted proteins | sample atmos_gasesECM4C_2_FD_203713 | JGI IMG/M metagenome (GOLD analysis project Ga0307478, IMG submission 203713) | Hardwood forest soil microbial communities from Morgan-Monroe State Forest, Indiana, United States - atmos_gasesECM4C_05 | ecosystem: Environmental > Terrestrial > Soil > Temperate...
CGGGAATCGCGGCGCAATTGACGGCAACGAATGGACCATCCTTGCGCGTACTGTGGACGTGGAGCGCGCGCGCCACCAGCTCCTTGCCGGTGCCGGTTTCGCCGAGAATGAGCACTGTGGAAGGGCTGTCGGCGGCAAGCCCGATCTGCTTCTGCACGCGCCGCATGCCTTCGCTTCCGCCGATCAACGTGTCGAGGCTGGCCTTGCCAGGTAACGCTGCATTGCGCCGTCGCGCGGGCAGGTGCTCGATCAGCGTCTTCAGCTCGTCGCGGCCGATCGGTTTCGTCAAATGATCGAACGCGCCGAGCCGCATCGCTTCGATGGTGTTTTCGGCGCTGGCAAAGGCGGTGAGGATGACGACTGCCGGGGGCACTTCCAGGGATCGGATCCGACGGAGCACCTCGATCCCGTCCATGCCCGGCATGTTGATATCGAGCAGCACCGCGTCGGTGTCATCGGTGAGCGCGGCAAGGCCAGTGCGCCCCGATGGAGCAGTCTCGGCGTGATGACCCAGATCCGTCACCGCCTCGGCGAGGCCGTCACGCAAAGCTGCGTCATCGTCGATGATCAGGACGTTTGCCATGGCAGTTCGATCTCAAAGCTTGCGCCGTGGGTTGTGGGAACGAGGCGGACGTCGCCGCGATGGGCACGGACGATTTCCTTGACGATCGCCAAGCCAAGCCCGGTGCCGTCGGGGCGGGCGGTCGTAAAGGGCTCGAACAGACGGTCGCGAATCTCGCCGCTGATGCCGGGGCCGGTATCGGTCACGCGCAGCACCAGATGATCGCCGCGATCAAGCGCGTCGACGGTGATGCGTCCGCCGGCCGACGTATTCTGGATGGCGTTGAGGATCAAATTGTCGAGGGCTCGCTGCAGCTGGAAGGGATCAAAGCGGGGTAACGGCGCACGTGGGCCCAGCGTTTTCGTCTCGATCGTCAGGCCGTTGGCCGTTGCCAGCTCGCGATGCGGCTCGACGGTGTCTTGCAGGAAGGAAGCGAGCTCGATGTCCTTTGCTTTCGGCGCGCCCGTTTGTGTCATCTGCAGCAGGTTGCGCAACAGCGTATCCAGTCGTGCGACCTGGGCGAGGATGGCTTCGAGCGCGGTCCGCTTGCGATCGTCATTGCTTGAGGCCAGCGCGTTTTCTGCCTTGAGCCGCATCGCCGCAATCGGGTTTCTGATCTCATGCGCAAGGCCAGCCGACAGCCGGCCGACCGCGGCCAGCCGTTCTGCATCGCCGGCGCGGCGGCGCACCTCGGCAAGCCGCGCGCCGGTCTCGTTCAGCGCATCGACGAGCCGATCGAGCTCCTGCTCGCCGGTGCGTGGCAGTTTTGGCAGGTCGACCGCGCCGTTGTCGCCTTTTGCGAGCGCCTGCTCCAGCAGCGCGATCTTGCGCGACCACGCGAGCAACACGCGAGCAAGCCAGATCGCCGAGCCGAAGATCGTCAGCGCCAGCAAGAGCAGGCCCGCCAAGAGTTGCGTGAAGGCCGGGCCTTCGGCGGTGAAGGCGCGCGTCATGGTCCAGGCCGTCATGTCCTGCAACGGCCCGCGCAGGGGACAGGCATGGACCAGCAGCACCTGCGATCGCGCAGGCCGGCGCAGGCCGGCCGGGCGCTGCGAACGCTGCGCTTCGGTATTGACCTCGCTGATCGTGCTCAGTTCCGCGGCAGGAAGGTCGGTCTTGGGGCCGGTCCCTTCGTAGCTGGGGAAGGCATAGGCGAGCGAACCGGCCTCAGTCTGCCAGATGCCGCCTTCGACGCCCACGTCGCGGGACAGCGCGGCCTGCACGAGCGTCGTGAGCTGCTGTCTCGTGTGGTCATCGAGCGCGCCGCTCCAACCAGCCTTGAACGTTTGAAAGCGGTCCTCGATGTCGCGGCAGGCGCGCGCCACGAGCTCCTCTGAACGTGCGACGCGCGCATTCGACGTCTGCTGAAATGATTCGATGAGGAGATAAGCGGTCGCCGTGCCGGATACGACCAGCATGATCCAGAGCGCCAGCAGACGGGACCGAAGCGAACGCATCAGCGGTGTTCAGCGATTGTCATGACGCTCAGCGGAATCCCGTCGGCAGCTGCAACAACTGCTTCGACGACGGTGCGAAAGAAATTAGCCGGATCGAGCACGCACGCCTGCGAGCTGTTCGACATCCTCGCGCTTTGCGGCATCCATCCGCGCTCTGCTTGTCCCCCACAACAGTTTCGGCGGCAAGGTGTTCCAGTGTGGAGCGGCGCGCGTCCTGCAATCATGTGTTCGTGTTCCCTGTTGACTTGAAAGAACAAAACAGGAACAAATCGTCCTCCACGATCCGCGGAATCTGTTTCAATGTCATCCAGCCCGAAACCCAACGTGCCCGATGACGACGAGCTTGAAGCCGAGGTGGATGAAGCCATCGCCGCTTGCGACGGCGATCTGCGCGCGACCATTCGTGCGCTTATCGTGGCCAATAAATATCTCGAATGCGAGGTGAGCGAACTCATGAAAGCGGTGTCGCATGCCTATGTGCGCGGGCGCTTCAACTCTTATTCCGGCTGAGACGTTCGCGCTGGTTGCCTGGGGTCAACTTTGGCGTAATGCCATGATGCCGCGCTTGAACGCGGCTTGCGGGCGGTTCATCATCGCTCTCCGCTCACCTGCTTGAACAAGCGAAGGACTATTCCAGTGGCCGTCACCAATTCTCCCGCTGAAGCAACTGCCCGTGAAGCAACGCCTGCGAGCCTCCAGGTTGCGACCACGCACACGATCGAGCTGTCGCAGGTCAAGATGCGCCGCGAGCACGACCTGCTCGGCGAGCGCGACATTCCTTCTAATGCCTACTGGGGAGTCCACACACTGCGTGCAGTCGAAAATTTCCCCATTACCGGCGTACCGGTCGGGCATTTTTCGAATTTCGTGCGCGCGCTGGTCTATGTGAAGCAGGCCGCCGCGCGTGCCAACCGGCGGCTCGGCTATCTCTCGGCCGAGAAGGCCGAGGCGATCGAGAAGGCCTGCAAGCTGATCGGCAATGAGGGCAAATATCACGACCAGTTTGTGGTGGATGCGGTGCAGGGCGGCGCCGGCACCTCGACCAACATGAATACCAACGAGGTCGTCGCCAATGTGGCGCTGGAGGTCATGGGGCGGCCGAAGGGCGACTATGCCGCGCTGCATCCCAACGACGACGTCAACATGTCGCAATCGACCAATGATTCCTATCCGACTGCGCTGCGCCTTGCGGTGATGTTCGCGGCCGAGCCCCTGATCGAGGCGCTGGATGAGCTTGCCTACGCCTTCAAGGCCAAGGCAGTCGAGTTCAGCGATGTTTTGAAAATCGGACGCACGCAATTGCAGGACGCTGTGCCGATGACGGTCGGGCAGGAGTTCGACGCCTTCTTCATCACCATCAAGGAAGACGTGTCGCGCATCCGCGAGGCGGCGGCGCTGTTCCGCGAGGTCAATCTCGGTGCGACCGCGATCGGCACCGGTATCAATGCCGATCCGCGCTATGCGGCACTGGCGATCGAGGAGCTGGCGCGGCTCTCCAAGCAGCCTTTGGTGCCGGCCTCGAATTTGATCGAGGCGACCTCGGACATGGGCGCATTCGTGCTGTTCTCCGGCGTGCTGAAGCGCGTCGCGGTGAAGCTGTCGAAAATCTGCAACGACCTGCGGCTGCTCTCCAGCGGCCCGCGCGCAGGGTTGGGCGAAATCAGGCTGCCCGCGGTGCAGGCGGGCTCCTCGATCATGCCGGGCAAGGTCAATCCTGTAATCCCTGAGGTCGTCAACCAGGTCGCCTTCATCGTGATCGGGCACGATCTCACGGTGACCATGTGCGCCGAAGGCGGCCAGCTGCAGCTCAATGCCTTCGAACCGACCATCGGCTATTGCCTGCTGGCCTCGCTGCGCCAGCTCACTGCGGCAATCACCACGCTGACGACGCGTTGCGTCAACGGCATCGAAGCCGACCGCGAGCGCTGCCGCGCGCTGGTCGAGGATTCCATCGGCCTTGTCACCGCGCTCGGGCCAACGCTCGGCTACGAGGCGTCCTCGCGGGTTGCCAAGCGCGCGCTGAACGAAAAACGAAAGGTTGCCGATATCGTGCTGGAGGAGGGGCTTTTGACACGCGACCAGCTCGACGATCTCCTGAAGCTCGAGAGCATGACCGCGCCCTCGCGCCATCCCGCAAGATCAGCCGGGTAAGGCTGACGAAATCGGGGACGGGTCGGTAGGAGCAGAGGGCGGTCGAAGGAGCGAAGCCAGGTTTTCGCTCCCAAAATCTGCCCAGACCCGCAAATTTGCGGCATATCAGCCGTTGCCTCCGTCCGGTTTTGCTGTAGACGGAATTGTGACGTCCGGCCCCGCATGCGAAAGTGGCGGGGCGGAACCCGCCTAAGGTCTTAAAACGCAAACATGTTCAAGAGAATCCTGATCGCAAATCGCGGCGAGATCGCCTGCCGGGTCATCAAGACGGCCCGTCGCATGGGCATCGAGACGGTCGCCGTTTATTCCGAGGCGGACCGTGACGCGCTGCATGTCGAGATGGCCGACGAGGCCGTGCTGATCGGCCCGCCTCAGGCTGCAGAGAGCTACCTCCTCATCGACAGAATCGTCGAGGCCTGCCGCAAGACCGGCGCACAGGCCGTGCATCCCGGTTATGGATTCCTCTCCGAGCGCGCGGCCTTTCCGCGGGCACTGAAAGAGGCCGGCGTCGTCTTCATCGGCCCCAATCCCGATGCGATCGCGGCCATGGGCGACAAGATCGAATCGAAGAAGGCGGCTGCGAAGGCCAAGGTCTCGACGGTGCCGGGCTATCTCGGCGTGATCGAGGACGACAAGCACGCGGTGCGGATTGCCGACGAGATCGGCTATCCCGTGATGATCAAGGCCTCCGCGGGCGGCGGCGGCAAGGGCATGCGCATTGCGCATGCGAAATCCGAGGTCGCCGAGGGCTTCAATTTGGCGAAGGCCGAAGCCAAGGCGTCGTTCGGCGACGACCGCGTCTTCATCGAGAAATTCATCGTCGATCCCCGCCACATCGAAATCCAGGTGCTCGGCGACAAGCACGGCAATGTCATCTATCTCGGCGAGCGCGAATGCTCGATCCAGCGGCGCAATCAGAAAGTGATCGAAGAGGCGCCGTCACCGCTGCTCGACGAGACCACGCGGCGCAACATGGGCGAGCAGGCGGTCGCGCTGGCAAAAGCCGTGAAATATGATTCTGCCGGCACCGTCGAGTTCGTCGCGGGCCAGGACAAGAGCTTCTACTTCCTGGAGATGAACACGCGCCTGCAGGTCGAGCATCCCGTGACCGAGCTCGTCACCGGCATCGATCTCGTCGAGCAGATGATCCGCGTCGCCGCGGGCGAAGAGTTGAAGCTGTCGCAGAAGGGCATCACCCTCACCGGCTGGGCGGTGGAATCGCGCGTCTATGCCGAGGATCCCTTCCGTAATTTCCTGCCCTCGATCGGGCGGCTCGTGAAATACCGCCCGCCTCCGGAGAGCACCGTCAACGGGATCACCGTGCGCAACGACACCGGCGTGCAGGAGGGCGGGGAGATCTCGATCTATTACGATCCGATGATCGCCAAGCTCGTCACCCACGCACCCTCGCGGGCTGCGGCGATCGAGGCGCAGTCGACGGCACTCGATGCCTTCTATGTCGACGGTATCAGGCACAATATTCCTTTCCTCTCGGCGTTGATGAATCATCCGCGCTGGCGGGAGGGAAGTCTCTCCACCGGCTTCATTTCGGAAGAATTTCCGCGCGGTTTTGCGGCGCGCCGGCCCGAAGGCGAGATCGCGCGCAGGATCGCTGCCGTCGGTGCCGCGATCGATCATGTGCTGGGCGAGCGTAAGCGGCAGATTTCCGGCCAGATGATCGGCCGTCCGGTGCGCCGGCAGGGCCGCCGCGCAGTCTGGCTCGAGCGCGACGAGATTATCCTCGACATCGCCCGCGAGGAGGGCGCGATCGCCGTGCGCTTCGTCACCGATGACATGACAGGCAATCCGCATCATCTGGTCTCGCCCTGGAAGCCCGGCGATCCCGTCTGGGAGGGTACCGTCGACGGTTTGTTGATTGCGGTGCAGGTACGGCCGATCAATAACGGCATGCGGCTTGCCCATCAGGGCGTCGAGGTTCCCGTCTATGTCTTCACCGAAGCCGAGGCTGCGTCTGCCCGGCTGATGCCGGTCGTGACGGCAGCCGATACCGGCAAGAAGCTGCTTTGCCCGATGCCGGGGCTTGTGGTTTCGATCGCGGTCACCGAGGGGCAGGAGGTCAAGGCCGGCGAGACGCTTGCGGTGATCGAGGCCATGAAGATGCAGAACGTGCTGCGCGCCGAGCAGGACGGCACGGTGAAGAAGATTTACGCGTCACCTGGTGCCACGCTCGCGGTGGACGCGTTGATTCTGGAGTTTGCGTAAGTTCGTCATTGCGAGCGCAGCGAAGCAATCCAGAGCCGAGCGTGCGACTCTGGATCGCTTCGTCGCGGAGCCTGTCATCGGGCCGCGCTTCGCGCGGACCCGTTGCCTCGAAGAGGCGAACTCTGGTGTGCTATTGCACACCCGAGAATCTTGTCATTCCGGGTTCTCGCTGCGCGAGCCCCGGAATGACGACGTCAGGGAGAGATCATGACCTTCCGTCAGCGCCGGGAAAAACTGCGGTCGATCCTCGCAGGCCCCTCCTGCATCCGGCCGGGCTCCGTCTACGACGCGATATCGATCCGCATCGCGGAGGATCTTGGCTTCGACATCGGCATGTTCGGCGGCTCGGTCGCCTCGCTCGCTGTGCTCGGCGATCCCGACATGACCCTGATCACGCTCACCGAGCTTGCCGAGCAGATGCGGCGGATGTCGCGCGCCGCGAGCTTGCCGGTGCTTGTCGATGCCGACCACGGCTATGGCAATGCGCTCAATGTCCGCCGCACCGTGCAGGAGCTTGAGGCTGCGGGCGCCGCGGGCCTCACCATCGAGGACACGCTGCTCCCGCAGGCCTTTGGCGAGGCGAAGACGCAGCTCATCTCTTTGGACGAAGGCGTCGGTAAGATGAAGGCCGCGCTCGACGGCCGCGGCGATCCCTCGCTGGTCATTATGGGCCGCACCGGCGCCGCGTCCATCACCTCGCTCGCAGATGCGATCGAACGTGCACGGGCCTACGAGGCCACCGGCGTCGATGCGCTGTTCCTCACCGGCATCAAGAGCCGCGCCGAGCTCGAGGCGATCTCTGCCGCAACGCAGCTGCCGATCGTGCTCGGCGGCGCGCCGGAGGAGTTGAACGATCTTGGGCTTCTCGCGCAGCTGCGCGTCCGCATCGCGCTGCAGGGCCATGCGCCGATCGCTGCCGCAATGCAAGCCATCTATGCGACGTTGAAGGCCCTGCGCGACGGCGGCTCGCCGAAGCAATTGCAGGGCCTTGCATCCTCCGAGCTGACCGGCCGCGTCACGCGCAACGCGGAAATGAAGGCGCGCAGCGCGGACTTCCTGGGGCTGCAGCCATGACCCCCGCTATCCTGCTGGTCACGATCCGGGGCAGGGTGCACGGCGTCGGCTACCGCGCCTGGGTCGAGCACCAGGCGACGTCGGCAAGATTGGAAGGCTGGGTGCGCAACCGCCGTGACGGCAGCGTCGAAGCCTTGTTTGCAGGCCCCGCAGGCGGGGTCGCCGGCCTCGTCGCGCTGTGCCGCCACGGTCCACCAGCGGCGCGTGTCGCGGAAGTGCTCACTGAGCCGGCAGGCGCGGATCAGCTCAACTTGCGATATCAGGGGGAGCGATTTTCCGTGCTGCCGACGGTGTAGCTTCTGCACCTCTCCCCGGCGGGGAGATGTCGATTTGCGCAGCAAATCGGGTGAGGGGCCGCAGCTCCAACGAGAGACCTTAACCCCTCACCCGGCGCTACGCGCCGACCTCTCCCTAATGGGACCCAATGGGAGAGGTGAAGATCGCCGCACGCACATCACCGCCGCAGCGTCGCGATGGCCTTGCTGAGCTGATGGATTTCATAGGGCTTGCGAAGGATCGGAAAATCGCCGCGCACATCGACAGCCGCGTCGCTATAGCCGGTCGCAAGCAGCACGGGCAGGTCGGGACGGATCTCCCTCAAGTGCCGCGCGAGCCCGAGGCCGTCGAGCCTTCCGGGCATCACGATATCGGAGAACACCAAGTCGATATGGCTGCGCTCGATTTCGCGCAGCGCGGCTTCTGCATCAGCCACCCGGTGGACGTTGAAGCCGAGTTGCTCGAGCAGATTGCGGCTGACGGAGGCAACCTCGGGATTGTCCTCGACCAGGAGTACCGTGCCGCTGCCGCCGAGTTCCAATGCCTCGTCCTTTTCGGCCGGTTGGCCAGCCTCGTGGCGCGGCAACAGGATTGTCATTGTGGTGCCCTTGCCGAGCTCGCTGTCGACCATGACGGTGCCGCCAGCCTGGTGCGCAAAGCCGTGCACCTGCGATAATCCGAGGCCCGTGCCTTTGCCGACCGGCTTGGTGGTGAAGAACGGGTCGAAGATCTTGCTGAGGATGTCGGGCGCAATGCCGAGGCCGGTGTCGCTGACGCCGATCGCGACGAAGTCGGCAATATCAGGTCCTTCGGCGACCCTCCGGTTACGCGCGGAGATCGTGATCGTGCCGCCGGACGGCATCGCATCGCGCGCGTTGATCACGAGGTTGACGAGCGCGGTCTCGAACTCCCCAATATCGATGATGACAGGCCAGGTGTCGCGCGGCACCTCGAAGGCGAGCCGAACGGCGCTGCCGACGCCGGTGTCGAGCACCTGGCGGATGGCCTCGATCCGCTCGCCAACATTGATTGGCTCGGGGTTCAGGCTTTGCCGGCGCGCAAAGGTCAGGAGCTGGGAGGTCAAGGCGGCGCCGCGTCTGGTGGCGTTCTCGATCGCGGCGATCGCGCGCTGCAGCTTCGGATCGCCGCCCGAGCTGCGCCTGAGCGTATGCACGCTGCCGCTGATGACCATCAGGAGATTGTTGAAATCGTGCGCGACGCCGCCGGTCAATTGCCCGAGCGCGTCGAGCTTCTGCGCTTCTGCGAGTTGCTTCTGCATCTGCTCGAGCTTGAGCTCAGTCTCCCGCCGCTCGGTGATGTCGCGGGTGATCTTGGCAAAGCCGACGAGATGGCCGTTCTCGTAGATCGGGTCGATGATGACGCTTGCCCAGAAGAAGGTACCGTCCTTGCGGACGCGCCAGCCTTCCTCCTCATAGCGCCCCTGTTCCCGGGCGATACGCAGCGCGCGCCAGGGCTTGCCGTTGGCGCGGTCGGTCTCGGTGTAGAAGCGGGAAAAATGCTCGCCGACGATTTCGTCAGTCGCGTAGCCCTTGATGCGTTGGCCGCCGGCGTTCCAACTCGTGATAATGCCAGTGGGATCGAGCATGTAGAGCGCGTAGTCGGCGACTCCTTCAACCAATAGGCGGAAACTGCGTTCGCTCTCGAACAAGTCCCTCTGTTGCTTTGTGTTTTGGACCATCGGGACCCCGCCGCCTCAACGCGGGCAAACGCGCAGGTTCGGTTTTGGTTCCGAGGCATTCGGATTTTTCCCGCGATGGATTTCAGGCGCCTTTCGCCTGCAGCCAGCGCCGCAGCGCGACCGCAGACCAGACCGCCTCGACCAGGCCAAACGGCCAGGCTCCCTGCAGGAAACCATAGGCCGAGCCGAGGGCGCAGGCGCCCTCGAAGGCAAGGATGTACCAGTGGCTCTGCGCCTCCAGTGCGTATGTGACGAGCATCAGCGTGACGGCGAACAGGCCGAACAGTGACAAGGGGTCCATTGTTCTCTCGATATTTCCAGTCGGCGCTACGCACGTTGCGGAGGGTCGCTGCCAACGTGCGGAGCCTGGCCACTTTTGTGGGCTCTACGCCTGGAATAGAGCATCAGCTTCGAAGACGCGAGCCGCGGTCCGGTGGCGGGGAGGGGAGCCAGGCTTTCGGGACCAATTCGGCCCTTGACATTGCGGCTGACTTGTCAGAAATTTCTGTAATGACAGAAACATCTGACAACAGGAAATTGCCTCCCGCGGTCGAGCGCTTCATCCTGCACTGGGGCGAGATGGGCGACCGCTGGGGCGTCAACCGCTCGGTCAGTCAGATCCACGGGCTGCTTTATCTCGCGGAGAAGCCCATGACGGCTGAGGACATTGCCGAGACGCTCGGCATGGCGCGCTCCAACGTCTCGAACTCGCTCAAGGAGCTGTTGTCCTGGGACCTGATCCGCCGCGTGCCGGTGCTCGGCGACCGGCGCGATCATTTCGAGGCCGAAACCGACATCTGGGAGGTCGCGGCAAGGATCGCGGCGGGCCGCAAGCAGCGCGAGATCGATCCGGCGCTGGCCGCGCTGCGCGCCTGCGTCTCCGATGCCGCTGCAGATCCTGCGATGAGCAAGGTCGCAGCGAAACGGCTGAAGGACATGCTGACTTTCTCCGAGCTCGTCGAGCGCTGGTACGTCCAGATGCTTAACGTGCCGCGGCCGCGGCTGATCGCGCTCATCAAGCTCGGCGAGAAGATCGTGAGCCTGCTGCCGGCGGGAAAGGCCAAATAGCTGCAAGTTGGAAGGAGCGTGCGATGGCGTCAAACAGGATCATCAAGTCCCCAGCATCGCCCGCTTCAAGACTGCTCGACGATCATCGTTTCCGCGCGCTGCTCTCCGACGAGGATTGGGGACGGCTGCCGCTTGCGGTATGGCGGCGCTTCTCCAAGCGGCTCGCGGACGGGGCAACCATGGTCTATGTCGGCGAGGTCGAAGAGGTCCATTGCAGCCGGACGGGCTGGTGGCTCGCACAGGCTGTGC
>Ga0307478_10003952_pt1 | contig 10756 bp, 10 predicted proteins | sample atmos_gasesECM4C_2_FD_203713 | JGI IMG/M metagenome (GOLD analysis project Ga0307478, IMG submission 203713) | Hardwood forest soil microbial communities from Morgan-Monroe State Forest, Indiana, United States - atmos_gasesECM4C_05 | ecosystem: Environmental > Terrestrial > Soil > Temperate...
CCAGCGGTGGAGTAGCGCGTATGGCCAATCGCCAGCGATCCCCGCAAGGGAGTGAGGACGCCCTCGGTGAAGATGTCCGCCACTAGCCCCATCGCCTTGTGCTGGTGGAGATTCAGCCCATCGGAGCTGACGATTCCTGCCGATTCCTGTCCCCGATGCTGCAGCGCGTGCAGTCCGAGATAGGCGAGTTTCTCCGCCTCAGGATTGGCGAAGATCGCTACCACGCCGCATTCATCGCGAAATTTATCCGAAATCGGCATTTAGCAGTTAGCCGCCGGCTCACATTCCACGAGCCGGCCGGCGATTTCTCCTAGTTTTTTTCGATCCCCGAACCGGTCTACAACAATTCCTGCGCCATACTCCATCTTCAGTCTGCCGCAACCAGTTCCGGATCGGTTCGCAACGCCGACTCCAAAGCGGTCTCGTAAGACTCACGCAAATCAGCCACCGGAGTCGAAATCACCGCGCGCCCATCGATCGCGATTTCGATCCGATCAGGAACGGTTTCCCCAATGACCACGGCAGCAATCCTGTTTTTCTCCGCCACAGATTGGATTCGCTCCACGTTCTTCGGGTCGCAGGACAGGATGATACGGCTCGCATCTTCCCCAAATAACACGAAATCCGGCGGAAGACCGTCCGAAGCCAGATTTACCAGGACGCCGACACCCGTCGGGAACGCTTTTTCGGTCAGCGCAACCGCCAAGCCGCCTTCAGAGCAGTCATGAACGGAATCAACCAGGCCTGCCCCAATCAATTCGATCACCGCTTTCTGCAGAGCCGCTTCCGTTTCGAGATCGAGCACTGGAGGATATCCCCAAACCGTCCCAAGAATTTCCTTTGCGTACTCGGAGGAGCCAAACTCGCTTTCTGCATCGGTGATATCGCCCGAGTCAGCCCCGCGCAATAGCACGATCGTGCGTTCGGCGCCGGAGGCAAAGTGCATTTTTGCGGTCTTGTGCACATCTTCGAGAATTCCAACTACGCCCAGCACCGGCGTCGGGTAGATGCCCTCGCCCAGCGTCTCGTTGTAGAAGCTGACATTGCCTCCAGTGATCGGGATTTCCAGTTCCTCGCAGGCCTTGGTCATGCCGTCGACGGTTTGCGAGAACTGCCACATGATATGTGGTTTTTCCGGGTTGCCGAAGTTGAGGCAATTGGTGGCCCCGACCGGGGTGGCTCCCGAGCACGCCACTTTGCGCGCCGCTTCGGCTACCGCGTGCATCGCCCCGAGACGCGGGTCCAGATAGCACCAGCGGCCGTTGCCATCGAGCGCCATCGCCAACCCGCGCTGCGAGCCCTTGATCCGGATTACACCGGCATCCCCCGCCCCGGGAGCTTCAACGGTATTGGTCTGGACCATGTGGTCATATTGCTGCCACACCCAGCGCTTGCCGCAGATGTTTGGGCTGGCGAGAAGTTGTTTGAGTGTCGACGTGAAATTACCGGAGCTGCGCTCGGCGCGGCGCGCACGGGCGCTTTCCGGCATCTCGCGAGACACAGGTGGTTCCCAGCGCGCCAGCGGACGCTTGTACACCGGAGCATCGTCGGTCAACGCCTGGTTTGGAATTTCCGCTACGACCTTGCCGTGTTCGAGCACGCGCAGCTTGTTGTCCCTCGTTACTTTTCCGACTTCGACGGCATCCAATCCCCACTTTTCGAAGACGCGGAACACCTCCTGTTCGCGCCCTTTCTGCGCGACCAGCAGCATGCGCTCCTGCGACTCGCTCAGCATGATTTCGTAGGGAGTCATGCCGGTTTCCCGCTGCGGTACGCGATCCAGTTCGATCTCGATCCCGACGTGCCCGCGGCCTCCCATTTCGCAGGTCGAGCATGTGAGTCCCGCGGCACCCATGTCCTGGATGCCCACGATTGCACCTGTCTGCATGGCCTCGAGACAGGCCTCCAGCAGGAGCTTTTCCAGGAACGGATCGCCCACTTGCACATTCGGCCGCTTGGCCTCTGAAGCCTCGCTGAATTCCTCGCTGGCCATGGTGGCGCCGTGAATGCCGTCGCGACCGGTCTTGGCTCCCACGTAAATCACGGGATTGCCTTCCCCCGCAGCCCGCGCGTAGAAAATTTCATTCTTCCGCACTAATCCAAGAGCGAAGGCGTTGACCAGGGGATTGCCTGAATAACAGGATTCAAACTTGGTCTCGCCTCCAAGATTGGGCACGCCGAAGCAGTTGCCGTAAGAAGCGACGCCGCTCACCACGCCTTCAAGGATCGAGTGATTTCTGTGGACTTCTTTTCGAGAAACATCCGGCAAGGGGCCGGTTTGCGAAGCAACGATGGGACCAAAACGAAGTGAATCCATGACCGCGACCGGCCGCGCGCCCATGGTGAAGATGTCGCGCAGAATTCCGCCCACGCCGGTCGTGGCTCCCTGAAAGGGCTCGATAAAGGATGGGTGATTGTGTGATTCGATCTTGAACGCGCATGCCCAGCCATCACCGATGTCAATGATGCCGGCGTTTTCGCCCGGTCCCTGCAGCACCCGCTTGCTACGAGTGGGCAGGCGTTTCAGATGTACGCGAGATGATTTGTAGGAGCAGTGCTCACTCCACATCACGCTGAAGATGCCGAGTTCGGTGAGTGTGGGTTCGCGCCCACCGAGAAGTTGTCTGATCTTCTCGTACTCATCAGGGGTCAAGCCATGCTGCCGGAGAATCTCCGGAGAGAAAGCAGAGGTCAAAGAGGTGGCCATGTGAGGAACTTCTATTGTCGCATTTCAAGAGGCCGCCAGCATAGGCCGTTTTCAGAGGGTCCCGACTCGGCAGGCCGGGTCTCCTGCTAGGATTCTGTTGACATGAAATCGATCGTTGTGGGTACAGCCGGACACATCGACCACGGGAAAACGGCCCTGGTCAAGGCGCTGACCGGAATCGACGCCGACCGTCTGGACGAGGAAAAACGGCGCGGCATCACCATTGATTTGGGCTTTGCTCACATGGATTTGCCTGCGGCCGACGGCTCACCTCTACGGCTGGGCTTTGTGGACGTGCCGGGGCACGAGCGCTTCGTGCGCAACATGCTGGCCGGTGTCGGGGGAATCGATCTGGTTCTGCTGGTCATCGCGGCCGACGAATCCATCAAGCCGCAAACCCGGGAGCATTTCGACATTCTGCAGTTGATCGGGGTAAAGCGCGGAGTCACGGTTCTGACAAAATCCGACGCGGTGGACACCGAGACTCTCGATGTGGTCCGGCTCGAAGTGGAGGAGTTTCTGCGCGGGACGTTCCTCGCCGTAGCGCCGATCGTGGCTGTAAGTTCGCTCACGCGGGCTGGGTTGGAAGACCTGAAGCTCGCCATCATGGAGGCGGCAGCCCAGGTCGAGCCGAGGGATTCGCAGGCTCTGGCGCGGCTTCCCATTGATCGGGTGTTCACCATCAAAGGATTCGGCACGGTCGTGACTGGGACGTTGATTTCAGGCACGATCCGCAAGGACGAAGAACTGGAAGTCTTTCCCGCCGGCCGCCGGGTGCGCGTGCGAGGCGTACAAGTGCACGGACAGACTTCTGAATTGGCCCTTGCCGGACAACGCACCGCGCTGAATTTGACGGGCATCAGCACCGAGGACCTGATGCGAGGGATGGTTCTTGCTCGGCCTGACACGTTTCTCACGACGCGACGGGTCGACGTGCAGCTGACGTTGCTATCATCGGCGCCGCGGGCGCTGAAGAATCGCTCGCGTGTCCACTTCCATTGCAACACGATGGAGACAGTGGCGGAACTGCGGCTCCATGGTGGTGGGCAAGTATCGCCTGGAGAGACGCTGTTTGCCCGGGCCATCCTGCCCGAAACGGTGCTGCTGCTGCCGGGCGACCGCTTCATCATCCGGCAATTTTCGCCGCTGGTAACCATTGGAGGCGGCGTTGTACTCGATACGGCGCCGTCTCCGCGCTTTGCTCGCAACGACGATTTTCTTTCGATTTTGGCTGGTGAGGATGTGGGCCGAAAGCTGCGAATGCGGATTCTGCGAAGAGGGCAATTGGGCATTTCGTTCCCGCAATTGGTTGCCGAAGCTGGACTGACCCGGCGCGCGATCGAGGGCGAACTTGCTGGCGCGCTGCGGCAGGGTGAAATTCAGCGGGTAGGCGACATTTTCGTGAACGCCGAGCATCTGGCAGCGCTGAAATTGCTGGTTGCAAATACGATTGCCGACTTTCATAAAAAAAATCCGCTCGAGCCCGGAATTCCAAAAGAGCAGCTGAGAGCAAAAGCAAGAGCATCTCAACCGATTTTCGAACGAACGTTGGAACTGCTGGTCCGCGAGCGAAAGATCGAGGTCTCCGGCGACCTGGCCCGGCTCCCTGGCCAGGGCGTCGTCATGAAGGATGAAGAAGCCGAATCGAAAAAGAAAATCGAAGAGGCATTTTCTTCTGCCGGCCTGAAAGTGCCTGCGCTGCACGAGGTGCTCGCCGGGCTGAAGGTGGATCGACTGCGCGCGCAGAAAATCGTCACGCTGCTGTTGCGCGACAAGGCGTTGATCAAGGTTTCCGACGAACTCGTTTTTCATCGCGGAGCATTGGAACAGTTGCGGCGGATGATCCAGGCGTACAAGGAAAAGTCACTCAGAATGGATGTGGCGCAATTCAAGGAATTGACAGGCGTAAGCCGGAAGTACGCGATTCCGCTGCTGGAGTACCTCGATCGCGAACATGTTACGCGCCGGGCAGGCGATGTGCGGGAGATTCTCTAGCCACGACCCTGAACGGCGGAGGTGCACAGCGAAGCTCAGTTCTCTGTAAAAAGCACGGAATCCGTGCGCAGCTTCAGATTTTTTCTTCTGGAAACTCCAATTCCAGCCCGAGCGGATCAGTAAAGCGGTTCGTCAAATTGGCGAGACCGGTCAGCAGATGGATGTCCACGATCTCAGCTTCCGAGAAGTGCGTCTTCAGGGGCGCGAAGTCAGCATCGGTTATGTTCTGAGGCGTGCGGGTTAGTTTTTCCACATACGCAAGGGCTGCACGCTCCTTATCGTTATAACGGCTGTAATCGCCGCCTCTCAGGGCCGACCAATCCTCCGCAGTGAGGCCCGCGCGCTTGGACGACGCGACGTGGTGTTGCGCGCAATAGCGGCACCCGTTGATCAGCGAAACGCGAAGGTAAATCAGTTCGTATAACTTGCGATCCAGAGAACGCCCCACGCTGGCGTAGAAGCTTAGAAAATTCTTGAGCATCTGCGGGCGGTGGGCGACTGCTTGCTGGGCGTTTCCCGGCTTGCCGCGCAGCATCGTTTCGTAGATTTCCTTTACTTCAGGGTTTGCCGCCTCCGGGCTGATCAGGCTGATGCGAGCCATCGAAGTCTCCATGAACTTTAGGGATGAGGACAACCGCGTTCATCATCGCAGATCGGAGAGAATCATGCCCAGGGCGCACGCGGATTCAAGCCCGCCCGCAGCTTTGCCGATAGCTCAGGCGAGGGATTGCCGTGCGCATCATTACGCTGGTCTTATTGCTGGTGCTGCTGGGGGCCCTGAGCAGTGTCGCTCAGGAAACAGACGACCCCGATGCCGAGTCCAGAATCGTTGCGCTCGAGCACGTCGCGAAACTGCAAGCGTGCAGGGCGAAAGATATCAAGACTCTGGATCTAATTTTTGACGATGCATTGATCGATGTGGATCCGCAAGGCCGCGTGCGGAGCAAGGCGGAGCTATTGCTCTACGTGCAGACTGCCGGCTGGCTGCAATACTCTTTGGAAGGGCTGACCGTGAGGTTGCATGGGAACACGGCCGTCGTGACCGGCCTTTACACCCTAAAGGGTACAGTTCGAGGCGAGCCGTTTCTGCAGCGGGGGCGCTTCGTCGACACCTGGTTACAGAGGGATAGGCGATGGGTGGCGGTCGCGAGTTTGGCCACGCCCAATCCATGATATTGCCCGACAGATCTGCTCGCCCAAGCAGGTTGAAGCGAGGATACGGAAATGAAAGTTGCTTTATTGTTGCTCTTGATTAGCGGAATGTCCGTGCCGATGCTCGGGCAAAAGGAGCCGGAGGAAAGTACTGCGAGAAGCATTCTCGCGCTGGAGCGCGAATGGGCGGAAGGCCAGTCGCGCAACGATAACCGCGCTCTGAATCTGATTTTCGATAATGCTCTCGTCTACGTAGAATACGGCCAGCTGGTGAGCAAACGAGATTATCTGGCTAGAATCAAGCACGAGTCTCCACAGATTGCCACCGAAGCCATGACGGTGCGCGCCTTTGGCACCACTGCGATCGTTGTTGGAACCTATCGAGAGAGCCAGTTCAAGGGCGGGCATCGGGATTTGAAGCGGTGGAGGTTCGTCGATACCTGGGTGTACAAGAAAAATGGCTGGGTGCTGGTTGCGGCTGCTGCCGCTCCGCTCGCACCGTAGTCCTGGCCGATATGGCACGATATGCACAATCTTTTGGAGAAAAGGGCTTACCGCCGGGGAATCAGGAGGAACGGATGAGGTTCACTACAGTGTTGCTGATGGCGGTCTTCGCCGCGGGGATTTCCTCTTGGGCGCAGAGCGACGCCGATTCGGCTACCAGATCAAAAATTGTCGCCCTGGAACAATTGTGGAATCAGGCGTACAAATCGGGCGACACCAAGGCTCTGGATTCGATTCTCGACGACTCGATCGTGCTCGTAAACGATGATGGCTCGATGCAGAGCAAGTCGGAGTTCTTGTCCAGCGTGAAATCTTCCAACTTGCAGCCCAGCGCGCAACAGCAGCAGGTCGCGCCCGAGTCGCTGAACGTGAACGTCTATGGCAATGTCGCCATCGCGACTGGGGTGATGCGTGTGAAGGGAGTGGAGAAAGGCAAGTCCTACACGCGGCGCGAGCGCTTCGTCGACACCTGGCTCAAGAAGGGCAACACCTGGGTATGCGTGGGCACGGACGCCACCCCTGTTCTTCACTAACGGAAATTCCAGCCGAGGACTTCACCTGCCCATGCTTCACATCCGTCCCGCAACGATCGCCGACGCGGCGCTGCTCTGCAGTATGATCCGGGAACTGGCCGAGTTTGAGCACGAACTGCAGTGGGTCACCATCACCGAAGAAGAACTGCGGCGGAATGGCTTTGGCGAACATCCAGCGTTCCGCGCTCTGATCGCTGAATGGAACGGAGAGCCCGCGGCCTATGCCTTGTTCTTCGGATGGTTCTCTACCTGGGTGGGCCGAGGGCTGTTTCTCGAAGACTTGTTTGTGCGCGAGGCGTATCGGGGCCGCGGGATCGGAACGGCCCTGTTAGCCGAAGTCGCCCGCATTGCCGTCGCGGAAGAGCGCTACGGAATACACTGGGAAGTGCTCGACTGGAACGAGAAGGCGATCGAGATGTACAAAAGTCTCGGAGCCGAGTTTCGCGATCAGTGGCGACCGGTACTGTTGAGCGGGGAAGCTTTGCAGCGATTGGCGAAGAAGGCGTCTTAGCTGGAAAGCGATGGTAACGATCGCGAACCCGTCGAAATCCATAACCACCGATGGCAATCATCAAAATCATAGGCGCGGGGCTTGCCGGTTCCGAAGCGGCATGGCAGTGCGCGCGCCGGGGATGGGACGTCGAATTATTCGAGATGCGTCCGGTACACTCGACGCCCGCGCATCAGACTGCGGACTTTGCCGAACTCGTCTGCTCGAATTCCTTGAAATCGGATAGCGAGAATACCGCGCCCTGGCTGCTGAAAGAAGAGATGCGGCGCGCCGGTTCGTTGCTGCTGGCCATCGCGCGGGAGTGTGCCGTGCCGGCGGGACATGCTCTCGCAGTCGATCGTGTCACGTTTGCCGCGCGAGTCACCGAAGCTGTATCACGTGAACCTCGCATTGTGGTGCGCCGGGAGGAAGCCACGACTATCGACGAAGAGGGTTCATTGACCATCATCGCTACAGGGCCGCTGACTTCGGAAGCTCTCGCTATGGAGATTGCCCGCCTGAGTGACGTTTCTCCTCGTTCGCGGGACAGAGTGGCCCCGGCACATCACCTTTACTTCTACGATTCCATCAGTCCGATTGTGGAAGCGGAATCGATCGATATGTCGCGCGTGTACATGGCGGCGCGCTATGACAAGGGCTCAGCGGACTACATCAATTGTCCAATGTCGAAGGAGGAATACGACCGGTTTTACGATGCGCTGGTGGCGGCGCAATCGGTCGAGCAGCGTGACTGGGAGAAGTTGAATTACTTCGAAGGATGCCTGCCCATCGAGGAGATCGCGCGGCGAGGCCGTGACACGTTGCGTTTCGGTCCCATGAAGCCGGTCGGGCTGAAAGATCCGCGAACGGGAAAGATGCCGTACGCGGTGGTGCAATTGCGGCAGGAGAATTTGCGGGCCGATTCCTACAATCTCGTGGGATTTCAGAATCATCTGAAGTTCGGCGAGCAGGCACAGGTCTTGCGCCTCATTCCCGGCTTGGAAAACGCGCGCTTCGTGCGCTATGGTCAGATTCATCGCAACACTTACATCAATGCTCCGGCCTTGCTGAACGAAACGCTACAGATGAAAGCACATCCTCGCGTGCTGTTTGCGGGACAGATCTGCGGCGTGGAAGGCTACGTGGAATCGATCGCTACCGGTTTGATGGCAGGCATTCAGGCTTCCGCGCTGGCAGCCGAGAGTGAGCCGATTTCACCGCCGCGTGCGACCGCGTTTGGTTCGCTGACGCACTACATTACCCGTGCCGATCCCGCGCATTTCCAGCCGGCAAACATCACCTTCGACTTGCTGCCCGCGCTCGAGCGGAAGGTCCGCGATCGCAAGGAACGACACCGGATGCAATGCGAAATGGCGCTGTCACAATTCGATCACTGGATGGAACATTTGGACGCAATGCCGTTGAAAAAGTAACTCTGCGCATCGAGCGGTCGCACTCGGGGTCTCGATGACATCTCCTCTTAAGATTCGCCGGGCTATCTCGGAGGACAGTGCCGCGATATCCAAAATCCTGTACCAGTGTTTCGCGGAGTTCGCACCTCTTTACACACCACAAGGATTCGCAGCCACGACCCCAGCTGCAGAACAAATCATGACGCGCATGAACGAGGGCCCAGTGTGGATTGCGGTTCTAGGAGACGACGTCGTGGGATCGGTGGGCGCTGTCGCGAAAGGTCGTTCCCTCTACATCCGCGGCATGGGAGTTCTGCCGTCCGCGCGCGGGTCTGGAGTCGGAGCGCAATTACTGGCTCAGGTCGAGCGCTGGGCAGCCGAATGCGGCAGCACGCGGCTCTTCCTGAGCACCACGCCATTTCTGCACGCAGCCATCCGGCTGTATGAAAGATACGGTTTTCGCCGTACGTGTGATGGCGATCACGACCTATTCGGCACGCCTCTGCTTACCATGGAGAAGCTGATTGCTCCGGGGGATTAACGGGCCCTCGAGAACAATTCATCTCATCGATGTTCTGGTTCTCCGACTAGAGAGCCATTGACGCCGAAAACTTTCGGCAACAAATGGCAGGCGGAATACGTATCTAACAATAGAGGCTGGGAGGCTTACGTTGCCCTTCCGGCCACGTCCAACACAAGGGCGATGACAGTCCGCGATCTCATTTACGACGTGGTTCGGACGCTCTGGGCGCACAAACTCCGCGCGTTTCTCACGATGTTCGGGATCGCCTGGGGTATCGTCTCGATCGTCCTGATGGTCGCTGCAGGCGAGGGCTTGCGGAAGGGCCAGGAAGAACAAGCGCGAAACCTCGGCAAAGACGTCATGATCGTCTTCCACGGACGCACCAGCCTGCAAGCCGGCGGGACGCACGCCGGGCGCCAGGTGCACTGGGAAGATCCCGACGTGGCGGTGGTACAGGCCCAGTCCCCTGATTGCGAGTACGCGATCCCCGAACTGGAACAAGATACGGTCCGCGTGCACAGCAACTTCAACAACGCCGCGTTCACCGTTACTGGTTCTTATCCCCCATTCGGATACATTCGCACTCTCGACGTCGGCGTCGGACGTTTCTACGACTGGGACGACATGCGTGAGGGAAGGCGCGTGGCGTTCCTGGGCTCGGATGCTTCCAAACAGCTCTTTCCCGGGCGCAATCCGGTAGGCGAGTCGATTTACCTGAACGACTTCCCTTACACCGTGATTGGCGTCATGGCGAAGAAGAAGCAGGATTCCAGCTACGACGGCTGGGACGTCAACAAAGTTTTTCTGCCGTTTACCGCGATGCGCCGTGACTTCCCCGACAAGCCGCCCGGAACATCGATCACTTTCGATCAATTACTGGTCACTCCGAAGTCGGTTGGACAGCACGAATCGTGCAAACGCGAGGTGCGAACCGCGCTGGCGCGCATGCATCGCTACGATCCTCGGGACAAAGAAGCTTGTCCGATCTGGGACACAGTCCAGGAGGCGCAAGCCTTCAAGGCCATGACCGACGGGATGAAGTTCTTTCTGGGCGCGGTCGGCATTGTGACGCTGCTGCTCGGCGGCATTGGCGTCATGAACGTGATGCTGGTCGCGGTGCGCGAGCGCACGCGTGAGATCGGCGTGCGCAAGGCGATCGGCGCTCCCGCGCGCACGATTCTGCGGCAGTTTTTCATTGAAGCGCTGATCATTGCGCTCCTCAGCGGCGGAATTGGTCTGGGCATAGCATTCGGATTCTGCGCCCTGGTCAACATGCTTCCCATGCCCGACTTCTTCGCCGGACTGCTGCCGAGTTGGGGATCGGGATTGACCGCTGCCGGGCTGCTGGGAGCGATTGCCGTGGGAGCCGCGCTGTATCCCGCGCGCCGCGCAGCATCGATCGATCCGATCGAGGCGTTGCGTTACGAGGCCGGCGGGTGA
>Ga0307478_10003953_pt1 | contig 10753 bp, 12 predicted proteins | sample atmos_gasesECM4C_2_FD_203713 | JGI IMG/M metagenome (GOLD analysis project Ga0307478, IMG submission 203713) | Hardwood forest soil microbial communities from Morgan-Monroe State Forest, Indiana, United States - atmos_gasesECM4C_05 | ecosystem: Environmental > Terrestrial > Soil > Temperate...
CAGGTCGCTCGCGTCTTCGATCTTCAAATGGCGCGCGTGCACCATCTCTTTGATTCCGGCGAGCGGCTCGACCGCGCGGAACAGCACGCCGCCCGCAACTCCCTCCGGCAGGCAGCTGACGTTGAAGCAATAGTGGTTGCCGTAGATGAAGTAAACATACGAAATTCCCGGTGCTCCCCACAGCACCGCATTGCGCGATGTGCGCCCGATGAACGAATGCGCGGCCGGGTCCCCACGCAGATAGGCCTCGACCTCCACGATTCGTCCCGCCAGCACCTGCGCGCCGTTCCTGCGCAACAGCAACTTCCCCAGCAGATCGCGCGACACCCGGCGCGGATCGCGGTTATAGAAGCTCGGTGGCAGCGGCTCGAGCTTAGCCGCATCCGGAATCCGCTGCGCGAACGTGTCGGTCTTCGGTGGCACCATCCTCATTGTTGCCCGAGAGTGAGAATTCCGTCGAATGGTCGCGATCCGGGCCCGCACTCATCGTGTCACGGCGCAGAAAAGTTTCCGCGGCGTTAGAATAGCGCGCACAAACGAACACCCGCGCCAAAAACTCACCCTCTGTTTCGCGAAGGAGAGAATTCATGCTTGGGAAGACTGTAAAAATCGTTGCCGCCTCAACCGCCCTCATTCTCACCGGCTTCGCCCAAACCATCCCCGCCGGAACACATATTTCCGTTCGCATGGGCCAGGAGATCAGCTCCGGCACGGCCAAGGTTGGCGATCGTTTCGACGCCACCCTCGCCCGTGATCTCGTGGTCGGCGGAAAGACCATCGCCAAGGCTGGGGCCCCGGCTCGCGGCAAGGTCACTCTCGCCAAGTCGAGCGGCCGCCTGCACGCGCCCGGTCAGATTTCCGTCCGGCTGACCTTGATCCATGCGGAAGGGAAGACCATTCCGATTTCCACCGGCAGCTACCATCTCGAAGGCAAGAGCCACGCGAAGAGCAACGCCACCAAGATCGGTGGTGGGGCGGTAGTCGGGGCGCTGATCGGGGGGATCGCGGGCGGTGGCAAGGGCGCTGCCATCGGCGCGGGCGCCGGCGGCGCCGCGGGAACAGGCGTGGCCGCTGCAACCGGCAAAGAAGAAGCCGTCATCCCTGCAGAGAAAACCTTGAGCTTTACAACGACCGCGGCTGCCAGCGCGAAATAGAGGGCAGTGATCAGTCGCTAGCCAGAAGTCATGAGCCAAACGTAGTTTCTGGCTCGCCCTGCTGGTTTCGCTCAAGATTGGCTGGCCTGCGACCGACAACTGGCACCTGCCTTTACGCGGCCTGCTTTAAATAGTCCAGGACCTCGTCCGAGTGGCCCTCCGGCTTGACCTTGTGAAATACGTGCTTGATCTTGCCGTCGGGACCGATGACGAACGTCGTCCGCGCCACCCCCATGACCTTCTTGCCGTACATGTTCTTTTCCTGGATCACGCCAAACGCATTGCAAAGCTTTTTGTCCTTGTCGGCGAGGAGGGAAAAAGGCAGGTGAAATTTCTCCTGGAATTTCTTTTGGGCGGCCGGCGTATCGGGCGATGCCCCGAGCAGCACAACGCCGGTTTTCTGAATCTTCTTGTAATCGTCGCGGAACGAACAGGCTTCCTTCGTGCATCCGGGCGTGTCGGCGCGCGGGTAAAAGTACAGAATGACGGTTTTACCTTTGAAATCCTTCAAGGAAACCTCTTGGCCGTCCTGGTCTTCTAAAGTGGTATCGGGCGCTTTATCATTGACATCAAGCATGGCTGCCTCTCCTGAACGCACAACGTTATACCGCACCGCGCGCCGGGCCGTCATCTGCACGCTGGCTGCTTTGAGTCTCGCGCCAGTCGCCCTCTCGCAGCTTGGCCACACGGCGAAGAAAGACAAAGGTCCCCGCGCTGTCGGGCTCGTGGAGCTTTCTTCCGACGGCAACGCGCGCTTCATTCCCGTCGCAATCATGATCGACGGCAAGTTCTATGACGCCGCCGCCTACAAGGCTTCGCCCGTGCCCATGGCGATCTGGGGCGGCACCGTGTACGAGGCTGAGCGTACTGGAGTTTCGCAGGGCCTTTTTACCGTCGGCGAAGCGCTGAAGACCGGCAACAATTGGTCGGCCAATGGAAAGTGGGTGGCGGCCGGAGCAAAGCCGGCAAAGAAGCACGTCGAGACCAAGCCAAACTTCGACGAGGACTCAGGACCGCCGAAGCTGCGCCGTCCAGAAGGGGAGAAGTCGGCGCCGCCCCCATCCGGAAGCTCGACCCCAGACACAAAAACTCCTTCGGATGCGAAAGCGTCTTCGGACACGAAAGCGCCGTCCGACACGAAGAGTCCATCCGATTCGAAGAGCCCCGCAGACGCGAGCCAATCCGCGGCTGCTCCCCCGCCCCCGGCCACACAAGCCTCCAAGCCTGGCGAGGACGAGGATGCCGCCAACAAGCCGACGGCGGCCGGCAATACAACCTCCAATGACGCAGATCCGAACCGCCCCGTGCTGGCTCGCGGCAAGATCGAGAGTCTCGGATCGACCCAGCATAACGCCATGTCTCCGGCGGCTTCGAAGGCTGCGTCCGGTACCAGCAAGAGTTCGGGTTCTGCCTCGGCCAAAGGCGCCGCCGCGAAGCCAAGCGACAAGACAGCTGGCCCGCAATTGCTGCCGGCGGTCTCCGATGCCGGCGGCCCCGACCCGCGTCCGTACGCTTACGATTTGAAGTCCGACGAAGAGCAGAAATTCCGCAAGAAGATGCTGGCCATGGCGAGCGACCTGATTGTTGCGCGCGCAAACCCAAGTGATTCCGAGCCTGCGCCCAGGAAGACCACCACGCGTCCCGGAGCCACGCGTCCCGGAGCCACGCGCCGCACTCCCAAGCCCCCGCAGCCCAACTTCGACGATGTCCAGTTTCACGCCTACGATCTCTGGAACACGAACGAGCCTGTGTTTATCCTGACCGCGAAGGCGCAGATGCCGAGGCCGCCTGGCTCCGCAAGCAGCACAGATTCCGACCTGACCTACTACATCACGCTGGTTGTCAAAGAAGACATCTACGGTGACTTGCGCAGGCTGAACGCCACGGTTACCGATACGCGCCACCTCGACGAAACGCCGCGCATGGAACTGATCGACGCGGTTGACGCCGATGGCGATGGCCGCGGCGAGTTGCTATTCCGGGAGATCTCCGATGCGGGCAGCGTCTACGGAATCTACCGCGCCGGCGCCGACCAGCTGTTCCCACTGTTTGAAGGCGTGCGCTAAGGCCGCTTTGCAATCGGCGACTTGATCATCCGATGACCCGATCCCTGAGATCCTCTGTGCCCCCTGTGGTTGATCTGTCTTAACGTCCTCTGCGTCGTTTCTTCGCGAACTTTGCGGCGAAGGCTCTTTCTCTTCGCGGTTTCGCAATGACTTGTTGCCTCGGTGTACAATCCCTCGATTTTTTCCGGAGGTCAATGCATGCGCAAGCTGGCGCTCCTCGGCATCGCTCTTCTCACCATTTCTCTCGCATTCGCACAGCACGACACCGACTACAGCAAGGTTCAGATCAAAGTCACCAAGGTGGAGGGCACCGTCTACATGCTTCAGGGCGCAGGCGGAAATATCGCCGCATCCGTCGGGGAGGATGGCATCGTCATCGTCGACGATCAGTACGCTCCCCTTGCAGAAAAAATCCAGGCTGCCTTGAAGGGCGTCACCGACAAGCCGATCCGCTTCATTATCAACACGCATTATCACGAGGACCACGTCGGTGGAAATGAATACTTCCAGAAGCAGGCGCCGATCATCGCGCACGATAACGTCCGCAAGCGCCTCACCGAAGGCGGCACCGCCGGCAATCTTGGTTCAATGAAGTTCGAAGCCAAGCCCCAACCCAAGGGAGCGCTGCCGATTCTCACCTTCGATCACGACGTTACCATTCACCTCAACGGCGAAGACATCCGCGCCCTGCACTTCCCGAGCGGCCATACCGACTCGCGACAGCATCATCTTCTTCCTGCAATCCAACGTCGTGCACATGGGCGACGACTTCGTCCGCTACGGCTTTCCGTTCATCGACCTGGGCGGGGACGGCAGCGTCGCAGGCATGATTCGCGCCTGCGAGGAAGTCATCCCGAAGCTGCCCGCTGATGTGAAAGTTATTCCCGGCCATGGCGCCGTGTCGACTCTCGACGACGTGCGCGCCTACGTCACCATGCTCAAGGAAACTCTCGCTGCGGTCGAGAAAGGCGTGCAGCAGGGAAAGACGCTCGATCAACTCAAGCAGGAGAAAGTTCTCGATCCCTGGAAGAAGTGGAACAGTGAGGCCGTGACTACAGACGTCTTCATCGAGACGCTCTACAACGATCTGACCGGCGAGAAAGACCAGAAGCTGATTAAGCACAACTGACGAAGGCACTCAGCAGTCAGCTTGGAATTGGGCAATCAGTGCAGGTGGCGAGATTGTGGGGCCGCGGCGGGCTTAGTGCTAACGGCTAACTGCTAATTGCAGATTTCTGAGCGCTGAATGCTGAATGCTGACCGCTACTTGTTCGTGACCACGACTTCGCCGTTCTCGACTTTTAGTCCGCCGACCGAGTCGGGCAGCTTTAGCTGGTCGCGCTGCTCTAGCAATTTCTTCTGCAGCTGATCATTCACCAGGGAAACCGGGACGGACAGATCTCCAACTTTAAACTTGGTCGGTTCGAAGGTCGCATAACCGTCCTTCGATCCGAGGTGTCCTTCCAGCGTGATCCACACATTTTTCCCAGCGACGCGCGTGAGGAACTGGCCTTTCACGAGGTCTCCCTCGAAGTTCACCTGGTAGTCCTTGATATCGGGGTCGCCCGGACCAAGATCGCCCGACAGAACATTCGACGAACCGTTGCCCGAGCCCGCATCAGCTTGCGAGGCCGGTCGCGATCCCGGCTCGGCCGAGAGCGCACCTGCTGCCTGCGCAATCGCCGCGCTGATCTCCTGCGCATTGAGCCGGACTTCGGTTCCCGACTGGCCCTGTGCCTGCGCCTGTTGGAGTTGCTCGATCTTGTTCTGGAACGACTGGGCATTGGCGGCGATGACCGCCGGAGGCACTCGGGGCTGCGGTGCTACGGGCGACGGCTTCTTCATCACGAGGAAGAGTGCCGTCAACGACGTCAGCAGCGTTGCGATGCTGATCACACGGTCGAGCTTGAGCTTCATGGATGACCCCCCCGTGCCCCAGCACAGCCCCTGGCTCAATGATAGCCGCTGGAGTGAGCGGTTCGACGTAACGAAGGTGACGTGACCCTCGGCCAGCCGAATCGTTCCGGCTTCTCGCAACAACCGAATCTCGACTGTCGCTGCTACCATAGCCAACGTGGCAGCCCTGCTCGAGGTCCGCAACCTGAGGGTTGAGTTCCCCCTGAGAAACCAGTCAGGTTCTCCTCAAAATTCCAGCCCACCTCGATTCCCGTCGAGCGGCATCGTCGCCTCCAGTGCGACGGGCCTCGCCACCGTTGCAACCAGCCCCTCAACGGGATTTCTTGCCGTGCGTGACCTTTCCTTCTCGATTGCCCACGGCAAGGTGTTGGGCCTGGTCGGCGAATCCGGCTCGGGGAAGTCCATCACATCTCTTGCAGTCATGCGGCTTCTTCCACCGCAGGCGAGCGTCTCCGGAGAAATCCTGCTTAGCGATGGGGATGCAGCGTCGCGCAACCTGCTCGAAATTCCCGATGACGCGATTCGCCGCCTTCGTGGTTCGAGCATCGCAATGATCTTTCAGGAACCCATGACCGCGCTCAATCCGGTCATGCGCGTTGGCGATCAGATCGCCGAAGCCGTGCTCGCGCATCAGCCAATCTCGAAGCCCGAGGCCTGGCAGCGCGCCGTCGATGGCATGCGCGACGTTGCCATCAGCGAACCCGAGCGGCGCGCGCGCGACTATCCGCACCAGCTCTCCGGCGGTATGCGCCAGCGCATCATGATTGCGATGGCGATCGTGAATCGTCCGCAGCTTCTTATCGCCGACGAACCCACCACGGCGCTCGATGTCACCATTCAGGCGCAGATCCTTGAATTGCTTGCCAAACTTCGCCAGAAGTTTAATCTCGCCATGCTGTTCATTTCGCACGACCTGGCCGTGGTCTCGCAGGTCGCCGACCGCGTTGCCGTCATGTATGCGGGGAGCCTGGTCGAGTTAGGCAGCAAGGCGGCAATCTTTTATGCAGCTTCTCATCCCTACACGCGTGGATTGCTGCAGGCGGTCCCTACGCTCAAGACCGATCGCAGCCAGCCGCTGCGGACAATTGAAGGGAGCGTTCCCTCCGCGCGGTCCCTGCCGCCAGGTTGTCCCTTCGAGCCGCGATGTTCCGATCGAATCGCCGAATGCGCTGGCAGTTTCCCTCCGTTGGTCGAGGTCGGGCCCGGACACTGGGCGCGCTGCCCTGTAATCAATTGATACCCGGGCCGACTTCCAGCGTATAATCCCGGCTTTGCTCGTTGCTTTATGCGGATTCTTGTCCTGAGTGACATCCATGGGAACCTCGACGCCCTCGAGGCCTCTCTCGCTGCCGCCGGATCCTGCGACGCTGTCGTGAACCTTGGCGACATCGTCGGATACGGTGCCAGTCCGAACGAGGTGATCGAACGTTCGCGCGAGGTCGGCAGGTACTTCGTTCGCGGCAACCACGACAAGGCCTCCAGCGGCCTGATGGACCTGAAAGATTTCAATCCCATCGCCGGTCTCGCCGCGCTCTGGACCCGCGATCAACTCACCCCCGAAAATCTCAGCTGGCTGCGCAGCCTGCCGCAGGGACCGATCCAGATTCCGGATGTTCCCGAAGTGCAGTTCGTGCACGGCTCTCCCATCGACGAAGATGAATACGTCGTGACGTTGCACGACGCCATCGGACCTCTCTCCGCCCGAGGTGTTCTGGTGACCTTCTTCGGGCACACTCACCTGCAAGGCGCATTCTCGTTCAAGACCGCCGCCGGCGATGCCTACCGGCCTGCCTATAAGACCGTGGGACAAAGCGAAAGTTCGCAATTCGCTCTCAAGCGCGATGTTCGCTATCTCATCAATCCGGGTTCCGTCGGCCAGCCACGCGACGGCGACTGGCGCGCCGCATTCGCGGTCTTTGACACCGAAAAGTGGATGGTCACCTTCCAGCGCGCGCCTTACAACCTGAAGAGCGCGCAGGATCGCATCTTCGCCGCTAACCTTCCGCAGCGCCTCGCCACGCGCTTGGCTGCGGGACGGTGAACCACTCTCCAATAGCCTCGTCAGGCAGAATCCTGCGCGCGTTGTACACTTTTTGAATGTCTTCGGATTCGTCGTTTCATCGAAAGCGGAGTACGTCCGCCGGCAGCCTTTTCCCAGCGCAGGTCGCTCCGGATTCTTACCTCATTGCGCACATCGACGGCGGGTCGCGCGGCAATCCCGGACCTGCGGGCTATGGCGTCGTCATCACCGATCGCGCCGGGAAGATGATCGCCACGCTGCATGAGTATCTCGGCCACCAGACCAACAACTACGCCGAGTATCAAGGCCTGCTGGCCGCGCTCGACTATGCGCTTACCCATGGGCACAAGGCGCTCAAGGTCGTCGGTGATTCCGAATTGTTGGTCAAGCAGATTCGCGGGGAGTACAAAGTCAAGAGCCCGGCTCTTCAGGATCTCTATCAGCGCGCCCGCCAGATGATTTCTCGGCTTGAATGGTTCTCCATCCAGCACACCCTGCGCGAAGGCAATCAGGAAGCCGATCGCCTCGCCAACATGGCCATGGACAAGGGCATGGGACGCGCGACACCGACCGCCGCCGCGGCTATCCTTTCGGGACGCGAGTTCAACGGCGTTGTGCGCGACGGCGTAATCGTCATCGAAGGCACGAAACTTCCGGAAGGAACCCGCGTGCAGATTCGTGTACGGGAGTAGTTGGTACCAGGTGTCCAACACAACAGATCCTCCGTCATTTTGCGATCCGTTGCGCCGACGACCGAAGACCGACAACCGGCGACGATTACTGACGACCGGAGCCAGACAACTGTTTCCCCTTACTCCGCCGACGTATGATCGTGCACGATCTTCCAGCCATCGGGAAATTTCCGGAAGACCAGGGTAAACAGCCCGTGCGGCGTTTTGCCATCCGACATCGTCAGGTGCCACGCGCCCCGAACGAACGCCGCGTCCGACCCCAGAGGTTCGATCCGCAAGTCCGAAAACTCGAGCTTCCCCATTTCCTTCCCCTCACTCTGATAGGTCTTTCGGTAGCGCTCCCATGCCCCCTGCCAGCCGCTCGTTTCATACGCGCCCGAAAAGAAAGTCAGTGCCGGCGAATTCCAGTAGCCCGTCATAAAAGATTCGAGGTCATGACGGTTCCACGCCTCCTGCTGAAGACGCAGAACCTGTTCGACATCCTTTTTGACATCGGGCGAGATCACGCTGCCTGCGGAAACGACGGTCCGATCCTGTCCCACAGCTAACCGCAGAGAGACCAGGCAAAGCAGTGAGGCCAGCGTATAGCGAGTGAGCATGGATTCCTCCAGGTTAGCGCATCAGTGTCGCACAAGCGGGAGTCCAGAGTACCGAGTCGCGAGTCCCGAGCTTTGCGAGGCTGCAGCTCGCCCCGTCCGCGGACGGAAAAAATTTGCCGTGGACCAGACAGGGCTCAGTGTCGATCCCGTAGCCAAGCCAAAGTTACCGAGCCATGGCGACGAAAGAGCCGTTAGGTTTTTCTTGGGCTGCCATTGTGCTTTTCTTCGCGACCTTTGGAGGGGGGTTCTTTGCGACCTTTGCGGTTAAATGCTTTTCTCGAACGCGTGCTCGCCAGTCAGATGTTCACGGTCGTTTGCTCGCGCGTCTTATTTCCTTCAGTCGGAACTCGACACCCTGATTCCGTATCTCCGTTCTCACTGTGGTTCAAGCTTTTTCTAATCTGCGCAGATCTCCGCAATCTGCGGCCGAACAATCCGCACCCGAAACAAAAACAGCGGCGCAATGCCGCTGTCTTACTCGGTGCTCGGTACTCGGTACTCGCGCCTCTTTTACGCCGGGCTCTTCTTCGGCGTCAGCACCTTCACGCCCGCCACTTCCCACGGACGCTTCTTCCGCTCCGTCTGCGGCTTGTCGCGATCGACGATCCGGTCATACTGATACGACTCGCTCACCGTCCCCAGCGATTCGTTGTAGAGGCTGGGCAGGCCTAGCGCTTCCTTCAGTTCTTCCGAGAAGGAATGCAGTGCTTTCAGATGATCCGCCGTTGCAGGCATCTCGGTCTTCGACGTCTTCAGGAACTGCTGGTATCCCTTGTTCACCAACTTCGAAATCTCGCTGCCCACCAGGTAGCCGGGATACGCAAAAATCTTGATGCCATCCGCCCCATCCTTCTGGATGGCGGCTGACACGTTGTACTTCTTCAGGAAGACACGGCCTGTTGTCCCTGGCGCTTCCAGCACATCAAAGCCGTGCTCGCGCAGCCAACTCAGTGCATCTTCGTACGTTTTCTGTTCAAGCTTAGTTGCCATCTCTTGGTAAAAATCCCTTCTTTGCCTCTTCCTGCGTTAGATGCGGTTACTAAGGAAAGGGAACGTATTCAAAAGTTCCTTGGATCGCAGGAACCTCTTCTATAATCCAATGCAGGTAGTAGATACCTCTTTTTGCCGATTCCGGCACATTACTATAGTCACGGCAGTTTTATCTACATGACGCAGGTTTCGATCAAGCCCACGAGTGTCGCCCCAGCCTCGTCGCATTCCGGTTCGGCGCCGAATTCCCGCCTCGGGCTCAGCGCCCTTGAGCGCGTCGGCAACACGCCGCTGCTCCGCCTGGAGCGCATCACCCGCGACTTGCCCGACGTCGAGATCCTCGGCAAGGCCGAATGGTACAACCCCGGCGGATCGGTCAAAGACCGCGCCGCTTCAAACATCATCGCCGAAGCGAAGCGCGCCGGAAAACTGACACCCGGCAAGATTCTGCTCGACTCCACCAGCGGCAATACCGGGATCGCTTACGCCATGATCGGTGCGGCGCAGCAGATTCCTATCACGCTCTGCATGCCCGAAAATGTTTCTCCGGAGCGCAAGCGCATTCTTCATGCCTACGGCGCCAACATCATCTATACAGATCCGGGCGAAGGCTCCGACGGCGCCATCCGTCTGGCACGCGAATTGTACGCGAAGCATCCCGACCTTTATTACTACGCCGATCAGTACTCCAACGCCGCCAACTGGCAAGCTCACTACCATGGCACGGCCAACGAGATCTGGCAACAAACCCAGGGACGTATCACGCACTTCGTGTCCATGCTCGGGACCAGCGGTACTTTCATGGGTACGGCGCGCCGCTTGAAGGAACTGAATCCGCACGTGCGTTGTGTTTCGCTACAGCCCGATTCACCGTTCCACGGCATCGAAGGCGCCAAGCACATGGCTACCGCGATCGTCCCGAAGATCTACGACCCCAAGCTCGCCGACGAAGACATGCCCATCGCGACCGAAGACGCCTACCGCATGGCGAAGCGCCTCGCGCGCGAAGAAGGCCTGCTGGTCGGGATCTCCGCCGCCGCCGCAGTGGTCGGCAGCCTGCAGATCGCGGAACGGCGCAAGAAAGGACAGTCCGCCGTCATCGTCAGCATCCTGTGCGACTCGGGCGACAAGTATCTGAGTGAGCGCTTCTGGACGGAGACGGTGTAGGGGCATTTTCACCACAGAGAGGCGGAGTCACTGAGTGACTCACGTAGCACAAAGTTCAACTTCGTTGGATTTCACTCGTGTTTCTCTGTGCCCTCTGTGTGTTGATTTGCAGTGCTTCTCCAGAGAGAAACGGAAGCTCATTTTTCCG
>Ga0307478_10003954_pt1 | contig 10746 bp, 12 predicted proteins | sample atmos_gasesECM4C_2_FD_203713 | JGI IMG/M metagenome (GOLD analysis project Ga0307478, IMG submission 203713) | Hardwood forest soil microbial communities from Morgan-Monroe State Forest, Indiana, United States - atmos_gasesECM4C_05 | ecosystem: Environmental > Terrestrial > Soil > Temperate...
CGCGCCTGGTTTTATTTGGCACTCTCGCGATGTTCGCTGGCGACATCGCCAATAATTACGTCCTGGCAAAAATGAAGGTGTGGACTGACGGGCGTTATATATCGGCGCGTTTCGTGACTTCGACCCTATGCGGACAAACGGTGAATACCACCGTCTTCTATATCTTCGGTCTTTGGAGGATGATACCGAATCGCGTACTGACAAAAAGCATCGTCGTTGCCACCCTTACAAAAGTCAGCGTGGAACTCATCTTATTGCCGGTAACACTCAGAGTATCCTTGTGGCTCAAAAGGATGGAGAAGGTCGATTACTTCGACAGAGCAACGAATTTCAATCCGCTGAAATTCTAGCCTCGCCGTGATCCTCTTTACCCCTTGTCAATTCGGATGGTTGCGGGGTACTCGGAAGTAATTGCGGAACAACAGATTCCCGCTGGGGAGGCGTGATTTGAGCCAACGAGCTTCGGTACTTATTTCGCGCAGATGCTCACCAGGCAGGTGCTCTCTCGCAAGGAGGACGTGCGACTCGAAAGTCGGAAGTGTGGCCATCAAAAACAGTCTCAAAATGGGGGTTCACTCCAGATGACCGAAAAACGAAGGAATGGATTTCGGAGCGCGCGGAAATGCTTTAGAATGAGGGTGACTTTTACCGTGGGCGTGTAGCTCAGCTGGGAGAGCACCTGCTTTGCAAGCTCGTTTTGGTGGGTGCCTGTCAGCGAGCTAACTCGTTGCAAAGGCTGCGCTAAGCCGCAACTCGCTTCTCGTTTCCGATCATCCCTACCTGTTCCAAAGATGTTCCAAGGGTCGAACCCACGGCCTCTGCCGTGACAGTCTAGCTAGGGGAGGAAGTGTCACCCATGTAGCCGGTACGATGTGTTGCCTATGTCTCAGGTCGCTCACTTTCCATTCATGTCGCTGCAAGCTCCACGCGTCGTTCATTGGGAGCGTATCGCACCCGCGGGAGACCGGCCTTCTCATCCCATGTGGTAAGTTATCGGAAACTTGAAATCAGATGTCACAAGCCGAATCGCATTGAGCAAGCTGCATTCGTCGAACGATTCCTAGAGGCGAAGCGTGCTTGCCGCAAACCCGTTTTGTGGGAGGTTAAACGACAGTCGGTGATATGAAGGCTCCGAGTCCTTGTGGCGGAAGCGAACTTTAACCGGGTTGTTTGCGTATCATCCGGCAGAGTATTACCTCCTAGGATCGAGGAGATCGACCGATGGGAACTATGCTGCAGGACTTGAAATACGCGATGAAGATGTTGCTGAAGTCGCCGGGATTTACAGCGGTGGCGGTCTTGACCCTGGCCCTAGGCATTGGCGCGAACACCGCCATCTTTTCGGTGATCAATTCTGTGCTGCTAAGTCCCCTGCCGTTCCGTAATTCAGATCGCCTGGTGCAGCTTTGGGAGACGGAAGGCGCACCGGGAACGTATCCATTTGCCGGCGCTGACTATCTCGACTGGCAATCGCAGAATCACACGCTTGAGGCCACAGCTCTGTATTCCTGGGGCGATGCTCATAACGCCGGTGTTTCAGGTGACTCTGACTCCGCCATGGGTATCAGCGCGCAAGCCAACTTCTTCTCGGTCCTCGGCGTTGAACCAATATTGGGGCGCACTTTCGCTGCGGGCGAGGATCAGGCTGGCAAGAATCATGTGGCGGTGCTGAGCTACGCATTCTGGCAGCGGCACTTCGGGGGGCAGCGGTCCGCGGTTGGGCGGGTGATCGTTTTGGACGGCCAATCGTACGAAGTCATTGGCGTGATGCCCGCCTGGTTCAAGTTCCCATTCAACTTCCTTGGCTCAACCGACTTGTGGACGCCGATGGATATGGCGCCCCAGGCACTTACGCCGCGCGGCAGTCACAACCATCGGGCGCTCGGGCGGCTCAAGACTGGCCTCACGCCTCGCCAAGCGCAGGCCGATCTGGCCGCCATCGCTCAAAGCCTGGAAAAGCAGTATCCCAACACAAATGACAAAGTGGGCGCCGTGGTGGTTCCTCTGCAAGAAAGCCTCACCGCGAATTCGCGGCCCGCGCTGCTGATTCTGCTCGGAGCGGTTGCGCTGGTGCTTCTGATCGCCTGCGCCAACATCGCCAATCTCTTGCTCGCCCGGGCCACCGGACGCCAGCGCGAAGTGACTCTGCGCGTCGTACTCGGCGCAAGCCGCTGGCGCATCATTCGTCAGCTCTTGACGGAAAGCGTTCTGTTGTCCATGGCCAGCGCTGCTCTGGGGTTCATGGCCGCCGCCTGGAGCCTGCGTCTTTTGGAGAATGCCAGCGCTCTGCCGATTCCGAGGGAGCTGCCGCTGCGGATCGATAGTAGAGTGTTGCTTTTCACGATTGCCGTGAGCTTGGTGGCCGGCATTCTGTTCGGGCTGGCCCCGTCGCTGCACGCTTCACAACTAAACCTGAGCGACGCACTGAAATCGGCGGCGCAATCTGTGGCGGGCGCTTCGGGGTGGAGGCGCGTGCTGCGCGATGGACTGGTGGTCGGCGAGATCGCTGCATCTCTCGCCTTGCTTGTGGGCGCCGGCCTGCTTTTGCGCAGCTTTGCCCAGCTGCGTTCGACGGATATTGGAGCACAGACCAAAAACGTGCTGACGTGGGGAATCGTTCTGCCGGAGCAGAGATACGCCACTCTCCCGGCGCGTCGTGAATTCTTTGACCAGTTGACGGAGCTCCTCGGCCACACGCCGGGCATCCAAGCAGCTTCCGTGTCCACTCGGCTACCGCTGCGGGGAGGCAGCAATGCCACGATCAGCGTCGAGGGTGATAAGGATCCCGCGCATGCAAGTCAGCTCGTCGAGTTCAACTACATTACGCCCGACTACTTCCACGTTTTTGGGATTCCTTTTCTCTCGGGCGCCAATTTTTCGCCACAGGACATGAATCGCACCGCCGACGTGAACCTGAGAATTGACGACCTCTTTAAGCAGCACCCCGACACCGCGCAGGTTCCTCCGGAGCTCAGCTTCGTCTCGATTATCAATCGCTCCATGGCCCGCACTTTTTGGCCCAATCAAGATCCCGTGGGGAAAACCTTCAGTTGGAGCGGCATTCGGGTCAAGGTCATAGGAGTCGTGGGAGACACCAAGGAGTGGGACAGTATTCGCGATCCTGTCATTCCTCAAACTTATTTTCCTTTGACCGCCACTCTTGATGCGGGAGGTGCTGCGTCGTGCCGCGTTTCGGTGAAAACGAGCGTTCCGCCGATGAGCGTTTTGGCAGCGATTCGCAGCAGAGTCCAAGGCATCGATAGCAGCCTGGCCGTGTTCCGCCCGCAAACCATGGAGGAGGTCGTTGCCGAATCCACGCAGGATACCGGGCTGCAGACGTACTTGCTGGGTTCGTTCGCCGCATTGGCTACTCTACTGGCCGCGGTGGGCCTTTACAGCGTGATGGCCTACCTGGTTACGCAGCGAACGCATGAATTCGGCGTTCGCATGGCGCTGGGCGCGCAGCCTGGCGATGTGTTGCGGCTTGCACTGCAGCGCGGCGCGATCCTCACCGTTTTTGGAGTTGCGGTCGGATTGGCTACAGCATTTGCGCTTACGCGCGTGATGGCGAATCTGCTTTTTGGTGTCAGCGCCAGCGACCCGTTCACCTTTGCCGGCGTGGCGATCCTGTTGTCGCTCGTTGCGTTTATGGCGTGCTACATACCGGCGCGCCGGGCCACGCGTGTTGACCCCCTGGTTGCCCTTCGTTACGAGTAGCGAGCTGAATTGCGTAGCTGTCGATCCCTGGTTCGCCGGCTAGCCGACGAGCCACAAACTGCATTCTTTCGTCCATCACCGAACACTCCTTCCAAGACATCGCTTCCTCCCCTAGCTAGGCATACACGTATTACCAGCGACTTACGTTCTCAACGGGGCTGCCAAGTCGCTGAAAGGGACTGTAGGAATCATTCGCTGTGGGTAGATTTGTGGGTAAGGATTCTCGCCGTGCAGAGTGTCTCGGCTCACGGAGTCAACACTTCTTGGATCGAAATCCGTGACAGCAAGCCTTTCTTGTAGTCAGTGATCCAAAGTGAATTGAAACCAAATCGCAACGAGTCTCCTCCTTTGCCAATCCACTGCCGCACGACTTTGTTGGTTGCTGCGTCAACGCGAGTGAGGGGAACGTCAAACACAGTGAGCCAAACAGAGTCCGCTCCGTAGTCGATGTCCCCGCCTGCTCCGGGAATTCCTGCCTGAATTCTGGCGAGAACCTTCCTGCTCTTCCCATCCACACGTGTGACGGAGCCGTCGCCTTGGTTCAGAGTCCAAATGGAACCGCCCCCTGCGGTCAGAAACCGAGGCTTTGCCCCTACAGGCATCGAGTCCAAAACCTTGCCGGTATTGGCATCTACGGCGGTGACTACGCCGCCCTCGACCCCGCTGATCCAAACAACGCCATCGTTGAAAATTGGATTGTACGAGCCGGGCGGGATCGAGATTTTCTGCCGCACGCTATTGGTTGCGGGGTCGATCCGATTTAGCGTGCCCGCCTTGTCTGTTACCATCCAAACGCTGTCGGTGCTGGTTGCGATTCCGCATTCTTCGCCAGCGGGAGAGATTGGAAGGGTCGCAATCACCTTGCTCTTCTGAGCATCGACCCGAACGAGAGCGGGCATCTTCCCGCAGACCGGAACCCAAATACTGCCGAACCCGAATGCGAGACCGGAGCACGCCTCGCTCGGAATGGCGACTTTCGCGACGATCCTGTTCGTAATCGGATCAAGGCGCTGCACAGAGTAGGGCCTTGTGCCTGCAACCCAGACGGCATCATCCGTCACAAGCACCCAATCCGCCGTCCCTCCGATCTTGAAGGTGGTGTTGGGCATCAACGATGCGAATGGAACCTGAACGTTCTTCACGCCGGGTTTCGAAGCATTCGCGGATTGCGCGGAAATAGCACCACTGGTCGCAAGCAAGAAGAGTAGTGTGGGCAGAGCGACATTCAAACGAATTGCGCTCATCATGGCTCTTTTCTCCCTCTCAGTTCGCATACCGGTCCGAATGTGCCGACCATCGGCTGTAAACAATGCAGTAGTGCGAGATGGTCTGCCGCCCGACCATGCCGCTCGGGGTGACATGGTAGGGATGAGCAGAAGGGGAAGTCAATGAAGGTCGCAGGCGGTCAGGTTGGTCAGTTTCGAAAGGGGATGAACTGCTTGCGGGCAAGCCTAAGAGGTAGGGAGGAGTTGACTGCGCGGGTTCAGGCAGGCGTTGGCGCTGGCGACCAAGAAAGAAGCGGAGATGATCGTGGATACCGTGGTCGCGGCGCTCGAAGCCACGCTGCTGAGCAATCTGCAAAACAACGGGTTCACGCTGAAGCTGGGCAGCTTCGGAAAGTTCTCAGTCCGGCATAAGCCGGGGCCGTGGCATGGGTTGACCCCCGTTACGAAAATACTGTCTTAGCTGCCACCGGCCCTGGTGTCAAGCTTCCGTGTCCTGTGCCGCACTTATTGAACAAAGCTTTCCGTCTCGACGTGAATCACAACTGCCAACCGCAACTTTCACACCTCAATCGTTCTTGAGGTTTCCCCTTGGTTGCTGTGCTTCCGCAGTGTGGACACTTCATCGTGCAAATGTGAGTCATGACGTTCTTCCATAATTTCTCATTAGGACGGTTTGTTACTCGTAGCGCGTTACTGATTTAGGCGGGAACCCGAGAATGCCATCAAATGATGTCGGCCCATTCTTGGGATTGTCTTGCCACGACGCCCTTTTCCTCCGAGTGAATGAAATATTCTCCAGGAGAAATTAGGGCCAAGCGAGCCATCCATACCTTAGCTTCCCTCAAACCCAGGACTGTCATTATCATCCGCAGAGCGCCCCCAGGACGTATTTTGAAAATATCGAATGTGCAATCCATCGTGGTTTCCTCCCAAACCGACATCTCAATGTGACGACGCTATCGAGCTGGATATGCATTCCCGGTTCCACGACCCCAATTGAGAAGTTAGCCCAGCACAATCAGTCGGTTGAGTTCCGGACCGTTGCATCAAAACTCATAGCGGGCGCCAGGAAATAGGGTAATTTTTTCTGCGAGATTGCGATTTGTCGTACACGGGATACTCGTTCCGGTTACAGTAAACACACTGTATTCGGCAGTCCTAGGAGTGTTACAATGTCTTTAACGTGATGTCGAAGCGGATTCTAGTGGCGGATGACAGCGACACTGTTCGTCGTGCCGTTCGTTCATATCTCACCGAACTAGATTTCGAGGTTTGTGGTGAAGCTGTCGATGGCGAAGATGCTGTCGAAAAAGCTCGGAAACTCAAGCCCGACTTGATTCTTCTGGACGTCGCGATGCCGCGGACGAACGGCATCGAAACGGCATCTGTCCTAAAAGACCTGCTGCCCAATGTGAGGATAGTTTTATTCACCATGTATAGGGAAGCTGTCGCCAGAGCATTCCCTCGCGAAGCGCTTCCTGTGGATGCGGTTATTGCTAAAGGGGACGGCGTGTCCGGACTGGCTGAGTGTGTGCAAAGTTTGCTGCGTTCGTAGATGTGGATGGTGCCGCGACGATTTCCTGAGGAAGTACGACCTCCCCACTCCGTAATCTTCGGTTAAAAGCGAAGGGACCCAACCGAAGGACTCACCGCAGGAAGACCCCGATACCGCCAGGGGCGAAGCATTCAAGCGAATGTTTCCCGACGTTCCCGCAAAGCCTCCTGAGCGTCCCAAGAAACCTTCCGACTAAACCGCTGGCTCCCCACGCACGAGACCAGTTCGTGCGCTGGACGGTTACGTGTTCGATGAGTCGGGCTATAAGACAACGCATCAGCATCCTCTGTCAGTTTTGACAATACCTTTTGCCGCCGACTAGGGGGAGTATGGCCAGCCTGTGAATAACGCAGGGAGGCGTGGATGACCCGATTCTGCATCGAGTGCAACCGAATCATCGGTGAGAAGTGCGCCCAGTGTGGGACGCAAGTGACCGCCAGCTCAAATGGCCATGCGGTGGGCAGCGCGGAGTTCGATTGTCCGTCCTGCGGCCATCACTTCCTGCAAGGCGACGGCGGCGAAACAGGCGGAATGTGCGAGCCATGCTTCGACGCTGAGTTGCAGAAGGCGCACGAGGAGGTGGCGAAGCTTGGCGACGGGAAAATCGTCACGCTGCAAACGACTCATGCTCCGTGACAGCGGCCTAGCGAGAGCCTTAAAGTTCATCGCGCTGCTTCCCACGACCGCGTACAACGAGCTGCTGGGGATGTTTTGCAAGAGCGGGAAGTGCGCTTTGACAGCTCTAGACATCCGCAATCGTCCTTCGAGTTCAAGAACTCCAAATTCCACGGTTACAACGAAGAGTGCATCGAGTTGAAACGCGCTGCCACACGACGCGGAGTCTGCAAGTCTACGCCTACGCGAACAATCCCTAAGCGTGCCGTGACTTGCCTTCGACTTTGCGGACCACGAGCGGCAGCCGGTCGTACAAAAGATGTTCGACAAACTGGCCAGTCGTATTTAGCTAGAACCTACAAAATAAGAGCGGCTCTGCTCTCTAGGACCTACGGTGTTAGCAAAGCCGCTCTCAGTCGAAAATAGCGTGCAGTGAGTCCGCGAGAAAGGACGCTTAAGCGCCCCTTCCCTTCGGCACGGAGGGTTTTACGGTGCCGCGCACACGTATGTCGGAGTCGAACTCCATGACCCGGTCCAGTTCGAACCAGGTTGATCGTCGACGGAGCATATGGGTGCTGTTCGAGGGCAATGCGGTATCGTGTGACCACCGTCCTGTTGAAGGCGAGTCGAGGCTCTGAGCAGTACCAGTCGATGAATTCGCGAATCGCATGATCGTAGGAGCGCTTTGAACTCGCCGACGTCAGGCTGTTCATAACTGCAGATTTCGATTGTTCAAGATCCGGCAGCTTCAGGACGGTTTTCGGGGTTCGTTTGTGTTTGCCTTTCGCCATGGAATGCGGCCTCCAATTGCCGTGGCGAAAGCATTATTCTGTGCTCGATTTCCTGACCACCAGCGCGTTTCTCGGTACTAATGCGGCGGACGAAGCGATAACTGTCGCAGTAGGGACGACCATCGCTGATCGCCCCCCGCACAGATCCGTACAAGCGCGTCTACGCATACGGCTCTTACGAAGGATGAGTGCCGTAGAAGCGTGCGTCGGGATAGGGTGCAGAACTCGGGGTGGAGGAATCCATCGGATCAGGGCTGGGGTAAAACGTTCCCAACGCATCTTTGCGCGTTGACTACGTGGTTGTATCGCGGCTAGCAGCGGCACGGTGGAATGCTTCCTTGGATTCCACCGAATTCGCTCGAATGGCCGTTGAACGGTGCGAACATAAGAGCTTTACATGCTTTGGCGCACCGAATGGTGCCGCTATTGCTTCGTTCGATAAAAGATCGGCGCCGGGGCATCCACGATTTTGAAATCCGCGGGCACCGTGAACAAGGTCGGATTCGGCTCGGCCCGCACGATATTCGTCAGACGGAACGTCTGTTCCCCCATACGCGGATCGCTCCGTTTGCTGGAGACCACCGTCTTGAGTTCCGGCGACGTCCACACTTCGGTAACAATCGTGATCGGCTGCTCATTTCCAATTTGACCGGCCGGTATCGTGCGCGTCGTTCGGGTGCCCTTCACCAGGACGCCTTCCATGGTCTGAGAACCTAGGTCTTCGGTATTCGCCTGGCTCTGCCCCTCCGTAATCAGGTGTTTCTCGAAGAATACATCCGGGCCTGGAGCCGCTATGATCGTCGGCGTTGCATCAGGCGAAGGTAATGGCGGCGCCCCGTTTCCGTCGAAGACTCTCATCGTAACCGTGTCACCCGCAGCGCCGCCGCCCGCAACGGCCACGTCCCCGGCATTGGGGGAAAGAGGTGGAAGCGAGGGCATTTTGTGCGCGGTCTTCTCCGTCAGATTCAGTGTGTAGGTACTCCCCGAGACGGGGTCGTGGATGAAAACCAAATGCGGCGCATTGGCCGCCGACAGGTTCCCAATCGCCGGTAACACAGTATCGTGACGCGTGCGGCCCTGCGAATCGCGCGCCGTGCTTCCCGTGCTCGTCTGCACGATGCGATTGCCGTCAGCCAGCGTCTGGACGGATTCGTTCGTGATCGTCGCCGAATACGGCGCACCTACGATAGAACTTGACGCTCTCTCGAATGCGCCGGCAACGGTGACTTGACCCGCCGTTTGATAGATGACGTCTCCCTTCTCTTGCGAAAAGGCGCAAGACGCGGCGGCTAGAACTAGAAACAATGCGCGTTTCATGGTGGTTGACTCTCCTTTTTGCCTCAAACGAATTTACTGCCGCAGACGAATCTGTTTGACAGATCCATCCGTAGCAATCCTAAGTTCGGCGATGAAATTGATCCCATCCGGCACGGCGCCGGGTGGAAACATGGCTTCCGCCGGGATCGCAATTTCGATTGCCGTATCCATCGGCTGCACTTCCGTGGCTCTCCGGTGAACACGGGGAGCCGCGTGACGTCTACGCATCGTCGGCTTGCGTGGGCCAGGCATTGCCGCAAGGGAAGGCGCGGGAACGGGCGCAGAAGCAGTCGCCACTGTCGGCGCGAGAACCGGGGCCGGCTCGACGCGCCCCCGCAGAAGTACCAGGAGCATTATCGACGCGGCCACAAGGCTGCTCGCCAGCACGGGCACCCAACGCGAAACCCGGCGAGGCTCCTTCGCGACCATCACCGCATCGCAGTAAGCATCGAAGGTCTCACTCACGTGCCCATAGGTGGCGACCCACCGCTGGCATTCCCTGCATTGTTCGATATGGCGCTCCACTTCGTTGGCTTCGGCCGTCGGCAGTTCCCGGTCAAGCCAGGCAATTAGTTTTCCTTGAACATCACACATTGCATTTCTCCGCTAGTTTCCTCATCGCGCGCTCCACCGTGTCTCCCACCGTGGACGTGGCTATTCCCAAGACTTCTCCGATTTCGCGGTAGCGCAGCCCTCCCGCCCTTAGCAGCAGGCACTCCCGTTCGCACTCCGTAAGTAGTTGGATCGCAGCTGCGACCCGACGCAACTTCTCTTTTCTCAGCAGTACTTGCTCGGGCGTCGCGCTATCCGCCAAGAAATCCATTCCCCCGTCGAGTGTTTTGCCAAATCGCCGGTCGTAGCTCGTCTGACGATTTCGGGCCTGATTATGCGCAACGCGAAACAGCCAGCCACGGATGTTTTTCTGGTCTCCACCCGACGACAAATGGCGCTGCAGGCTGACAAACGCGTCTTGCACCACATCCTGCGCTTCATCATTCGAAAGTCCAAGGCAGATCAGGTAGCGCAGCAGCGGTTTGCGTAATTCGCGATACAGCTTCGTGACCTCCGCGGAGCCGGCTGACAACCGTGGCAGCGGTAGCGCCAGAGGTACGGAATCATCACTCACAGAAGCCTCCGCAACGCGCCTCTATCCATACAACAAGCGAGAACCCCGTTTTTCCGGGTGGACTTTCCGGTTCCACAAGGGATTCTCGCGCTGAAGACATCTGGGTCTTTAGATGCGCTCCATGCTAGCGGAACTAACCCAGTTAGAGATCGTGCGGTTAAGTACCGCGGTTTACCAATGACTTTCGGGAGGAGGGCGTCCTAGGTATCGGACCTAAGTCCTGGTAAACGCTAGCGCTTTACCGGAGAAGTGAAATCGGGGCAAAACCACTTGAGTTGCTCACGCGAATCTCTCAAACCAAAGTGCTAACGCCAGCTCCCCAGAGCACCAATGCATTGCCAAGCCCAACCACTACCCGTCGCGTATCGACGTTGCCGTTCTCACGTGCGCCAGGCAGGA
>Ga0307478_10003956_pt1 | contig 10740 bp, 7 predicted proteins | sample atmos_gasesECM4C_2_FD_203713 | JGI IMG/M metagenome (GOLD analysis project Ga0307478, IMG submission 203713) | Hardwood forest soil microbial communities from Morgan-Monroe State Forest, Indiana, United States - atmos_gasesECM4C_05 | ecosystem: Environmental > Terrestrial > Soil > Temperate...
AAAGTTCGCGGACGCCGAAATTGTTGACCGCCGAACCGAAGAACACCGGGGTCTGTTTCGCCGCGAGATAGCGCTCAAGATCAAAGTGCGGACTCGCGCCGCGAACCAGTTCGACTTCTTCGAGAAACTGTTGGTAGCGGTCGCCGAGAAACTCGCGCGCCTCATCGCTCGCGATGCCGGAGATGGTCTCGTGTGTGCCGACGCGGCCTTTTTCCACCGGCACGTACACATAGATCTTATCTTCGATCAAATGATAGACGCCGAGCAGATCGCGGCCCATGCCGATCGGCCAGGTGATCGGTGCGCATTGAATCTTCAATACGCTTTCGATCTCATCCAGCAATTCGATCGGCGCGCGGCCGTCGCGATCCAGCTTGTTGACGAAAGTCATGATGGGTGTGTCGCGCAGGCGGGTCACCTCCATGAGCTTGATGGTGCGCTCCTCGACTCCCTTAGCGCAGTCGATGACCATCAAGGCGGAGTCCACCGCCGTCAAGGTGCGGTAAGTGTCCTCGGAAAAGTCTTCGTGGCCGGGCGTATCCAGCAGATTGACGATGCAATCGTCGAAGGGAAATTGCATCACCGACGAGGTCACGGAGATGCCGCGTTGTTGTTCCAGGCGCATCCAATCCGAGGTGGCGTGACGCGTGGCCTTGCGCCCCTTGACCGTACCGGCCATCTGAATCGCGCCGCCGAACAGCAGCAACTTTTCCGTCAGCGTGGTCTTGCCCGCGTCGGGGTGGGAGATGATGGCAAAAGTTCTTCTTCTGCGGATTTCCTCGGCTAATGAGCCACTCTGCATGTTTCTCAACTTTCCTCTACAAGCTACGATCGTCAGCGCGTGCGCATTGTAGAGGAAACTTGAAGATGTTTAATTAGATTAATAAACAATCATAAGTAATTGTTTTTACTAATATTTTAGACTACGTAGTTTCGAGCACCAATACTGTCGCAATTGGGTCAGTCGCTTGCTTCGGTAACACGATGTCGACACTCGACGCGCTTTTCGTGATCTTCAGCGGCTTTTTCGAAGCGTCAGCAAGTAGAAATGCACCGATCACGTTGCGCGGCACGCGGTCGAGGTGGAAAGCGGCGCTCGGCCACCTAAAGAGTTCAATGTAGATCCGATTGGCCGCGGTTGTGGAACGCCAATTCCAAGCCGGTACAAACTTCGGCTTACCTTCCTTGTCCTTTTCAGTTGCACTAAAGCTGCCGGCCTCGGCACCAAACAAGGTCGCGTTAGTGCCGTAAATGGCGTCGCCGTTGACGGCCAACCAGTTGCCAATCTGATGAAGGCGCTCGATCTCCTCGAGAGGAACATTGCCCTTGGAGTCGGGCCCAATATTCAAAAGATAGTTGCCACCCTTGCTGGCAATGTCGATGAGATTGCGCAGCAACGTCTTCGTGGACTTGAAATCGTGATCGTATGACTTGAATCCCCATGTGCGATTCATCGTCATACACGCCTCCCAATCTCGTCCCGGATACCCCTTCGCCGGAATGAATTGCTCGGGCGTGTCCGTGTCCCCCTTATAACCGCCCCCAAGGCGGTTGTTCCAGATGAGCTTCGGGTGTTGGTTGAGCAGCGCGACGATTTCCCCGGCCAGCGCAGGGGTCATATCAGTCGTGGGGGTATCAAACCAAATAACTGCGGGGAAATCTCCATAGTTGGAGAGTAGTTCGTTGAGCTGAGGTATGGCCTTGGTGTGCAGGTAGGTTGCGAAGTCGCCATCCTGCTCCGGATCCCAGTGATGACTGGGAGAATCATGATTGCCCGTCAAATAAGCCGCCCCGCCAGGAGCCGTCCAGTCCTGGTCCTGGGAATAATAGAAGCCAAGCTTGATGTCCTGCTTCTTACACTCCTCCACGAGTTCGCGAATAGGATCGCGTTGAAAGGGCGTAGCGGCCACAATATTGAAGGCATCTGCCTTCGATTCAAACATTGCGAAGCCATCGTGATGTTTGGCTGTGATAATGATGTACTTCATGCCCGCTGCCTTCGCGAGCGCGACGATATCGTGTGCGCTGAATGCGCGGGGGTTGAAGCTGCGGGCAAGTGCCTTGTAATCGGCAACCGGGATGGAGGCGTTGTTCATGATCCATTCGCCGATGGAGGGGACTCGCTCCTCGTGCCACGTACCTGCCGGAATCGAATACAGCCCCCAATGAATAAACATGCCGAAACGGGCTTCGCGCCACCAGCCCATGCGCGCATCGCGCTGCGCAGTCGTCTCCGTATCTTGAATCGCTGCAACGGCGTGATTCTCGTTGGTTTCGATTCGGTGGCCCTCAATCTGAGCGAGGGAAGCGGAGGCATGCAAGGCAATTAGCAATCCCATCGCGACGATGGAGCGATATATTTTCAAGAGAGTCCCCAGGGCGGAGCCGGTTGGTCCGATGTCAATTGGACCATCCCCCGTCTATGACGTGGCACTGTCCCGTCACGAACGCTGATTCGTCCGAGGCGAGATACAATGCCAGTGAGGCAATTTCCTCGGGGCGCCCCAATCGACCCATCGGTTGTCGAGCGGTAAAGGATGCCCATGCCGTCGCATAATCTCCTGTGGCTTGCAGCCTGTCGTGGAGAGATGGCGTGTCGACAGTGCCCGGGCAAATGGCATTGCAACGAATTCCTTTCGCGACGAAGTCTGTAGCGATGGACTTAGTAAGCCCAATTACCGCCGCCTTCGTGACGCCATAGACAAAGCGATTCGGTACGCCCTTGATCGATCCGGCAACGGATGACATGTTGATGATCGATCCGCGAGCACGCTCCAGCATCCCAGGCAAGGTGGCGCGAATCAGCCGATACATGGCGGTTACATTGATTTCCATTGAACGATTCCAAGCGGATTCATCGCATTCAAGAATAGTGCCGGAGTCGACGAATCCCGCGCAGTTAAACAGCACGTCGATCGCTCCTGCGTCTGCAAGCGCGGCATTGATCTCGATCGGATCTCGCACATCAACCCGGCGAGTTCGGCAACCTGAAATACTCGCGAGCAAGTCACCATTGATGTCGGTTGCCAGTACCGTTGCGCCTTCGGCGGCGAACAATTCCGCTGTCGCGCGCCCGATCCCCTGTCCTGCCGCGGTTACCAGTGCCGTCTTGCCAGCAAGGCGTTTGTTCATCATGTCAATTTTCCGCCGTGCTCGTTGCGTTGAGTTTGGAACGCCAGCCCGAGGCGTTGGCCAGAGGAACAGGCGCATCGGCGTGCAGCAGGCCGTCGTTCTTTAGAGCGGCCCAGAGGGCGTCGGGAATGTTCGTCTTATAAAGCGCTATGGTTCGCTCAATGTGGCGCGGGCTGCCGAGACCAGGAATGACGCTCACCACTTGCGGATGGGCTAGGGGAAATTGAAGGGCCGCAGCCGCCAGCGGCACGCCGTGCTGCTCACAATGCGCCTCGAGACGACAGACCCGATCGACAATGGCCTGCGGCGCGATCGCATAGTCGTAATGCAACGGTCCGCCCTGCCGCGTGCCGGTTGCCAGAATGCCTGAGTTGTAAGGACCGCCAACAACAATCGAAGTACCTGCGCGTTCGCACACAGGCAGCAACGCAGTCAGCGCGTTTTGCTCGAGAAGGGTGTAACGCCCTGCGAGCAGGATTACGTCCAAGTGGGCATGCCTCATGGCCTCAAGACAAATCGCAGTCTCGTTGACGCCGATCCCAAATGCCAGGATCTGTCCCGTCGCACGCAGTTCTTCCAGAGCACGAAAACCTCCGCCGTCTGTCAGCTGATGAAAAGTCATTTCGTGACGTTCACCGTGCGTCAAACGACCGATGTCGTGCACATACAGTATGTCGACATGTGCCAAGCCGAGTCGTTGCTTGCTTGTCTCCCACGAGGTCATCACCCCATCGAAGCTGTAGTCGAATTCCGGTTCGAACGGCATGGGCGAGCAGAATCCATGACGCTCGGCGTATCCGTGGACATTCGGGCGGGCTTTCAATAGCCGACCCACCTTTGTCGAAAGAACCATTCCACTGTGTTCTCGCAACGCATCGCCCACGCGCCGCTCGCTCAAGCCAAATCCGTAATAAGGCGCGGTGTCAAAATAGGTGATACCCGCTTCAATCGCTGCGCGAATGGCCCCCGTTGCATCGCTGTCGCTGACGATCCGATAGAGGTTACCGAGCGAAGCGGCGCCAAAGCCGAGTTCCGTAACGGTAAGCGTTGTTTTGCCGATGCGCCGTGCCGGAAGCAGTGTGGTCATGCGTCCCCACCATGTGAGCTGCCCGTCATTGTGACCTGGACCGCCGTACTAGAAATGCCTCGCCCCAGCCATTTCGATTCGTACAGCGTCACATGACCTAGCCAATATAAAGTGCACAAGTCATTGTAATTTCTCACCCATAAAATATCGTATCAAATATGAAAAATCAAGAGCGGACAGCGAAGCCGTGCTGGGTCGAATTCGAATGGGGAAAGGCTTGCGAATCGGTCAGAAACTAAGCTAAGTCGAGCGGGCGATTTCCGAGGTTAAGTTCCTCCGAAATCTCTTTCGCCGCGAGGACTATCTTGGCCACCGTCTCTTCTTCCGACAGCGCGCGTGAAGTCTTTACGTAGGGCGTGGTCAACGCTGCTACAACGCCTCCCGACTGGTAGATCGGAGCGGAGAGGTCAATGACTCCCTGCACGGCGTGGCTGGCCATTTTCACAAACCCAGCTTTGCGTGCTGCGTGCCCGGATTTTTCGAATCTGACCCAGTCGCTCTTGGCGACACCTGCCGATAAGCGTGACTTCCACTCTGCGCGCACAAGATCGACTTGAAAGGCATAAAGAACAAGACCAGAGGTTGAATCGATCAAAGCGCGGCGGTAACCGACTCGCACCGAAAAGCCAAGATCTCCCGGGGCCTCTACTCGAGCAACGACAACCATCTGATCACCCGAGGCAACGACCAGGTGACATGACTGGCCAAGCTTGGCGGTGAGACGATGCATGACGGGTAAGGCGACATCAAGCAAGTCTTTAGTAGGCGCCCTGGCCATGCCAAGCGCAAACAGCTTGTTGCTCAAGACATACCCTTCACCCGAATTCGACACTTCCAGATATCCGTGAGACTCCAAAACCTGAATCATTCGAAAAAGTTCGCTGACCGATCTTTTGAGCTGACGGGAAATGGCATTAAGGGACATCGGTTCCCGCGCTCCGGCCAACAACTCGAGCACGGCCAAGCCTTTTTCAAGGGCCGGAGCCCGGTACTTCGAATCTATCGAGTCTGCCATGGGCTAATCATGTCCAATGGCAACAAATTTTGCCAGTGAAATACGCTCACCAGCAATTGTACGCACCGATCCGCTAGATGTTTTTCCATTCGGGGCCATTCGGAAAGGAGAAGCGTACCAAGGACTCTGGCCGCATCTCCGCCGAAAAACCTGGCCTGGAAGGCGCCAGATAGCGACCGCCTCGAGTGCGAGCCGGATCAACGAAATGCTCGTGTAAATGATCCACGAACTCGATCGCCCGGTCCTCCATTGAGCCGCTGATGGCAATGAAGTCAGCCATCGCAAGATGCTGCACCAACTCGCATAACCCCACGCCTCCGGCATGCGGAAAGACCGGAACCCCGAATTTGGCAGCCATCAACAAAATGGCCAAATTTTCGTTGACACCACCGACCCGCGCCGCGTCGATCTGGATCAAGTCCACGGCTTGTGCCTGGAACAGCTGTTTGAATACCACCCGATTCTGAGTGTGCTCGCCGGTCGAAATCGGTATTGGCGCGATTGCGCGGCGGATGGTGGCGTGTCCCAAAATATCGTCGGGGCTCGTGGGCTCTTCTACCCAGGCCAGATCGAAGCGGCCGAGCTCTTTCAGCCACGCGATTGCTGCGCCCACATCCCACCGTTGATTCGCATCAACCGCCAGAGCAATGCTCGGACCAATCACTTGGCGTGCCATTTGGCAACGGCGGATGTCATCTTCGAGGTTCAGACCAACCTTGAGCTTGATGGTGCGAAAGCCATCCTCTACCGCCTGGCCGGCAAGTCGCGCGAGCTTCTCGTCAGAGTAGCCGAGCCATCCGGGCGACGTCGTGTAAGCCGGATAGCCATTCGAGCGCAGCCTCGCCATACGATCGGCTTTGCCCGCTTGGGCCGAGCGTAAGATCGTCAATGATTCCGCCGGCGTGAGAGCATCGCTGATATATCGAAAATCAATCAGCTGGACGATCTGCTCTGGAGTCATGTCGGCGATGAGTTGCCACACAGGTTTTCCGGCACGTCGGCCAGCCATATCCCAGGCAGCATTCACCACGGCGCCGATTGCCATGTGCATAACGCCTTTTTCCGGGCCGAGCCAGCGAAGTTGCGAGTCGTTTGTCAAAGTGCGGGCGAAGGAACCGAGATCGCTCACCACTTCGTTGACGTTTCGCCCGACGACCAGATGGCTCAAGGCGGCGCAGGCCGCCGTTTGCACTTCATTGCCGCGCCCTATCGTAAAGACGAAACCATGTCCGGACAGTCCGCTCGCGTCATTGGTGCGCAATATCACATAGGAGGCCGAGTAATCTGGATCGGTATTCATGGCATCTGAGCCATCGAGTAGTCTGGACGTTGGAAATCGGATGTCGTGCGTTTCCAGAGAAGTGATGATACTCATGCTGGGTACTGTCCCATCTTTGCGACGTCCGTCGCCCTCGGCAACCGGCACGCCACGAACGCCTTGTCCTCCTTCCTGGAAAAACAGGTTCGTCAATTTATCTTCCCCGTAACATCAAGCTGGTAGAAGCGGATGGCGTTCGCTCCGAAGACCGCGTATTCCCCTCCTATCGCGTGTCGGCGCACCAATTCCAGCGACATCTCGAACCACTCTCGGTACCCTGCCCGCAATGTCACCACAGGCCAGTCGCTTCCCCACATGACTCGCTCGGCGCCGAAGCATGAGAAGATACGCGCGACGAATGCGTCGAGTTCGGCCGCCCCCGCACCCGGCTTCGCTTGCGTGAGCAAGCCCGATAGCTTGCAGTGCGCCTTAGTGCAGTGTGCGAGCTGCTCGAGTAGCCAGACCCAAGGCTCAACCTTGCCGCCGGCGATATCGGGCTTGCCGGCATGATCTATTACCGCCCGAAGCTGCGGGTGCCGCCGCAGGCGTCGCTCAAGTGCGCCCAGATGTCTTTGCGTTACCAGTGCGTCGAAGGCAAGATCGTTTGCAATCATCGCTTCAAATGCTCCGTCGAGCGAATCGCGATCCAACCAATCAGGATCGCTGATATCTTGGACCATCGGCCGCAGTCCTTTGAGCATGCCTTGGCCGTCGCTAACGAGGCGGCTGATTCTCTCGGCCACATCGCTCGCTTCAAAGTCGGTCCATCCGACAACGCCGGCAATGGATGGCTGCCGACGCGCAAGATCCAATAAAAAGCGCGATTCATCCTCGGTCGGTGCCGCCTGGACCAGTACGGTTGCACGGACCGCGCACTCAACCAGCGCCGGCGACAAGTCATCCGGCGTGAAGTCTCTGTAAAGGCCGACTTCGCCGGGTGTCAGCCATGTGTAGTCGCCGCGCCGCAAGGACCAATAATGTTGGTGAGCATCGATCCGGATCATTTTTGCGGCTTTTCGGAAACCCAGTGTTTGAATGGCGCCGTATATGGGCATTTGATAAAGCGGATGCCGGTCGCACGCCGACCAGCATCGCATTTCGAGCATCGCTGCCCACTAACGAAACCGGTATCGGGCCCCCAGCAGTACAGTCGTGCCATCAGTTTCATAGCCTCGGTTGATGTTGTACTTATCGACATCGATCAGCGCGTTGTTGGTGATATTCAGCGCCTCGAGCGTCAAGTCGAAGTTAGGCAGCACATGATAGGTCGCCGAGGCATCGAGTTGGCCGTAGGACTTCCTAAAATCGCCGTCGTTGAAATAGCTGAGCGGATCGACGACATAGCCACTGCGATAATTGTAAGCCACCCGCACCCCAAATCGCGGTGTCTCGTAGAATCCAATGAGGTTGTACGTGTCTTTCGACACCCCGGACAGCGGAACCGCCGGCGAGCCTTGCGTCACCACGAGATCCGACGCGTCGACATAGGTGTAATTAAGCACCGCGCCAAAATTATCGAACGGTGCGGGCAGGAAGGTGAACGCCTGCTGGTAACCCACTTCAACGCCTCGGAGGATGGCGGTCCCTCCGTTTTCCGGCTGGAGCACTCCGAAGGTGATCGGAATCGTGCCGCCCTGCACCTGAGTGACGTTCAGGGTCTCGGAGGATGAGCCGTTTTGAATGAAATTCTTCACGTCCTTATAAAACACCGCAGTCGACAGCAAGCCACCCTTGTTGAGATACCATTCCAGCGAAAGGTCAAACTGGGTTGCTGTGTAGGGTGTCAAATTAGGATTGCCCGTGCTGATGCTTTTGACGTTGGCGTTGACAGTTGTATTGGGCGCCAATTGCGACAGATCCGAGCGTGTCATGGTCTTCGCGGCGGCAAAACGCAACAGCAGATCCGGTGCAAATGTGTAGGTCAGATTCAGATTTGGCAGGAAATTATTGTAGCTTTGCCCCACAGAAACCGGCGTAACGTTTGGAATCAGCGTTTGCGCGCCTTGCTGGTTAAACGTGATATCACTCAGGTCGGGCGAAAATCCTGAGGAGGTTTGCTTCGTGCTGACCATACGAAAGCCTATGTTGCCGGTCAGACCGGAATTCGGCACGCGAAAATCCAGCCTCGCATATCCGGCATAGGTGTCCTCTTTGACGGAGAAGGTCGACGCCAGATTCTCCGTCAAGGGTGTCGATGCAAGTAACGCGGACAGCGGCACTTTGGCAAGCAGGGTGCCGAGATTGGCCGACAGATAGGTGAGTTGCTGGCCGAAAAAATTGGCACTGTACTGACTCATGTACGGTGCCGAGTTGAAGGAGCCGCCTTCAATCGTCGCGCTATACGGTGTACCCAGTAATCCGGCCAGCGTTTGCGCGCTCACATTCAGCGATTGTGACGCGGCGGTGTTGACTTCCTGCGCATACCGTACGCCGAACTTCACTTGGTCGATGACACCGTTGTCGATGTGCCAGGTGCCATCGAGCTTAATGGCCTCGATCTTGTCGGTGGTGGGCTGGTTGTATTCGCCATTGACGCCGAGCGCGTTGAACAAATTGGGGTTCAACGGATTCTGGCCTGGATCGTTGGTGATCACCGCCGGCAGCGAGCTGATCGTGGAAGTCGCGTTGATTCGGCCAATGGCCTCGAGCGCGAGGGTTGAAGCCACTTCTTTGGCGTAAGCGGTCGAAGCGTCCAGCCGAAAGCTCAACGGTCCCTCATCGAGGGTCGCGCCGACGGCAAAGGATTCGAGCGTATCCTCATAATCGTTGGTGCGTCCGTTATTGCGGTAGTCGATTCCGCTCGCATCGAGTGTAGTCAAGATTGTTGAGGGGGTGGACGGTGAAGGCGTTGCAGAGATGATGCCGCCCAGCGGGGGCGCTGCCAGGTTTGTTTGGCGATACGCATCTGTCACCGAGACGTCATCATTGGTGAAACGAGAATACAAGGCCTCTCCATAGAGCTTGAATTTATCGGTCACTGCAAAATTTAGAGACCCGAGAAAGGTTGCGCGCTCGCGATCGCCGGGAATGATATTGAACGTTTGGGCATTGTCGAATAGTCCACTGACGGTGAACGGCCCCGCGGGCTGCGCGACATACGGTTGCAGGCCGAAGGCCTGGTATTGAAAATTTTCGAATTGACGTTTGCTGTAGTCAGCGCCGAGAACGACGCCCAGCCGTCCATCGAGGAGCTTGTCCGCGTAAAGGGCGGTGAAACGCGGATCGACGCTATGCGAATTGAGATCGTCCGAGCCCTTGGCAACAAGCACCAGCTGCCGATCTTTCACCGTCGCAGGATCTATGGTGCGAACATTGGCGACACCTGCCAAACCGCCCTCGGTCAGATCCGCAGTCGGACTCTTGTACACATCGATCGCATTGACGAAATCCGAGGAGAAAATCGTGAAATCGAAGGTCCTGGTCCCCGTGGGTGTCGGCAGTTCACGGCCATCGAGGTCCACCTGAGTGAATTTGGGATCAAGACCGCGGATACTGACGAACTGGCCCTCCCCGGCGCTGCGCTGAATCTGCACGCCGGTGATCCGTTGCAGAGATTCGGCTAAATTTTGCTCGGGGAATTTTCCGATGTCTTCGGCGGCAATCGTATCGACGATTGCGACCGCGTTACGCTTATCTTCCACGGCCGTGACCAGGCTTTCACGAAAGCCAGTTACGACGATTTCCTGGAGCTCATCGGTCCCCGAGGTTGCGCCTGCCGCAGTCGCCGGCGCCGTAGCCGGTTCAGCGATTGCCGTATAACTCGACACGCCCAAGCACAGCACAGCGGCAAGCGGCATTAAATCTAGCGTTTTCATGATTCTCCCCGTTCCCTGCGATCTGTCGCGATACGCAAGCCCTGAATAGTATTTTTGTCTCTACGGTCAATCGGTCATCAACTAGCGGGCCAGCCAGATTACCCAGCTAATTCACTGGTGCAGTGTGCTTCTACCAGTAAAATAATGTCAAGAACTATTTTACTGATGAACATAATTATCACCAGCGGCCGCTCGATGCCTACGACAGCATGCCGGCATTCGATAGGGATTATTCGGCGACGGCCGTCAGGGAAAGTGGACGCTCACGGTCGACTTTCTCTGTTGGCGCCAGATCTCGAATTGCACTTGACCTCGCCAACGTCGTCCCGCATGCGCCGCCGCCAGTTCAGCGGCGGTATTCGTGGGGTCCGAA
>Ga0307478_10003957_pt1 | contig 10738 bp, 10 predicted proteins | sample atmos_gasesECM4C_2_FD_203713 | JGI IMG/M metagenome (GOLD analysis project Ga0307478, IMG submission 203713) | Hardwood forest soil microbial communities from Morgan-Monroe State Forest, Indiana, United States - atmos_gasesECM4C_05 | ecosystem: Environmental > Terrestrial > Soil > Temperate...
GGCCCAGGAACGTAAGCAGATTGGGATTAATGCCCGTCGCGGCCAGCGCGCTGACGATGCGGTCGAGCAGCCATTTCCCTCCGGTGCCAATTGCGCCTGTGAAAGTACCCATTGTCGCGGCCAAACCGGAATCATACTGCAGGCGGTGCCCGTCGCAAAATGCCAACGGGTTGTTCACAGGACCGGGCGGGAATTCCCGCTGAGCCAGCCAATTTGGTTCGAGGAAGCTCGACCAATGAATCCGAGCGTTTCATCGCGTCGAAATTTTAGCGGGAACAAACGCCGTTTTCGGCTTGACGCTGGCACGCACACACCGTAGATTGCTCAGAATACGGGGAGACGATGAAATCTACTTTGGAAGCACGACGTAATTTTCTTCTGCAAGCTGGGGGATTGGCGGGAGCTGCATGGATCAGCGCGCAGTGGCCGGCGATTTTGGCCGCGGCCCAGCACTCGCATCAAGCGGTCAAAGCCAAAGGCTCCGAAGCGTTCGAAGTGCTCACGCCCGACCAGGCCAAACAAATCGACGCGATTTCTTCACAGATTATCCCCAGCGATGAATTGCCGGGCGCACACGAGGCGGGCGTGGTCTACTTCATCGACCGCGCGCTGAAGACCTTCGCCAGCGATACGCGCCCCGTTTATGAAAAAGGGCTCGCCGACGTAGCCAAAATGACGGCTGAATTGTTTCCCGGCGTTCGAACTATCAGTGATGCGACTCCCGAACAACAGCAGCAGATCGTTGCCGAATTGATGTCGGAGATGAACCCTCGGCCAGGGGCGCGTCGAAGCACTGTGGCAGTGAATGCTGATTTTCCTCAAACTATCTGGATCCACACCCTGTGGGGTTTCCTTCTGGACCCCGATGCGGGAGCCAACCGCGATTACGTGGGATGGAAGGTCATCGGCCGCGACCCGGCCCACAGTTTTTCCCCGCCGTTTGGCTTCTATGACCAGGATTATCCTGGTTGGCAGGCAAGCTCGCCTGAGACGGACAAGCGATGACTGACGCTAAGGTAACCTACAAAACATCGGACGAAGTCGATTTCGTGATCGTCGGTTCCGGAGCGGCTGGCGGCGTCCTGGCGAAGGAACTCTCGACCAACGGATTTCGGGTGGTCGTGCTGGAACAAGGCCCCTATCTGAAAGAGCCGGATTTCTCTCACGATGAGCTGCAGGTGTTCACCCTGCACCAGCTCACCAACAATCCAGCGCTTCAGGCGACAACCTTTCGCAAAACCCCGGAAGACACCGCGAAGCCGCAGCCTTGCGTGATGTACGGCCGCTGTGTGGGCGGCAGCAGCGTTCACTTCACCGCAAATTTCTGGCGCTTTCACGAAATTGATTTCATCGAGCGCAGCAAGGTCGGCGAAATTCCGGGCACCGGCTTTGCCGATTGGCCTATCCGCTACGCCGACCTGGAGCCTTACTACACCAAAGTGGAGTGGGAGGTCGGTGTATCCGGCTTGGCGGGCGCGAGTCCTTTCGACCCGCCCAGGTCAAAGCCATATCCCATGCCGCCGCTGCCGGTGAAAGGCTCAGGCGTAATCTTCGAACGGGCAACCCGCAAGCTGGGTTATCACCCGTTTCCCGCCCCCATGGCAATTCTCTCTCGTCCTCGGGCCGGGCGCAGCGCTTGTGTGAATTGCGGGTTCTGTCTCGGGTTCGGTTGCGAAGTCGGCGCCAAGTCCAGTTCGCTTTCGGCGATGATTCCGCTGGCCGAAGCCACCGGCCGGTGCGAGATCCGCCCGAATTGTTACGTTCACAAGATCGAGACCGACAAGTCCGGCAGAGTGACCGGCGCGGTTTACTTTGACGCCAAGCGCAACACCCACTTGCAGAAAGCCAAGGCTGTGCTTCTGTGCGCGAATGGCGCGGAGACACCGCGGCTCCTGTTGCTTTCGGCTTCCCGTCAATTCCCCAACGGTTTGGCGAACTCCAGCGGATTGGTCGGAAAATATCTGATGCTAAATACCGCGGCGAATGCATTCGCTGTCTTTGACGAGCCAATCAACGACTACAAAGGATTTTGCGTGAGCCGCATCATTCACGATTTCTATGAATTGGATCCGGCAAAGACCGGTTTCTACGGCGGGGGCGGCCTGGATGCGCGCTTTGACTGGACGCCGGTTAGCTTTGCCACGGGGGCTTTGCCGCCAGGCACACCTGTGTGGGGAAGAGAATTCAAGCAGGCGCTGCATCAGAACTTCACACGCACGCTGCAGATTTTCTGCCACGCCTCTTCCTTGCCTGTTGAAAGAAACAGTTTCTCACTGGATTCGGACGTTAAAGATGCCTGGGGCCTTCCCGCCCTTCGGTTGACTTACAAAGATCATCCCAACGATTTGAAGATGGTGGATTGGATGAAAGACCGGGCGCTGGAAGTCCTGGATGCCGCGGGAGCCAAAACGAAGTGGGCCTACCCGGTGCGCGAGCAGCAGTTTGCGGTTCACCTGCTCGGCACCTGCCGAATGGGCAACGATCCCAAGACTTCCGTGATCGATTCCGATCATCGCACCCACGACGTGCCGAACCTCTTCCTCTGTGACGGCAGCAGCTTGGTTACCTCGGGTCGCGGCCAGCCCACCATGACCATTGAAGCCCTGGCTTTCCGCGCGGCTGACCGTATTACCGCTCTCGCCAAACGTGGCGAGCTTTCGAGCTAGACTGTTTGCAGAATATGGCGAGCCGGGGCACACTTCTGGCCTCCGTGGCCGTTTGCTTTTCCTTTGGAGAGACACCATGAAAAAGATGGTTTGGCAGAATTGGATGCTCGCTGGTCTTCTGGCCGCTGGCGCATGCGGATCAGCCGGCGTCATGAGTCAGGCGCAGCAAGCGCAGGCAACGCCCCCGTCCGACCAGCCAAAAACGGCGGAGCAGCAGTTCAAAAATATACAAGCCCTAAAGAATATTCCGGCCGATCAGTTGATCCCTTCGATGCAGTTCATTACCGCGTCGCTGGGCGTGGATTGCGAATTCTGCCATGTTGAACACCAGATGGAGAAGGACGACAAAAAAGCCAAACAGGCCGCGCGAAAGATGATCTCCATGATGCTGGGCATCGACAAAGCCAGTTTTGAGGGGGAATTGGAGGTGACTTGCTACACCTGCCATCGCGGCTCGCCCCATCCGGTCGCCGTCCCCGTCCTTTCCGCCGATGCGGCCAAGCCCGCCACCCACGTCCACGAGGAGCACGTCCACGAAGGAGAGGGCGAAGAGCACGACGATCACGCCGCCAAACTTCCCAGCGTGGACCAGATTCTAGACAAGTATCTGGCTGCGGTTGGCAGCGCAGATGCTCTGATGAAGATCAAGACCCGCGTTCTTAAAGGAACGATCGATGCGATGGGCTCCGAGTACCCTATCGACATCTATGCCGAAGCGCCAGACAAGCGGATTTCGATCTCGCATCCCCACTCAGGTCCCAGCGTCACCGCTTTTAACGGCCAAGTCGGCTGGTTGAGCACGCCCGGCGGCATCCATCCAATGAGCGCCCAGGAGCGCGAAGCGGCAAGGATCGATGCGGAACTCTATTTCCCCGCTCGCATTCGCGCACTGTATAAGGAGTTTCACGTTGGCCTCGGCGAAGAAGTAGCTGGCCGCCAGACAATCCTCATCTCGGCCCGGCCCGAGATCCGGTCTTCTCAGTTTCTGCCCGCGAGGCCCTCAGCGCGGCCACCGCTGAGCCTTTATTTTGACCAGGAAAATGGCTTGCTGCTTCGGCTCGTCCGTTACGCCGAAACCCCGTTGGGGCGGAATCCCACGCAAATCGACTACGGAGATTACCGGGAAACCGGTGGAGTGAAAATTCCCTACCGCTGGACGCTCACCCGGCCGAATGGCAGCTTCACGATTCGCGTGGACAAGGTGGAGCAGAACGTCCCGATCGACGAAAAGCTGTTTGTACCACCTCCCAGTGAACCGGCGGCAAAGTGAGCTGGCGCGGTTGCTCCCGGAGCCTGAGTGGTCAAAACTTAATGATAATTCCGCCGACGAAACTTCCACGGTTGATATAGTTGTGCAGCGTCGTGGAATAGCACCCAAAGAACGGATCACAGTAAACGCCCGGGGAAGAACTGCCGTACGTCGGAAGGTAGCGAAGGTCTCCCCGGAAGCCGAAATGCCGCCCAACGAAGTATTTCACGCCTCCACCGATGCTCCAGGAGAATTCCGTCCGGTTCGGAGTTCCGTTGCTGTTGGAATCATGGGTGAACCCGACGCTTACCGCCGCATAAGGCCTGAGGTTGTGTTCGCTGCCGCGAAACATGTACAGACCGCCGAACTGGAATTGATCCACAGTGGAGTCAAACGCCTTGAAATACGATTGAGTCAGAACGCTGTGGGCGCTGTAGGAGGTGTTGTTGCGGTTCCACATGAATTCCGGCTGGAAATTCTCCGTCAGGCTGTAATCCACAAACGTTCCGAAGGCAAGCGAATCGTTGACCCGCAACTGGTCGATTGGAACTGTAAGGCCGCCCGAGCTCGTAAAGACACTGACAGGGTACGACCCTCCGGTTTCGTAGCCGACAAAAGGGTCCAGCTCAAATCGTGACTGCGCCCTGGCCGAAACGGCCGTCAGCAAAAACAGCGCGGCGGCGACATACCACGTTGTGCGTATTTTCATCTCGCATGCGTCTCCTTGAGTGATATAACTGCTCGGCAAAGCCAGCCCCTCTCAGATGGACTTGTGGGACATGTCCCAAAGGTCAGCCAGGCAAACTACGAACCCCTTCTCTAAGACCCCCCGTGAGAATAAACACAACAGCTCGGAGCAAGTTTCTCTGTTGCCCAAGCTTCCCCTGCCAATTCAATGGTTTAGATGACCTTGCCGAAAGCTAAGTTTCGGGCAGGGATGAAATCTAATGTGTTAGCAATAGGTGCTTTAGCGCAGATCCCGGCGATTTCTTGTAACGGCGGAAAAGTGCGCCAACTTTGGCCCGATTTCACGGTTTAGCTGCGCCTTCCTGGGCCATAGCCTTCTTTTGTCCCTCGCCCGCGCCAGCTTCTTTTTGCTCGCCGGTGCACTCGGATCCGCCCGGCTGAGTCGATGCTGCGGGCGCTTCCGCCGGCTTCTCGATATATTGCACGATGAGAGAAATTCGCCGGTTCACGGGATCGAGAGGAGTATCCGGTTTGCGCAGCCTCTGGTCTGCAAGGCCGCGCGCCTGTGTGATCTGGTCTGCCCGGATTCGATTCATCTGCATCAGGCGCGGCGTGGCGCGATCCGCGGACAGCTCCCAGTTTGTGTCTGTCGCTGCAGGCGGATATGGCTTTGAATCGGTGCGCCCAAACAAATCCACAAGCAAAGAAGGCACGCTGAGGTCCAGGGCGCGCCCCCGAAAACCGCTTAGTTCACGTGCTTTAGGGGCGTGAAGACGTGAAGAAGCGGAAGCGAAGTTTCAGAAGGGTCCCGAGCGTTCGCTTTTGAAACAGCACGGGTTATCGTTCATTTCTGCTTGCTGACCATGCCCCGCCCGTTTACAACTTTTTACAATCGTTTGCGATGGCTTGACACATCCGGGCTGGCGGGTCTTTATATTCCTGCAAGGCCGGAAAGTGGTGAAGCGATTGGCCGTTGTAACAGAGGTTCTAATATGTCCAAAAAATGGCGACTGACGGATCGGACGCGGACGCTCCTTACATTGGAGCTGGCCATTGTGCTCCCTGCGGCCGCGTTGATGGGCTTCGGCATCTGGAACCTCAAGCATATTCAGCGCAACCACCTCGTCGAAGCCGCCATGCAGCGCGATTTCAACGACGTGTTGCATAACGCGCAGAAGGAGAGTTGGAACAGGGCCTACCGAATGACTCTCCCCATCCGGACAGAATTTCCCACCCCTGACGATGGCACGAATATCAAGGTCAAGCTCGAGCGCATTCTCTCGGCGCATCCCGAGTTTGCGTACGCGGCTCTCTACGATAAGAACACCGATACCCTCGTGACCCGCATGCAACCCGGCCACGACCAGGACGTGATGATCTGTGGTTTCACACAGGATGAACTGAACATAGTTGCTAAATGGCTGCCTTTGGAAGCTCCGAAGATGGTGAGCGTCGCTCGCAAGATGGAAGGTGAGGACGAGTTGGTCATGTTTTTTGGCGATTGGAATCGGGACCAACACGCCTATTGGAACATCGCCTATTTTGTTCCTCCCGGAGTCGCCAAGGATCGCGTGGTCCTCGGCTTGGTGGCGTTCGATCCAGACTATCTGCGCAAGACCTTCTTGCCTGCGATGATGAAAGACGTGCTGGCCAGCAGGAATGGCTTGAAAGCCGACAGCAATCCCCCGGCGATGGCGATCCGTTACTCGATGGAGGACACTCCCTGGGTGACCTCCGGAAACTGGGATGGCGGTAAGGTGGAATGGGAACGCCCGTTTCCTCCGTGGATGCTGGGCGGCTTGACCATGGGGATCAAGTACCAGGGGGTCACGATCGCAGAACTTAGCAACCGATTCATGCGCTATAACTACATTATTCTCGGCGCCCTCTCGATTCTCATGGCCGGCGGTATCTGGCTTACCTACCGCAACATCTACCGGGAAATGAAGCTGGCGCGGCTGAAATCGGATTTCGTCGCCAACGTGTCGCATGAATTGCGAACGCCGCTGGCGCTGATTCGCTTGTACGCCGAGACTCTGGAACTCGGGCGGCTCACCGCGAAGGAAAAATATCAGGAATATTTCCGGATTATTCGTGAGGAAAGCGAGCGGCTCTCGGCCCTCATCAACAATATCCTGGACTTTTCCCGCATCGAGGCTGGCCGCAAAGAGTACGAGTTCAAGGAAACCAATCTCGCCGAACTCGTTCGCTCGACTCTCGATTCCTACCGCTTCCAGATCGAACAAAACGGTTTTGCCTTCGAAGAAAACATCTCACCCGATATCCCGCCGGTGAACGTGGACCGCGAAGCCATCGCTCGTTCGCTCCTCAACCTGGTGAATAACGCCCTGAAGTACTCGAAGGACCGGAAGTTCATTGGCGTGAGCTTGTACCGCGCCAATGGTTCCGTGAAGCTCGAAGTGTGCGATCATGGCATCGGCATCCCGCCGAACGAACAGGAGAAAATTTTCGAAAAGTTTTACCGCTGCGGCGATCCGCTCGTCCACAACATCAAGGGTTCGGGATTGGGCCTGTCGCTCGTCCGCCATATCGTGCGCGCGCACGGAGGCGACGTGCAGGTCGAAAGCGCCCCCGAGAAAGGCAGCAAATTCACGATCGCGTTGCCTTTGGGTCAGTCTGCACGGACAGGGGCGGCAATCGCATGAGGGCTACGGAGCGTGTGGTGGTGCCATGTTCCGGAAGGGCCACAAGGGAGAGGTCATGGCTACAAGCAAGATTCTGATCGTAGAGGATGAGCCAAACATGGTTGCCGGCTTGCGCGATAACTTCGAATACGAGGGCTTTCAAGTGATAACGGCGCTCGATGGCGTGGAAGGGCTGGAGCGCGCCCTTAAGGATTCCCCGGACCTGGTCGTGCTCGACGTGATGATGCCGCGCATGAGCGGGTTGGACGTGTGCAAACAGCTCAAGGCCAAGCGCCCCTCGATTCCCATCATTATGCTTACGGCGCGCGGTCAGGAAGTCGATAAGGTCGTGGGGCTCGAACTCGGCGCCGACGACTACGTCACGAAACCGTTCTCCATCCGCGAACTCCTGGCCCGCGTCAAGGCCGTTCTGCGGCGGGCTCACACTCTCCCAAAGGAGCAGGACAGCTACACTTTCGGCGATGTTGAGGTCAATCTGCGCAGTTACCAGGTCCTGCGCGGGGGCAAGCGCATCGAGTTTTCAAGCAAGGAGTTTGAGCTGCTCAAGCATTTTCTCTGTCATTCCGGAGAGACCTTGAGCCGCGACCGCCTTCTCGACGAGGTCTGGGGCTACGAGAATTTCCCGACCACCCGCACGGTGGACGCCCATATTGTTCGCATTCGCCAGAAACTCGAGCCGGTTCCCGACGAGCCTCGCTATTTTCTGACCATTCACGGAGTCGGTTACAAATTCGTGGGGTGACACGCACATGATGGCCTTGACCGATAGAATGCTGGACCACAAGCGAAATGCGATAGGCAACCGCCTGGCACAGGCCGCAACAGTCGCAGACCAGCCGATCGCTCCGCAGGGGCGGGCTGCCGCTGCGAGCGATCCCGCAGCGGACCCCCAGTTTCTCGCCGATGAACTCCTTGCGCTGCGCCGCGATCAAGCCAAGCTGCAACAGGCCATCTTTGAAGCTGCGCAGGCGCAGCGGAGGTTGTGCGCGCCACGCGAGCTTGACTGGGGCGAATTCGAAATCGCCGGAGAAATTTTTCCCGTCCGCCACCTCTCGGGAGATTTTTTCAAAGTAATGGAATTGCGCTCTGCCCTTGGACTGGCCCTGGGCGACATCGCGGGTAAAGGATTATCCGCGGGAATTTGGCAGGCCCACGTGATGGGCCTGATTCAGCGCTCCGCACGCAAACACTCCCACCCTGCGGAGGCCGTCGCCGAAGTTAACCGCGAACTGTGCCACGGCGACGGCGAGCCGCCGTTGACCGCGCTGTTCTTCGCGCGCATCGATCCACTGACGAATCAGCTCATCTACTGTAACGCGGGCCTGCCGGCGCCTCTGCTTCTGCGAGACAACAAGACGCTCGAACGGCTCGAAGAAGGCGGCCCCATGCTGGGCGCCGTGAAAAATGCCGCCTTCAACACCGGGAGCATTACTCTCAACCCCGGCGATATGCTGATCGCTTACTCCGACGGCTTGACCGAGTGCCGGAATTCGCAAGACGACGAGTTCGAAATCGAACGGCTGGTGGCGGCAGCAAGGGCTGTCAGGGGCGTGCCCGCGAACAGGGCCCTCTTCTCCATGCTCGGTGCTGTTCTTGATTTCGCTGACTCCTGCTCACCGGGCGACGACTTGACACTCTTGGTCGTTCGCCGTCGTGAGGCGACAAACGTGGAACGGCCTCGTTCGCGCGCCAAAGATCTTTCGGCTCCTAACCGGCGGCCGGCTTCGGCCACGCGGTCGAAAAACGCCGACCGGGGAGGACGAGACTCCAAATAGCTGAGCTGGGCACAGAGGGTCCGCAAGTTGCTTCGCTTGGATCCGGAACTGCTCGTGTGCCCAAACGCAAAGCTGTGGGAAGGGACAATGGCAACCAGATCGACATCATTTCTCATGGATGAGACCGGGCTCTGCGCGGTCCTGAACCATTCCGTAGAAGCATGCCCCGAGATCCTAAGCGCAATCTACGAGGCGCACTATCGCCACGTCCTGCAGGTTTGCCGCCGGTTCTTCCGCCGGCCGGAAGATGCCGAGGACGCCGCGGCAGAAGTCTTTTTGAAACTACATACGGTCCTCGACCAGAAGGATGATGCGTATCCTTTCCGACCTTGGGTCTGTCAAGTGGCTGGCCGGCATTGCATTGATAAATTGCGCAGGCGGAAGCGCGAGAGGTGCTCCACCGTCGAAGGAAAGGATCTTGGCGCTGTCCCCGATGACTCGACTCCATCTCCTCTCTCGCAGGTTCTAGGCAAGGAAGCAAAGCGCCAGTTGCGGGAACAACTCAATCGCCTGCCCGCGCGTTACAAGGTACCGCTCGTGCTGCGCTACTACAAACGAATGAGTTACTCCGATATCGCGCGCGCACTGAACAAGGGGCTTCCTGCCGTCAAGATGGTGATCTTCCGGGCGAAAAGCCGGCTACGCCGCAATTTGGGATATTTTGAGAGGGTCCGCCGAGCGCCGGGACTTCCCAAGTCCTCGACCTACACCCAGAAACCGGCGACGGTCAACTGATTCTGGCAGCCCCGCGGTGAAGCCGAAGGCTCTGGCTCCCGGATTTTTTCTCGCAAGCCTGCGGGTGCAGCGGGGACGAACCAGTTATACCGATCCTGCCGTTGTACTGGGAAGTTAACTTGATTACACTGCAGCCCACCTTCGAGCCTCCAGGAGGGAACATGTTGCCGTACTTCCGCATCCTTCGGCTCTTCCCGCTTTTCCTTTTTGTACATGGCGTCCAACTTCTCGCTCAGGACATGCCCACTCGTTTGGAGGCTGTGCAATTGCTTGAACACGCTAATGCCGTGATCCAGCCGTCCCACGCTATGCCGAACCTCAAGTCAGGCGCCGCCACCGGAAGTTCGTGAACTCGACGGCTTGACCCCGCTCGTCATAGGCCATTTCGATAAGTCCGACACCATCCATTCCATCACACCGGGGACGCTATTTGGCCGGAGCGCAAAATGCATTCATTTCGAGACCATTAACGGAAGGACGCGCCAGTTGAACGAAATCTGCGTCGATGACGAGCTTGGCACGGTCGTGCCGTGGAACGTCGGCGAAGACCTCCTGGAACTCACTGAATATTTCCCGCTCGAGGGTGTTTTGCACCCCGCCCGCACGCGGCACTACATCAAAGGCAAGCTTCGCATGGAGATTAATCAGAAGTTTAGTGTGATTGATGGACCGGTCGACTGGACGGCGCTCTCGCCGCCGAATCCCACAGTTCTAACAGCGTGCAAGCCGTATCGCCGCCCCCGTCCTTCAGTCCGCGCCACAGCCGCCCGATGCGGGACCAGGACCCTGGTACGATGTGCACGTACACGCGGTGATCGGTAGCGATGGGCATGTCTTTCAAGCCTCGGTGATGCCCGCCGGAAGCCCGATCTGGAGAAGCGGGCCGTTGAAATCGTGTCGGGATGGCTTTTCTCCCCAGCCAATTGCAGCGGAAAACCCATCGGCGTAGACGCGAACTTT
>Ga0307478_10003958_pt1 | contig 10734 bp, 7 predicted proteins | sample atmos_gasesECM4C_2_FD_203713 | JGI IMG/M metagenome (GOLD analysis project Ga0307478, IMG submission 203713) | Hardwood forest soil microbial communities from Morgan-Monroe State Forest, Indiana, United States - atmos_gasesECM4C_05 | ecosystem: Environmental > Terrestrial > Soil > Temperate...
TGGTCCTTTGGGTATTCACGAGCGAGCTGGTCGGCGATCATCGACATTTCCTGACTCGCCTGCGTTGTGGTCACGTCCGGCTTCAACCGCCCATAGACCGACAACCAACGGTTACCTCGGTTGGCGAGCTCGCTTTCCTTGAACGCCAGCGGAATCCATAGTTGAATGGTTTCATCGGGAAAATGACACCCGGCCGGCATCACTCCTACCACCTGATAGGATTCGGCATTCAAGCGGATAAATCGGCCGGCTACGTTCTCAGTCGATCCAAACAGTTCGCGGCAAATCCCTTCGCCAAGGACGACGACCCGTGAACTACCTATCTGATCCTCATTCGCTAGGAAACTCCGGCCGACGGTTGGACTTACTCCCAACAAACGAAAGTAATTTGGGGACACGGCCGCAGCTTTGATTCGTTCTGGTCCCGCGGTTCGCTCTAGGGTTAAGTCTCTGGGACGACAGGCGGCGAGTTCGCTAAACACATGGCTGCTTTTCTGCCAATCTACGAAGTTTGGCGCCGAGGCTAGAGAAAAGGGCCAAGCCGGTTCCCATTCTTCGTAAACCCGGACCAAGCGTTCAGCGTGAGCAGCTGGCAGCCCCCGCAGCAACACTGCGTCCAGCACGCTAAACACCATCACGTTAGCGCCGATCCCGACTCCGAGCGCTAAGAGCGCAAAGAGCGTGAACCCGGGCGACCTCAGCAGAAGTCGGACGGCATAGCGCAGGTCTTGGAACATGGCGGGGTGGAAGTTAAGGGTTCAGGGGCGGCGGTATAGTGATCAGTAATCAGTAATCAGTAATCAGTTAGTCAGTAGTCAGTGCTCGATAGGAACGCCTGGTGAATAGGGCACGACCAATGCGGAATCTGCGACTTCCAGAACCGCGGCTCCGCGAGCAAAAGCATGCTCCAGATATTTCCGATTTGTTTTGAAATTTTGTAAAATCTTCATCTAGGTCTCCGACTGATTACTGATTACTGATTACTGATTACTGATTACTGATTACTGATTACTGATTACTGATTACTGATTACTGATTACTGCCTCGGCCTCGCAAGGGAGGCAGCGCTCCATGGTTACCTGAGTTGTATGCGTTCGTGACTATCAAAGGCGCTGGTATCGGACAGAATCACCCGGTCCCCAGGGGTCAGGCCGTTCAGTAGCACCACCTTGGTGGCGGAACCGCGACCTAATTGGACTTTGGTTCTGGTAGCAGTGACTCCATCCGCGCTTAACCTGAACAAACCGATAGTAGAATCATCCTGACCAAATGCGGGCCGACCGACATAGACAGCATCCGCTAACCGTTCTAGTTCGATGGTTCCTTCTACACTCAGGTCCGGTCTGGCGCCTCTAGGCAATTCCATCCCGTGGAAAGTAACATCAACTAATACAGTTCCTTCTCTCACCGCCGGATCGATGCGGGAAACTGTCCCGGTCACGATACTACCGTTGCGCATATCAACTTGAGCAGTCTGCCCGATCGCGATGTCCCGGGCTTGCGTCTCCGGAATTTTGATCTGCGCCTTCAGTTTGGTGTTGTCCGCTACCCGGGCAAGATTAGTGCCGGCGGGTACGCGTTGCCCAACATCGACCGCGATCTGTTGGAGAACTCCATTCATCCCGGCACGCACTTGCAGCGCATCGACCTGGCTATGCCGCAATTCGGTCTGGGCTTTGGCTTGGTCGAGATCTGTCTGAGCAACCGCCCGGCGCGGTTCCATCGATCTTTTGGCGAATTCGTAACGCTGTTGTTCCACTTCAAAGTTTGCGGATAGTTCCGTTGCTGCGATCTTCGCTTTCTGAAAGTCGAGGGTGGAAATCAGGCCGCCTTTCGACAAGCGTTCATCTGCTTGCAGCTCTGCTTGAGCGGTGTCACGATCGGCCTGCGCCTTGGTCAGCGCGGCCTGTCGCTCTAATAGATCTCCTTCCAGCTCCGCTTGAAGTTGGGTTAGTTTCGCTTGGGCGCTTTTAACCGCTGCGTCGGAATCGCGCGCCTCTTGCTCCAGCTCGGCGCTACTCAAAACCAAGATGACTGAATCCGTCTTCACTTCTGTTCCCGGCCAGATCACGATTTGTTCAACTCGTCCATCGGTTCGGGCCGGGATCCAGCGGACGTCTTCGGGAACTAGTGTTCCGATTCCGCGTACATCCCGAATCAGCGGTCCGCGCGACACCGTGTCGATCCAGACCGAGCTTCGATCGACCGCGGGCAGAGCGGGTTCGAGCCGGGCGACGAAAATGCTTGCTCCTGTCACCAGCGCTGCCGCCAACAAAAGCAGCAACACATTTCTGCGCCACTTCTTTTGGCGGTAACCGATTCGGGGAATATCCATCCGGGAACCGTCCGCCGGGACGGAGAAACCTGGTTCTGCTTTCTTTTTTTGCAGCACGCGGATCGTCACGGGTTAGGTCGTTTGAACTGCGTAGATTGGTTGGATATTCTGTTGATCACAGACCACTGAGGAAGCTTTCGAGGCCTCCGATCGCACCGAAGTCGGGGCGATTTGGGAAAGACTCAAGAGAATGCTGATTGCGGTGCTCGCAGCGAAGACCGCCCACACAGCTGACTCCGCAAATCCAGTGCCACGAACTGCTCGTTGAGATTCTCGTTGAAATTCCGTGATCGGAGAGAATGGGATGATTTTCATAATAACAGCCTTCGTCCATCCTATAGGCATTTGCCGTGCCAACAGAAATTTATTGATGTAATATGCTTGTTATAAATGACTTAAGATGATTCACTCCTTAGGCGCCTCCGGTAAAAGCATCTCAAAATAGGATTCGGATTCTCAATTTGAGACGGACCGCCGAAGGGGCGACACGGAGGGAGTGGACGGGGTGGACGAAGGCGCACCCCCTCGCCGCCCGCCAACCAACCTGCCCGGCCCATTGAAGTTTCTTCCTTTTGCGTTCTCTGCGCCCACGCCCGCAACGCTTCGCGCAGCGATGCGGGCGGGTCTTTTGCGGCTATTCTTTTTCGTTTGTCGCTAAGACGGGCAGGCGCAGTTCGGCGATGCCGCCGACGATTCCGTCGGCGCGATTTTCGAGGGTCAGGCTGCCGCCATGTGCTTCAGCGATTTGACGGCAAAGGACTAAGCCGATACCGGAGCCACTCGATTTGGTAGTGAAGAATGGGACGAAAAGGTTTGTCGGGTTGGCGATTCCGCTGCCTTCGTCGATGACCTGCACCAACCATTCGTTTTGCGATCGGTTCCACGCGATTTCCACGTCTCGACCTTTCTCTAAACTGGCGTCAACCGCGTTCTTGACCAGATTGATTAAGAGTTGCTCTATCTGATCCCGATCAATGTTGACCACGGCTTTTTCCGACGAAGTCGTTTTCACGTTGAGACGGGTCTCCAAGGCAGCTACTTGGCGGATAATCGGACCAAGCTCAACCGGGCGTAAGGTTGGCGGCGGGAGCCGGGCCAGCCGGGCATAGGCGGTCATAAAACGTCCCAATGCTGAGGCTCGATCCCGAATGATCTCCATCCCACTTTGAAGATCAGTTTCCCAGGAGGTCGGTCGCGTGTCCTGGGTTTGCGTGATGAGGTCCCTTAAGCTCTCGGCAATTGACTGGATCGGAGCTAACGAATTGTTAATTTCATGGCCAAGGACCCGGATCAATCTTTGCCAGGCAATCCGCTCCTCCTCGCGCAAGGCGCGACCGAGATCGGTTAACACTAACAATTGATGCGGACGGCCACCTTCGCGGAAAGTTGTGCGGCGCAAGCCCCAGCGAGTTCCAGATCGACCGGGGAAATCTCGATCAATGAGCCGGACAGGGTCGCCAACCAGACAATCGTCCAGACCTAATTCAACCGCATCGTGTCCGAGGGCGTGTTCCTCCCGGCGCATCAACAGATTGGCGCTCGCCGGGTTCATGAGTCGTAACTTTCCTTTCTCGTCGAAGGTAAATACGGCAATTTCGACGGCGTTGATCACCGCTTTCAACAAGGCGCTGGCTTCGGTGGCTTGTCGTCTTTCGACTAACAATTGATCGCCCAACGCATTGACTTCCCGCATTACTTCACCCAAAGAATCGGCTTTGCGAGCCGCCCGCGCTCGCAACGAATAATCACCTTCGCGGAGTGCTGCCAGTAAATTGATCAGAGTGCGGATGGGAAAAAGCACCTGCTGCCGGACGGCGAAGACCGCGGCGATCCAAATTCCTACGGCCAGAACCGCAATGGTGACCCGGACTGACCAGGGCCAAGCCGAATGCCAGAGCATGAATAATGTTGCCGCGACTGCAGGCCCGCCCGCTACGAAGGTAAGAACCTGGACGGCGCTCTCAAATGGGAGATTCCGCCATCGGAGCAAGGGACGTCGCGAGGAGTCGTGCATTCGGAGTAGGATAATCTCACGCAAAGGGGAAAAGGTGAAAGGTGATTGGTGAGACGCTCCTAGGCGCGACTTGTCCGACGTAGCTAAAGGGGGTGGTGGGGCGAAGTCGAACAAGTCGCGCCTGGACCATCCCACCAATCACCTTTCACCTTGCACTGCCGGCGTGGCCAACGATAGACCACGGCTCGGCGCATCTCGCGGTACAATAACGCTGTCCAGCCAGGTGAGTAGCAGCGGCTTCGATGTCGCTGCACGGTCTTTCGGGAGCCTCGCCCTACCAATTACCCGTCGCCCTCGGTCAGAGCCCATACTGCTGCAATCGCCGATAGAACGTACTGCGACTCAAACCAAGGGCTTCTGCAGCACGTCGAGCGTTACCGCCGTACCGGTTGAGTGCTTTCGTTATCAGTAACTTCTCGATGTCCTCCAAGGTCATTTCATCGAGTCGCGATGCCTCTGAAGCCACCCGACCTCCGACATCGGCCAAGCCGAGATCCGGAGGCCGGATCTGAGAACTGTCCGCCATTAGAACGGCGCGCTCAATGGTGTGATCGAGCTCCCGCACGTTCCCCGGCCACCGATGATACACGAGCGCCTTCTCAGCAGCAGGGTCAATCCCCGTAATCCGCTTAGCGTAGCGGCTAGCATGGCGGTTCAGAAAATATTGGGACATCGGGACGATGTCTTCAGGACGATCACGCAACGGCGGAATCTGAATTTCGACGGTTCGCAGTCGAAAATAGAGATCCCGCCTAAACCGCCCGGCTTCAACCTCAGCGGGTAGATCGGAGTTCGTCGCCGATAAAAGTCTGACACTGGCGTGCCGGGTTTTCGAGGAACCAAGCCGCTCAAACTCACCAGTCTCAACCGTGCGCAACAGTTTGGCCTGTTGGGAGAGTGGAATATTCCCAATCTCGTCGAGAAATAAGGTTCCTCCGTCTGCAATCTCGAAACGTCCGGCCCGCTCAGTCTTGGCGTCGGTAAAGGCTCCCTTCATGTGGCCGAACAATTCGCTCTCAAACAGATTTTCATTCAGGCCGCCCATATTGACCGTCACAAAAGCCTTATCAGCTCTCTGGCTGGCCGCATGAATCGCTCGCGCTACCAGGCCCTTTCCTGTCCCGTTTTCGCCGGTCACCAAAACATTAGCATCAGAGGGCGCAATCCGTTGAATGGTCTCGACCACGGCTCGCATTCCCGGTGAATGAGCAATGAGTCCGGTGGTTGCCAACGCCGATTTTTGGCTAGGAATAAGGCCGGCATCTCCGCGAAGGACCTGGTTTTCCGACTCTAATCGCTGCCCACGTTGTTCGGCTGCGGAAAAATCAAGCTGGGTCCGGGCGATCGCCAAGACGCGCGGATTTTCCCAAGGCTTTTGAAAGAAGTCCCTGGCGCCAGCTCGCATCGCGGCAACTGCGAGGTCGACGGTTGCCCATGCCGTCATGACCACGATAGGTGGCGCCCCTTCAATCTTTTTGATCTGTGCGATGAGGTCCAGACCCTCCTGACCGCTCGTGGTATCGCGAGCGTAGTTGAGGTCCAACATTATCAATGAGACCTCACTGGTTTCGAGTGTCTGCAACACTTCTTTAGGAGAAGTCGCCGACACCACTTCGTATCCTTCTTTCACGAGAAGAATCCGGAGCGCCTCCCGGACAGCGGGTTGGTCATCGGCGATTAGGATGCGGGTTTGTCGGTTCACGGTTGGCGGTTGGCGGTTTGCCGTTGGTAGTTCGTTCTCCCGACTTCGCTAGAGATTGGAGTCTGAAGCCTACAGACCAAAAGCTTCGTCGGGCAAGCTGTCCTCGTCGTCGTCCTTGAAAGTGCTGTTCCATGGTCCAGCGCCAACGACCGCTCTGTATCGATTCGAGAAATAACGCTCATTTAAAAAGGGCTAGAAGATACGCGTGACCAGTAGAAAGATCCATCCGCGACGAAAGCGCAACAACTTCTCGCTGGTTACGTGAGGATAAGGCCAGTACGCCGCATAGGTCACCTCGGTCACATCCGAGGGAGCGGCCTCACCCCAACAATCGAGGATGAGGACGGCCCGTGGCGCCATGTGCAAGCTCCTTGCTGCAACCGCGCCCAACTTCGAGGACGAGGACGACGACGAGAACGAGGACGATTGGAACCGCGAACCGTGAACTATATCGTACATGGTACAACAGGTGCTATCATTTGTAGGCCTATGGTAAAGTCCGGGACTAACGAGGAATCCGCCAACGCAGCGGCAGCGGCGGAAAATAAAGCGCTAAAATCGCCAAACGCTATCCCCCTCTATCGAGTGGGGGTGCCGTTTTTTGGATCCACGCAGCGATTCCGGAAGAGTCCTTTCCAGTTCCATCTCGACGGATATCGGCTGTACGGCTCGATCTATCGTACCCGGATCGAGGGAAAGAACTGGATTGTGTTATCGGGCCTGGAAGCAAACGATTTGGTTTGGCGTAACACCGACATGTGGAGTTACCGGGAAGCGAATACAGCCTTTGCGGAACAACTCGGCACAGGTCATGTAACGCAATTGGACGGAGATCCCCACAAGAAGAGGCGGCAGCAGCTCAAGCCGGGGTTCAAAATGGAAGCCGTGATGCGCTATTTGCCCCAGATGAATCAGGCCGCAGCGGAACTTTTGCCGGCCATGTGTGATCGGCCAATTAATATCACCGACGCTTTCGCGGAACTGATTCTAATTATCACTTCGCGGACTACTTTCCGTTGCGAGTTATCACCCGAAATGGTCGCGACCATGAGCCATTGGGAACATGACTTTATCTATGGGACCAGTCTGAGGTGGCGACGTCATTTCTATTATGGACGGCCGATCTATCGCCGGATGAAGAAAGAAGTCTTCGCCGAGTTGGAAAGAATCTTGGACGAACGACTAGGATCAAAGGAAGAGCCGGATGACAACCTGACCGCGGTTATCAAAGCGAGCAGAGAGGCGGGCCAGACGGTGAGCCGCTGGGAGTTAATCAATACGATCTATTTGATCCTGCTCGCCGGCATTCATAACACTTCGAATCTGATCCATTGGTGCCTGCTCTATTTATCCAGTGACCCCGGGTGGGCACAAGAGCTGCACGACGAACTCAGCCAATGGGATACTGCTAACTTCAAAGGGATGGGCCAATTCCCGAAGTTGAAGGCTACTATTCAAGAGGTTCAACGGTTACGTCCCGGCGCGATTATTCATCGGTTGACGGCAGCGCGGGATTTTGAATTTGGTGGTTATTTAGTGCCCCAAGGCGCAGAAATCATCCACGTGAACACGCTGGTTCATTTTCTAGATTCGGTGTACGAGGAACCCTTCAAATTCAACCCAAGGCGTTATCTGGGTGGACGCACCTATCCGCCGAAGGCGAACGGATTTTTCGGCGGTGGAACGCATATTTGTCTAGGGATGAACCTGGCCCTGGTGCATACGCCCCTCATTTTGGCTAACGTACTTCGTGACTATCAGTATCGTTTCGTGTCGGATCCGACAATGCAGGTGCGGGTCGGCATGGGCCAGAATCAGATCAGGAACCAGATACCGGCTGTATTCACGCGGCGGGATGCTGGCAAGTGATATGGCTCCGGATTAAGCGCCGATAACGACCGCGAATGGACACGAATGGGCGCGAAAGAAAAAGGCGAACCGCAGATGTACGCGGATGTACGCAGATTCGGTTTGGAGGCGTATTCGTGTGGAGAGCTCCGGCCAATGAGGTGGCTCCGGATTGAGCACTCGGCCGGTTCTTAATATCCGGAGACCTGCGGATAATTCCTCTCTAGTCGGAAATCTGCGCTAATTGCTCGCGTAAGAACTGCATCAAGCGGCGGATGGTCGACCGATCGAACGCAAACCGGGCTCCGGCCACGGCAAAGAGCTCCGGCACGGACCTCGAGTTACCTAGATCCAAGGCCGCTCGATATTTCGCCAGCGCATCCAGAGGATTATGCAAACTATTCTGCCAGACTTGTAATGCGCCGAGCCAACTCAGGCCGTATTCGATGTAATAGAACGGAGCCGAAAAAATGTGATGGTAGTGCCACACTTTGGCGAGTTCAGGCTCGAACCCGCTCCAATCGGTCTGTGGCATAAATCGGGCGATCAACTCGGCGGCCTTGCGGTCGATCTGGTCGATGGCCAATTCCGCCGGCGCCTCCGCATAGATCCAGTGTTGGATCGAATCCATGAAGCCGATCCAAGTTAGGATATGCACGATCCCGGCAAGCTGCCTCCGGTAGACGCGCTTCAATTCTTCACTGCTGTAGAAACCGCCTTGGTCTTTGTGCAGATAGGGCAACGCCAGTACTTCCATCGCCTGCGATGGTACCTCCACGAATTCTGTCGCGGAGAAATGGTTCCAGATTAAAGGCTGCGCCCGCATACTAGCGTAGCCATGGAAGGCGTGACCGAATTCATGCAGGGTAACTCTAACGTCGTCTTCCGATCCAACCACATTTTGCAGAACAAACGGCATTCGACGTTTGGGAAACGACGCGCAGTAAGCGTGCGGCATTTTACTCGGTCGTGAGCCGAGATCCATATACCCTTGCCGAAACTCGCCGAATTCCTTGCCTAATTGCGGATCGATGGTTGAGAAAATGGACTCCGCCCCCGACTCTAGCTGTACAACGTCGTCGAACGGATGCAACGGTTCGCGACCCTCGGGATCAACCGGGGCCTTCCAGTAGAAGTCCCATGGTTTCAGCGAGGAGGTCCCTAATTTTTTGCGATGTTCTTCGAGGAGGTCCGTGGCAAAGGGAACGACTTCTTCGGCGATGCTGGTATGAAGATCCGCGCAATCCTTAGGGCTATAATCGTAGCGACGATACTTGAGCCAAATTAGATCGCGGAAATTCCCTACGCCGAGATTCATTGCCATCCGTTTTCTAACCGCAAGCATCTTCCTGAACAGCTCATCCTGGGCCGGAGCGATATCCAGTTTCGCTCGTTGCCAAGCGTGCCAGACCCGTTCGCGGACGCTTCGATCCGGATCATGGAGTTTCTCTTGGACCTGCGGGAGCGTCAGTTTCTCGCCCTCGTACTCGGCGAGATTATTTCCGGTTAACCGCGAAAATTCATTGACCAGATCGGCGTGATCGGCATCCAGCGGGACGTTAGCTTCGCAATAAGCCTGTTCGTCGGTCTGCATCCGGCGGCGGATCAGAGAAGCGCTATCTGGGAGTTCTGGCGTCGATAAAATCAAAAAACGCTTACGGAGAGACGCGTCAGCGACTGTTACTTTGGGGTTGGTAACCTGATTGAAGTGGGAGAGTTGCGCACTCGCGACTTCGTCCGCCGTGTTTAGATCCGAGCGCAGATTCAGAAACGTAGAGGTTTCCTCGATCTCCTTGGCCAGGTCGCTCCAATCGAGCAAAAATTGGTAAGCACTTTTGTCGTCCAAAGCGCGGGATGTCAGTTCCTGGTAACGCGGCTCAAGCTCATCCCATTCTTTAATGGGAGTTTCCGGGATGGTCATAATTTCAATTTGTCCGTGTAAATCGGGTCATGGCATTTTCGCTAATCCGGTGCATTGCTCGGATCGACAGGGTTCGGCGCCGGCGGTTCGCTCAAATGGTCAGCCGGTTCACATCCTTATAATAAAGATATCGGGCCGGTTCTTTGCCCATAGCACCGAACCATTGGGGGCAGTAAGGCGCCATCCAAATGCAATCGCCGGCCGCCACAGGGTACCAACTGTCTTCCAATCGGTAAACACCTCTCCCCGCCAACATCAGCAATCCATGCTCCATGATATGCGTTTCCACAAACGGCAGATGGGCGCCAGGCAGATAATTGAAGATGTTGATAGCAAGGTCAAAGGACGCGTTATCGGGCAGTAGTACTTGCAGGCGCGCCGCTTCGTCGCCAAGAAAAGGCTGACCAGCCACATCTTGTTCGCGGCCGAAGAGAATTCCGGGTTCCGAGACTCCAGGCAACGCGACATATTTCTTGAGGAAGAGATGAACTTGGGTTCCCGCCTCGGGTTGCGTTAACGACCACGGAGTTACCGCCGGAACGAACATGAATTCGCCAGACTTCAGCGTTCGCTTTTCGCTCTTCGCCTGTCCGGTCACTGAACCTTCCAAGACATAGATGAATGCTTCGATTTGGCTATCCGGAAATTCCGCCTGACCATCCTGGCCGAATGTGACAGTTAGCTCGGTGAACCCGGCTCCCATCTCCGGAGAGATCAATACCACACTGGTGGCGCCGGTTATTCCTGGAAGATTGCTTACTACGTGGCCATCCGGAGCAATGATCGCGTGACGGTTGCCGACGAAGGTACGAGTCGTGCCAAAAAAAAGCTTCTGAGACATAAATCGGAGTTCCCTAGAGATCCACAGATTACGCAGATTAGACAGATTTATAACGACTTTTCGTGGCCGGTGG
>Ga0307478_10003959_pt1 | contig 10733 bp, 7 predicted proteins | sample atmos_gasesECM4C_2_FD_203713 | JGI IMG/M metagenome (GOLD analysis project Ga0307478, IMG submission 203713) | Hardwood forest soil microbial communities from Morgan-Monroe State Forest, Indiana, United States - atmos_gasesECM4C_05 | ecosystem: Environmental > Terrestrial > Soil > Temperate...
CTGGGTGACATGTCTCGGGCGAGTCGATCGGCGAAAGCTGTATATACCGCACGACTCAAACGTACCTTGGCATACTCGACGGGCCTTCTTCCCGCAGATGGCAACTCTGATCGGCGCGCTCGTGCGATCCTCACGATTAGTGCGATGCTAGGAGCGATCAACCTCTCTCGTGCCGTGTCAGACCCGAACCTTTCACGAGAGATTCTCCAACGGACTCGTGATGAGCTGATCAGTCTATACAAACCCGCGAAACCGCATTAGACGGCTGATTCATCTCGGACAAACGTCCAGCTACAGCGATCAGGAATTTAACGGGGCCGCCCGGCGTTCCATCGCCCGTGGCAAAAACTCCGAGCAATCTCGGCAACTGTACTGATCTGAATTCGCTCTCCTACAATTCATTCACGGGGCAGGGACAGCTGCTCTGGGTTGGTGTTTGCCTGCAGCACAGTTTTGGACGCGGTTTTGCTTGGTGTCCATGGTGTCCATTAACCTCGGAATTCGGTTCTACGAGGTTGAAACAGGCGACACAGGCGAATCGATTGAACCTGAGGAAAGCCACTAAACACGCGGGTTTCCGATAAAGGTAAGAAAACAAAGTGGGGACGTAGTTCAGTTGGTTAGAACGCTGCCCTGTCACGGGACCCCGGCGCAAACGGAATCAGGCTTCCGCACTAAGCACACCTTTAGCCATCGGTAGTTCTCTCCTTCACTTACACAGCTCAGCGGCATAATGTTACTGCTCGTTTGTTTGGAACGCCTGCCTGTCACGCAGGAGGCCGCGGGTTCGAGTCCCGTCGCTCCCGCCCTCTCATCGGAGATCGCGCAATAACGGACCACTGGGAAGAGCCGCCTGAAACGGCTGGTCGTCGGGACTCAACTCCATACCTGGCCACCATATCATTGTCATTAGCAATGTGTTGTAGACCGGGTGTAACTTTAGCTCTTGCCCTTTTCCCGTTTTGTCACCTGCCCGTTCTCGATCAAATACAGGAGTTCGTTTCAAAAGGACCGGTAGAGAGCAGCCCTAGAGGGCTTGGCGTCCACCCATTGAACCGCAACGACTGGGACGTATGGTGGTCGCTGTCGTTCGTTCACTCATTGCGTTAGGAATGTGTAGTTTCCTAACATTCGGTGATCTGCGAGATAAGCGATTCCAGATCAGCGGGGTAAGCTCCCGAGTGTATAGTTCCGACAAAGGCACTAGTTTGTCTTGCCGAATAATCCGCTGGCGTCGCACTAGGGATTATTTCTTCCAATCCAATGAATAAACCTGCTGGACGCTGTTGTCGCTGATGATCGCCGGCATGTTGTCCGCGGTCACGTTCAACTCTACGCCTGTGTTGACGGTGATCTTGACGCCCTCGAGAGTGGCAAATACTTCAGCTCTACCGGTCGCGAGCGGAATCCGTAGCACTCTATTGTTCTGCGGCTCGCGATCAAGCTGGTAGATGGCCTTGCTGTCGTGCGACCACACCCACCAGCCACTGCTTCCACCCCACTCCGCAAGCTCCCGCCAATGTTGAGTTGCGGGCGAGTACAGCATGAAACGCTTGGGATTGGCAGCAACCGCAACCAGCCACCTCCCGTCCGGCGACCAGGACGGCCAATAATAAGTTGCGGACTCAGGAAGAGTTGAGCCGGTATGCGTTTTGAAGTTCCAGGTGTGGATTCCTTTGGGCACGAGGCCTGGAAGTGGATACTCGCCATACGCCAGCGATTCGTCATCACCCGCCCAACTGGGCACAACCGCGTTCTCATCTTCAGGCACCACTCGCTCCGCTTTGCCGCCTTCTGCCTCGATAACGAAGATCTTCGAATTAGTCGGGAAATCAACATTAAACGCGATCCTCTTCCCGTCCGGCGACCAGCGCGGGTTGCTCGCCGATGATGCAAGCTGTACTGGTTCACTGCCGTCGGCGCGGCTCTTCCAGAGCTTGCCCATCCCATCGGTATAGGCCAACCACTTACCGTCTGGCGACACCTCCATCTGCTCCGCCGGCAGTCCATTCAGGTAGGGGACGAAGTGCGTTGACCGCGGATCATAGGCCATCATGGCGCCTCGAGCTAGGGAGCCGATAACAAATAAGCGCGTGCTGTCGCGACTGGGCGTGAACGCCACGATGTGGATGGTTCCCGGCGTGAGCTGCACCGGATGTGGCGTGTTGAAAGGCAGGAGCAGATTCCGCGTCGGCAATTCGAACACTTGCAGGCCTCCATTGACTTCAGCGGTGAAATCGTAGTGTCGCCCATCCGGAGACCAACGCCCACAACATGAAGCACGCGACCAATTCGGAATCAACGGGTGTGCCGCCTTTCCTTCCGCATCCATCTCCCAGATTTTAGGATCGCCATTTGTCGGACCGGTGGTGAACCTAATGGCGCGTCCATCTGGTGAGTACCGGGCCGATCCGACCATCGCTTGTGGCTCCAGAGCCTCCCAGAGTTTCCGAGGATTCGAGCCGTCACTCTCGACCAAATTGAGCGCATTCTGATCGGCGAACAAGATGTGCGTTCCATCCGGCGACCATGTGGCTTCTTGCGCATATACCGATCCGATTTTTCTCGGAGTGCCGCCCAGAGTAGGCAGGACATATAACTGTCCCCGGCCATTCTCGTCATTATTATTGACCGCCGTGGCCAAAAGCTCGGATCCATCAAGAGAAACGTCATTCAGGCTGAAACGCACATTGCCGAGCGAGCTTTGAATAGGCACGATGGCGCCACCGCCAATTGCCATTTGGACGGGCACTCCTTCTTTTGTGAAAAATAGCCGTGAACCGTCGGTGAAGAGCGGATCTGCTTTGTTCGTGTTGTCAAAGGTGATCTGCTTCGTGTTTGCAATCTCGGGAACCGGCGTACTCACCAAGCTCCACAGAACCGCGAGCGCCGCGCTGGCCGTTACTGCAAGAGCCGTGGCCCGCAGCCATTTCCTTTTCCCGCTGGCCATGGCAACATTGGCCTTTGCTGTAGTCCCGGAAGATTCAAATATTTGCCGCTTAAGCCGGCGTAGATCAATCATCACCTCCTGCGCGGACTGATACCTCTCGGACCGTTCTTTTTCGATGGCCTTGCCGATGATCCGCTGCAGCTCTTCCGGAATCTCCGGGTTGATAGTCTTTGCGGCTGTGGGCTGGCCACGCAATATCTCCACGAGGATCACAGCTGTCGAGTCTCCCGTAAACGCGCGCCGCGCGGTCGCCATCTCGTACAGCACCGCGCCTAAGGAAAAAATGTCGCTGCGCGCGTCTATGTCTCTGCCCTGCGCCTGCTCTGGCGACATATATGCCACTGTTCCCAGCACTTGTCCGCGCATCGTCATGCAGGTGGAGATGGTGTCCGCGTCGCTTCCCACACGCAACTCCTTGGCCAGGCCAAAATCCAGCAGCTTGGCATCACCGCGGCTCGTCACAAAAACATTGGCGGGTTTGAGATCGCGGTGAATGATGCCTCTCTTGTGCGCCGCGTCGAGAGCGTCTGAAATCTGAATGCCCAGTTGGAGCACGCTTTCGACGGAGAGAGCATGCGAGGCGATTGCTGCCGCTAACGTCTGCCCTTCGAGTAGCTCCATGGCAATGAAGTGCGTGCCCTGATCCTCGCCGACGTCATAGACAGTGCAAATATGGGGATGGTTCAGGGCCGACGCGGCGCGGGCTTCGCGCTGGAAGCGCCTGATCATGTCCTCATCGGCCAGCATGGCATCGGAGAGCAGCTTGAGCGCCACTTCGCGGTTCAGGCGCGTATCCTCGGCGCGATAAATCACTCCCATCCCGCCGCGCCCCAGCTCAGCCAGCACGCGATAGTGCGAGATCATGCGCTCCGCCATAACCATAACAACGACGAGCGTATTATATCCCTGGAAAGCGAAGTAAAGTGGCCTCGCCCGAGCTCAGAACGTCAGCTTCAGAGCCAGTTGCATGTTGCGATGCCCACCACGCTGTCCGCGAATGGTAAGCGGTCCTCCCGCTGCCGTAGAGGCATCCGGCGGCCCGTTTGCCAGCATCAGCAAGCGATGATTAAAGACATTAAAAGCTTCTGCGCGGAGCTGCAGGTTGAAGGGCTCGCTCAGGGCGACGGTCTTATATGTCCCGAGGTCAAGCTTCCAACCACCACGCCCGCGGAAAGCATTGCGATGGGTCATAGCAGCCGGAAATGGGCACGGAAATCCGTGCGTGCAATCGCCAAAATCTCCAATTCCGAGGATGGGATCACCATAGGGCTGCGCCGGCGGTAGAGTGAGAATGTTATAGAGGCCGACCGCGCCTGGAATGTTCACCGGCACAGGATCATGAACGGAGGTTGCCACTGCTCCGGTTGGGATATAACGCGGGCATTCCTCCGCGAAATTCGAGCAATCGTACACTGAGAATGGCGTCCCTGAGTGTGCCTCGAAAATCGGCGCCAGCGACCAACCTCCAAGCATACTGCGAGCCAGCAGAGACCGCGACCGCTCTTTCAGCCACGGCAATTCCCAAACCCCGCTGAATACAAACCGGTGCCGGATATCGAAATCCGCATTGCCCTTATCCACCGCAGGGTTGAATGGATCGAGAAATCCCAGATTGTTCGGTGACACGTTCGGCCCTTCGCTGAAGGTGGAGCTCATATCGTCAATAGCATGAGACCACGTGTAATTGGCGTGAAAGCCCAATCCGGCATTGAACAGGTTCTCTGAGCGCAATGATGCGATCATGGCGTGGTATGTGGAGAACCCGCCATTGTTGCGGTAATTGATGAACGTGTATTGCTGATTGAGCCGCGGGAACGGCAAACCCGGAGTCGGCGCATCATGCAGGTATTCCGCGCCTGAGCCAGCCCGGTTAATGTCCGTATCCGCGTAAAGCTTGGTGCCCTTTGAGGCGCTGTATTGCAGTGATGCTAGCGTGTCCTTGCGCAGCGCGTGCTCCAGTGAAAGACTCCAAGATTGCGCATACGCGGTGCGAATATTCGGATTCAGCGCGATGATTCCTGCTGGCGGCAGCGGCAGCGAGTTGCCCTGGGCCGCAAGCGGCCCTACGTTGCTGGTACTGATCGGAATCACTCCCGCATTCACTCCCGTCAACAGGAGGACCTGATCCGCATTGGGCGGATTGACGAATACGTTGGCATTTACATTGTTGAAGTTGCGTTCAAAACCAATGCCGTACCCGCCGCGCAGCGCGGTGGTTCCGGCTCCGATCGGATCCCAAGCAAAACCGATGCGTGGGGCAAAGTTGTTGTAGTCTGGCCGATACAAGCTCCCGACTGGGCTGGTTGGGGCAGTGAATATCTGTCCATTCCGCACCTGCTCGAAAAAGTTTGTGCCTGGGCCCGGATAAAAATTCGACGAAGCGCTCGCCTGTTTGCTGTGCTGGACGCCGTAGTATTCCCAACGCAATCCGAGGTTAGCGGTGAAACGCGGAGTCAATTTCCATGAATCTTGCCCGTACCAGGCGAAATCCCGGTAGCGATTACTGGTTGAAATTGCCGAAGGTCCCAGCGGTGGCTGCACTATGCAACTGGCCGTGGTCACGACATTCCCCATGCTATCGAGCGTGCACGGAAGCTTGCCTTGGGCGGATATAACCGCTACGTATCCATCTGTCTGACCCTCGAGAAATTCATCCAATCCATCTCCGTAGCTTCCGCTTACCCCGAGCACACCATATGCTTCGCTGGTATCGAAAAGCAGGTTGTCCCGCGTATAAGTAAACTGCCCGCCCAAGCGGAACTGGTGCTTGCCGCGGCTGTAGGTGACGTCTTCAAGAAATTCCAGCAGGTTGGATGGTCCGCCGCCGATATTGCCGTTGTATCCAGGCAGGAGGGGCGTGCCAAATCCAAACAAATCGCCAAATCCAAAGGCCAGCAATGGCGAGGATAGGACCTTCCCTATCGGTGTGTTCCTATTCGTGCGGTTGAATGCAAGCTTCGATTCGCTCGCCAGCCGTGGTGAGAAGATGTGCGTTACCGAGACAAGACCGCTATTGTTGAAGTCGCTTTCGGCGAGGTCATATCCAACATACGGGCTAGGCGCCGCTGTGCCCGGTAAATTGTCCACAGTCTGGTTAATGTAGCGCGCAAACAGCATGGTCCTGTTGCTCAGATCATAGTCAACGCGCAACTCAGGGTTGAAAGAGTTCTGTGGGATGCCGGCGCCGGCATCCTTCGGTAGAGGGCGATGAATCACGCCAAAAATCGGAGTTCCACCCGCAAGCAGATCGAAGGGGCCTCCGGCATTCGGCACAATTCCCGAAGCGAGGATGTTGGCTTTTGTAAACACTTGGGTTATGGGTACCAGGAGTTTCCCATAGGCGGAGAAAAACGCTTGCGTGGCCGGCGCGGAGTCGGCGATGAAATCCGGTGTCGGCACTAACGCGCCAACTGATACGGCGCTGCGCACCCGCGTCCATTCTGTGCTCTGGAAAAAGAATAGCTTGTCCTTAATAATCGGGCCACCGACAGAGTATCCGAACTGATTGCGGATAAAGGTCGTATGAATGGAATTGAATTCCAATGAAGCCAGCGCAGAGGCACGATTGAATTCGTAAACCGATCCATGCAGTTCGTTCGTGCCTTGCTTCGTGGCTACATTGATAATGCCGCCGCCAGCCCGCCCATACTGCGCCTGGAAGCTGCTGCTCACAATCCGAAATTCGCGCACCGCATCCAACGGTACAGTCAATCCCACCGAGGCATAGAACTGGTCTGTGTTGTCGCCTCCATCCAATTGAATATTCGTGCTGGTGGAGCGCTGGCCGTTGATGGACACGCCCACGCCACGCGGCCCAAAGCTAGGTCCGCTGTGAGCGCTCGGATCCGCAGGGCTGATGTTTCCCGAGGTCTGAACCAGGTCATAGGGATTCCGCGTCAGCGTAGGCAGTTCGGTGATTTCCTTGCCATTTACCACGGTCGATATCTCTTGCGATTCCGTTTCCACCTTCACCGGACTTTCGGCCACTACCTCCACAGACGTCGCAGTCGCAGGGCGCAAACTCGCATTAATCGTGTAGGACGCTCCTACATTCACTTCCAATGTTATTTTCTGGACCGCAAAGTTGGCGGCTTTGATTGTGAACTCGTATTCGCAGGGAGGCAGATGCGTGAGACGATAAAGCCCGAAGTTGTCCGTCTCGGTGCTTCTAGTGAGTCCTGTTGGTTGGCAGCGGGCGTTTATTGTGGCTGCAGGCAGAACCGCCCCAGTCACGTCCTTCACGGTTCCTGAGATTTCAGCAGTTTCAACTTGCGCGCTAGATCGCTCGCTGCAGAATGTCATCAAGAAGAACAGTGAGAAGATGATCCTAGTTGTATAAACGCTTAGCGGAACCGGCATGTACCCTCCAAAGAGCGTCGCAAAGCGACGCCTCACTAGGAAGATCGCTGAGCACCTTAAAGAGGTAGCAGCACAGTATCACCGGAAGTATACGAGATCAACGGTTTGGCCTACCGCAGAGGCTGATCGTTGCTTGCACGAATGTAAACCTTTCTGTAAACCCCGCCTTTTGCCAGGACGCAGGCTGAAGGCGGCAATTCCGACCAGGGTCTCGGCATCGGCGGCGAGCGCCTAAGGCACGCTGAGCAGCAGCCCGCGTTCACCTTCCCTCCCGGCCAGCTCAGCCCCAAGCTGAGGTTGTTGTCGTGTAATTCTCCTTTGCTAGAGGGTCATCAACCGACGCTCTGTAGTGATGAAAACGTGATAGTTCTATGGTCAGAACGCGTCCATTTGGATCAGAACGGATCAAATGGTCGATTTGGAAAACGCGTGAAGAACCAGTTAGGGTAGACCATTTTCATAACGCATCAGAACGCTCCAGGTGACCTTCAAAACGGGGGGTGGGACCCTTTCGGTGTCAGGGCAGCATTTCCGGTCGGATGACGGGCAAACCGGAACCAAGCGCGGATTTGCGTTCTGATGGGCCACCGGTCGACGCCTAGGGACTGGCGGAGATCAACGGGTCGCTGGCAAGCAGCACGGCTGAGATCGGGGCCGACGCTTAGACGAACATCGGCGCTGGTCACAGAATGGTCACAAAACTGGGGCCACTCTGCAAAGTTAAGTTGTTGGAAAATAATGGTGATAAGGCGGTAGTACGCAGCCCTGAAAAGGCTGGCGTCGGCGGTTCAACTCCGTCCCTGGCCACCATATTTTCAACGACTTAGCTCGTCGTCCCACCTGGGTTTGGCTCCAATTGGCTCCAAAATCATTTTCAACTGGCTAATTGACCATCCGCGATTGCGGCGGCGTGGAAATACTCGCTGTACTCGCCGGTGCAATCGGCTTTGACGTACGGGCTTCGACCATCGCCGACATCTTCGCCAGGGCGCGCCGCTGTGACTCCGGCACGAACTGTGCGTAGATATCCATGGTTGTCGAGATGCGCGAATGCCGCATCTGGCCTTGCACGTCTTTGGGGTTAGCGCCTGCCTCAACCATCCAGGTCGCATGCGAGGTGCGCAAGCAACGCCAGTTGATTGCTCTCCTTCTAATTAGGCGTTTCGCGGACTACTGCTAAGCCGCCTCTATGGGAATGACGCATGAAGGGAGTTGATTTCGACAGCGTAACGGGAGGAAATCAGCCCCGTCTTTGGAGCAGGAACTGTCTCACTGCCGGGTCCTCGGCGAGACCAATCGCCCGGTCGAAAGCATCCGCGGCTTCTGATTTCTTCCCTCGCCGTTGCAGCAAGTGAGCGCGAACGGCCCAGTAGGGTTGATAGCCCGAGACGGACTCGAGATCGATCGCGTCCAGTACCGCCAGCCCCGCTTGAGGTCCCTTCGCTTCGCCTACTGCCGCGGCGTATCCAGTACGCGTCCCGAGCGTCGGGGATATCCGGATCAGTTGCTCGTAGAAGAGGACGATCGCAGCCCATTCAGTCCGACTGCTGCGCGCCCGCTCAGCGTGTACCGACTGAATCGCGGCCTCGAGCTGAAAGCGCCCGCTGCGCCCGCGACTCGACGCTTCGGTGAGATGGCGTTCCGCCTCGTCGATTAGTGGCAGAGACCACTGCTGTGAATCCTGCTCCGAGAGAGGAATATAGCGGCCTTCCGGTCCCCGCCGTGCCTGCCGCCGCGCTTCACAGTGGAGCATGAGAGCCAGCAGTCCGCGAACCTCTGCTTCCCGGGGCATTAGCTGAAGAAGGACGCGTCCGAGCCAGATCGCTTCCTCGGCGAGCTCCCGGCCGCTCTGATCGACGCCCGCCATATCGTCCCAGCCAATACCAAAGGCGGCGTAAATCGCTTCGAGCACCGCGTCGAGCCGTTGCGGCAGTTCGCGCTCTTGCGGGACTTCGAACTGAATGCCACTGTCGCGGATCTTCGTCTTGGCGCGCACCAGGCGCTGCCCCATCGTCGTCGGTGAGACCAGGAAGGCGTGGGCGATACGCGCCGCATCGAGGCCCAGAACGGTCTGGAGCATGAGCGGCGTGTGCATGGAGGGATCAATCGCTGGGTGGGCGCATACGAACAGCAGTTTCAACCTGTCATCTGGAAACTCTGCCGGCAACGTCACCTCGTGTTCCTCCCTCAGGAGTTGGAGAGTGGGCTCACTTGCAACGGCCACTTGTCGATGACGCACAAGATCGATAAAGGAGCGGCGCGCTGCCGTCAGCAACCAGGCCTCCGGATTTTGCGGCACGCCGTCTCCCGGCCAAGCTTTGAGTGCAGCTACCAGCGCATCGCTGAGAGCGTCCTCCGCGCTAGCCACGTCGCGAGTGTGCGAGGAGAGATAGGCCACGAGACGACCATAGGACTCGCGGGCCACCCGCTCGATCGCGCGATGAGTACTCTCGGGGCCGCTTCCGCTCATCACATGATCCGGTGCTTGGCTGCAGGCGCAAGGGGACGGACCTCCACAGCACCGGTCGCAGCCGTCGGGCAGCGCGCGGCCCAATCAAGCGCCGCGTCAAGCGAGGGGAGTTCCATGATTATGAATCCCCCCAGTTGCTCCTTGGTATCCGCGAAGGGGCCATCCTGTACGCGCCGCTTTCCGTCCTTAACCCGAACCGTCGTTCCAGTCTCCGACGCTTCAAGCGGATCGCCCGCGAGGTAGCTGCCGGATTCGACCAGAGCCTTGTGGTATGCGCGCCAAGCACCTGTGTAGGAGTCGGTTCCGTCGCTCCTCCGGGCCGCAAAAGCTTCCGGTGATTCGTAGATCAGCAGGGCAAATTGCATCAGATTTTCTCCTGTGGGAACAATTTTAAGCGCCTTCGCGCGCTTAAATATATGACGGGTGGGAATAGGCCATTTCGACAGATTTTGAGAAATCGCCAGAAATTTCAAGCAAGCACGGGCGAATTGAGGACTGTCGACATCAAGGTAGCGATCCGTCGGGGATCGACCAGTACCGACAAACGTCCTAGCGGTAACTGTCGAATTGCTGGCGAGAAGCCGACTTCCCGTTACCAATCTGGCCAACTTCCTCGGAGCCCGTTTCTGGACCGTATCTCGTTTGGTTCCCGGCTACGACACTCGGAAGAGGTGTTCCGCCACACCTCCATGGCGGCATTAGAAAACCTCGTCCAGAATTGCCCCGTGCGAACCCCATAAAAATTTGCTTTCTTGATCTGCGCTCATGGCGTTAGGAATGTGTAGTTTCCTAATCACTGCGATTTGCATGTGTTTCACACGGATTCCGTCAGCTTGTCGGATTCGGCAGCAGGTTCCCTTATCATTTGGTCCGCCGGGCACAGGGGCCGAAATCCTATGTCACGAAGAAACACATTGGACCTACCAGCGGTTCGTAATCCGGCGGGCGTGCGCC
>Ga0307478_10003960_pt1 | contig 10733 bp, 13 predicted proteins | sample atmos_gasesECM4C_2_FD_203713 | JGI IMG/M metagenome (GOLD analysis project Ga0307478, IMG submission 203713) | Hardwood forest soil microbial communities from Morgan-Monroe State Forest, Indiana, United States - atmos_gasesECM4C_05 | ecosystem: Environmental > Terrestrial > Soil > Temperate...
ATCGAGCACCTCAAACGCCAGCACAATTTGGTGATCGGAGAGCGTACGGCCGAAGCCATCAAAATGGAGGTGGGCTCGGCCTATCCACTGGACCGCCCCTCCAGCATGGAAGTCAAAGGGCGGGACGCCACGGCCGGCGTCCCGAAAACAGTTTCCGTTGTCGATGATGAAATCCGGCAAGCTCTCTCCGGTTGCGTATCCTCGATTATTCAAGCCGTTCGCGTCGGGCTGGAGCGCACACCACCGGAGCTGAGCGCGGACATCAGTGACCGGGGAATCGTGCTAACCGGCGGCGGTGCGCTATTGAAAAATCTCGACAAACGGATTCAAGCAGAAACCAATCTTCCGGTTTCAGTGGCTGAAGATCCTCTAACTTCCGTCGTCATGGGGACCGCCAAAATGTTACAGGACTTCAGGCTCCTCCGGAAACTCTCGATATCCAGGCTGAACTAAGCGGCGGAGCATGCAGCCGGTCGATCCAGGACACCGTTCCTCCTCAGGCGAAGCGCACCTTTTGCCTCAGCCCTCGTCAGCGCCACCTCTGCTGGAACCTTGCGCCGAAGCCACCGCCTCTCACTCACTGTGCCGGCCCAACACTGCAAAGCGAGTAATCCTCAATATGACAGCCCAAGCCGAAACCACTCCGATGATATTCCACTCGCTCAACTGTGATATGGCATTCGAGCACGATCGGAGCATCCAAGCCCTGAGCATCCGGAATAACAATCTCGCATCGGAGGCGTTCGCCGGTTTTGAATGGCTTGCTGGAGATGCAATAGAGCCCTTCGCTGCTCAGATTCTCCGTGATGCTCTCCGCCGATGGTCTTCCGTGCTGCCCGGACAGACGCACTGGCCAATGCAATGCGACCCGCTGGCGCTTGCGGCGTTCACCAGAGCCTGGTGCATCACCACGTCCCTATCGCGTTGCGCGCACCGGAAGAACCGTAGTTCCGTCCTTCCCAAACTCGAATCGCAAGATCCATTCGCTCGGAACATTCCTATCCGTAACCTTCGCTGGACCAAATTTCCAACGTCGCGCCGCTTTCAACGCCAACTGGGCAAAATATCTACTCGGTCCAGGAGAATCGAGCTTTGCTCCTGCCACGTTACCTGACAGATCAACATGGACCCTTACTCCCACCCTAACCTTGCCTCGAATGGTGTCCCTCGCCTGCCGAGGAACGTCTGGCAAGACTTGGTGAATGACCTTGCCCGGCACAAGACCCACGTTGGGTATGAGTGGTCCCGCTTCGGATTGGACCGGCGCATGTCCTGGAGCGGCGTGGGGCGAACCTTGCTTTTTGTCGTCCGCTCTCTGCGCGGACTTCCCCGCTTTGGGTGTCACCGGCTTCCGCGCCGGTTCTTGCTGCCCCCCCGGCTTTTCGACGACGCGGGACGGGGCTCGCTGAGCCTCCCGGTGACGGTTGAACAGTCTGGGGACTACCAGCATCGCCGCAAGTACCAGGCCGATTGCGACCAAGGGCGCAAGATAACGCCACTTCGCGAATGCCGCTTGGGGACTCGAAGCCGTCCCACCCTGCAGCGCTGCCGAGTTCCGCCGCATGTGCGCCGCAATGTCCGCAACTGTCCATCGGCGTTGGAGATCCCGTCGCAGACAGTGATGCGCTACTTCAAGAAACGGAGCCGGTAATGTCTCCGGCAGTACCGGTTCCCCTTGTTCCGATTCCTTCCAAACAGGCAGGCGCTGCGTCAGCCCTTCCACAAGCGTCATGCCAAGCGACCAAACATCTGCAGCCGCCGAGATCCATCCGCCGGCCATCTCGGGTGCGTCGTAGACGCTCGGCTTTTCCAAACCGCCCCTCGATTCGCCCATCCGGAAGATCCCATCGGTCGAAATCTTCAGTCGATCCTCGACACCCATGATGTTTGTGGGTTTGATGTGAGCGTGGACAAAACCTTTGCCATGAACGTAAGCAAGAGCGTCCAGAACGGGCTCCAGCATGTCGCGTGCATCCTGTGGCGTGAGGGGCTGGTGCAGAAGAAGTTGCGAAAGGTTCTCTTCGGCATACTCCATCACCACGTAGAGCATCTCCACGTTGCCAAGCTGGCAGCGACCCATCTGGAAGAGACGGATCAAGTGAGGATGAGACAGTTTCGCGGCAAGCTCCCACCCGAAGAGTTGAAGTTCCGATTCTTCAGGAGGCGCCGCCAGCAGCTTGATCGCGGCCTTTTGAGGTTCCCGTTCACCTTGCTCCGTAAGGAACACGGCGCTGTTTTTGCTGCCACCCAAGTACTGGCGCAGGTAGAATTCACCATTAACGACTTGGCCTTCCCACTGTTTCCAGGCCTCAATCATTCTGACTCGCTCGCCTGTCGGCTCACTTCAAGTTGGCGTTCATAGCCGAGCACCGTGTTGGGGATTACCGGACAGCGCTTCCGGAAGAACGAGAGACCGTCGCCAGGATCGCACTCCGCCATTGTAGTCCTCGTTAATGGACACACTCGGCGATCGGAATTGTGATTGGCGCCCAAGCGTGCGTAGCAGTACATTTTTGCGAGGGCTAAAATAAGCGGAAACGTGCTCAACAAAATGGCCATCAGGTATGGCACGGTTTGGCGCATGACTGAGGGATTGATTCCGAAACGTTGGAGCAGCGGAATCCAGCACCAGATGAGCAGCATCAAAACCGCCGCAAGCGGCAGACTGAGATGGACGGCGCTAACCAGAGAGTGGTGACAATCCATCAGCCGGCGGGCTCCGCACGATCGCGAAACCAGCGTATCCAGACCGAGCATCAGACCGCTGCCGAACATGGCCACGGCGTAAAAAAGCACGCCGCCCAGGCTCACGGCGCCGATGGCTTCGGCACTCACACGGCCGACCCTCATGGTGTCGACAATGCCCATCCCATCCAGCCCAATTCCGCCATCACAAGCGGAGCAGCCAGCCGGAGCATGGGACGAAGTTCCTGCCGAAGGGTAGCGAGGTAATGAATCACGATGGCCGCCTTGGAGCCGAAGAGCGGGAAGAAGCGTTGAACTTTCACGATCGTAGCATGACGCTGCCTCTGCCCCGCGAGTAAGACCGCATAGTATATCGGGGATAATCGCCACCGGCCAAAACGGTGCCGGGCGTCATACGGGAGAAGAAGGCAGGCCGTGCTGGGCGCAAGGCGCGGATGACGATTACAGACCCGTTTGTTCCAGAGATTTCTGGCAACTCAGCGAAGATGCACGGCGGACGCTTCGCAGGAGGCGCCGTCGTCCTCGGCCCTTCACGGTTTTCTGGAAACAGGCGTCTCTGTGGTCCGAGTGACTGATTCTGTCACTTTGCGTGCTCGCGCTTAGCTGCCAGAAGTGCCCTTCGAAGAGAATCTATAGTCAGCTGTTCAAGATCCGAAGGGGCAACGGCACCGGCCGCCTCTATGGCCGCCTTGGCTGCGCTTGAAAGAGCCTTGTCCCGATGCGACGTTGGTACAAAGGGCCCCTTTGCCTGCTCAACCGGTTTGCTATCAGTTCTCGGACTATCCAGGGCAGCCAAGAGGTGATTTACACCAATTTCTGGGGCATTCTCATCCTCAGCCAGGATGAGCGCTCTAACGAACAATTCAATGACCGGCGAGAGGAGCGGTGGATAGACTGTCTCACTGCCAGACATCGTGGCCCAATCGTAACATGCCTCCATTGTGACGCTATATCATGCGATGGTTAATAGTAGCCTTCTTCGGCGGGGCGCACCTTTCCGGAAAAGCGGCGATAGGTGAAAACAAAATAGCCGATGGCCAGCGCGATGCCCGGAATAAACCACCAAAGACCGATGCGGAGTCCGTAGCCGGCAGCGGCCGCATTCGAAATGGTGAGCCCAAACCGCGGTTCGGAGCGTGACGGCAGCACATACGGGTAAAGGCCGAACGCCGCACTCACCAGCATGAACGCAATGAACGCCGAAGACGCCAGAAACGGCGCGGCTGTGCGGCGTGGAATCCACAGACGCACCAGAGCGAGCGCAATCAAAGCCGCTGCGGGAAAAACATAGCCCCAGGGGCGCGCCGAGAAACTAGCTGCGAGCTGCGGTTGGATCAGGAAACTCAAGCCGGTGATGAGGACGACCAGAATCAAGACCGCCCACCACGAGCGCGCGGCCAACCCCCGGCATCTCTCTTCGAGCGGTCCCGCGGTCTTCAACGCTATCCAAAGCGCACCATGCAGCATCAGTGTGGCAAAGGCTGCCACGCCGATGACGACGGTATACCAATCCAAAATGCCGAGCGCGCCGTTGACTCCGAAATCGGTCCATAGCGGCAGGAAGAAAAAGCCGGAAGCGTCCAGCGGCACGCCCCGGACGACGTTTCCCAAGGCCGCGCCGAAGAAAATCGCGAGTAATGCGCTGGCCCCACCGAAGACCGCATCCCAGAGCGGCCGCCAGACGGGGCTCTCCACATGACTTCGAAATTCAATCGAGATACCGCGCAGCATGAGCAGCCACAGCACCATCATCAGCGGAAGATAAAAGCCGCTGAAACTGGCGGCGTAGAGCGCGGGAAACGCAAAGTACAGCGTACCGCCGCCAGCCACCAGCCACACTTCGTTGCCGTCCCAAAACGGACCGATGGACTGGAGCACCTGCCGGCGCTCGTCATCCGACCGCGCTACGAATAAGTGAATGATGCCGGCGCCGATGTCGTAGCCGTCAAGAACTACGTAGGTGGCGACCATCAGAGCGACGAGCGAAAACCAGAGAGTTTGGAGCATTGCGATTTCTCCTCAGGCCTTCGCAGCCGATTGGCGGGGCTCCGGGCCATGCTCGATCTCGCGATAGACCAGGAACAAGAACAGGATCGCGAGCAGCGCGTACATGCCCATGAAACCGAGAAGAGTGAATAGCCCATTTCCCGCCGAGACGCGCGGAGAAGGACCGTCGGCGGTGCGCATCAAACCGTAAATCAGCCACGGCTGGCGGCCCACCTCCGCCGTGATCCAACCCGCCGTGGTTGCGATATACGGGAATGGAAACATCAGCATGATTATCCAAAGCAGCCAGCTCGTGTCGAAAAGCTTTTGGCGCGCGAGTTGAATCATAGAGAGAGCCATGACCGCGATCAGGATCGTTCCCAGCCCGACCATTATGTGATAACTGAAATACAACAATGGGATATTGTCGGGCCAAAGGTCTTGCGGAAACGCGTTGAGACCCTTGACCTGCGCTCCCCAGCGGCGGTACGTGAGAAAGCTCAAGGCTCGCGGGATCAGAAGCGGATTATCGAGCTTGCGGTTGTCGCTATCCGGCTGACCGATGAGTGCCAATGGCGCGCCCTCGGCCGTCTCGAACAGACCTTCCATAGCGGCCAGCGTCACGGGTTGATGGTAGGCAATCATCTTGCCCTGCCCATCGCCCGTGGGAAACAGCATCAGCAGAGTCGCGAAGAACCCGGCGATCACACCCACGCGGACAAAGGTGCGGCCATATGCGTCGTGCTTGTCGGTGAGCAGGTAAAACGCGCCGACGGCGGCCATCACGAAGCTACCGGTAACCACCGCGGCGATCATATTGTGGAGATACTGCCACGGGATCCACGGATTGAAGATCAATTCTCGAACACTGCGCAACAGGATCTGGCCATTGGGGCCGACAGCGTAGCCCACCGGATACTGCATCCAAGCATCTGTGGCGATGATGAAGAACCCGGATAGCCAGGAGCCCGCGAAAACCATAACTGCAGCGAGCCAGTGCAACCACGGCCCCAACCGCTTTTCCCCGAAGACCAGGAGGCCAAGGAAAGTCGACTCGAGAAAGAACGAGAAGACACCCTCCATGGCGAGTGTCTGACCGATGACTCCTCCGGCCGCCCTTGAAAACTTCGCCCAGTTTGTGCCGAACTGAAATTCCATCGGGATTCCAGTGACCACGCCCATGGAGAAGTTGATGGCGAAAATTTTCGTCCAGAATCGCACGCAGCGATTGTAGTGCTCGTTGCCCGTGCGCAGCGCCATGGTCTTTAGAACCACCAGCAGAAGCGCCAGGCCCATCGTGAGCTGCGGGAAAATGTAGTGAAAAGTGATTGTGAAGGCAAATTGAAATCGATCGACAGCGAGCGCCGTATTCATGGCGATGTTTCCAGCTTACCGCCGGATCGGACACTGTGTTGTAGTGTATGCTGAATCTCGAACGCCATGCCGTTGCAAATTGACACCAAGCGGATTGCGCCGGACATCACCCTGGTGGAATTGACTGGCAAGATCGCACTCGACCGGGAAAGTCAACGCATCGAGGCCCTGGTGCAAGACCTGCTACGCCAAGACGAGAAGAAGATCATTTTGGACATCTCGCGCGTCGACCATTTGGACAGCACCGGCATTGGCATCCTGGCTTACTGTTTTGGGACTCTCAACCGGATCGGCGGGGAGATGCGGATCGCGGGCGCGCAAGGTAAAGTGCTCCACCTGCTGCAAATCACCCGGTTGGACAACGTGCTGCCGCTGTACAGTTCGGTCGAGACCGCTTGTGCTGGCTTCGGGGCCAAGCCGCCGGGCTAACTAGCTTGACATACCTTCTTTGCCTCCGTAATCGGACACAATGATATATAGCGCCTGCTTATGCCGTCTCCTGCTCACGTAGCCTGGGCCAAGTTTCGTGTCGGTACCATGATCGGATGTGCGTTCGGCATTTTGTCCGTGCTGGTCTATCTGTTGCTGGGCGGCGCCGACGCCCTTCAGCCAGCCGTGACCGTCTACGGTTTCATGCCCGACTTAGCTGGATTGGGAAAGAAATCCGCCGTTCAGTTCAACGGAATCCATGTGGGCGAAGTGAAGGGCGCCGCGCTCTCCGGATTGAAAGATCCCGCTAGGATTGTGCGCATTGACATGGCGATCATGCGCGAGTATCTGAAATTTATTCCTCAGGATTCCACGCTGGAAGTGACCGCGCAAAACGTCTTGGGTGACAAGTTTGTCAACGTCAATGAGGGAAAAAGTCCCCATCATCTGGCGGCCGGCGATGAACTGCTGGCTCCGCCGCCGCCTAATTACAATCCGGCGGACCTGCTCCAAGCCGGGCGTGACATCCTGAAACAAGTCGACGCAGTGGTCCGCGACATGGAAACCGGTCATGGCAACATTGGCAATCTGGTCAAAGGTGAAGCAATCTATGACAGCCTGCTGAGTAACGTCAGCGAGTTTCAGCGTGCGATTCACGCGGTAAGCAATCGGGACAGCGCGACTGGGCGCCTGCTGTACGACGATGCGTACTACGAAGAGCTTAAGGCGCCGGTGAGGCGTCTCGACCAGCTACTGGGAGACCTGCATGCCGGCCAAGGCGCGGGCGGAAAGCTGCTGAAGGACCCCACGCAATATGAGCGGTTGCGTAAATCAGTCGGTGACCTCAACCGTGCGCTCGCGGAGCTCAATGCGGGGAAAGGTCAAGGGGGGAAGTTGCTTAAGGATGACGAGCTTTACCGGCGCATCAGCAGAATCGTCACAAACCTCAATGCCGACGTCGACGCGCTCAACTCCGGCGAGGGTGCCATTGGGCAACTGTTAGTCAGTTCCACTCTCTACGAGAGCCTGCACGGCACCACAAAGACTCTGCAAGAGATGGTGCGCGCCGTGCGAGAGAATCCCAAAAAATTTCTCAGCCCAAAGATCTTTTAGCGGGAGCGGAACCGAAGTTATAGGAGCCACCGCAACAGCATGTGGACCACACTCAGCAGGATCGCGCCCAGAATCGCTGGAACAAACCCTCTCACGCGAAACCCCGCCATCAGCGCCGCGGCAACCTTGAGCATCAGGGCATTGATCACGATAAGAAACAAGCCCAGGGTGAGCAGGGTGAGTGGGAGTGTGACGATCTTAAGAAAAAACCCGAGCGTCGCGTTGACCAGGCCGATCACCACGGCCGCGATCAAAGCAGTGCCGAAACCAGCGATCTCGATTCCCGGCACGACAGCGGCCACAATCGCCAGGCTTACCGCGCTCAATAGCCAGTTGACGAGAAGGTGCCGCATGGTTTTCGATTGTACTCTATGGCGCAACTCTATACCGGCACCTCCGGGTTCGCGTATTCAAGCTGGAAGCCGCGCTTCTACCCGGCCAACTTGCCAGAGAAGAAATTTTTGGAACACTACGCGAGCCGCCTCGATTGCGTCGAGATCAACTACACGTTTCGCCGATTGCCGGCCGCAACGACGCTCGAAAATTGGGTGAAATCGACGCCCGCCAGCTTTCGTTTTGCCTGTAAGGCGAACCAGCGAATCACGCATATTCTCCGGCTAAAGGATGCTGGAGCCGCGGTCGAGTTGTTCTTGCGCTCAATCGATCCTTTACGCTCCGCGCGACGGCTCGGGCCGATTCTATTTCAACTACCGCCCAATTTGAAATTTGACATCACATAGTTGCGTGACTTTCTCGAGCTTCTGCCGTCCGACTTACGTTTCAGCGTCGAATTCCGGCATACATCCTGGCTGCTACCCTCCGTATACGCCGCCCTCAGTAAGCAAAATGTCTCATTGTGCGTTGCTGAATCCGAGAAACTGGAAATTCCGGAGGTAATTACGGCGGACTTTGTTTACTATAGGCTGAGAAAGCCAGAATATTCCGAAGAGGAGCGTAAGTTGATCGCGGAACGGGCGAGAGAATTACTCTCGCAGGGCAAGGACCTCTATCTATTCTTCAAGCACGAGGAAACACCGGAGGGCGCACTCTATGCGGAAGAATTAGCGTCCCGCTTGTGACTTTCGGCGTCTCTTGGCGGCTGGTTCTGACGTTGCTTCGGCCGCCGATTCCTCCTCCGCCAGCGCCGCGGTGGCTGAATGGATGGGCTTTTTCTGGTCGGCCAGGCTCTTCTTGAGGGCCTCCATGATATCAATCACTGGCGCGATATGTGGCGTAGGCGTCTCCACCACGTTCTGGCCATCCAACTTAGCCTCAATCATTTTCTGTAAGTTGGCGCGGTAGGCATCCGCATACTTCCCCGGCTCGAACTCCGCGATTAGCGATTCGATCAGCATCTTGGCCAGATTCAGCTCTTTCTCTTTTACCTGGCTCGTATCGGTACGGAACTCGTCCACCTGGCGGATTTCGTCCGCGTAATACATCGTATGCAACAGCACGCCTTTATTGCCCGGGCGCAGAATTACAATGTGTTCCCGATTGTGCATCGCCACTTTGGCAATGCCGTAGTACTTTGTTTCGCGCAATGCTTCGAACAATAGCGCGTATGGCTTTTCACCGCCTTCGTCCGGCGCCATGTAGTAGGAACTTTCGAGATAAATCGGATCCACCTGATCGGCCTTTACGAATTCAAGGATCTCCATGACCTTCGCGGTCTTGGGCGCCACCTTTTTGATGTCCTCGTCGTCAATCTCAACGTAGTGGTCTTTCTCGTACTCATAACCCTTGACTAGTTCGCTGCGGGGAACGGCCTTGTCTTCCGCCTGGCAGTAAATCACTTGCTTGATACGCGAGTGATCGGTTTTATGAAGCATGTTGAAGCTAATGGTCTCGCCGCGCGCGGCGCTGAATAACCGCACGGGAAAAGAAACAAGACCAAAAGTAAGATGTCCCTTCCAAACGCTGCTTGCCATGTGCGCAACCTCACTTCCGCAGCCTACAACGGGCTAAACTGCCTTCTAACATCGATATCATGAGTTAAGATAGGTTTTCAACATTTTCGAATGTCTTTAAGCGAATATGCCCGCAAACGGTCGTTTCAAGCTACTCCGGAGCCGAAACCGGCCAAATCATCCACGTCGCCCGGTGGCAGTATGTTTTGCGTGCAGCGGCACGACGCCACCCGGTTGCACTACGATTTCCGGCTCGAGCTAGATGGCACGCTTAAATCCTGGGCCATTCCCAAAGGGCCCACGCTCGACCCCGCTGCCAAGCGTCTGGCGGCCATGGTGGAGGACCATCCTGTCGAATATGGCAGCTTCGAAGGAAACATTCCTGCAGGCAACTACGGCGCCGGCAGTGTCATGCTGTGGGATCACGGTACTTATGAGCTCCTGGGCGACAAGTCTGCTCAAGAGCAGCTTGCGCGCGGCGACTTTAAATTCAAGTTACACGGCGAGAAGCTAAAGGGCGAGTTCGCCATTGTCCGCATGAAAGTTCGCGGCAAGGGCAACGAGTGGCTGTTGATCAAAAAGAAGGACGGCGAAGCACGGCCCGGCTGGGACGTTGAGCAATACGCTTATAGCGTGGCCACCGGCCGCACGCAGCAGGAAATTGCCAAAGACATGCCGGCACGGAGCCCGGCGGCGAGCCCAGATAAAAAAAAACGCCTGGCCAGCCAGTAGCGTCCGCTAAGAGCCTCGACCCCGCCTCCCTCCCCGGAGCCATACGGGCTCCCATGCCTGCCTCCGTCGTACCCATGAAATCCTTCCTTGCAGATACGCCCCCGAAGGGCGACGAGTGGCTGTTCGAAGTGAAATGGGATGGTGTTCGCGCCATTTGTTTCGTCGATAACAAAACAGTGCGCATGACTTCGCGCACCGGGCATTCGTGTGAACGGCAGTATCCGGAGCTCAGTGTTATCGGCCACCACATCGCCGCCAAACAAGCCGTGCTGGATGGCGAGATTTGCGTGCTTGACAAGAACGGTGTCTCCAGCTTTGGACTCATTCAACCACGGATTGCGGTCGCCGACCCGAACACCATCGCCCATCTTGCGCGCCGCACGCCAGTAACTTTATTCGTATTCGACCTGTTGTACCTTGACGGTTATGATCTGCGCAATGTACCGCTCATGGAGCGCAAGGGCGCTCTGGCAAGTATCCTGC
>Ga0307478_10003961_pt1 | contig 10729 bp, 8 predicted proteins | sample atmos_gasesECM4C_2_FD_203713 | JGI IMG/M metagenome (GOLD analysis project Ga0307478, IMG submission 203713) | Hardwood forest soil microbial communities from Morgan-Monroe State Forest, Indiana, United States - atmos_gasesECM4C_05 | ecosystem: Environmental > Terrestrial > Soil > Temperate...
GCGGTAGCGGCCGATCAGCATCTCCCTGGCGACAGCATCGTTCGCCAGCGCAGCCGCTGCCGGCCCGCCTGTCAGGATGTCGAGGCCAACGGCGGCATCACCAATGGTGCCCGTCACCATCACCAGATCGTCGCGCCGGGCACCGGTGCGCGGAACCATCTTTCCCGCCGGCACGCGGCCGAAGGCGGTGATCGAGATGGTGAGCGGCCCCGGAGTCGAGACCGTGTCGCCGCCGAGCAGCGGGCAATCAAACGTGCGCGCGTCCTCGCCGAGGCCATGCGCGAAGGACGCGAGCCAAGAATCATCGGTCCGGCGCAGCGAAAGCATCAGCACAAAGCCGGCGGTCGTTGCGCCCTTGGCGGCGAGATCGGACAGATTGACCCGCAGCGCCTTGCGCGCGACGGTGTCGGGCGGATCGTCGGGGAGGAAATGCACGCCCTCCACGATCGCATCGGTGGTGACGACGATGTCCTCGCCGCCCGCCTTCAGGATGGCCGCGTCGTCAACGAGGCCGAACGCGCCCGGATCAGTCGCGAGCGGTTTGAAATAGCGCGCGATCAGGGAGTCTTCGCCGGATGGGTCGGAGCGGTTCGTCATGCCTCTTACGCTCGTTGCGCTTCCCGGAGCTAGCCGCGCGTAAATTCCTCGGCTCGGAACTGCCGCGCGATCTGGTCGAGCACCGCGTTCACCATCCCGGTCTCTTCCCGCTCGACAAAGGCGTGCGCGACATCGACATATTCGGACACCACGACGCGGCCCGGCACGTCGGGGCGATGCTCGAGCTCGTAGGCCCCGGCGCGCAAGACGGCGCGCAGGATCGCGTCGACCCGCTTCAACGGCCAGCCCTTGGACAGCGCTTCGTCGATCAAGGGATCGAGCTTGGCCTGATCGCGGACGACGCCGGCGACGACATCGCGGAAGAAGGCCGCTTCGGCAGGCAGATATTTCTCGCCCTCGACCTCGCCGCCCAGCCAATGGCTTTCGAACTCGGCGAAGATGTCGTTGATGCCGGCGCCTGCGATGTCCATCTGATAGAGCGCCTGCACGGCGGCGAGCCGCGCGGCGCCGCGGCGGTTCGCCTTCTTTTCCGACGCCTTGTTGTCGGGAGTTCTGACCTGGTTTTTCCTGATGTCGGCCATGTCTTAGGATTTTACCAGACGGCGTTTGATGCGCAGCATCGCCAGCGCCGCCCGCGCCGCATCCCCGCCCTTGTTGAGTTCACTGGCGCGCGCCCGTGCCCAGGCCTGCTCCTCGGTGTTCACGGTCAAGATGCCGTTGCCGAGCGGAAGTTTCCGCGCCACGGCCAGATCCATCAGCGCGCGCGAGGATTCCATCGACACGATTTCGAAATGGATGGTGTCGCCCCTGATCACGCAGCCGAGCGCAATCACGGCATCATACGGCTTGCCGGCGGCTGCAGCGGCATCGACAGCAATCGCGACCGCCGCCGGAATTTCCAGTGCGCCGGGAACCGTGATCACGTCGTGGCCGACGCCTGCCGCTTTCAATTCGCTCAGCACGCCTTCGAGCAGCGCGTCCTGGATATCGTCATAAAAGCGCGCTTCGACGATCAGGGCGCGGGCGCCCGAAATGTCGGTCTGGTCCTTCAACGGAGCGCGTCGTGCGTCAGCCATTACTTTTGCCAATCAGAGAGTTTCGCGTTGTGCCGCTTTTAGGCGTAGCCATGCATAAAGCCAAGGCCAAGCCCTCATTTCATTTCGGTCAATCGCGCCGCGTAGCGGGCCATCAGATCGACCTCGATATTGACTTCGCTGCCCGCACGCCAGGACGACAATGTCGTGACATTGAGCGTATGCGGGATGATCAGCACGGAAAACCTGGTGTCCCGCACCGTGTTGATGGTGAGCGACACGCCATCGAGCGTGATCGAGCCCTTGGGTGCGATGAAGCGCGCGAGTTCGCGCGTGGTGTTGAGCTCGAAGCGCGCCATATCGGGCAGATCATCGCGGCTGAGAATTGTGGCGACGCCGTCTGCATGGCCCGCGACGATGTGGCCGCCAAGCTCGTCGCCGATCTTGAGCGCGCGTTCCAGATTGAGCCCGGTTCCGACTGCCCAGTGTTTTGCAGTCGTCATGCTGAGTGTTTCGGCGGCGGTATCGACGTCGAACCAGGTCTTGCCGTCTTCGACACCTGCCGCAACGACAGTCAGGCAGACGCCGTTGCACGCAATCGAGGCTCCATCGGCGATGGTGGCGCGATCATAGCGGCACGCGATGCGCAGACGGTGCAATTGGCCTTGCGCGACTGGCTTCAGCGCGACGATCTCGCCGATATCGGTGACTATCCCGGTAAACATTCAAGCGCGCTCGTAAATGGTGAGAGTGTCCTGATCCAGCGTCTCGCTAGCACGGACACTGAAAGCAGACGACTGCGTGATTTGCGTGAGCGGCAATGCATCCAGCGCGTTGATGCCATCCGTTCCGATCGCTTGCGGCGCGCGCAGGAGCCAGGCTTCGTCGACGAGATCAGCCGCAACGAAGGACGCTGCCACGCGGCTGCCGCCCTCCACCATCAGTCGGGTAATGCCCTTGTCCGCCAGTGCATGCAGCACCGCATGCAGATCGAGCCCGGAGGCGGCCGCGGGCGGCATGCGGATCACGGTCGCGCCCGCGGCGCCAAGTTTTGCGGCAGCGGGCGCCTCTGCCAATTCCGACGCCATCACCCAAAGCGGCGTCTCGCGCGCGGAATGGACGAGCCGGCTGTCGCCCGGGATGCGCAAGGCGCGATCCAATACCACCCGCGCCGGCGAGCGTGCTTCCATCCCCGGCAGCCGGCAGGTGAGCTCAGGATCATCCGCCAGCACCGTGCCGATGCCGACCAGAATCGCGTCGCACTGCGCGCGAAACAGGTGCACCCGCCTGCGCGCCGCCTCACCCGTGATCGCAACTGGCTTGCGGCCCGCGGCGCCAATCTTGTCGTCAGCGGAAACCGCGAGCTTCAGGATGACATGCGGGCGATGATCGCGGATGCGGCGGAAATGGCCGGCATGGGCGTAAGCAGCCTCAAGCCGCTCAAGGCCGATATCGACGGCGATACCGGTGGCGCGCAGTTTCGCAAATCCCTGGCCCGCGACCTCCGGGTTGGGATCCTCGATTGCCGCGACCACGCGGGCGATCCCGGAGGCGATCACTGCATCGGTGCAGGGCGGTGACTTGCCGAAATGCGAGCACGGCTCGAGCGTCACGTAGAGCGTGGCGCCGCCCGCGGCCTCGCCAGCCTCCTTCAGGGCGACCGGCTCGGCGTGCGGACGGCCGCCGGGTTGGGTCCAGCCGCGGCCGACGATGATGCCGTCCTTGACCACCACGGCGCCAACAGCCGGGTTCGGCCAGGTGCGTCCGAGGCCGCGCCGTCCCAAAGTCAGCGCGAGCTGCATGAATCGGCGGTCGGCTGCTTCGGCGTCACGCGCCTTCTGCGCCAGCTGATCTTCCAGGATGCGGAAGATCATTTGCGGATCGGGACGATCCGCGACTCGTCCTCGCCGGACAGCTCGCCGAGCACGGCCTCAAAGTCTTTGGCCTCGCGGAAATTGCGATACACCGAGGCGAAGCGGACATAGGCAACATCATCGAGCGCGCGCAGATGCTCCATCACGATCTCGCCGATCGCCTCCGACGACACCTCGGCCTCGCCCGCGCTTTCGAGCTCGCGCACGATTGCCGACACCATCTTCTCCACCCGTTCCGGCTCCACGAGCCGCTTGCGCAAGGAGATCTGTACCGAGCGCACCAGCTTGTCGCGGTCGAACGGCACGCGGCGGCCGTTGCGTTTGATCACGGTCAATTCGCGCAGCTGAACGCGCTCGAAAGTGGTGAAGCGAAAATTGCAGGCGATGCAGACACGCCGCCGGCGGATCACCGAGGAGTCCTCGGTCGGACGCGAGTCCTTCACCTGTGTATCGAGACTGTTGCAGCTGGGGCAGCGCATTCGGGCAATGCCTTATTGGTAGATCGGGAAACGATCGGTGAGCGCCTTGACACGTTCCTTGATCGCCGCCTCGACCAGCGGCGCCTTGCCGTCTTGCGATTGCGCGATCGCACCTAGCACTTCCGCGATCATGCCGCCGACCTGCTTGAACTCGGCAACGCCAAAGCCGCGCGTGGTCGCAGCCGGCGTGCCGAGCCTGAGACCCGACGTCACGAACGGCTTTTCGGGGTCGAACGGAATGCCGTTCTTGTTGCAGGTGATGGCCGCGCGGACCAGCGCCTTCTCCGAGACGTTGCCCTTGAGGCCCTTCGGCCTGAGGTCGACCAGCATGAGATGGTTGTCGGTGCCGCCGGAGACGATGTCAAAGCCGTGGCCGCGCAGCGTCTCGGCCAGCGCCTTGGCGTTCTCGACGACGTTTTTCGCATAGACCTTGAAATCCGGCCGCAGCGCCTCACCGAAGGCCACCGCCTTCGCCGCAATCACATGCATCAAGGGACCGCCCTGCAGACCCGGGAAGATCGCCGAGTTGAGCTTCTTGGTCAGCGTCTCGTCATTCCACAGCATCAGGCCGCCGCGCGGCCCACGCAGCGATTTGTGCGTGGTCGTGGTCGTGACGTGCGCATGGGGCACGGGCGAGGCATGCACGCCGCCGGCGACGAGGCCGGCGAAATGCGCCATGTCGACCATCAGATACGCGCCGACACTATCGGCAATCTCGCGGAAGCGCTTGAAGTCCCAGGCGCGCGAATAGGCGGAGCCGCCGGCGATGATCAGCTTCGGCTTCACCTGCTCGGCCTGTTTTGCCACTGCATCCATATCGATGATCTGGTCCTCGCGCCGCACGGTATAGTGCGAGGCCTTGAACCATTTGCCGGACATGTTGACGGGCGAGCCGTGGGTGAGATGGCCGCCGGCGGCAAGGTCGAGACCCATGAAAGTATCGCCGGGCTGCATGAGCGCCAGAAACACCGCCTGGTTCATCTGGCTGCCGGAGTTCGGCTGCACATTGGCGAAACTCGCGCCGAACAATTTCTTGGCGCGCCCGATCGCCAGGTTCTCGGCAACGTCGACCCATTCGCAGCCGCCGTAGTAGCGGGCGCCCGGATAACCTTCGGCATACTTGTTCGTCATCACCGAGCCCTGCGCTTCCAGCACCGCGCGGCTGACGATGTTTTCAGAGGCGATCAGCTCGATCTCATGACGCTGCCGGCCGAGCTCGCCCTGGATTGCGGCAGCGATCTCAGGGTCGGCCTGCGCAAGGCTCGCGGCAAAGAAGGAATCGGGGGCGGAGCTAGTCTTGGCGCTTGAGGTCATCGGCGAAATATCCCCATCGCCGCAACCACTTAACGGGTTACGGCCGGTCTTGGTCGAAAGAAGCGGAAGCTGGTCAGCCCGATTAGCACATCGGCCCCGGGCGGCCAAGCTTTTGCGGTCCTACCTACGAATTTATGCCAGATATGGTGGGGATTGGGGGATTAACAGGCCCGCGGCGGGCGCCTTGTCCCGTTCCATCCGCCGTCATTCCGGGGCGCCTCGACCACCGTCGCCTTCACGAAGCTTTCAGCTTCGCCAGGACTTGGCGCCTTCATGGGCGCGCCATGACCACACGACTTCGCCGTCCCCGTCGATGCCGCTCACAGCATCAACCCGTCCACCGCATTCCGCTCCACGTTCGCGACGATCGCGATCCGCCTCTTGTACCGGAGCGGAACGGGCAGGAGCAAATCGAACACACCATGGCCGAGCCAAGCGATGAACGCGCTTCCGACCCAAAATTGACATTGGCGCGTGCGCTTATCGCGCGGCCGGAACCCAGAAACGACCTCAAGTGTTGTTGAATAGTCCCCTGGTGCTGCCGGCCTTCCAACCGCCGTCAAACAAGGTGGAGGAAAACATGCTGAGAGCTGCTCGCGGTATCAAGATTCCAGTGGCGCTGGCCGCGATCCTCGCGGCCGCAGTCGCGGGGCTGATGTTGACGGACGTGGCGCAAGCGGGTCGAGGTGGTGGTGGTGGTGGTGGTGGCGGCCACGGCGGCGGTGGCGGCGGTTTCCACGGTGGTGGTGGCGGCGGTTTCCACGGTGGTGGCGGCGGCTTCCATGGCGGTGGCGGCTTTCATGGCGGCGGCGGTGTTCATGCCGGCGGCTTCCACGGTGGAGGCTTCCATGGCGGAGGCTCTCATGGCGGAGGCGTTCACGCCTTCCACGCCGCGCCGGGCGGCGGAGGTCATTTCCAATCCCACGCGGCCCGCAGCTTCGGCGGCGGCGCGGTGCACTCCGGCAATATTGGTCGGTCGGGCGTGGTCGCAGGCAACCACGCCGTCTCGAACCGCGTGATGCAGCGCAACGCAGCTGCGGTCGGCCACGCACTCTCCTCACATCAGATTGCGCACGCGCTGCATACGCAAGGTGGCCTGCGCAATCCGATGACGCGCGCTGCGGTTACGGCCGCGGTTGCGGGCGCGGCCTGGGGTCATCACAATGGCGGTTTGTGGTGGGGTCATCAAAATGGCGGTTTCGGCTGGGTCGGCCCGGTGTTCTGGCCTTACGCCTATTATGATTTCTATGACTACGCCTGGTGGGGCTGGGGCTATGACCCGTTCTTCTGGGACTATGGCTATGGCGATCTCTATGCCGGCTTGTTCGGCCCCTACGATTACGGCGCCTTGAGCGGCTATGCCGGCTATCTGCCAGGCTATGCCGGATCGGCGCGACAGGCGTACGCCCGCGGAGGCCCAGAGGCGGGAACATCCCTTGCCGACATGTGCGGCAGTGACAATCGCGATATCGCCGGTTTCCCCGTCGAACAATTCCGCACTGCCATCCAGCCCAACAGCGAGCAGAGCACCGCGCTCGACGAACTCGCCGATGCGTCGCAAAAGGCGGCCGAGACTATTCGTAATTCCTGCCCGAAGGACGTGGAACTGACAACGCCCGGCCGTCTTGCTGTCATGGAGCAGCGCGTCGAGGCGATGCGCGACGCTGTCAACATCGTGCAGCCGGCGCTCGACAAGTTCTATGGGCTCCTGAGCGACGAGCAGAAAGCCAAGATCACAGCGCTGGCAGCGGAACATCGGCCAGCGCAGCGCGAAGACACTCTGAACAGCGACAATTGCAGCGCGACAACGGCTGCTGCTCCCGACTGGCCGGGCGAGCTGATCGAGCGCAACGTGAAGCCGACCGATGCGCAGCGCGCAAGCCTCATGGCGCTGCAGGATGCAGCGGCTAAAGCAGCGGATATTCTGAAATCATCCTGTCCGCCACAGGACGCGCGCACGCCGCCCGCGCGGCTCGCTGCGGTTGGCGCGCGCCTTGACTCCATGCTCCAGGCAATCGGGACCGTGCGCCCAGCGCTCGATAGCTTCTACAACTCCCTCACCGACGAGCAGAAGGCCGCGTTCGATGCCATCGGCTCCGAGCGGAACGGCGCGACACATGCGCTGGCCTCTGACGGAGACGAGGCCCCGCGATATGCTCACCACCGCCACCGTCATGGCTACAATATCGGCGGCGTCATCTTCCGCATGATGGGGCTATGATATCCTAGCGGCAGCTTGCGGCATTTGTCACAGATGCCGCATATCCATTCCCTGTTGCGCCGCGATGAGCGCGCGGGACAACAGGCCAGTTGTCCATCGGCACAAAGACGTCATAGGCTGCAGCGCAACGGCGGTCGTCGCGTCATGCGCGGCAAGCCTCGCGGTCGTCGGGGCTGGCGATAGCGAGAGGTGCCCAAAAGGTGGAAATGCATACTGTGAAAAACGTCACGCTAGCGCTCCAGGGCGGCGGCGCGCATGGAGCCTTTGTCTGGGGCGTGATCGACAAGGTTCTGGAAGACGGGCGGCTCGACATCGAGGCGATCAGCGCGACCAGCGCAGGCGCCATGAATGCGGTAGCGCTCGCCTCCGGCTTGGTCGCCGGCGGCCGCGAGGGCGCGCGAGAAACCCTCGAATTATTCTGGGGCGAAGTCTCGCGCATGGACCTGATGTTCGACGCGTTCTCGCACTGGAATCAATTGATCCAGGCCTTGAAGCTGCCACCAGAATACCATCCGTATCATGCGCTGGTCCATTTTCTCACTCACACCCTTCCCCCCAACCTGCTCAATCCGTTCAATTTCAATCCGCTGAGAGATCTGCTGCTGCGGGTGGTCGATTTCGACGAGCTCAACCGCTCGCCTCAGGCGCCGAAGCTTTTTCTGAACGCCACCAATATCCGCACCGGCAAGATAAAGGTGTTCGAGACGCCCTCCATCAGCGTCGAAGCCGTGCTGGCCTCGGCCTGCCTTCCGCCCTACTTCCAGGCGGTCGAGGTCGATGGCGAGCACTACTGGGACGGCGGCTATCTCGGCAACCCCGCGATCTTTCCGCTGATCTACCGGCAGGGCGTGAACGACGTCATCATCATGCAGGTGACAGCGATCACACGCGACGAATTGCCGGCAAGCGCGGCGGACGTGCTGCATCGGATCAACGAGATCAGCTTCAACTCGTCACTGATGCGGGAAATGCGCGCGATCGCTTTTGCCACGCGATTGATCGACACCGGCCAATTGGACAAGGACAAGCACCGTCGCATGTTCATGCACTGGATCGGCAACGACACACTGATGTCGCAGCTCGGCACCGCGACGCAGTTCCACCCGGAATGGGCGCTGTTGTGCCGGCTGCGTGATGAGGGACGGAAGACCGCAAGCGATTGGCTCGATCGAAACTTCGAGCATATCGGTGCCCGCTCGACGGTGGAGATCGACAAGATGTTTCTGTGATCGCGCGCGATCGCTACCCGTGGACATCGTAGGATGGTAGATTGTAGGGCGGGCAAAGCGAAGCGTGCTCACCACAACCGAGCATAATAAGAAAGAATCGTGCCGAACTATCGCCGCGCAAATCTCAAAGGTGGCACTTTCTTCTTCACGGTCGGACTTGCCGATCGTTCAAGCGACCTTTTAATCCTAAAAATTGACCGTTTGAGAAAGGTCTATCGCACCGTTCAAGCGCAGGCTATTAGCGGCCGACTGGGGCGGAGACGTAAGGGATATTGAAGGATCGTTCGGAGAGTAAACGGTGGGCACGCTCCGCTTTGCCCACCCTCGACCGCACCGGCGCATCCGCTCAATCAAGCCCATGCTCGGCTCGTTGCTCTCCTCCCAACACTGCACGTCGTCGCCAAACCGTGATTTGACATTTCGTCTTGATTTGTAAAATTCGACAAATGCAGGCTCGACAGCCGCCCCAGGACCGCATTCTGGACGCCGCCATGCGCGTGTTCCGCCGCCACGGCTTTCGCCGCTCCTCGATCGAGCAGGCGGCCGATGAGGCGGGGTTGACGCGGCAGGCGCTTTATCATCACTTCCCTTCCAAGGAGGCTCTGTTCCGCGCCGTCATCGAGCGGCTCTATGAAAAGGCGCTTGCCGCCGAGGCTGCGGCGGCCAGGGTCGCGGAAGATCGCGGCGCGAGCCTTTCCGATATCCTCATCGCCGAAATCGCGGCACGGCTCGGTGCGCTGTTCGCCGCGCTCGAAGGTTCGCCACATCTTGAGGAGCTGTTCTCCGAGCATCTTGCGCAGGCGCGCGACCTCTACCAGACTTATTCTGCCCGCTTCGGATCCGAGGTCGCCTCGACGATCGCGCGGGTCTGTCGCGCGCGGAGACTGAAACTCGCCGGCGGCGTCACGGTCGAGGAGCTTGCGCGCTGCGTCGAGATGGCGATCTACGGCACCAAGTCCATCTATCCGTCGATGCAGCCGGCCGATGCGTTCCTGAACCAGCTCGCCGTGATGCTGCGGATGCTGATCGCGGGCGCGATCGCGCAGCCGGCCGCACCGCCTGCAAAACAAAACCGGCGCAAGACATCCCAGAAGACAGGAGATCGCAGATGAGCATCATGACGATCAACGGCTGTCCCGCAACACTGCCCGAGGATCCCGACGCGCTCCTGGTCGATGTGATCCGCGACCGCTTGAACCTCACCGGCACCAAGCTCGTCTGCGGCTCCGGCATCTGCGGCGCCTGCACGGTGCTGCTCGGTGGGGAGCCGGTGGTGAGCTGTCTGCTGCCGGCCAATGCTGCCGCAGGAAAAACGTTGACGACGATCGAAGGTATCGGCGGCACAAAACTGCACCCGATCCAGAAGGCGTTCATGGCGCATGACGCGCTGCAATGCGGCTTCTGCACGCCGGGATTTGTCGTAGAGGCCACAGCCTTCCATGACCGCTGGCGCGCGACGCGCGGAGCGGCAGTCCCCCCGCGGGAGGAGATCGCGGCTGCGCTGTCGGGACATCTCTGCCGATGCGGCGCCTATGAAGGCATTTTTCGTGCGGTCGCGGAGGCTTGCGCGGGGCGCTTTGACGGCAATGATCCCGTTGCGCCGCGGATGGAAGCGCGCGACAAGGTGACGGGGCTCGCACGCTATACCGTGGACATCCGTCACGACGGGCAGCTCGAAGGCGTCATCCTGCGGTCATCGGTCGCGCATGCAAAGATCGCAGGACTCGACCTTGCGCCGGCGCGCGCGATTGCCGGCGTCGCCGCCGCCGTTTCGCTGCTTGCGGACGACGGAATGGTGCGCTTTGTCGGCGCGCCAATTGCGGCCATCGCCGCAAAGGACCGGTGCACCGCGCTGGAGGCGCTCGCCGCGATCAAATTCGACTGCGAAGAAAGGCCCGCGGTGATCGGGCTCGATGCGGCACGGCGCGACGACGCACCTGTCGTGTTCGACAAAGCCAATCGCAAGCGCGCCGGCAATTTGTCCGAGGGAGGCGGCGGTCCGGCCTCCTGGAGGGGCAAT
>Ga0307478_10003962_pt1 | contig 10729 bp, 9 predicted proteins | sample atmos_gasesECM4C_2_FD_203713 | JGI IMG/M metagenome (GOLD analysis project Ga0307478, IMG submission 203713) | Hardwood forest soil microbial communities from Morgan-Monroe State Forest, Indiana, United States - atmos_gasesECM4C_05 | ecosystem: Environmental > Terrestrial > Soil > Temperate...
CAGATCCTTGAGCGCCACCACGCAGTTCACCAGGCCGAAGTCCGAGGCCTGCTGCGCATCGATGATAGCCCCGGTGGCCATCCACTCGAACGCCTTCGGATAGCCGATCATGCGCGGCAGAAAATACGTGCTGCCGCCATCCGGGATCAGGCCGATCTTGCTGAACACCTGGCCGAACTTGGCCTCCGTACTGGCGACGCGGATATCCGCGGCCAAGGCATAATTGCAACCGACGCCCACCGCGTGACCGTGAACGCGCGCAATCACCGGCTTCGGCATCTGGCGCAGCGCGAGGATCGTTGGATTCACCACGCGCCGCAGAAACTCGGTCACATCGCCGCCTCCCGGTTTGGAGGTGCTCAGATCGGCGCCCGCGCAGAAAGCATCCGCCGCTCCGGTCAACACCACCACTTTGCTCTCGTCGCGCGCAGCCTCCTGCACTACTTCGAGCAGCCGTTCCGACGTCGCGCGATCCACTGCGTTGCGGCGCTCGGGCGCATTGAAGGTGATGCGCTTCACTCCATTCTCGAGGCTCACGAGCAGTCTGGGTTCTTGGGCCATACCGCAATCTTAGCGGAAGATCGCCTTGAGAATCATGAGCGGAAGATTGGAGGAGCTGCCTGGGCTGCAGACAACGGAAGCCAACCTACGGTTTCGGCGGCGGCATTCCTCGCAAGAGCCGGGGCGACGTTACGCCGCCTGGAACCGAAGAAAGGAGGGCGTCCGCAGAAGGTGCAGCACCCGACCGTTGGCGCAGCCGACCCGAATCAAGCGATACTGTTTTCGGATGTCTGAGAAACCCGTAAACACGCAGGCTGTCCCTAGAGGCTCCGCCCCCGGTCGGAGTGGCCGGCAGGTGGTAACTGCTCGAAGGCGCCAAAGCCGTGACAGCCGCCACCAGAATGAGCAGGACGCGCATAGCGCACCATTCTATCTTGCGAGAAGTTGATCGAGCGCGGCGCGGAGTGTACAGTGTCTTAGGGAGTTATCCGTGAGCTTTTCGGCACTGCTGCATTCGGTTAGTTATTCCGGTTCGTGGGGGCAGGCGCACCTCACACTCGACCAGTTCATCGACAAAGCGTCTGCGCTCGGCTATGAAGGCGTCATGCTGATGGCCAAGCGCCCGCATCTTTCGCTTCTCGACTTCGGCGTGAAGGAGCGCGCGCAATTGCGCCAGCACCTTGAGAAGCGCAACTTGCGTGATCTCTGCATCGCGGGCTACAACAATTTCAGCGGGGATATCGAGCACGGCGAAGTGCCGCAGCGCGAGATTCAAGTTCACTACATCACCGAACTGGCGCGGCTGACGCATGATCTCGGGGGAAGCCTGGTGCGCATCTTCACGGCTTACGAGAATCCGGCCGCCAGCTACACGGTGCAATGGAATCTGGTTGTGGGGGCACTCAAGGAATGCGCCAAGCGCGCAAGCGAGTTCGGCGTCACCATCGGCGTGCAAAATCATCATGACATCGCAGTTGGTTATGAAAGCCAGTACGACCTGATTCAAGCCGTGGGCGAGCCGAACTGCAAAGCACTGTTCGACGCCTGGGCGCCGGCGCTGCATGGCGAGGACATTGCCGCCGCTGCGCAAAAGCTGGCGGCGGTCACCGCGCACACAACCATCGCCGCGTATCAGAAGCGCGCACGCTACCATTACGATTCCGCTGTCGTGAACTACACCGCTCTTACTCCCTACGTGCAGGCCGTTCCCATTGACGAAGGGTTCATCGATTACGGCAAGTTCCTGGGCGCGCTACGCGCGGGCGGCTTCCACGGCAGCGTGGCGTATGAGATGTGCTCGCCGCTCCTGGGTGGCGGCTCAATGGAAAATCTCGACCGCTACGCGACACGCTTTGTCGAGTTCCTTCACGATTTTCGCGGCCGCGGGGAGTCTGTCGCAGCGGATTAGACATCTATTATGAACCGCAGAACCTTCATTCAATCCTCAGCTATCGCCATGGCTTCCGGCATGACCGCTCTCGGAGCCAACGACCGCATCAACATCGCGGTGATCGGAGTACGCAGCCGCGGCCGCGATCACATCACCAGTTACGCCAAGCTCCCGGAAGCGCGCATCGCCGCGATATGCGATATCGATCAGTCGGAGATTGAGCGTGCCGTCGCCTTCACGGATAAGTTGACTGGCGCCAAGCCGCAGAAGACGTATCAGGACATCCGGCGGCTGCTCGAGGACAAAGACATCGACGCCGTGTCGATCGCAACTTGCAATCACTGGCATGCACTCGCCACCATTTGGGCTTGCCAGGCCGGCAAGGACGTCTACGTGGAGAAGCCCGCAAGCCACGAAATCTGGGAAGGCCGGAAGATGGTGGAGGCCGCGCGCAAATACAATCGCATGGTGCAAGTCGGGATGCAGAGCCGTACCACGGGGCACAAGATTCAGGCCATGCAACTGCTTCACGACGGCGTGATCGGCAAGGTCTACATGGCGAAAGGCCTGTGTTACAAGCGGCGCAAATCGATCGGCCATCAACCCGACGGACCCGTTCCGCCGGGCGTCGATTACGACACGTGGCTGGGTCCGGCAGCGATGCGGCCGTTTAATCCGAATCGCTTTCACTACAACTGGCACTGGTTTTGGGACACCGGGAACGGCGACATTGGCAACCAGGGCATACACGAGATGGACATCTGCCGTTGGGGTCTCAATAAGAAAACTCTGCCAGAACTGGTTGTCGCGGACGGCGGAAAGTATGTCTACGACGACGATCAGGAGACACCCAACACCGAACTCGCCACCTTCAAGTATGACGATTGCGAACTCGTGTTCGAAGTTCGCGGCTTGATTACGGGCGGCGAGAGCAGCATCGCCTATGACGGCGCCAACTTCATCGGGAACTTGTTCTACGGCAGCGAAGGCTGGATGTCGATCGACATGAATGGCTTCCAGATTTATCGCGGCGAAGACCGCAAGCTGGTTCAGGAGATGAAGTACACCGAAAAGCAAGAGTGGGACACCACGCCGCACATTGCCAATTTCCTGAAGGCAGTGCGCAGCCGCAATCGCGGCGATCTGACTTGCGATATCGAGGAGGGGCACATTTCGGCGGCGCTGGTTCACATGGCCAACATCAGCTATCGCACCGGCCGCAAGCTGCACTTCGATCCGAAAGCCGAGCGCTTCGTGAACGACGAGGAGGCTAACAGCTACATCACGCGGAAATATCGCGCGCCGTTCGTTGTGCCCGAAAACGTCTAGAGGGCTTATTTACCGCTCAGCGCGATCAATCGTTCCGCGTGCTTCAATGCTTCGGGAGTGACTTTCTGGCCGGACAGCATGCGGCCGATCTCGCGGGTGCGAGCGCCGGCGTCCAATTCCTCGACGGTGACGACCGTGCGGCCTTTCTGTTCATGCTTCTCGATCAGATAATGGTGGTCGGCGAAGCATGCAATCTGGGCAAGATGCGTCACGCATAGAACCTGGCTGTTCGCCGAAAGCTTCTTCAGGCGGCGTCCCACGCCTTCGGCCACGCCGCCGCCAATACCCGCGTCAACTTCATCGAACACCAGCGTGCGCACCACTCCGCCCGCGCGCCCTGGAGCCGTCACGCAGGTCTTGAGCGCGAGCGCGATTCGGGAAATCTCGCCGCCGGATGCGATCTTTTCGATCGGCTTCGGCGCTTCCCCGAGATTGGGTGATACCAGGAACTCGATGGCTTCATTGCCGGACGATGACGCTGCGCTCGATCGCACCACAATCTCGAAGACCGAACGTTCCATCGCCAGCGCGCCAAGCTCCGTCTCGACGCGTTTGGCAAGTTTCCGAGCGGCGTCCCGGCGGCGCGCGGTGAGTTTGTTCGCGAGTGCGTCATACTCATCACTCCATTTACGGCGCTGGGCGCGAAGCGCATCCACGCGCTCACTGGCATGCTCCACCGCATCGATATTGCGCGTCACTTGCTCCAGGTAGGCGATTATTTCTTCCAGCGTCGCCCCATACTTGCGCTTCGCCTTGTCGATGGCCGCCAGGCGTGTTTCGATCTCTTCCAGCCGCGTGGGGTTCGCTTCCAAGCGGCTCAAGTAATCACGCAGGGCGTAGGAAGCATCGGCTAAGGCAATTTCCGCCGGCTTGAGGCTTTCGCGAATGCCGGCGAGCGCCGGATCGATGCGCGCGAGCTCTTCCAGTTTCTTCGCCGCGAGGCGAGCGAGCGCCATGGCCGACTCGGGCGAATCATATAGCGCGGCATAGGCGCCGCCTGCCGTCTCGAGAATCCGGCCCAGATTCTGCAACACGCGCCGCTCATTTTCGAGCGCGGTATCTTCACCCGGCTGCACGCGCAGGACCTCGATTTCGCGCCGCTGGAACTGCCACAGATCCAGCATGCGCAGCTTCTCCTGCTCGGAGCGTTCCAACTCCGCCAGTTCCGCATCCACGCGCCGCAGAGCGTGGTAGTTCTCGGCCACATCAGCCACTATATTTTGGGCTCCGGCGTAGGCGTCCAGCATTTCGCGCTGCGTGTCCGGCGAGAACAAGAGCTGTTGATCGTGCTGACCGTGGATGTCGCCGAGTTGCGGCGCTAGTTCCCGCAGTAGCGCCACGGTCACGGGGCGGTTGGCGACGAACGCGCGAGACTTCCCTCCCGCGAGCACTTCGCGCTCGATGAGAAGCTCGCCGTCTTCCACCACGATGCCGGCTTGATCAAGCGCCGTGCGCACAGCACCGTCGTCGTTCACCTCAAAAATGCCAGTGACCCGGGCCCGCTCTTCCCCGGAGCGGATCATCTCCCCCGAAGCACGGCCGCCGAGCAGCAGCCCAAGTGCATCCACTACGATGGATTTTCCGCTGCCGGTTTCTCCGGTGAGCAGGTTCAGGCCCGCGCGAAAACGCACGCACAACCGGTCGACCACCGCGTAGTTCTCGACCGTCAACTCCACGAGCATCGAGCCGATTATACGAACTTTGGCCATTCGCCCGGCGTGCGGAACATTTGTGTGTCGAAATGTTCTATTGAACTGAGATTTGTGGCGATTCCGAGGGCTTCTTATGTTACATTTGCAAGTGAGGAGACAGTTTGGTTCCGACGATTCCGGGGCTCTTGCTGCAAACCACTCTGTGGGACATGGCGAGCAAGGCCACGCCTTTGACGTTTGCCGTACTCCTGATTTTATTGCTGTTTTCGATCTTCTCGTGGACCATCATCTTCGCCAAGTGGAGCACGTTCCGGCGCGCGCGCAGGGCCGACGCCAGATTCTTACGGGCCTTCCGGAAAGCCAATGCGCTCGACGCGGTCATGGTGGCGAGCGAGCAGTTCCGCCCGTCGCCCTTGGTCGCCGTTTTCGATTTCGGCTACGAAGAGGTGGCGCGCCAGGTAAAATCGCGTGGCACCATCAACAACAAAATCTCGCTCGAGCGCACGCTGCAACTCGGCACCAGTGAGGAGCTCACCAAGCTGGAACGGAACATGGCATGGCTCGCCACAACGGCTTCTGTTAGCCCGTTCATTGGACTTTTTGGCACAGTGCTGGGCATCATTCGCGCGTTCGACCAGCTCGGCCAGCAAGGCAGCTCCAGTTTGCGCGCGGTGGGACCGGGAATCTCCGAGGCACTGATCACAACCGCCATGGGCCTGCTCGCGGCCATTCCGGCGGCCATCTTTTTCAACATTTTTGGTCATAAGATTAAGGAAACGGGCTCGCGCATGGAAGATTTCGCGCTCGAGTTTCTCAACATGACCGAACGCACCTACGGGGAGTGATCCATGGCGATTTCGGTGAATGGCGGCGGGATCTCAGGCCGGCGACGGTCGTACGGGGGCGGCGCGCTTTCCGAAATCAATGTGACGCCTTTTGTTGACGTCGTTTTGGTGCTCTTGATCATCTTTATGATTACGGCGCACGTGATGGAGTTTGGCATCGAAGTCGACGTACCAAAGACGAAATACGTCAAAGACAGCGCTAAGGAACTGCCGGTCATTAATATTACGCGAGACGGTAACCCCTACCTGAACGACAAGCCCATAAACATCCACGATCTCGGGCAGATCCTCCAGACGCGGTATCGCGGGCAAGGCGTCTATGTTCGTGCTGACAAAGGCGCTACCTGGGACATCATTGCGCAAGTGCTCAGTGAACTCAGCGCCGCAAAGATTACCGTCAACATGGTGACGCAACCCGAGGACTCCGCGGAAAAACGAGGGCGGTGATGGCGGCTCACGTCGACATCCTGGACGAACAGGAACGGCTCAAGCGCCCGCTGGTGGGTTCGCTTGCGTTGCACTTTTCCGTGGCTGCCGCGGTGATGGTGATTTCCATGACCAGCGGACGGCGTGAGTATTGGGGTGACGCTACTCCTGGCGGCGGCTCCTCGATGGTGGTAAACGTCGTCGGGCAGGTGCCGCTGCCGTCGCGTGGCGGCGTAGTCAATCCGGTTGCTAACGACACAAAATCCGAAGTGCCGGAGCCCAAGCCCGATACGGTAAAACGCGCCAAGGTGATCGAGCCCGAGCCGGACGCAATCCCGTTGCAGAGCCGCAGCGCACCGAAAAAACCTTCGCGCAAGGAATCCAGCCTTAATACATACAGGGCCAAACAAGTCGACCGGCCGAACCAACTCTACAGCCAGGAGGGCCAGGCGCTAGTAACGCCGATGGTCGGCATGGCGGGATCGGGCGGCGTGGGTGTGGGTCACGGTTCACCTCTGGGCGATCGTTTTGGATACTACGTGGATATGCTGAAGCAGAAAGTGGCTCAGAAGTGGCGCACTAGTGATGTCGATCCGCGCATTCGGTCTGCGCCGCCCGCCATCGTTACTTTCACGATCCGGCGCGACGGCTCGATTTCCAGTGTGCGCCTGGAGCAGACCAGCGGGAACTTCGCACTGGATGCATCCGCACAGCGGGCTATCGCGGATGCTGCGCCCTTCCCTCCCCTGCCGGCGGCGTTCGATAAAAATGATGTTTCGATAGAGTTCTGGTTTCAATTACAAAGATGAGGAAGACACTAATATTCGCAGCAATTACCGCCGTTTTATCCGGCGTCCTGGCTCTCTTATGGGCGCAGGACAATTCCGTGGTGATCAAGATCATCAAGGGTCAGAAAACGGTCCTCGCCGCGCCGGATCTTCACGGCTCGGGTGCGGCCCAAACCTACATGGGGGCGTTTAACGACACGCTCTTCGGCGATCTGCAAAATTCGGGTTTCTTCGAGATGGCGCCTAAGGGCATGTACCCGCTTCAGGTGCCGCAGCGCCCCGAGGATTTTCGCCAACCGACGCGGCCGGGCACTTCTTCCGGCGGGCTGTGGCTCTCGGATTGGGCTTCGCCGCCCGTAAGCGCCAACTACCTGGCCACCGGATATACGGCGGAACAAAGCGGCCAGATCGTACTTTACGGCTGGCTGTACGACGTGGGCCAACCCAACCTGGCCAATGCCCAAGTGCTGGGCAAACGTTACTTTGGTTCATTGGATGAGGCGGGAGCGCGCAAAACCGCCCATGAATTCGCAGCGGACATTCTGGCGCACTGGGGCGGCACGTCGCTTTACGGGACCAAAATCTACTTTCAATCCAGCCGCACGGGCCACAAGGAAATCTGGTCCATGGACCCCGACGGTTCCAATCAAAAGGAGCTCACTTCATTTAAGTCGATTTCCATCATGCCGGCGATATCGCCGGACGGTAGTAAACTTGCGTTTACTAGCTTCGCGAGCGGGAATCCTGGTATATTTATACTCTCAACGGAGACTGGGCGCCGGTTGCCGTTTTACAACCAGAGGGCATCGCTCAACGCCACCCCGGATTTCACCCCGGATGGCAAGCAGATCCTCTACGCTTCATCAGCCAGTGGCTACGCTCAGATCTACGCCGCGAATTTGGACGGGAGTAACTTAAGGCGGATCTCCTCCTCGCGCGCCATCGAGGTGGAGCCCAAGTTGAATCCAAAAACCGGAACGGATATTGTGTTCGTTTCCGGGCGAACCGGCCCGCAGCAGATTTTCCGGATGAATTTCGACGGGACCGGCGTGGAGCGCCTGACAAACGGGGAGGGTGAAGCTTCGAATCCGTCATGGAATCCCAATGGAGAGATGATTGCCTTTTCATGGACCCGAGGATTTGCAACCGGGAATTTCAACGTCTTTTTGATGGATGTCGCCTCGCGCCAGTATAGTCAGTTGACTCACGGCGAGGGGCGCAACGAGAACCCCAGTTGGGCGCCCGATGGACGTCATTTGGTGTTTATGTCGACGCGCAACGGCTCGCACCAGATCTACACGATGCTGGCCGATGGCAGCCAGGTGCATCAACTGACCACGGCGGGGAACAACGACACGCCAGTGTGGGGGAAGTAATCGGCTCGTTCAAACAATTCTGGAGGCAGAGATCATGTTGTTGAAACGGAAATGGAGCGTCATCTGGATCGCCATTCTTTTGGCTGTGTTTGCTTCGGGTTGCAAAAAGAAAGCAGCGCCGCCGCCACCACCGCCGCCGCCGCCCAAGGCTGAGGCGCCGCCACCGCCACCGGCCGCGCCGGATATCGCCGAGTTTTCGGCGGAACCGTCGTCGATCGAGCGCGGGCAGTCCTCGACATTGAAATGGTCGGTGAGCAACGCGAATCAGATCACCATTGACAACGGTGTCGGCACGGTACAAGCGAGCGGCAGCAAGGGCGTGTACCCCAATGACACCACCACGTACACTTTGAGGGCTACCGGTCCCGGCGGAACGCTAAGCAAGACCGCCACAGTGAACGTAACGGCTCCACCACCGCCAGCAGCCCCACCCCCGGCGAAGGCGCCTCTGTCGGAGCGCATCACTGCTTTGCAGGATGCGTATTATGACTACGACAAGAGCGACGTCCGCGACGACGCGCGATCGGCTCTGACGAAGGACGCCGATCTGTTGAAGTCCGTTTTCCAGGACTTCCCGGATGCCGTTGTCACCCTTGAGGGGCACTGCGATGAGCGCGGTTCGGCCGAGTACAATCTCGGGCTGGGCGATCGTCGCGCCGCTTCCGCGAAGGAATTCCTGGTCCAACTGGGAGTTCCCACCGACAAGCTGAAGACCATCAGCTACGGTAAGGAGCGACCGGTGTGCACGGAGTCCAACGAGGAGTGCTGGCAGCGCAACCGCCGTGCCCACTTCTCGACGGGCCAGTAGTCGTCCCGGGTCGGGCATCTGCGCGGACCTCCGATGGACAGGTTCGCGCAGGTGTCCTAACCTCAATATCAGGAGGCCTGCATGAGACTTCGCCGGCTGATTCCAGCCGTACTGTTTGTATTCCCCGTCATTTGTGCGGCGGCTAGCAAGGAAATCGTTGAGCTACAGCGCGACGTAGCACAGTTGCAGGATCAGCTGCGTAACCTGCAAAGCGCCTTCGACACCAAGATGGCAACCCTGACCACGCAGGTGCAGCAGGCCGCCGAGGCCGCCACGCGAACTTCCACTGCGCTCGCCGGATTGCAGGGCGCGATCCAGGAGCAACTGCGCGAGCAGGGCAAGCTGGTGGTGGGTCCCGTCATCGGCGTGAATGCCAAGATTGACGAAATGACTACGGCGTTCCAGCAAGTGTCGAACGGGATGGCCGACGTTACCACGCGCCTGGGCAACCTGGAGCAACAGATGAAGGATTTGAGCAATCAAGTTCGGACCATCAATACGCCGGCGGCGGCGCCACCCTCCAGTGGCGCTGGGCCAGGACCCGCGGCTACCGGTCCTCCACCCGACGGCGGAACGCTTTACGCCAACGCGGACCGCGACCGGCTGGGCGGCAAGGGTGATCTCGCGCTGCAGGAATTTCAGGAGTACCTCAAATATTACAGTAATGGAAGCCTGGCGCCGAATGCCCTGTTCTGGATTGGATACCTTCACTACACGCAGAGCGATTACGATAGTGCGGTGAAGGATTTCGATCAGGTATTAGTTCAGTTTTCTCCCAACAACAAAACCCCCGACGCTTATTTGTGGAAAGGCATGGCGCTGGTAAAGCTCGGCCAGCGCACGGCTGGAGCCAAGGAATTCCACCAGGTGATCAACAAATATCCAGGTAGTGATGCCGCCTCCAAGGCCAAGGCCCAGCTTCGGCAGTTGGGCCTTCCGGTCTCCTCCGCGCGAAAAAAGTAGCTTTCCGCATTTAGTCCCCGCAGCTCCCTGGCTCCGCCGCAAAATCTGGCGCGCAACTTGAGACAATGAGGAACAGTTATGGATAAGAACGCCGACGGCCTTCGCCCACCGCTCACGACGTATGAAAGTCTGGCCAAGATGATCGACCATGCGCTGGTGCGGCCTGAGCTGACCCATGAGCACGTGGTCGCGGGCTGCGAGCTCGCGAAGCGGTATCAGGTCGCAAGCGTAAGTGTGCGGCCGTGCGATGTGGACCTGGCCGTCCGGCTGCTCGATGGGACCGGTGTCGCCGTTGGCAGTTTGGCCGGCTTTCCGCACGGCTCAACCACTACCGCCGTCAAGTTGTACGAAATTCGCGACGTGCTGCGCAGAGGGGCCAGAGAGATCGACCTGGTCCTCAACATCTCCCGGCTGTTATCGCGCCAGTTTCAGTACGTCGAAATGGAGCTATTGCAGGCAGCCGAGGAATGCCACAAACAACGCGCGCTGCTCAAAGTGATCTTCGAGAACGCGTATCTGACGGACGAACTGAAGATTGTGGCCTGCCGGATCTCGGCGCGCGCGGAAGCGGATTTCGTCAAGACCTCCACGGCGTTCGGTCCGGCGGGCTACACCGTCGAAGACGTGAAGCTGATGCGGGAACATACGCCG
>Ga0307478_10003964_pt1 | contig 10721 bp, 8 predicted proteins | sample atmos_gasesECM4C_2_FD_203713 | JGI IMG/M metagenome (GOLD analysis project Ga0307478, IMG submission 203713) | Hardwood forest soil microbial communities from Morgan-Monroe State Forest, Indiana, United States - atmos_gasesECM4C_05 | ecosystem: Environmental > Terrestrial > Soil > Temperate...
ACATCTGGATGCGCGGCACGCTTCCGCGATTTCGCTACGATCAGCTCATGAGCTTCGGCTGGAAGTTCCTGTTGCCGGTTTCTATCGCCAACGTCGTTCTCACAAGCGTCGTCATTCTTTGGAGAATGCACTGATGACCGCCTCACTGGTAATTTTCTTCGTTTTGGCCGCGGTTGCGGTGCTTGGCGCAGTCAGTCTGATTCTGCAGCGTCACCCAATCCATAGCGCGTTGTCGCTGATCGTGGTCATGGTCGCGCTGGCGGGGCTTTACCTTTTGCTGGGCGCGGAATTCGTCGCCGCCGTACAAATCATCGTCTATGGCGGCGCCATCATGGTGCTTTTCGTCTTTGTGATCATGCTCTTGAACGCCGGAGAAGAAGAGCGCACCAATTTCTCGAAGCTCGCAACGTACGCGGGAGTCCCGCTCGCCGTGGCGACAGCAGGCCTGATTGCAGCCGCGATCGTGCGATCGTCGAGCGGCAGTCTTTCCGCTGTGGGAGCAAACGGCACGTTGACGTCGACCAGGAGGCTCTCGATGCTGCTGTTCAGGGATTTTGTCTATCCCTTCGAGCTCACGTCTTTCCTGATTCTGGTGGCCATACTGGGAGCCATCGTGCTGGCCCAGCGGGAGAATTGAACATGGTCCCGACAACCTACTATCTGTTGCTTAGCGCCGTCCTGTTTGGCCTGGGAATCGTTGCATTCGTTTTCAAACGCAACATCATCACGATTTTCATGGCCATCGAACTGATGCTGAACGCGGTCAACCTAGCGTTTGTAGCCTTTAGCCAGGCGTTTGGCAAAAGCGATGGTGAGATTTTTGTGCTGTTTGTCATCGTGGTGGCAGCTGCGGAAGCGGCCGTGGGCCTAGGAATCATTATTCTGACTGCGCGGAACCGCCGTTCGCTCAACGTTGAGCGCGTCGATCTGCTGAAACTCTAATGCCGATACTCGAAAATCTCTGGATTATCCCGCTACTGCCGCTGCTGGGTTCGGCCGTCAACGGGCTCTTCGGCACCCAGTGGCCGAACAAGCTCGTGAACTGGGTCGCGCTCGGCTCCACAGGGCTGTCGTTTGCCTGCGCCATCGAAGCGGTTCGGGAGTTCCTGGGCTACTACGCGGAGAAGCATCAGGCTTTCACCAGACCCTTCTTTGATTGGATCATCGCGGGAAATTTCCGTGCGGGATTTGACCTTCAAATGGACCAGCTCACGGTGGTGATGGTCCTGGTGGTCACGGGCGTCGGCTTCCTGATTCATATTTATTCCACAGGCTACATGGCGCACGAGGGTGGCTATTACCGCTTCTTCTCCTACTTGAATCTGTTCATGTTCTTCATGCTGATTTTGGTGCTCGCGGCCAATTATGCGCTCCTGTTTGTCGGATGGGAGGGTGTCGGGCTTTGCAGCTACCTTCTGATCGGCTTTTATTTCCTCAAAAAATCGGCAGCAGATGCGGGCAAGAAGGCGTTCATCGTTAACCGCATCGGCGATTTCGGCTTCATGCTGGGGATGTTTCTTCTGTTCCGCACGTTCCACACGCTCGATTTCACCGCCGTCTTCAACCAGGTGGGGCTGCTCCCGCGGGATGCGCTGGGCCAGTTCGGCACCTTAACAATCGCTTCCCTGCTGTTGTTCATGGGAGCCACCGGAAAGTCAGCGCAGATTCCTCTGTACGTGTGGTTGCCGGATGCGATGGAAGGCCCTACGCCCGTCAGCGCATTGATCCACGCGGCAACCATGGTCACCGCGGGCGTGTACGTGGTGGCGCGGTCGCACATTCTTTACACGCATGCGCCGACAGCCATGTACGTAGTGGCGATCATCGGATGCGCCACGGCGTTTTTTGCTGCGACTATCGGCCTGGTCCAATCGGACATCAAGAGAGTTCTTGCCTACTCCACCGTCAGCCAGCTTGGCTACATGTTTCTGGCCTGCGGAGTGGGCGCATTTGGCGCGGGCATCTTTCACCTGATGACCCACGCGTTCTTCAAAGCACTGTTGTTCCTCTCGGCCGGAAGCGTAATTCATGCCATTGGCGGCGAGCAAGACATGTGGCGCATGGGCGGCCTGCGGTCAAAGATCAAGGTCACTGCGTACTGCATGCTTGCCGGCACGATTGCCATCGCCGGCTTCCCGCCATTTGCGGGGTTCTTCTCGAAGGACGCGATCCTGTTCGCGGGGTTCAACTACGAGAACAACGGCAGACTTCTTTATGTGATCGGACTGCTGGCGGCTGTGCTGACCTCTTTCTACATGTTCCGCCTCATGTGGCTGACCTTTGGAGGAAAGCCACGGTTCGACGAGCATCATGTGCACGTCCATGAATCGCCGAAAAACATGACCGTGCCGCTCATGGTCCTCGCCTTCCTGTCTCTGGTGGGTGGATGGTTCGCTTTGCCGGCATTTTGGGGTGGCCCGAATTACTTCGCTGAGTTTCTTGGGCCCGTTTTCGGCGGCGGTGAACTGACCGGCGAAGAAGCGCATAGGCTCGAACTCGTTCTTTCGGGTGTTGCAGTGCTCGCCGCGACCGTTGGCTTGCTGGCTGCCTGGCGGATGTACGGCGGGGAAGTGAAGCGGCCCAAGCTCGAAGGCTTCTCCAAGGTGCTGTACAAAAAATATTATGTGGATGAGTTTTATCAAACCGTGGTGGTCGAGCCGCTCCTGTGGCTCTCACGCAATGTCTTGTGGAAGGTGGTAGACGTTGGCGTCATTGATGCTACGGTGAATGGCGTCGCGCACGGAGCCACTGCCATTGGAGACACCGTCCGCCGCACGCAATCGGGGAATGCACGAAGTTACGCGGTGTGGGTGCTCATCGGAGCCATCGTAGTTTTCGCGATCATTTTCTGGCCCATTTTCCATCCAGTGGTTTCGGTGGGGGTGCGCTGATGGCCTTCAGCGGGCATCTCCTGACTGTTGTGGTCTTCTTCCCTGCCCTCGGCGCGCTGGCCCTCTTGCTCCTGCGCGGTGACGATGAATTGTGGATTCGGCGGCTTGCTTTTGTGGTCTCGGCGGTGGAATTCCTGTTTTCCCTCTTGCTGGTGCGAGCCGTTCCCGTAGGCGCCGAAGGCTATCCGCTCGAAGAATTCAGCGCATGGATTTCATCGCTCAAAATTAATTACCACCTTGGGGTGGACGGCATCAGCTTGTTCCTGGTCGTCCTGACGACGTTCCTCACGCCGATTTGCGTGCTGGCCTCGTGGCACGGTGTGCACCATCGACTCAAGGAATTTCACGTCATGCTGCTGCTCCTGGAAGTAGGGGTAGTCGGCGTGTTTCTTTCGCTCGACCTCTTCGTTTTCTTCCTCTTCTGGGAAATCATGCTGATCCCGATGGCGTTTCTGATCGGAATTTGGGGCCACGACCGCCGCATCTATGCCGCGGTAAAGTTTGTGATCTACACCATGGCGGGCTCCATCCTCATGCTCGTCGGCATCATCTGGCTGTACAACGCCACAGGATCCTTCGACCTGGTGACGATCCAGAAAATGTTGCACGACGGCGATCTGGTGCTCTCCGAGCGGACGGAGATGATTCTCTTCCTCGCGTTCTTTGTGGCGTTCGCGATCAAGGTACCGCTTTTCCCCTTGCACACCTGGCTTCCGGATGCGCATGTCGAAGCGCCGACCGCCGGTTCAATCATCCTGGCGGGCGTGCTGCTGAAAATGGGGACCTACGGCATGATTCGCTTCTGCCTGCCGCTTTTCCCAGACGCTTCGCACCGGGCCGCCAAGTGGGTTGCGGCCCTTGCAATCATCGGCGTCATTTACGGGGCGCTGGTGGCGATGGTTCAACCGAATCTGAAGAAACTGGTGGCCTACTCTTCGGTGAGCCACCTGGGCTTTGTGGTGCTGGGCATCTTCGCGTTTCAGAACATATCCATGCAGGGAGCGGTGTACCAGATGCTGGCGCACGGGATTTCGACGGGCGGACTGTTCTTGCTGGTGGGCATGTTATACGACCGGCGGCACACGTTTGAAATCAGCGAGTACGGTGGCCTGGCGACGCCCATGCCGAAGCTGGCGGCCTTCTTCCTGTTCGTCGCGCTTTCTTCGCTGGGTTTGCCGATGCTGAATGGTTTCGTAGGAGAGTACCTTATCCTGCTCGGCACATATCAGGTCCATTGGCAGTGGGTGGCGTGGGCAGCAACCGGCGTGATTCTCTCGGCGTGCTACCTGCTCTGGTCTTATCAACGCGTTTTCTTTGGCGAAATTGTACACCCGAAGAACCGGGACCTGCCCGACACATCGCCGCGCGAAAAGTGGATGCTGGCGGTTTTAGCCGTGGTCATCCTCTGGATGGGCATTCTCTCCCCGCAATTTACGCGTCGATTTGCGACGCCGTGTCAGACCGTGCTTGAGCAGATGAACCGCAACATGATGCGCGAGGTGGCGGCGCCCACCGTAACGCAACCGTTGGCCGGCAATCGGGCCGCAATTTCCGTGGGAGGAGCAGCAGGCCGCTAAATGAGCCAATTCAACATAGAGTTGCTTCGTAATCTGCTGCGGGTTATGCCGGAGCTGGTGTGGTGTGGTTTTGGCGTGCTTTTGATGCTGCTTCAGCCTTTTCTGAAGAACCGCCAGGCACTGACTTTCCTCGCCATGGCGGGCGCAGCCATTGGCACTCTTTCCACGTTCTTCGGAATTCCGGGAAGTGGATTTTCCGGATTGATTCAATGCGACACGTATAGCCTTTTCTTCCATTGGCTGGTCGGTCTAATCGCGTTCCTGGTGATTCTGGCTTCCGATTCCTACCTGGCTCGCGAGAATCTGGACGGGGCGGAGTTTTATGCGCTCATTCTGTTTGCGACCACCGGGATGGGAGTGCTTTCGTCCGCGCAAGAGCTGCTGACCGCCTTCATTGGACTCGAAATGTCGTCGATTTCGAGCTACGTTCTTGCCGGCTACCGCCGCGATTCGATTAAGGCATCGGAAGCTGCGCTCAAATATTTTCTGCTGGGCTCATTCGCAACGGCGTTCTTCTTATACGGCATCGCTCTGGTTTATGGGGTAACAGGCTCCACAAACCTTGCCATGCTTGCGAACGCTGATCCTTCGAGCCCGTATCTGCGCATAGGCCTTACGCTGATTCTGGTTGGCCTGGGCTTCAAGGTGGCTGCCGCACCGTTCCAGGTGTGGACTCCGGACGTTTACGAGGGCGCACCCACGCCTGTTACCGCGCTCTTTTCCGCGGGTCCGAAGGCTGCTACGTTTGCGCTGCTGCTGCGGATTTTCGCGACCGTAAATGCAGCCACGAGCTACTGGTTTTGGGCGTTCTGGATACTGGCGGTACTCACAATGTTTGTGGGCAATCTCGGCGCGCTCGTGCAGGACAACGTGAAGCGGCTGCTCGCTTATAGCTCGATCGCGCACGCCGGATACGTTTTGGTTGCGCTGGCTGCGGTTACGGGGATGAAGCTTGATCCTGATACCGGGGCTGTTCCCGCCTATGCAGCGGTGCTCTTCTATCTGGCGAGTTACGCGTTCGTTTCTGTGGGCTCTTTTACGGTGGTGTCCGAGCTAGGTGGCCGTGGCGAGCGCTACCTCACGATGGAGGATTTCGCGGGGCTCGGCACGCGGCGACCTTTTGCCGCCGCGGCCATGACGCTCTTCCTCCTCTCGTTGCTGGGCCTGCCCATTACCGCAGGCTTCTTCGGAAAGCTTTACATCTTCACGGCGGCCGTAAAATCAAAGCTCCTATGGCTGGCGATCCTGATGGCCGTGAACAGCGTGATCGGAGCCTACTATTACCTGCGGGTGATTGTGGTGATGTATATGCGGGAATACAAAGGGAGCGAGCCGGCGGACCAGCCCGGCGGACTCAGCGCGACTGCGGCAATGGTGGTAACCGTGGCGGCGCTAATCACCCTTTACCTGGGGCTTGCACCCAATCATGTGCTGGGAATCGTTCTGTCCCAGAACCTGATCTTGTCTGCGCGATAGCCCGGCGCAATTCACAAATCCTCTGCGCAAGGACCTGCCTGGCATTCACCAGACTCCCGGAATCAACCGGAAGCGAACTTTCGCGGAATAGTCGCGGTATCCTTCGAGGCCATCGCGCAACATGGAGTCCTCGAGGAGCGTGCGCCGCAGAGTCAAAATAAGCATGGGAATTGCCAGCAATTCTGCCCACCATGAGCCGAGTGCCAGGCCCGTGAAGATAAGATAAAGAATTCCCCCGGTATATCCGGGATGGCGAACAAACCGGTAGGGTCCCGCGCTGACAAGAACCTGCTTTCGGTCAGGCTGTAGTCGCACGGCTGAAGAGAAAAAGGGATTCCGAAGCATCGCCCAGATCAACATCAACAAACCGGCAAACACCAACAACAGCGACGTGACTTGCCAGGCGGGCGAAACTCTTGGCGCCCAATGACGCCTTCCCGCATCAAACCCGGCGATCACGAACTGAATCGCCATCAGAGTTGTGTTAACGGCCTTAAAAACCTTGTCTTTTTCTCCTGCTCCCGGCTTGAGCCGTTCCTGCAAGAGACCAGGATCTTTCCTTCCGAGGACCAGCACGAGACCGAAGCCCACCGCTGCATTCACGATGAAGTAGAGCCAGGCGAGCGGCAGATCCCATCGTCCCGCAGCCACGAAGTAGAGCACGGACGCGATGGTGTAGTAGAGAACGGTGGAGACAATAGCTTTGGCCACGGATCTATCCCCCACTTATGGAGGATATGGATGACAGCCTGAGAAAAAAGTTTCAATCGAGAGCGCGGCGTTTAGGGCCCAGTTTCACCTATTTTCGGGGGGTGCGGCGACAAGAGCAGTCCGGTGTACAATATGGACTACTTACTTACCACGAAGTAGAGCAGTTTAGGGTCCTGATCGGGATGATAAACCGGCATCGCTCCGGCAGTCGCAGTCGCTCCAGTCGTCAACCATGGACACAGGAGAAGTTTCGCGCCCTGCTCGAATCCGCGCCCGACTCGATGGTCATTGCAAATGAGCAAGGCGAGATCATCCTCGTAAATGCGCAAACCGAAAGATTGTTTGGCTACAAACGAGAAGAGCTTCTCGGATTGCCCGTCGAAACGCTCATCCCGGAGCGATACCGAGCGAGCCACCTCCACTACCGCAGAGACTATACCGATGCCCCGCGCCTGCGCCCGATGGGTGCAGGACGCGAGCTATTCGGTCTGCGCAAGGACGGCGCTGAATTCCCGGTTGAGATCAGCCTCAGCCCGTTCCGAACCAAAGATGGTGTGTTGGTATTCAGTGCGGTTCGGGACATCACCATTCAAAAGCAGGCGCAGAACGAGCTGCGGCAGGCGAAGGAAGGCCTGGAGACGCGGGTTCGCGAGAGGACGGCCGAGCTGGTCGAGGCCAATGAGGCTTTGCAAGCGGAAATTGTGCAGCGCGAACTGGCCATGCGCCAGCGCGACACGGAACAGGAGCGCTCCCGGCGACTCGAAGAGCAACTCCTTTTGACGCAAAAGATGGAAGCGATCGGGAGGTTGGCGGGAGGCATTGCGCACGATTTCAATAATCTGCTCGGCGTGATCCTGGGCAATACCGAAATGATGCTGAAGTCGGGCGCGCTGGCAGCGCCGCAGGCGGAACGCGTCGAGCAGATTAAAATGGCAGCGGATGAGGCGGCTTCGGTGACGCGGCAGTTGCTGGCCTTTGCGCGGCAGCAAGTGTCGGAGCCGCAAGTGCTGGATTTGAACGTTGTGCTCAGCAACCTCGAACCGTTGTTGAGGCGCATCGTGGAAGAGAACGTCGGGCTGGACATGGTGCGCACGCGGGATCTGGGCGATGTCAAGATCGACCGCAGCCAGCTTTCGCAGGTCATCCTGAACCTGGTGGCCAATGCCCGCGATGCGATGGGACGGGGCGGACAACTTACCATCGAAACATGCAACGCGTATTTGGGAGAAGCGTACGCGCACGAGCATGTCGATGTAGTGCCAGGACCTTACGTGCAGTTGTCCGTTACCGACTCCGGAGCAGGAATGGACAAGGAAACAGTGAGCCGGATTTTCGAGCCGTTTTTCACGACGAAAGAGAAAGGCGCCGGTTCCGGACTCGGGTTGGCGACTGTTTATGGAATCGTGCGGCAAAGTGGCGGTCACATCTGGGTGTATAGCGAGCCCGCACGAGGAACGACGTTCAAGATTTATTTGCCCCGCGTGTCTGGTCTCGAGCAGGCGCCTGCAGCCACAGCTCCGGGAGGGGAAACCACAAACGGATCGGAGACGATTCTGCTGGTGGAAGACTCTAAGCTTCTGGCGAAAGTGACACGCGATTTCCTGGTGTCCAACGGCTACAAAGTCCTGCTGGCCGCGGAAGCTTCCGAAGCTCTTCACATCGCATCGGAGTTTCGTGGCCGGATCCACCTGCTGCTGACGGACGTGGTCATGCCGCACATGAACGGGCGCGAACTCTCGGAACGCTTGGCCGAACAACGGCCGGATTTAAAGGTGCTGTTCATGTCGGGACACACAGCCGGAGTTATTTCCCAGAATGCGTTGTTGGAGCCGGACGTGGCGTTTATCGAGAAACCGTTCACGCAGGAAGCGCTGGGGCGCAGAATCCGGCATTTGCTCGAGGCGATCGAGTAGGATGGCCGCGATTTCCCAGACTATTTCGCAGTGCTTTGCCGCTTCTCTCGCGGGAAGGCTGTGATGAAGATCACACAGTACTGTGCAATATGACGCAGCGCGAATGTCGCAAATTCACGCCCCCCACCTCGAAACTCCGCTGACTCAAGAATAAGCCCTTCGATTTCTATAGGTTACGAAGACTGTCGACGTAAGGAGCTTCTCCCGGAGAACGGCAAACCAGTTGCAGCCACCCCTGTAGCCGGTCGAGACAGTTAGTGAAAGGACGTCCCAATGGCAACCATGGCGCTTTCGGGCAAACATGAAGCCTCCTATTACCCAACGGTTGTGGCACAGAGAACGGTCCGTTCGCCCTACGGCCTGCCTATAGTTGATAACTGCACAACCTGCAAACTGCGGTGCAACAGCTTCTTCTGCTCCGTCTCAAGCCCATCGTTGCAGGCCTTGGACCGAATCAAGCACGTCAGTTCGTATCCGGAAGGCGCGATGATCTTCATGGAGGGCGAGACGGCGCGAGGTGCGTACATCGTCTGCCAGGGACGCTTGAAATTGCTGACAACGAACAGCGAAGGAAAGACGATGATCGTGAAAATCGCGCGGCCAGGAGAAATTTTGGGCCTGTACGCGACGATCTCGGCGGTAAAGCTCGAAGTAACGGCTGAAACGCTGCAACCCACGCAGCTCGCGTTCATCACGCGGGAAGATTTCCTGCGATACATCAAGGAGCGCGGAGACGCGTGTCTGCATGTAGCGCAGCATCTAGGCCACGATTGTCACTCGGCTTATGAAGTGATCCGGTCGATCGCGCTGAGCAACTCGGTGCCTGAAAAGCTCGCGCGGTTGCTGATGGAATGGACCGTAGGAGCCCAGGAGAGCAACGGCATGCTGAAAGTGAAGCTGTCGTTGACCCACGAAGAAATGGCGCAGCTGATCGGGTGCTCGCGGGAATCTGTGAGCCGTTCGCTCGGAGAATTCAAGAAACAGCGGCTGCTGGAACTGAACGGGTCAACGCTGTTGGTTCGCAACAAGGCGGCCCTGGAGACACTGGCAACGATCTAGCGGGAATGTTTCCCCGCAAACAGAATAGCTGGTCACGCGGAATGCGGTGCGATTATTTGACCGGACCGGATTATCGCCTAGACAGGCTTCAGAATCCCTCGGAGCAGTACCCGACGCCGTTCAGACTCTTATTGCTCCACAAGGTTTGCACTGGGTAGCCACGGCCGTCGTTTCCGATCATATTGAATGGCGCGCCCGGGGCCTGGAGACCGTCGCCAACCCAGGCGCATTTGTCGCCAATCTCCCAACCTTGGTAATCGAACCAGCCGCCGTTCTGCACCAGGCCGGTTGAGGACTCAGCACCCGGATCGCTGAGAGTTTCGGCGATCTCGTGACCCAGAACGATGGTGACACCGTCAAGATCGCCCGTGGGCGCGGGATTAACGAAGTCTTTCCCGCATCCGCCGCCCGCATTCAGCACATAAGGCATATTGGTGAAGGCGATGCCCGACTGCACACCAGGATAACCCGCCGCCGTTGTGTAGTCGTGCCAGGCGCAGTATTGGCCTTGATTGAAGCCAGCGTCGTTAAACTTCTCGGGAGTGGCGATTACGAAATTCGAATCGGCCAGGTCGGTGGCGTGGAAGTATTGAACCGCCAGCGCGGCCTCGCGCGCGAGGTCGATGGGGCTCAGATTGTCGTGAATGGGATTGGTGTTGTCGTACCACACGCCAGCCAGCTGCTGGGGCGGGTTGCCAACCGTAGAATAGCTGCCATTGTAATTGGATTGATAATACTGCGTGGCAACGTCTCCCCAGGTCGTGCCACCGATGGCTGCCACAAATCTCGTCATGAGCGCACCAGCACCGTCCGGATCGCTGGCCGGGTTACCCGGGACCGTGTGGTCGAATGCGTTCGGCTGCCCCCAGCCCCAGAGGACAAGATAGATCTTAGGCGTGACCTGAACGCGTCCGCCGAAGTAGGCCATGTTGACGGGCATGGGCTGCCCCGCTGCCACGCCTGGCGGGCAAGTTCCGAGAGTCATGCAGATATCAATCGCAGGCGGCGTGACGCCTACCGCAGGCATGGCGTGGGGATTGGAGGGGGCGGAGCGCACGCAGCCGTCGCCGGTCACGTCGAAAGCCTTGTTGCTC
>Ga0307478_10003965_pt1 | contig 10720 bp, 8 predicted proteins | sample atmos_gasesECM4C_2_FD_203713 | JGI IMG/M metagenome (GOLD analysis project Ga0307478, IMG submission 203713) | Hardwood forest soil microbial communities from Morgan-Monroe State Forest, Indiana, United States - atmos_gasesECM4C_05 | ecosystem: Environmental > Terrestrial > Soil > Temperate...
GAAAACTGAGACCGGCCACCCACGCCGTCATCTCCCGCCCCGCCATAAAGAAATCTTCGCCAGTGTTGGCGCGCCCTCGCAGATACCACCCGATCGACAACACCAACGCAAAATAAAAAACCACGATTACCACGTCGATCGCAGCTAAGTGCACCAGCCGCGCGGGCACAGCAATCGCCAGTGACGTCATTGAGGGTTCCTCATTTGTTCTGTCAGAGCGCTACTTATGGTTCTGCGCTGTATATGGCCTTGCGAAGCCTGAACCCGAATCAAGCGAGACATTCCTACCGGACACCTAACAGCAGATCGACGGTTAGTTGATCGAGACGCTCGTACGGCAAACGCCTTCTAAGGATTTCGTCCTTATCGAAATTACGAGCGAGCAATTGAGACAGACTCTCTTTTGAATAGCGGCCTAACTTGCCGTTGCCGTTGCCATTTCCGTGTTGCGAAAGTTCGGCGAGTATTCCCTGGATTTCCTTGTCGCTGTTCCATCGCTGCGCCTTATCTTTCAGGATCAGGTAAGTTCGCATACAGCCGCGCGCGAAATCTTTAACTCCTTCATAGTCCTCGGTGCGATAGGCATGCGCGTCGAAGTGACGTGACCCTGAATAACCCACATCCTCAAGGAACTTCACCAGCCAGAAAGCGGACCTCAAGTTTGCCGACCCAAAGCGAAGATCCTGATCGAATCGGCCGGGCATTTGATCGTTGAGGTCGATGTGAAAGAGTTTGCCCGCCTCCCACGCCTGCGCGACGGCATGCATAAAGTTCAGCCCCGAAATCTGTTCGTGCGCGACCTCCGGATTCACACCGACCATCTCGGGATGATCCAGCGTCGGAATAAATCCCAGATATTGGCCCGTGGTCGCCATGTAAATGTCAGCCCGGGGCTCATTCGGTTTGGCTTCCAGGGCGAATTTCATGCCATATCCGCGCTCGATGTTGTATTCGCAAAGATAGTTGATGGCTTCGCGCAGGCGCTTGATCGCTTCATCCGCGCGGCGGCAAGCATCGGTCTCAACGCCCTCGCGGCCGCCCCACAACACAAAAATCTTCGCGCCAAGTTCGGCTCCAAGATCCATCGCTCGCATGGTTTTTTGTAGGGCATAGGCACGCACCTCAGGATCGTTGGCGGTGAAAGCTCCGTCACGGAACACGGGGTGAAAGAAGAGAGAAACAGTTGCCATGGGAACAACAACGCCGCTGTCGGCACAGGCCTTCTTGAACGAGCGAACAATACAGTCCCGTTCCGCAGGCTTGGCATCGATCGGAACCAGATCGTTGTCGTGCAGGTTGACTCCCCAGGCGCCCACTTCCGCAAGCATCGAGACAATCTCAACGGGCGAAATATGCGGACGTACCGCATCGCCAAACGCATCCCGTCCACGGTTGCCGACCGTCCAGAGCCCGAACGTGAACTTATCTTCCGCACGAGGCTGGTAGTCGTTCGTACTTGTCATAACTTCCTCTCTATGAAGCAGTAATTATCAATTTAGGATGGACTTCATCGCCGGATACATTCGGCGATATATGAAGTACGCTTTTTCCATAACTTGCGAGGCTTCGGCGTTCGGGCGCACATTGCCGGACACACGCACGGCGGCATCACAGGCGGCGTCAATCGAAGGCCACACTTTCACGCCGACAGCCGCTAAGATCGCGGCCCCGTACGCAGCGCCTTCTTCTGCCTCGACGGTCTCGACTTCTTGCCCGTAAACGTCCGCCTGAATCTGCCGCCAGAGAGCCGCTCTGGCCCCGCCGCCGCCCAGACGAATTATCTTCACGGGAACCTTGATCTCTTTGAAAATTGTGAAGGTATCGCGCAGGCTGAAAGCCACACCTTCCAGGATCGCGCGAATTACATGGGAGCGTGTGTGAGATGCAGTAAGACCGACCAGCGTCCCGCGCGCTGCGGGGTCGAGATATGGCGTGCGTTCGCCCATCAAGTAAGGAGCCCAGAGCAACCCATCGCATCCGGCAGGAGACTTGGCCGCTTCGTCCATGAGGCTGGGATAGGACTCAGGCTGCCCCCCCGAACTTACGCCAAACTGATCGCGGAACCAGCGAAGCGAGAGTCCTGCCGCTTGGGTCACTCCCATCACCATCCAACGCCCAGGGACGCCATGGCAAAATGTGTGCAGCCGCCCTCCGGGATCGAGCGCGGGACGATCTGTCGCAGCGAGAACTACACCCGAGGTTCCAATCGTTGCGCTCACCGTTCCTGGGGAAACCACGCCCATCCCGATCGATCCCGCTGCCTGATCTCCCGCGCCCGCAACGACTGGTGTTCCGATCTTGAGACCCGTTGCCGCTGCGCCCACAGCCGAAATTCGACCGGAGATTTCGGGTGACTCATAAAGAGCCGGCAGGAGCGACTCTTTCATCTCGGCCCGGTCCAACATCTCCTTCGACCACCGCCGGTTGGCAACGTCGAGCAGCAGCGTGCCAGAGGCGTCAGCGACGTCGGTTGCGCGTTCGCCCGTCAATTCAAACCGCACATAGTCTTTGGGCAGCATTACGGAGCGAACCCTGCGCCAATTGTCGGGTTCATTTTCCCGGACCCACAAGCATTTCGTCAGAGTGAAATTGGTGAGGGCGGGGTTACACGTGAGCTCGATCAATTTGGCGGCGCCGATCTTGGCGGTCAAGTCCCGGCTTTGCTTTTCAGTCCGGACATCGCACCAGATCAATGCAGGCCGTACTACGCGCGCCTCTTCATCCAGCAGAACCGCCCCATGCATTTGTCCAGACAGTCCGACGCACGCAATCTCCTCGGCAGGCAAGTGACTCTTTGCGAGCACCTTGCGCACAGCCACACCGCAGGCGCGCCACCAATCTCCAGGAGCCTGCTCTGCCCAGCCGATTTGAGGCGATGTAAACGGCCGGTGGTCCTCGGTTTCTGAAGCCACGACCGTGCCTGTGGCATCCATCACGAGCGCACGAGTACCCCCGGTCCCCACGTCGATCCCCAGAAGGTGCATTCCGACCAGTTGCCGCGGCGACAAGAAATCAACGAAGCCCAGCCCGCAGCTGCTTCTCTTTTCGTGTACGTTAACGTCACCGTATATTAACACGCCTCCCGAGGATTACAATTACCGTTCCAGTGTCTAACATTTTGGTATTAAAACACTCCTACGGGGATGGTCGCAGGCAGAAACGTCGCGGGAAAAAGACACGCAATTGCGAGCCTATTTTCGGGGCATGAGATCGCCGCTTGCCAGGACGTAGGTCGTGACTTTATCGAGCTTGATGTTCATGTGGGTTGAAAGAAGGGTGATGGCGCCATCATTCTGGCTGGTGGACTCGACGTTTTTCAGCAGGACACGATGTTTCGAAATATTGGACGAGGGCGAGGGTGTTGAGTTCGGCTCCTGATTGTTGTCCCGCCCTGGGAAAGGCTGTGACGCAGGGTTGTTCGGGTCCGGATATGTGCCGGCGCCATTCCAGTTCTTGGGGCTGCGAGCGGCGTCTGGCGGCTGGTAGGAGAGATCCTGATTCGGCAAGGTCGCCATCGGGTAGTACCACGCCGTCAGGTACACCTTGATTGGTGTCGATCCATTTTTCCAAGCCGCGGACTCCATGCGGATGGCGAGGCGCGACGGTTCGGCTGCAGCTCTTGCCGCAGACTCAGTCACCTCGCCCGATAAGGTGGCACCTTGTGGGATCACTACCGTGCCTACGAGCGTGGCGGCTATTAACTTAGCCTCGACCTTTGTACCCACGGGCGTTTTGCCGGCAGATATGTTTTGCCGCATGATCACTGGGAACTCCAGCCATTGCGATGGGCTTGGCGCGGGGGGCGTTTGTTGAGCGAACAACGTGAAATAGGTCAGAATGATCGTCAATATCACAGGCTTCCCGAGCTTCAAGTTCCTGGACATGTGAGCCTCCTCGTGCATCGCGAGAGTCGGTGCGATCCGGCACCTTTCATGCACCTGAAGATATTCTATTCCTCGGCCCGTGCGCCGGCGTAGTGTATTCCGCTCAGATTCCCGAGAGTGGCGGCGGCAGCTTCGGGGGTGATGTCTCGCTGCGGGCTTGCCAGCATCTCATATCCCACCATGAACTTGCGGATATTGGCCGAACGCAACAATGGCGGATAGAAGTGCGCGTGGAAGTGCCATTCTGGGTGCGGTTCGCCGTCGGTCGGCGACTGATGGAAGCCCATCGAATAAGGGAATGGGATCTCGAAAAGATTGTCGTAGCGCGTGGTGAGTTGTTTGAGAACGTCGGCCAGCGCCTGGCGCGCGGCAAGATCAAAAATACCCATGTCTGCGATGTGTTGCTTAGGAACGACCATCGCCTCAAAAGGCCAAACTGCCCAGAAGGGCACGAGGGCAACGAAATGCGCGTTCTCGACAATAATCCGCGTCTGTGCCTGTGATTCCAATTTCAAGTAATCGCACAGCAGGCAGGCGCTGTTCTTCGTCATGTATTCCAGTTGCGAATCCTGCTCTTTGCGGGGTTCGTTCGGTATGGTTTGGTTGGCCCAGATTTGTCCATGCGGATGCGGATTGCTGCAGCCCATGATTTCGCCGCGATTCTCAAAAATCTGCACGTAATTGATATAGGCCAAGGAGCCAAGCTCGAGGTACTGTTGGGCCCATACATCGACGACGCCGGTTATTTCCGGCAGCGGCATCCGGGCCAGCGTCAGATCGTGGCGCGGCGAAAAACAGACAACTTTGCAGGTGCCGGCCTCTGACTCCCAAAGCAACAATCCACGTCCAGAGTCATCTTCTCTCGCCTGCTTGGCCTCGGGCTTCAGCGTCGAGAAGTCGTTGGTGAAGACAAATGTCGCTTCGTATTTGGGATTGCGTGCTCCACCGGCGCGCTCGTTTCCAGGGCACAGATAGCAACCGGGATCATAGGCGAGGGCGGGTGCAGAATCGGTCGCCTCGAGTTGCCCGCGCCACGGCCGCTGTGTGCGATGCGGCGAGACCAGCACCCATTCATGGGTAAGCGGATTGAACCGGCGATGCGGATCCTCATAAAGATCCACCTTCATCGGGTCACCAATGTCTTTTGCGCTGCCGCCCGCAGAAGCAAGGCGATGGTACCACAAAGCTCGCGCCACCTAAGTTGATACGCCAAATGCTGCGGCTTATGTTCTTGGGTCGATGCAATCATTAGCCATGATTATGCATCATCGTGTCGGTCGAGCGTCGAGTTCAACCGACAATGCTAGCAGCATCCCATCTTGACTTCGCCGGCGCTGGTTAATGGAGGACCGAAGGCCTCCTGTGGCGCCAGCGCACCATTCAGCGTTAGCCTCCAGCGCCGTGCCGCATCGAACACGACGAGGACCACCCCGACGATGAACATCGTCATGAGGATTGAATCCAGGTAGCCGGTAAAAACTTGTCCCGGCTTCGACGTGAGCGGCCAGAAAATATTCTTGATCGAAAGCACTCCTGCTGTAATCGTGGTGACTCCCACAAAACACATCGGTATCGCTGTAATCCACGCATATTGCTTCTTCCCCATGTTAATGAGGAAGGTCGTCGTCACCGCCAGTGCGATGGTTGCCAACAACTGATTGCCGGTTCCGAACAGCGGCCACAGCGTTGAAATATTCCCCGTGTAAATGAGATATCCCCAACCAAGAACCACGAAAAAGCTGGTGATCACATTTCCCGGCAGCCATGCGCTATTGCCGAAGGGTTTGTGCACTTTGCCCATCAGTTCCTGCAAGACGTAACGCGCAACGCGGGTTCCGGTGTCCACGGTCGTCAGGATGAATAGCGCTTCGAACATGATGGCGTAGTGATACCAGTAACCCATCAATTGAGCCATGCCGGGAAGACCCCGGAAGATTTGCGCCATGCCGACGGCTAAAGAAACCGCGCCTCCGGTGCGTCCCGCTAAGTGCTCGCCTACTTCACGGGAAAACATATCGAGGTTGACTGTGCTCAAGCCAAGGTGGCTGAACACCTGCGGTGTTGTGTTAATGGCAAAATAATCGCCCGGATACATCGAGCACGCTGCAATCAGAGCCAGCAGTCCGACCAGCGATTCCGCGATCATGGCGCCGTAGCCGATAAAGCGGGCGTCCGTTTCCTTGTCAAGCATTTTAGGAGTAGTGCCTGAAGAAACGAGAGAGTGAAAGCCTGAAATCGCGCCGCACGCGATGGTTACGAAGAGAAAAGGAAACAGATTTCCTTTAATAATTGGGCCGCCGCCATGAACATATTGCGTGAAGTTAGGAAATTGGATGTTGGGGTGAACCACAAACACGCCGATCACGAGTACGGCGATCGTGCCCAGCTTGACGTAGGTCGAGAGATAATCGCGAGGCTCGAGAACCAGCCATACCGGAAGGACCGAAGCCACGAGGCCATAAATTCCCATGAGGAAGGTAATCTGATGCGGTGTGAACGTGAGCGCGGTTGCCGCTCCACTCTGTGCTACCCAGTGGCCCGCGATCACGCTGCCAATCAAAAGCACCACGCCAAAAATGCTGGGACCCGTGACTGTAATCTTTCCGGCATGGCTTTTAAACATCCACAGACCCATGATGACCGCGATGGGGATCGTCATGCCAATCGTAAAGACGCCCCATGGACTGTTTGAGAGCGCGTTGACAACCACGATACCGAGGCCAGCCAGTGTCACCAGCAGAATAAAGAGGACCGCGATCATGGCCACCAGCCCGGCAAAAGGGCTGATCTCAGTCCGAGCAACATCTGCCAAAGACCGGCCACGGTGACGAACGGATGCAACCAGCACGGTGAAGTCTTGCACGCAGCCGGCCAGGACGGCGCCGATCAGTATCCAAAGAAAACCGGGTGCAAACCCGAATTGCGCCGCCAGAGTGGGCCCAACCAGCGGCCCCGCTCCTGCGATGGCCGCGAAGTGATGGCCAAAGAGCACCCAGCGTGGCGATGCAACATAGTTATGGCCGTCGGGATAGGCATGCGCCGGAGTCGTGCGGCGATCGTCAAGCGAGAGAGCTTTCGCGGCGATAAACGCGCTATAGAAACGGTAGGCGAGGGCATAGATGCACAGTGCCGCCAACAAAACAGGGAAAATGTTCATCACGGGCTCCCGGCCGGCAGGAATGGCGCTGCCTGCCTCCGCAATCGAAAGCATCCTACACCTATCGCGGAATCCCATACAATTCAGTTGCCTTTGATCAAACCCGCGCTAGAATGTCCGGCACAAACCGCTGCCGAAAGGATTCGAGCATGGCAATGCCTCAGGAGCAGCAAACGGTCAAGTCAGAGCAGAGCCTCGTACGCGTTGGGCTAGGACTTGCCAATTGGAGTGAACAGTGGTTTCCGGATCCGCTGATTTTCGCGCTGATCGGGATTGTGGTGGTCTTCGTCGTCGGCCTCTTGCTTCGTCAAGGCCCCGCCAAACTCGCCATTCAGGGTGGAAAGAATTTCTGGACGCTGGTTCCGTTCACCATGCAGATGGTGATGATCATCGTAGGAGGATATGTCGTCGCCTCAACACCGATTGTGTATCGCATCATTCGGGTATTGGCGGAAATCCCCAGGACGCCACGGCAAGCCGTTGCGATGGTCGCGTTATTTTCTATGCTGACATCGCTGATCTCGTGGGGCTTAAGCCTGATTTTCAGCGGGCTCTTGGTTCGCGAGCTAGCACATCGTGTGAAAGGGATGGATTACCGGGCTGCTGGAGCCGCTGCTTACCTGGGCCTGGGAGCGGTTTGGGCGATGGGACTATCTTCGTCCGCGGCGATGTTGATGGCGACTAAGTCAGCGATGCCCCCGTCGTTATTTAGTATCAGTGGCCTGATTCCACTTACTCAAACGCTTTTTCTATGGCAAAGCATCGCGACTACCGTGATCTTGATCGTGCTGTCGGTTTTGATTGCCTATCTCTCGACGCCGTCGCCGGAAAATGCGAGAACCGCTGAGTCCTACGGCATCCAATACGAGCCGATTCGCTCAAGTTTGGAGATACGCAGTAAACCGGGCGAGTGGCTGGAATATAGTCCTCTACTTACAATTCTGGTCGGCTTGCTGCTTTGCTGGTACTTGATCGATGTATTCCGCACCTCACCGCAAGGTGCCCTCGCGGCGCTCGACCTTAACACTTACAACCTGATGTTCATCACCGTCGGACTCTTGCTGCACTGGCGGCCCAAGCGATTCATGCGCGCTGTGACGGAATGCATTCCGGCCACTGGCGGCGTGCTCATACAGTTTCCGTTTTACGCCGTGATCTTCGGCATGATCGTGGGAACTGGAATAGCCGATACGCTCGCGAAACTGTTCGCTTCCATCAGCACGCACAATACTTATCCCCTGCTGGTCGCGGTGTACTCCGCAGTGCTCGGAGTCTTCATTCCTTCTGGCGGCAGCAAGTGGGTCATTGAAGCACCGTATGTATTGCAGGCGGCCAACCTGCACCAGGTGCATCTCGGATGGGTGGTCCAGATTTACAACGCGTCGGAGGCGCTGCCGAACCTGGTCAATCCTTTTTGGATGCTGCCTTTGTTGGGCATTCTGAAGTTAAAGGCACGTGACATTGTAGGCTACGGCGTGCTGCAATTGATGGTGCACATACCGGTAGTGTTTTTCCTGTGCTGGTTGTTTGCGCGATATATACCGTATCTGCCACCGATGAAGTAACGAAGGGCGGGGCGGACGAACTCTGTGCGCGCACCGATCGGGAATCACTCGTAGGTGAAGGTCAATTCGTCGAGATAGACGGTATAGGGTGACTGTTGGGAATTTCCGTCCATCTGGTAATTGATGGTGACACCATACCAATTCACGGCAGAACCGGGGTCGTAGTATTGGTTGAGGGTATTGGTCACGCCGTTCAGAGTAATTGACTGATAAAGCAACTGATTGCTGGGCGTGCGCTGAACCTGAATCGTCAGATGGTTCCAGGAATTGTCGACGGGGTCGCAAGGGATGCCTGTAGGAGTCCAGTGAGCCGTAACGTTGTTCCAGACATCCCATTCATGTCCGCCCGCAATGCGGCACTCGTGACCCCAGATAAAACCGAGATTGTTGAAAAATTGATTGATGTCGAACTCAACCGCCTGCGAAAGCTCGAGATTGGTTCCGTAGAAATATACATCGTAAGTAAAAGTGTGATAGGTGGGAACCAGCGTGTGATTGTTATCAGGCATGCCTTGCGACGAAAAGGCCCCGATCAAATGGTTATTAAACAGCGCGTCGGTATAAACCGCCGTTCCCCCCAGATTGAATTGCGCAGCGGATCCACTCATCGAAGGCGAGCTGGCTCCTTGGCTCATGGAGAAAGTAATTCCATCGCAGGGAGAAGGGGAGCAATCCACAAAATCGGGTGGTCCCTGGCCGTAGCTTGCCCATCCGCTGCTCTGCTGAAGGTTCGAGAAAGAGTTGCCAGGAGCGTTTGTTGGATTTGAGACAGTGATTTGTAGGGACTGCTTACCGGAGAGCCCTTTGGAATCTGAAACTGAGATTGCGAAAATGAAGTTTCCGACTGCGGTTGGTGTTCCGGAAATCACCCCAGTCGCGTCGGCCAGGAGTACGCCTGCGGGAAGTTGGCCAGACGCCAGCGAAAAAACGTAGGGTGCCGTTCCGCCGCTTACGCTCAAGGTTGCGTCGTAACTCGAATCGACGGTCGCAGAAGGAAGCGTGCCTGAAATCGTGAGGCTAGAAGCTGACGGTGGTGGAGATGGAGGTGAAGGTGGCGCCGGCGTAGGCGTCGGAGTCGGCGCTGGTGTCGATGCAGTACTGCTGCTGCTCGGAACGGAGACGCCGGCACATGCAGTCAGCGTAAGTAGGAGCAATAGGATCGTTCCCAATGGTGCGTACTGGAGGGCTTTGCTTAGACGTACGCGAATTGCTTTTACAACATCGGGGGAGCAATAACGCATTAATCCATCTCTCGAAGGGAGTGTCCAACAGGACGCTCTATGGGAGAGTCCGTAAATCGGACTCTATCGGTCGAGAAAGGATCTGCCCAGATTACGAATGGGATGAGACCGTTGTAAGAAATGCGAGTGGCCAATTGGCCATGATGCCGAAGTTACTTCCTATTCAGCAGAAATACGCCGCTTTGTGCCCAGACGTATACGAATCGTGTTTAGAGTCCTAAAGCTGAACTTTTGACCTCAGAGACTCGCCTCAACTTCAAGGAAGCAACCCGTATATGTCGAGCTCGCTTGCCGTTGGAACGAAAACCCTGCCGTTCGCGATGGTTGGCACGGTGAACTTTAGAGCTAGCCCTGCAGTGTCGCGACCCGCTGCGGCTTGCGAGCTGTTATAGAGCTCGGTCGCGACGTTCGTGGCATCGTAGGCATGCAGAACCAAAGGTCCACTTTGTGTAGGATTGGTCCCATTATAAGCGGAGTTATCGGTGTCCCAGATGATGCCGCTCGTTGCGCCGTTCGCTGAGAGAGAGGCCGTTGCTCCGTGTGACCCGTAGACATTAGAACCCTTGGAGGTAGGTGTGCTTGATAGCTGCTGGCCAGCAGGGTTGCCGGCAGTCCAGGTAAAAGCGCGCAACACATCGTTGTTGCAGTGATAGTAGATAGAGCCGTTCCAGTAGACAGGGGTTGAGAAAATGTTGTTATCGGGATTCACGCCGCTGCCGGTTTGAACCGTCTGAAGAACGTTGTTCGTGCCGCTGTTATAACCGCCCATGTCGTCGCGATTCACGACGAAAATGTTCCCGTCCTTCCCGCCTCCGACGGTGATGTTCGGATTCGTGGTAGAGCCCGGCACAATAACGTTTGAGCCAGCGCCCA
>Ga0307478_10003966_pt1 | contig 10719 bp, 7 predicted proteins | sample atmos_gasesECM4C_2_FD_203713 | JGI IMG/M metagenome (GOLD analysis project Ga0307478, IMG submission 203713) | Hardwood forest soil microbial communities from Morgan-Monroe State Forest, Indiana, United States - atmos_gasesECM4C_05 | ecosystem: Environmental > Terrestrial > Soil > Temperate...
TGCAGGCAGTCTGGGCGTGCTCGTGGCCCACCGGCCGGCCGATCCGTGGCTTACTTGCGGCGCTGCGGCCACAGAGGGGGAGTTCGCTGGCAGGCTTGGTCTGCCGTCCGAGCCGGTCGCCGCCGAAACCATCATGCTTGAGCGCGACCTGGCGTTGGTTGAGCTGACTGGCGCCAGGTTCATGGTCGATCAGCTGAGCGCGGCCGCTCCGATCGAGGGGTTGGCCCGCGCTCGGGCCAAGGGCTTGCCGGTCATCGCCACCGCGTCGATCAACCATCTCACCTTCAACGAACTGGATATCGGCGACTACCGGACATTCTGCAAACTCACCCCGCCGCTTCGCTCCGAGCAGGACCGGCTCGCACTTGTCGAGGCCCTGGCCAGGGGTGACATTGACATCGTCGTTTCGGCTCACACTCCGGCTCCGCCCGAGGACAAGCGACTTCCGTTCGACGAGGCCGCACCGGGGTCTGTGGGATTGCAGACCCTGCTGCCGGCGCTACTCACCCTGCATCACGAGGGCCGTGTTCCGCTGATCAGGCTCATTCGCAGCGTGACCGTTGCGCCCGCGCAGGCCCTTGGTCTGCCTGCCGGGCGGCTCAAGGCGGGCGCTCCGGCCGATCTCGTCCTCTGCGACATCGACAGACCGATACTGGTCGACGCCGCCCACCTGATCTCCAAGTCCAAGAATTCCGCCTTCGATGGGCGACGCCTTCAGGGGGAAGTCCGCATGACCTTCGTGGACGGTCGTTTGGTCTATCAGTCCGACAACGCCGGAGGGTCGCCTGTATGATAGCGCCCGATCTCGCCCTGGGCCTGAGCGCCGTCGGCGGCTATTTTCTGGGCTCGATTCCGTTCGGCGTCATCGCCACCCGCGTTGGGGGCGCGGGCGACCTCCGAACAGTCGGTTCGGGCAATATCGGCGCGACCAACGTGCTGAGGACTGGCCGGCGGGACCTGGCGCTGATCACCCTCTTGGGTGATGCCGCCAAGGGCGCCGCAGCCGTGCTCTTGGCGACCAGCCTCATCTCTCCCGTGGCGGGCGCGGTGGCCGGAGGAGCTGCCTTTCTCGGCCATCTGTTCCCGGTCTGGCTCGGATTTCGAGGCGGCAAAGGCGTGGCGACCTTCTTTGGCATTTTGTTCGCCGCGGCCTGGCCGGTCGGCTTGGCGGCTGGCGCCACATGGCTCGCGGTCGCCGCCGTGTTCCGCTATTCCTCGCTGGCCTCCCTCGGCGCCGCGACGCTGACGCCTGTGTACTTTTTGATCGGCTACGGCTGGAGGACGCCGGCTTTTTGGCTCGCCATGGCCATGACCTTGCTGATTTTCGTTCGACACCGGGCCAACATCGGACGGCTCCTCGGCAAGACCGAGCCGCGCATTGGCGGCGACAGGGCGCAAACGGACTCGTGACACCTCCAGAGGGCTAGCGCCTCGACTGGCTGCGTCTGGCGCAATCGGTCGGCTCGACTACGTTCGCCTACCTCATCGTCACCTATGGAACGGCGCCGGCGAGTTGTGTGCGTCAAGTTCTGCAAAATGGTCACAGCTGTTGGTGATTTCGGCGCGCGCGGCGCGGAGCGTTTCACATGGCTTGAGCGTCGCGCGGACCGCCGCTGTCAGGCGGCCAAGGCTCTGAGGTTCTCCTTCTTGGCCTCCTTCAGGTGCTCCATGTTGAGGTAGCGGGTGGCCTCCAGCCAGTCCTCATGGGTCTCGATCGCCAGGGCTCTGGTGAGACGCAGGCAGCTGGCCGAGTTGGGGAAGATACGGACCACCAAGGTCCGGCGCTTCAACTCCTGGTTCAGCCGCTCCAGCATGTTCGTCGACTTCATGTGCTTGTGGTGGGCCCTGGGCAGCCGATAGTAGGTCAACGTCTCTTCGACGTTCTCCTCCACCCAGGCGACCAGCTTGGGGTATCTGGCCTGCCACTTGGTCACCCACTGGGCGATGTCGCGTCGAACCTCGGCCAGGTCCCGCCGGTCGTAGAACCAACGCAACTCCATCAGGCAGTCGTCGTCGTGCTTGCGAGGCAGATAGTCGAGGGCGTTTCTGAGGAAGTGGACATAGCAGCGCTGCCACGCCGCCTCGGGCAGGATCTCGCGGATCGCCGACTTCAGTCCCGCGTGGTCATCGCTGACCACGTACTCCACCCCGTGCAGGCCCCGCTCGCGGAGTTCGGCCAGGAACTCCCGCCAGGACGAGCGGCTCTCACGGTTGGCCACCTGCACGCCCAGCACCTGCCGGCGGCCCTCCCAGTCCACCCCGATCGCCACCAGCACCGCCTGGCTGGCGACCACGCCGCTCTCGCGAACACGCTCGTAGCGGGCGTCCAGGATCAGGTACGGATAGGGCTCCTCCAGACGCCGCTCGAAGAACGCCTTCAGTCCTTCGTCCAGGCGCGACGTCGCCTCGCTGATCGTCGAGGCCGAGAAGCTGTGGCCGCACAGCTCCTCGGTGATCGCCTTGACCTTGCGGGTCGAGACACCCTGCACGTACATCTCCGCCAGCGCCGAGACCAAGGCCTTCTCCGAGCGCTGATAGCGCTCGAACAGTTCGGTCGAGAAATGACCGGCGCGATCCTGCGGAACCCGAAGCTCCAGCACGCCCACCCGGGTGATCAGCTTGCGCTCGTAGTAACCCGCCCGATGACCCTGTCGAGCCGCCGTCCGCTCGCTCTTCTCCGCATGCAGAAGCTCGGTCATCTCCGCCTCGAGCGCCCCTTGCAGCGCCTCCTGCAGCACCGCTCGAAAACCAGCTTCGTCAGACAGAAGCAACGCCTTCATATCCGCGCCCGTCGGCGCTATCTTCAACTTGGTCATGGCATCTCCCTTCCACGGGGTTGGTGACTTCGAACATCACCAGTGTGCCATGACCGACCCACTCACGCGATTTTGCAGAACTCTCCGGACACTACCCGCCGGCGGATATGTGGTCGTCTCGGGCGCCGCGGTTTAGGGGTCGTTTTGTCCGGCGCGTTGACAGAGCCGGGCCCGGTCCCCCACCTTTCACGCGCGAAGCCGACTCCCATCGGCCGCAGTCCTTCGAACTGGTCGCAAGATTCCCTGCATGAATGTCGTTGTCGTTGAAAGTCCGGCCAAGGCGAGGACCATCAATCGCTATCTGGGCTCGGACTACACCGTGCTGGCTTCGTTCGGTCATGTCCGCGATCTGCCGGCCAAGGACGGGTCCGTAAGGCCGGACGACGACTTCGCCATGAGCTGGGAAGTCGACGGCAAGTCCGCAAAGCGCCTGGCCGATGTGGCCAAGTCGCTCAAGGGCGCCAATCGCCTGATTCTAGCCACCGACCCCGATCGCGAAGGCGAGGCCATAAGCTGGCACATTCTTGAGGATCTGCGCCGCCGGCGGGCGCTGGGCGATGCGAAGGTGGAGCGGGTGGTGTTCAACGCCATCACCCGCGCCTCGGTCACCGAGGCCATGAAGCATCCCAGGTCCATCGATATGGAGCTGGTCAACGCCTATCTCGCCCGTCGGGCCCTCGACTATCTGGTGGGCTTCACCCTCTCGCCCGTCCTGTGGCGCAAGCTGCCTGGCGCGCGCTCCGCGGGTCGGGTGCAGTCAGTGGCCCTGCGCCTGATCGTCGATCGCGAAATCGAGATCGAGGCTTTCAAGACCCAGGAATATTGGACGGTCGAGGCCGATGTAAGCGCTGACAGTGATCCATTCACGGCCCGACTGGCCAAACATCAGGGTCGCCGCCTGGGGCGGCTCGACCTGGCTAACGAGCGGCAGGCGAGCGAGGCGAAAGCCGCCGTGGAGGGGGCGAAATTCACCGTCGCGGCCGTGGAAACCAAGCCGGGCCGGCGCAGTCCGCCTCCACCGTTCACGACTTCGACCCTGCAACAGGAAGCCTCCCGAAAACTCGGGTTTTCCGCCCAGCGAACCATGCAGACGGCCCAGAAGCTCTATGAAGGCGTCGATATCGGCGGAGAGACGGTGGGCCTGATCACCTACATGCGCACGGACGGCGTGCAGTCAGCGCCGGAGGCGCTCGAGGAGGCGCGCAGCGTCATCGGCAATCTGTATGGAGCCGATTACGTCCCCGACAAAGCCCGTTATTACAAGGCGAAAGCTAAGAATGCTCAAGAGGCGCACGAGGCAATTCGCCCTACCAGTCTTGAACGCAATCCGGGGCGGTTGCACTTGGATGGCGATCTTGGCCGGCTCTATGAACTGATCTGGAAGCGCATGATCGCCTCACAGATGGAGGCGGCAAGGATTGAACGCACCAGCGTCGAACTGGAGAGCGACGATCGTCAGACCGCCCTCCGGGCCAGCGGCCAGGTGGTGCTCTTCCCAGGATATCTGGCCGTCTATGAGGAGGGCCGGGATGCTCCCGAGCGGGCTTCGACCGAGGAGGCCCAGCCCGAGGACGACGGTGGACGTCTTCCACTGATCCGGCAAGGCGCTTCGGCCCGCATTATCGAGGCGCGCGCCGATCAACACTTCACGGAGCCGCCGCCGCGCTACTCTGAAGCCAGCCTGGTCAAGAAACTGGAAGAGCTCGGCATCGGCCGACCGTCGACCTACGCCTCAATTCTGTCCGTGCTGCGCGATCGGGGTTACGTGCGCATGGACAAAAACCGGTTCGTCGCCGAGGCCGCCGGCCTTCTGGTCACGGCCTTCCTGGAGCGATTTTTCGCTCGCTACGTCGAATACGGCTTCACTGCGGCTCTCGAAGAGAAGCTGGACCTGGTGTCGTCGGGCGACCTCGATTGGAAGGCGGTGCTAAGGGAGTTTTGGACCGGGTTCGAAGCCGCCGTCGGCGATATTGGTGAGCTCAGAATGGGTCAGGTCCTCGAGGCGCTCAATGAAGTGCTCGAGCCGCATCTGTTTCCCGCCAAGGCGGACGGCGCCGATCCCCGCGCGTGCCCCACCTGCGGGACAGGACGGCTGTCGCTCAAAGCCGGCCGGTACGGCGCCTTCATCGGCTGCTCCAACTATCCCGAATGCCGTTTCACCCGCCCGATCGGCGCGGCGAGCGACGAGGAGGCCGAATCCTCTGGGGATCGGCAACTGGGGGTGGACCCCGCGACCGGTCACGCGATCTGGCTGAAGGCGGGTCGGTTCGGTCCCTATGTGGAAGAGATTGCCGATCCCCCGAAGCGGGCGAGCCTACCCAAGGATTGGCAGCCAGCCGGCCTTGATCTCGACCACGCCCTACGCCTGCTTCGGTTGCCGAGGGAGGTCGGTCCGCACCCCGACGACGGCGGCATGATCCTGGCTGGCGTTGGGCGCTACGGTCCGTACGTCCAGCACAACGGGGTCTACGCCAATCTGGCCAATGCTGACGAGGTGTTCGATCTGGGTCTCAATCGAGCGGTCACTGTCCTGGCTGAGCGGGCCGCGGGCCGGGGCAAGTCGTCCCGCGGCGGGGGATCGCTTCGCGACCTGGGCCCTCATCCGGTCTCCGGCGAACCGGTCAAGGTCATGGCGGGACGCTACGGACCCTATGTGAAACACGGCGCCACCAACGCCAATCTCCCTCGCGGCGGCGATCCGCAGACGGTCACGCTGGATGAAGCCGTCGCGCTGATCTCGGCGCGTGAGGGGTCGCAAACCAAGCCCAAGCGCAGATCGGCCGGCGGCAGGTCCACCCGGACCAAAGACAAGACAAAGAGCCAGCCCCGGACGACGCGCGCCAAAGCCGGCCGGTGAGGCGCCCCGGACCCCGCCGCGGCGGCCCAAGACGGCCATCGCGCGCGTCCGGCGTGGAACCGGTCGCGGTCGTCGATGTCGTGGATCGCGACGCAGACGGCGATCTCTTCGTTCGGCCGGCGAGAGCTGACGCGGAGACGCCGGCGATCCGGCTCGCGCCGGCCTCGGGCGAGTCCGTCGCGGGCGCGCCCGGTCTGGGCGATCGCCTCCTGGTTCGCTTCGACGTATCCGAAAATGGCGAACGAGAGGCCAGGCTCATCAAGCGCCTGGGACAGAGTGCGCATCGGGTGCTGGGCGTGGTCCGCGGGGTGGGCCGGCAAGCACGCCTGGAACCGGTCGATCGAAAGTCACGTGCGATCCTGGTTCTGCCCCCACAGGAAATGCGCGACCTTACCGACGGGGATCTAGTGCTCGCTCAGATCGATACCGCATCGACTCGTCCACACGGTCCCAAGTCCGCGCGTTTGATCTCGAAATTTGGGCGCGCGGACGATCCTCGCGCCGCTTCCTTGATCGCCGCCCACGTCAACGGGACACCCATGGGCTTCTCGCCGGAGGCGCTTGCCGAGGCGGACAAGGCGCGAGCGCCCAGTCCGGCGCGCCGAAGCGATCTTCGCGGGCTGCCGCTGGTCACCATCGATCCGCCGGACGCGCGCGACCATGACGACGCGGTGTTCGCCAAGCCGGATAGCGATCCGAAGAATCCCCAGGGCTGGATTGTGTGGGTGGCGATCGCTGACGTTGCGGCGTTTGTTCGTCCCGGCTCGGCGCTCGACCGCGAGGCCCGAGAAAAGGGCAACAGCATCTATTTTCCGGACCGCGTGGAATCCATGCTGCCGGAGGTGCTCTCGGCGGGATTGTGCTCGCTTGGTGAGGGCGAGCTTCGGGCCTGTATCACCGTGAGGATGGTGTTCGACGCCGATGGCCGAAAGCGCGCTCATCGGTTTGAGCGCGGGCTCATGCAATCCCGCGCCAGCCTGACCTATGAGCAGGCCCAAGCCGCGATCGATGGGGTCGAGAGCGCTGTCGACGACGAGTTGTTGAACACGGTGCTGCGCCCGCTCTGGGGGGCATTTGCCGCCTTGAGTCGGGCCAGGAACGCGCGCTCGCCGTTGGCGATAGCTTCGATCGAACGTCGGATCGTGCTCAACGCCGACAGCAGGGTCACGTCTATTGAACCCAGAGCTTCGCTCGAGGCGCACAAGCTCATCGAGGAGTTCATGATCCAGGCCAATGTGTGCGCGGCCGAAACCCTCGAGCGGCGTCGCTCGCCGATCATCTACCGGGTCCATGACGCGCCCACCGCCGACAAACTCGAATCCCTGAAGGACTTTCTGGCCACGCTCGATATTCCCTGGACCAGCGGCGAGGCGGCTAGAACCAGCCGCTTCAATCGCCTTCTGGACTCAACCAAAGCCGGCCCGCACGCCGAAATCGTCAATGAGGTCGTGCTCCGAACCCAGATGCAGGCGATTTATTCCACCGACAATGTCGGGCACTTCGGGCTCAATCTGGATCGCTATGCCCACTTCACCTCCCCAATCCGACGTTACGCGGATCTGACTGTCCACCGCGCGCTGATCTCAGCCCTGGGCCTGGGCGAGGACGGTCTTTCCGCAGCTGACGTCGGACGCCTCAGCGACACGGCGGAACACATCACCGCGACGGAGCGGCGCGCCATGGCCGCCGAGCGCGAAGCTGGGGAACGCTATGTCGCGGCCTTCCTGGCCGAGCGGGTGGGCGCTACCTTCGCCGGCGCCATCACCGGGGTGACGCGCTTTGGCTTGTTCATTCGCCTCGCGGAGACGGGCGCCGACGGGCTGGCCCCGGTTTCGACCCTGGGCGAAGAGTATTTTGTCCATAACGAGCGCAGCCATAGCTTGGTTGGCGAGCGGACGGGCGCGCGGTGGCGTCTTGGAGCCAAGGTCGAGGTGCGGCTGCGTGAGGCGAATCCCGTGACCGGCGGATTGCTGTTGGAGGTCGTCAGCGATCCAGAGCCTGCGGATGCGACTTTCAGGTTGCGATCGGCCGGACGGGGCCGCCGCGGGCGACCGAGACGCGGCTGACCCATGTTGAAGCTCTGGGGTCGCCGCAGTTCGATCAACGTGCAGAAGGTTCTGTGGACTCTCGCCGAGCTTGGGCTGCCGTTTGAGCAGATAGACGCCGGCGGGCGGTTCGGTGGTCTGGACACAGCTGAGTTCAGGGCGAGAAATCCGCACGGACGCATACCCGTCATCGACGACGACGGCGCTCTCGTCTGGGAGTCCAACGCCATCGTCCGCTATCTCGCCGCGCGCTATTCTACTGGCGGGCTGTGGCCCGAGTCTGCAGCCGAACGCGCCGTGGCGGATCAGTGGATGGACTGGTGCGGCGCCGGCCTGCAACCCGCCTTCATGGGCTTTTTCTGGAACTGGTACCGGACGCCTGAGAGCCAGAGAGACGCGGCTCGGAACGCGGCCTTGCTTGCCGTGGCTCACCAGGCCTTCGCGGTCTTGGACGCCGCGCTCGTCGGCCGGCCATTCCTCGCCCACGACCGCCTGACCATGGGCGACATACCCGTCGGGACGATGCTCTATCGCTATTTCACGCTGGACATCACGCGACCACGTCACCTCAGACTCGAGGCTTGGCACCAGGCTTTAGGCGAGCGCCCGGCCTATCGCGACGGCGTCATGTTGCCTTACGATGAATTGAAAGGTCGGCTGGCCTTCTGAGCCCTAAACGATACCAGCGCCGTTCAGGCCGCCGAATACGCCGAGCAGGCAGGTTCCAGTGGCGACCGCGATCACGAGCCACATGTATGGCCCTCTGAGACGATGCTCCTTCGGCAAGGCCTTGATGGCCAATGCGATGAGGAAGCCGAGGACCAGTGGCAGCAGAAAGGCGTTCATCACCTGCACGCCGATGTTAAGCGACACCAGGTTGGGAGCCACGCCGATGAGGGTCGCGCTGGCGACCACCGTCACGGCGTACACGGCATAGAACCAACGCGCCTCCAGGGGGTGGTGTTCGAGCGAGTGCTTATAGCCAGTGACCTCGCCCAAGCCCCAGGCCAGGGCAAGGGAGGACACGATGGCCGCCACCATGCCGGCGCCGACTATCCCCAGGCCGAACACGAGACGCCCGACGCCGGGGCCGAGGTAGGGCGTGAGCGCGGCGCTAAGGTCACCCACCGTATTCAGGGTGGCGGTTTTATGCTGGGCTCCGATGGTCGCCGCGGCGGCCACCAGGACGGCGGCCATGACTAATTGCGTGAGCACCGCGCCGATGGCCGTGTCCAGCCGCGCTGCTCCGAGGTGCTCGGGGCGCAGTCTTTTGTCGGCTACGGCCGACTGTTGATAGAACACCATCCACGGCATGATGACCGCGCCGATGTTGGCGGCCACAAGGTAGAGATAGCCGTTGCTGGCCAGTGGGATCTGCAGCGACTCCTTCACGACGGTCGAGATGTTGGGGTGCGCGAACCAGGCCACGCCGAAAAATGCAAATTCAAACAGACCGATGGCGATGGCCGCGCGCTCGACACGTCGATATGAGCCGGTGATCACGATCAACAGGAGGGCGCCGGCGGCCAGGGTCAGGCTAATCCAGCGCGGCGCCCCATAAAGTTCTCCGACACCAGCGACACCTGACAATTCGGTGAGTAAGGCGCCCGTGGTCGCCACCGCCAGTCCAGCGACCGAAACCCAGGCCCAAAAGCGGCCGAAGGTCTCCTTGATCAGTTCCCCATGACCCCGTCCGGTGAACACCCCCAGACGCACCGTCAGTTCCTGGACCATGAACAGGATGGGGATCAGCACCGCCTGCAGCATCAGCAGACGATAGCCCCATTGGACCCCACTCTGACCGGCGGTGATGATGCTGCCAACGTCGGTGTCGGCCAGCATGACGACGATGCCCGGCCCCAAGACAGCCAGAAATCGGACCAGGCGCTCAGAGCGTCGCCATCCGAACCCTCTACTGCGAAGACTGGCGGTCGAGGCGCGCACCGGGGAGGAGACTTTCTGCCACTGAGTTTTGCGAATGGTTCTCAGTTCGCCTGTTTCACCTAAGCCTTCCGGCCACCTTGTCAACAGTGGCAGGCCTCCCAGGCCCTCGACACGCTTCCACCACATAGCTGCGGCGCCTTAGGGTGGTCGAATGGACGAACAAGCGTTTGACGACCTCGGAGCCCGCGAAACGGCGCAACGCCCGCCGGCGACGCCGGCCGTGCGACCGCGGCACGCGGCGACCTTGATGCTTGTGCGTCGCGATGGGGCCACGCCAAGCGTGCTGATGGGCCGGCGGCACGGCGGCCATGACTTCATGCCCGACAAGTGGGTATTCCCGGGCGGACGGGTCGACGCCAGCGACTTTCGGGCGCCGAGCGCCACCGAACTTCGGCCTGCCGTCTTGCGCAGGCTGGAAAAGACCGGGCCGGCCAGACGCGCGCGCGCCCTGGCTTTGGCCGCCATCCGCGAGACATTCGAAGAGGTGGGATTGCTGCTCGCCAGGCCCGCCCCGCCTCGTCCGGCCGCTGGCCCATGGCGGGAGTTCCTGAGCCTTGGCGCCATGGCTGACCTCGACGCTTTGGATTTTGTCGCCCGAGCAGTCACCCCGCCCGCTTCGCCCAAACGCTTCGACGCCCGCTTTTTTCTTGCCGATGCGGAGCGACTCCTAAGCCTCGATCGAGCGGCCGACTGCGGCGAGCTGGACGAGATTGCCTGGGTGAGCCTCGATGACGCCCTGCGTCTGGACCTGCCCAGCGTGACTCGGTTCGTCCTGAAGGAGTTGCCGTTGCGGCTCGCCGATCCCTCGCGGCCAGCGCCGTCGCTGAGGTTCGTCCGCGGGCGCCAGGAACTCGTTCACCTATAGCGAGTCAGAGCGGCGTTGACTTTGAGCGCGCGATTCGTAAATTCCGCGCCTCCCAATTCCCTGGCCTCATCGCCAGTAACGCCAGGACAGACGACTACCCATGGCCAAACCAGCATCGATCAAGATTCGCCTGAATTCCACGGCGGATACGGGATTCTTCTACGTCACCAAGAAAAACGCTCGGACGATGAC
>Ga0307478_10003967_pt1 | contig 10715 bp, 7 predicted proteins | sample atmos_gasesECM4C_2_FD_203713 | JGI IMG/M metagenome (GOLD analysis project Ga0307478, IMG submission 203713) | Hardwood forest soil microbial communities from Morgan-Monroe State Forest, Indiana, United States - atmos_gasesECM4C_05 | ecosystem: Environmental > Terrestrial > Soil > Temperate...
GGCGGCTTTGGTCATGCCGACGATGCCGGCCTTGGCCGCTGAATAGTTGGTCTGGCCGACCATGCCGACCTTTCCGGAGATCGACGACATGTTCACGATCGCCCCGCGCTTGTTCTCCCGCATGATCGCTGCGGCCGTGCGAAGCCCGTTCCAGGTTCCCTTCAGATGCACGGCGATGACCTGATCGAACTGCTCTTCGGTCATCTTGCGCATCGTCGCGTCGCGGGTGATGCCGGCGTTGTTGACCATGATGTCCAGCCCGCCGAATCGGTCGACGGCGGCGGCGACCAGGGCGTCGACGTCGGCCGCGGAAGTCACATCGCAGCTGACCGCCACGGCGACGTTATCGCCGCCGAGCTGCGTCGCCGCGGACTCGGTCGCCTCGAGATTCACGTCACCGAGCACTATCCGTGCCCCTTCGGCAATGAACCGCTGCGCTATGGCGAAACCCAGACCTTGGGCACCGCCGGTGACAACTGCGGTCTGACCCTTCAACAACGACACCTGATCACCGTCTTCCTTCTAGACCCCGAACCCGAGACATCATCACACATCGTATTTCATATATGATCGCCGGGGTTAGCCGCCATCACGTTGCCCGGAAGGAGCGTTGATTCATGTCTACTGCAGTCGTCGACGACGACGACTTTCAGCAGATCCTCGCGCAGACCCGACAGTTCGTCCGCACTGTGGTCGTCCCGCGGGAGCAGGAGATTCTTGCCACCGACCGGGTGCCGGATGATCTACGCGACCAGGCCAAGAACATGGGTTTGTTCGGGTATGCCATTCCGCAGGAGTGGGGTGGACTCGGGCTCGATATCACCCAAGACGTCGAGCTGGCGATGGAGTTGGGCTACACCTCGCTGGCGCTTCGCTCGATGTTCGGCACCAACAACGGCATCGCCGGTCAAGTCCTGGTCGGATTTGGCACCGATGAGCAGAAGGCCCGCTGGCTGGAAGCGCTGGCATCCGGAAAGGTCGCCTCGTTCGCGCTGACCGAACCCGGGGCGGGATCCAACCCGGCGGGATTGCGCACCAAGGCCATTCGGGACGGCGCAGATTGGCTGATCTCCGGCGAGAAGCGGTTCATCACCAACGCACCCGTCGCGGATTTGTTCGTGGTCTTCGCCCGAACCCGCCCCGCCGACGACGCCGGACCGGGCATCGCGGTCTTCCTGGTTCCCGCGGACACCGCCGGCGTGGAGGTCGGGGCCAAGGACGCCAAGATGGGACAGGAAGGCGCCTGGACCGCCGACGTGCGCTTCACCGATGTGCGTGTCCTGGCCGGCGCGCTGGTCGGCGGCAGCGAGGACATCGGCTATCGGGCGGCGATGACCTCTCTGGCACGCGGGCGGATCCACATCGCCGCACTCGCCGTGGGAACCGCTCAGCGGGCACTGGACGAATCCGTGAAGTATGCGGCCACCGCCACGCAGGGCGGTACCCCGATCGGGAACTTCCAACTCGTGCAGGCGATGCTCGCCGACCAGCAGACCGGGGTGATGGCCGGCCGCGCCCTCGTCCGTGAGGCGGCCCGGCTGTGGATCACCGAGCAGGACCGGCGGATCGCGCCGTCGGCAGCGAAGGTGTTCTGCACCGAAATGGCCGGCAAGGTCGCCGATCTCGCCGTCCAGATTCACGGCGGGAGCGGATACATGCGCGAAGTGCCGGTGGAACGCATTTATCGCGACGTTCGGCTGTTGCGGCTCTACGAGGGGACCAGCGAGATTCAACGACTGATCATCGGGTCGAACCTGGTCAAGGCGGCCCAGCGCAAGCAGTGACGTATTGTCGTTCGCGTTACAGTGACGTTTACGATATGGAGCGCACATGAGCGGCCGGCTGACAGGCAAGGTGGCATTCATCACCGGAGCGGCACGGGGCCAGGGCCGCGCGCACGCTGTCCGCATGGCCCGCGAGGGCGCCGACATCATCGCCGTCGACATCGCGGGCAAGCTTCCGTCCTGTGTGCCCTACGACCCGGCAACCCCAGAGGACCTCGCCGAAACCGCAAGGCTCGTCGAAGCCACCAACCGTCGAATTGTGGCTTCAGCGATCGATATTCGTGACTTCGACGGTCTGCGCGAGGCCGTGAACGACGCGGTAACCAAGCTCGGGCGGCTGGACATCATCGTCGCCAACGCCGGCATCTCGGCTCCACAGGCGTGGAACGAGATCACTCCCGAATCGTTTCGGGACGTGATGGACGTCAACGTGACGGGAACGTGGAACACGGTCATGGCCGGCGCGCAGAAGATCATCGACGGCGGTCGCGGCGGGTCCATCATCCTGATCAGCTCCGCAGCCGGCATCAAGATGCAGCCATTCATGGTGCACTACACCGCCAGCAAGCACGCCGTGACCGGGATGGCTCGCGCGTTCGCCGCCGAGCTGGGCAGGCATTCGATCCGGGTCAACAGCGTGCACCCCGGTCCGGTCAACTCCGCGATGGGCAGCGGAGAGATGGTCGCCGCGGTGGCCAGGGCGACCGAAACCTATCCGCAGTTGGCGAATGTGCTCACGCCGTTTCTGCCGAATTGGGTGGCACAGCCCGAAGACATCGCTGACGCGGTGTGCTGGTTGGCCAGCGACGAATCACGAAACGTCACCGCCGCGGCGATCTCGGTCGATCAGGGCTCCACGCAGTACTGATTCGCGTCGCGGCTCGGGTCACGGGATGAGCTCTAGCGTGTCGAGGTCACGGATCGCCTGGCAGCCGCGAGACAACATGGTGAGCACCATGTCGTCACCGCGGTCGGTGGCGGTGGCGAACGCGAATCCCAACGCTGAGATCAGCAGCGCCTGCGGCATGCCGAGCCGGTAGTCGCGCCAACAGGTTTCGCGGTCGTAGCCGGTCACACCGTAGCCGGAAAGAGCTTGGTGGTACTCGTCGACAAGATCCTTCTCGATCGCTGAGCGCAGTTCCGGCTTGAGGCTGGTGGCGGTGAAGTAGGCGAGATCCCTTGCGGGCAGCCCCACGCCGAGCGTCTGCCAATCCACCACCGTGACCCTGCTCGCGTCCGGATAGAACAGCATGTTGTCGAGACGGTAGTCGCCGTGAAGCAAGGCAAATCGATCCCGCTCGGCAAGCAGCCATGGAGCCACCAAACCCATTGCGGCGGTGAAGGTCTCCCGGTCGGCTGCGCTCATGCGATCGCCGAGCTTGTCCAGAGTGATGTCGGCGCTCATCCGTGCGACCTCGCCGAGACCTTTGGCCGATGCTTCATCGGGTCGGGTGAAGGCAATCCCTGTGAAATCAAGCCAGACCGGATCACACCAACTCGGCCCGTGCAGGCCGGCCACCGCGATGACGGCCAGCCGCGCCTCCTGCTCACCGCAGCCCGCGATTTGGTCGCCCTGCACCGCGGGCGCCTGATCGGCCAGCAGCAGGGCATAGTCAAGAGCGTCGTCGCTGATCTCGCAGTAGAAGCACTCCGGCGTCGGTACCCGTACCCGGTTGGCGACCGCGTCGTAGAAGGCGCATTCACTGCGGTAGCCGATGACCACCCGGTCGCGCACAGTGTCGTCCTGAGCGGGCAGTTTGATCACGAAGGTGTCCGGTAACCCGCCCGAATCACCCGCGTAGCTGACCGACACCCGATAGGTCGCCCCGGTCTGTCCGGTGCCGATCGCGGCCACGTCCACTGCGGACACCTGCACCGGGGTGTCGCCGCTGCTCAGTACCGCCGAGAGCCACTCGGCGGTGATGTCGCCCGGATATCGGGGAATGGACATAGCGATGCTTGGCCCCCTCCGGGTGACGCCAATACTCGGACGTTCACGCCCGACCGACCCGACAACTGTAAGCCATACGGCATGCGCTGCCACCAGGCCAATGGGGATTGCCATAAATGCCCGCATGTCATCTCCGGCCGACTAAAGTTACGGAACGACGGACGGGGTGTGCTGTGAAGCGGCTCAACGGTATGGATGCGCTGCTGCTATATAGCGAGACACCGAACCTGCACACCCATACGTTGAAGGTCGCCGTCGTCGACACCTCGCGCTACCAGGGCGAGTTCAGCTTCGAGTTGTTCCGGCGCACGCTCCGCCAACGGCTGCATCTGCTCGATCCGCTGCGCTACCAGCTCGTCGACATTCCGTGGCGGCTGCATCACCCGATGTGGCTGGAGAACTGCGACGTTGATCTTGACTATCACCTAAGGCGAGTGGAAGTACCGGCTCCCGGGCAGCGGCGAGAGCTCGACCAGGTCATCGGGCAGGTCGCCAGTACCCCGCTAGACCGGAGCCGTCCGCTATGGGAGTTTCACTTTGCCGAAGGCATGGCAGATCAAAAGGTCGCACTCATCGGCAAGATCCATCATGCCTTGGCCGACGGCGTGGCATCGGCGAATCTGCTTGCCAGCGCTATGGATCCAAGAGAACCCGTGCGGGGTGACCACCCGACCGCCACCATCTGCGTACCGCCGCCGAGAGCCGAACTGCTGCGGGCAGCAGGGCGAGACCACGCGCAACAAATCGCGGCACTGCCAGCAGTAATCAAGGACGCAGTTTTGGGTTTTCGGCGGATGAGGCGGCATTCAAGGCAACGTGTCGAGCAACCAGACCTGGCTGGACCCTTGCAGGCGCCGCCGACATTCATTAACCACGTGATCTCGCCGGCGCGGAGATTCGCGACCGCGACACTTTCGCTCGCCCAGGTGAAAGAAACCGCGAAGCATCTGCAGATCACCGTCAACACCGTAGTGCTGGCGATAGCGGCAGGAGCACTACGGGAACTATTGCTGCGTTACGACGGTAGGGCCGACCGTCCGCTCGTCGCGTCAGTATTGGCCAGCACGGACAAATCACTGAACCGGATCACCGGCAACGAGCTGAGTGGAATGGCGGTGTCGATGCCGGTGCACATCGACGATCCGGTGGAGCGCGTCCGGCTCACCGCGTTGGCGAACACCTTCGCAAAAGAAGACTTCGAACTACTCGGCCCCGAGACGTACGGCAGGCTGGTTGCGTATCTGCCGACGATTGCGGCTCCCCCTGCGTTGAGATGGTTGTCGAAAAGGAGCGGCCGCAACAGGCTGTTCAATCTTCCGATCTCCAACGTGGCAGGCCCACGCGAGCGCCTCCGCTTCGGCGGCGCGCCGGTCAGTGAGATCTATTCGTCTGGTCCACTGCCGCCCGGATGTGGAATCAACATAACGGTGTGGAGCTACGTCGACCAGCTCAATATCTCGGTGATCGCGGACGATCGCACATTCGACGACACCCACGAGGTGACCGACGCGATGTTCCACTCCTTCTCTGAAATACGAAGTGTGTCCGGGCTTTCCGGCACGCTGACCGAGGTTCGCACGGCGATGCCCGGAGCCAGCGCCGTTTAACCAAGCACCGGAAGCCGTCGCCGCCGGGCTAACCCGTCGAGGGCAGTCTGCATCAGCGATCGAACGTGAGCATCAACCTGGTCGACGTCGGGGTGCTCGCCAAATAGCGCGAAAGGGTCGACCGGTTCCAACACCTTGGTGACGATTTTCGTCGGCAACGGTACGTTGATCGGCACCAGCATGCTTAGCCCGAATGGAAAACCTATGGTCACAGGCAAAATATCGGCGCGTAGCCGCTTGAGACCCAATCGTTTTGCAAGCCAGGTTCCCCGATTCAGAAACAGCTGGCTTTCTTGACCACCGATCGACACCGTCGGGACGATCGGCACCCTGGCATCGATCGCGGTCTTGACATAGCCGACGCGACCGTTGAAGTCGATGACATTCTGGGCCAGCGTCGGCCTATACGCGTCGTAGACTCCGCCGGGAAACGTCAAAACAATGCCGCCCGATCCCAGCGCCGCCACTGCGTTTTGTCCGCTGGCGCGGATGACGCCGACGCGAGTCATCCAATCAGACAACGGCCCAACGAAAAGCCCGTCGTGGCCCAGAGTGTACAGCGGGCGTCGGTATCCAAAAGCTTTGTAGAAAGCCGAGGCGAAGATCAGCACATCGGGGGTGAGCATGCCACCCGAATGGTTTGAAACCACCAGTGCCCCGTCGGTGAGCGGGAATGACTCCAGGCCCCGCACTTCGGGGCGAAACCAGTGCTTCGCTAACGGCGCTGCAGCATTCACCAGTCGTTCCGTCAGACCAGGGTCCCAGTCGCCGAAATCGTCGCCGCCAATGTCGTCTGTTGTCATAATTTTCCAAGTTGCCGTGTCGGCCGCGGACACTGGCCACTAGTCGTAGTCTAGGGCGGAACAAAAATTAGGTCAAGACAGCGGTGGAGCAGCTGCCTAGTCTTCGGCCCCTGGTGTCCAGATGCGCGTGGGTTCGGAGCGGCCCCGCAGCAGGGTCTCGCCGTTTGCGACCCAATGCTGGCGCTCGTCCACGTCGGCACGATCTATCGCAGCGGCTGAACACCCGATCCGCCGGTCCAACGTTTTGGCGAAATCGGCCAGCCGTGCGGCCTCGTTGACCGCGTCGCCAACGACGGTGTATTCATAGCGGTTTTCGGCGCCTATGTTCCCGGCGAATACCGGTCCGGCCGAAACGCCTATCCCGAAATCGACGACAGGTAGCCGACGCAGTTGGCTGCGCAGGCTGCGGGCGGTGGCCAACGCCGCTGACGCCGCGTCGTCTGAGGGCAGCGGTACCCCGAAGACGGCCAGCGCGGCGTCTCCCTGGAATTTATTGATAAAGCCGTGTCGTTCGTCGACGGCGCTGACAACGATTCGGAAAAAATCGTTGAGCACCTCGGCGACCTCTCGTGGCGGGCGACTCGCCGCCAGTTTCGTCGAGTCCACCAGGTCGATGAAAAGGATCGCCGCCTCCCGCACGTCTCCCGACAGCGATGCGCCACCGTCGAGGGCGCGGCGGGCCACGTCTTCCCCGACGTGGCGACCGAACAAATCCTGCAACCGGTCGCGCTCGGCTATCCCGGCGACCATTCGATTGAAACCGCCTTGCAGACGACCGATTTCAGAACGTTCGTAGACCCCGACAACGGTGTCGATACGGCCCTGCTGGACCTGCGCCATCGCGTCGACGACCTCGCGTATCGGGTCGGAAATCGACCGCGACGTCAGGATCATAATTGGGAGTCCGAGTAACACTGCGGCAAGCGTGACCACCAGAATGGGCATCTCCACCGACGACGTCTTTTGAATAATCCAACCGTTGGAACGAATCACGATCAGAGCCGCGATTGCCGCGCAGGGCAGCCCACAGCCCATTAACCACATGCCCACAAGTCGAGTGAGCACGCGTGGCGCGATCACAATGCCTTCAGAGCCTTGGGTCGCAGCGACCAGGATTGGGCGAAGAGAGCGCTGGGTGAGCAGAAGGCTCAGGCCTGCTGCCGCACTTCCGCCGAGAACGACCGCCAGCAGGGTTGCGACCGCAAGCGTCGCACCGCCATCAAGGTTCAGCGCGAGGAAAATCACGCCACTTGCAGCCCACGTTGCGGCCAAGATCAGCGATTGTCGTCTGAAGAGCCTGGTCGCTGTGCGTCGTTCATCCGGATTAGGTTGCCGGCCCTGAACAAACCACCGCACTACCGGAGCGAGGATCACGGCGCCGCCAACCGCGACGCCGGCAGCTCCCAAGACGATAAGGATCACCGCGGTTATCAGATTCTTTGCGCCGAAGTATGCGTACCCTCCAGTGCCGATTCGGTCGTGGAGCGGTATCACGATGGCGGCGGCATCGGCGACGGCCAGCAGGTGAGCGCATGCGAGCCCGGCCGCATACTGAATCGACAACCTGCGTGCCTTGGTCACGAAATCAAGGTAGCCGAGCGCCGGGCCAGGTTGCTTTATTGCCCTCGCCGCGGTTGGCGAACCGGTCGATCAGGTCGTTGCCAATCTTCCCGACCAGTTCGTCCTCCCATCGCGTCATCGCGTTCTGCGAGAGCACTTTTGCGACAAGCGACCGACGCCGCGTTTCCTAACTCGCGGGATACGCCACGGACTTGATCTCGGTGTATTGGTCGAAACCGGCGACACCGTTCTGCCGGCCCACGCCGCTTTCCTTGTAGCCGCCGAACGGAGTGTCGGCGCCGTACGGTGCGCCGCCGTTGACGCCCATGAAGCCGGCCTTGATACGGCGGGCCACCGCCAGCGAATGTTCCAGCGAGCCCGACATCACGTTGCCGGCCAACCCGTAAACGCTGTCGTTGGCGATCCGGATCGCGTCTTCCTCGTCGTCGAACGGGATGACGGCCAGCACCGGGCCGAAGATCTCCTCCTGGGCGATGGTCATCTTGTTGTCGACATCGGTGAAAAGCGTTGGCCGCACGTAATACCCCTTGTCGAAACCGGTAGGTGCATCGGGGCCGCCGACCAGGGCCGTGGCGCCCTCTTCCACACCCTTCTTGATGTAGCCCGTCACCCGCTCGAATTGCCTTTCCGAGATCAGCGGGCCGCACAGCGTTCCGGGATCCTGCGGGTCTCCACACGTGACGTTCTCATAGATGCTCTTGAGAATCGCCACGCCTTCGTCGTAGCGGGACCGCGGCAGCAGCATCCGGGTCGGGTTGGCGCAACCCTGCCCGGCGTGCATGCACGGCGCGATGCCGATCGCGCAGGCCAGCCCGAAGTCGGCGTCCTCGAGGACGATCGTGGCCGACTTGCCACCGAGCTCCAGGAACAGCCGCTTCATGGTGGCCGCGCCCTTTTCCATGATCCGCTTGCCGACCACCGTCGAGCCGGTGAACGAGATCAGGTCGACCTTGGGTGACAGCGTCAGCTCCTCACCCACGAAGTGATCCGATGCGGTGACGACGCTGACGACACCGGCTGGGATGTCGGTCTTCTCGGCGATGAGCCGGCCCAGTCTGGTCGCGTTGAACGGGGTGTTCGGCGCCGGCTTGAGTACGACGGTGTTGCCGGTGCCCAGCGCCTGGCCGAGCTTGTTGATCGTCACCTCGAACGGGAAGTTCCACGGCACGATCGCGCCGACCACGCCGACCGGTTCCCGCCACACCTTACGGGTCGTCAGCGTGCCGGTGAGGCTGATTACCTTGTCGCCCAGGTCGGTCTCCCACGGGTACTGATCGATCAGCCTGGCGGGGTACTTCAGCCCGTCTTCCAGTGGGGCGTCTAGCTGGGGCCCGAACGTGATGGCTCGGGGGGAGCCGACCTCGAGGATGAGCTCCTCGCGCAGCTCCTCTTTCTCCGATTCGATCGCCTCGTGCAACTGCAGGAGGCAGCGCTGACGCAACTTGTGGTTGGTCGACCAGTCGGTCTCATCGAAAGCCCGCCGGGCGGCGTCGATCGCCCGGTGCATGTCCTCTTTCGACGCGTCGGCGACTTCGCCGAGCGACTCCTCGGTTGCCGGGTTGATGTTCGTGAAGGTGCCGGCCTGGCCGTCGACCAGCTTGCCGTCGATCATCATCTTCGGCTCGAACCGGACCTTTACAGTGTCAGCCATCTTTGTTCAGCTCTCTTTAGACGAGGCGCTGGTTAGAGCGCCGGGACGCGGGATGTCATCGGCAGACGGGCCACCCTTATGGTGAGCCTTACTGGAAACTAGCCGATTGGCAACGTGCAATTTCTGCGGGGGGTTGGCTACTGAGGATCGAACAGCACGGGTAGTGATGTCGGGGACCGGAAAACCTGCCCGCGGATGTGCGGGTCGTCCCCGTCTGGGTCCAGCCGAAGATTCGGCAGCCGGTCCAGCAAAAGGTTGATGGCGGTGCGCATCTCGAGCCGCGCCAGATGCATGCCGAGGCAGACGTGCACGCCGTGCCCCCAGCCCAAATTTGCCTTGGCTTGTCGGTGAATGTTGAACGTGTCGGGATCCGGGTAGCGATCCGCTTGCCGGTTCGCCGAACCCAACATCGGCATCACCGTCGCCCCGGCCGGGATCGGCACCCCGCCGAGTTCGGTGTCGCGGGTCGTGACCCGGGTGATCGTCAGCAGCGGTGGTTCCCACCGCACGCCTTCCTCGATCGCCTGTGGTAGCAGCGAGCGGTCCGCGCGGATCGCGTCTAACTGCAATGGATCCGACAACAGACCGAAGAGCAGGCTGCCCAGCGACCGGTAGGTCGTCTCGACGCCTGCGGGGAGCAGCAGCCGAAGGAACGAGAAGATCTCTTCGTCGGCGAGCTTTTCCCCGTCGATCTCGGCCGCACCGAGCGCGCTGATCAGGTCGTCCTTCGGCTCGGCGCGGCGGGCCTCGAGTATCGGGGCAAAGTAGTCGCACAGGGCCGTCGATGCCGCAAGCCCGCGTTCTGGGTTCATCAGCCAACTCAGCAGCGAAATCGACCACCGCTGGAACTGCGGGTAGTCCTTTTCCGGCAACCCCAACAGGCCCGCAATGATCTGGCTCGGATAGTCGAAGGTGAACTCCTTCACCAGATCTGCCTTGCCTTTGGGTGCAAACTTGTCGATCAGGCTAGTTGCCACCCGGCCGACCAACTCGTCCTGCCAGCGCGCCAATGACTTCTGCGTGAACGCCTTCGATATCAGCGAACGCAGCCGCCCGTGGACCGGCTCGTCCATGCCGAGCATCACGCCTTCGCCGAGCACGGGCCCGAACGCCGCGATGACGGCCGCCGAGGAGAACGTCTCGTTGTCGCGCAGCATTTGTTGGACATCCTCGTGGCGATACACGATGAACATCGGCAGGGATTCCTCGTGTGGAAGCGCTCCCGACGTCTCGAGTCGCTGCACCGGTTCCTCGCGGCGCAGTCGCGCCAGTTCGGTGTACGGGTCGCGCACATCGCCGGATATCGCGTCGTCGAAAGAGCCGAAATCCTCGAGATCG
>Ga0307478_10003968_pt1 | contig 10714 bp, 6 predicted proteins | sample atmos_gasesECM4C_2_FD_203713 | JGI IMG/M metagenome (GOLD analysis project Ga0307478, IMG submission 203713) | Hardwood forest soil microbial communities from Morgan-Monroe State Forest, Indiana, United States - atmos_gasesECM4C_05 | ecosystem: Environmental > Terrestrial > Soil > Temperate...
TGAAGGCCGTGTCGATCGCGTCGGACGTCATGATGAAATCAATAGCGACGTTCACGTCGTGCGCGCCGATACCGAAAGGCAAAGCATACTCCGGCACGGGAAGGTCTTCGTAAGCCATCCATCCGGCGACTTCGGTGATCTTGTCCAGGTGCGTCTGGACGTCGCGCGAGTGCTCGATCACCGGACGCAAACTATCAAGGACAGGACTGCCGATGGGCTGGGGCCAGCGCAAAGTTGGAGAACTCCCGAATGTGGCGACGGCGGATGAAACAGCCGCGCCGGCAGCGCGGCCCGCTAGAAGCGAACCGCCTGCCAGCACGATGGAACTGCTAAGACCCTGCAAAAACCGCCTTCTCCCCAGCCGCAAGGTCGTCAGAATACGAACTTGATGCCTGCCTGGAAAGCGAAGGGCGTGCTGCCGGGCGCGATTTGTGTAATCGCGCGGAAGCCGTTGACGCCTATAACTGGCATCGTTGCGGGTGTGAGCGACGGGCAAATCATTCCTGCCGGGCCCGTTACTGGACCATTACCGCCAGCGGGTGGGGTGGGTGTGAAGCGCGGCGTGCAACCAGACAGCGAGATTGTGGCGGTACCTGGGCTATTCGGATTCGAGTAAAGGTTGCCACGGTTGGTCAAGTTGAAGAAATCGCCCGACGCTATCACATGAAATCTCTCATGAACGTGGATGTCCTTTTGTAGCCGCCCATCCCATTCGAAATATCCCGGTTGGTCGAATGGATATCGACTCAACAGAGACGTTTTGCCGTGGCTGTTGGTGAAGGTTGGACGGTCGTTGTTGTGTCCAAGGTTGGAAACTTCGTCGCCATTGATGTCTTGGGCGATGTAAAGAGGGAAAGGCACACCGGTGTGGGCAATCACACTCGAGCTGACTTCAAAGCCCCACGGCAGCTCGTAAACGCCGGCGGCCTTGAACTGATTCCTGATGTCCAGACCGTTGCGGAAGTAATCGATCTTCAGATTGATCGGATCCTGCTGCCCGAAATACGTGTCGGTGTCGCGCTCGCTCGCGCCGTTGTCTTTATTTTGCGACCAGATGTAATTGGCGAATACCTGGAAGTGGTTGGAGAAGCGCTTCGTCACATTTAGAACCAGCGACGCGTAATTGCCATAACTAAAGCTGGCCGTCTCGTTTGTCGCAGTAGGTAGCGTCGAGTCGAGAGGCGTAGGTCCCTGGCTCTTCAGCGCCCCGCCAGTGAAATTAAACGTATCTTGGATGATCGACCGCCCGAATGAGTCAGTTCCCACGACAGCGTAGTTCCGTTGCCAGGCCTCTTCCGAATCGTATCCGCCTGTCCGCAAATGCGTAGAGTGGACGTAAGAAAAAGTGCCCGTCACCACTACGTTATACGGTAGCGATTGTTCGATCCCGCCAGTGAAGCTCGAGACGCGCGGGTTCTCAAACTGCGGGTCCACGTATCCACCTCCCGACGTGGGAGCCGCGCAGCCAAACTGCGTACCGCAAAGTTGGTTAACGCCCAGAGTTGTCGAGTTGGGGTTGAGATACGGAAAGCCAACGGCCCCGCCGTCCGGAAAACCGCAACCGCCGATGCAGTGCGTGAGTTTCCCTGCTCCCGCAGTAGGCATGAAAATGCCCACAGTCAGAGCATAGTAAAGGCCCCAAGCTCCCCGGATGACGGTCGGGTGAGCCCCTCGTCTCACGTTCCAAGCAACCCCGATGCGCGGTCCCCATTGATTGAAGTCAGCTGGGACGCGCTGTGGTACGGAAGCGGCGCGCGACCCTGCACCCTGTCCAACGAGTACCGTGCTCCCCCACAGCGGCGTCTGCGGCTGAGGATTCCAGGTGGCGTCCCAACGCAGCCCATAGGTCACCGTAAGGTTGGGTGTCAGTTGCCATTTGTCCTGCCAGTAGAGGCCCAGGTCGGTTTGATAATTGGGGAAAAGCGTCGTGGCCGGCCCCAGAAACGAAAGCGGCAATCCATTTAGCGCAACACCTTGACTGAGCAAGCACGTAAAGTTGGTGGCGCAACCGTTTGGTCCAGTCGTTATCCCGCTATTGAAGTCCGCAAGACTGAAGTAATCGTATTCACCAGCGCCCCAGCCGACGAAGGAATCTTTGCGGTCCTCGAAGGTGACCACATCTCCGCCGAATTTTATATCGTGCTTGCCGAACGAGTAATCGAAGTTGTCCGCGGCCTCAAACTTACCGTCCTGGTTATTGATGGGCAGATAGTAGCGCTGGCCGATACCATAGTTAAAGGCGCTGCCGACGGCCAAATCTGGGATGCTTAAATCCGAGATCGAAAGTCCGGGCGAATTGCTGTTCGAATGGCGCTCGCGAACTTCGTCCGCCAGGCTGATTCGGATTTCGTTCACTTTCCTGCCAAGGACAGTATTGAGGCTGAAGACAGCGGAAGCGCCCTTGTTGGTGAAATTCTCTGTGTTGTCAAACGCCTGCGGAATTTCATTCTGGCCTTGAGCGCCGCTAAAACCATTGGTGTGGTTCCGGGTGAAGTAGCTCCGGATGCTGAAATGGTTGGCCGGGCTGAACTGATAGTCGTAGTGCCCCAGGATCGTGAACAAATTCTGAAACTGATTGTGCGGCCCTTCGAAACCAGCCAGCGAGGTAACGCCATAGCAATCCTTCAGAACTTGATCCCCTGCCGCCGGGGTTCCGCAGCCGGACGGCAGCAGCGTGCCGGCCGGGAGATTGCTGGGCAGAGGGACTGTGCCAATAGCGCACGTTCCTGGGGCGCAGTTCGCGAATGTAGGCCCGGTGGAGCTTGCCAGAGCGGCTAGGCAGGTAGCTTGGCCTGCACCCGGCGCGCAAAACTGGGTTACCAGCGGGCCATTTTGGAGTTGGGTGTCCGCGGCCAGAAATAAAAACTGCCGATCTTTGTGAATTGGGAAGCCGACGGAACCGCCAAACTGATTTTGCGTCGTGATGTTCGGCGGCTCACCGATGGCGTCGTTCTCCGTGAAGCGGCTGCCGCGATAGTAATCGTGCGCTTCGCCATGAAGCTCGTTCGTGCCTGACTTCGTGACCACGTTGATCAAGCCACCGGTGGCGCGGCCGAATTCCGGCGCAAAGCCGTTGGTGACCACCTGAAATTCCTGCACTGCCTCCAGAGGAACCGTAAAGTTCTTCGTCTCTAGCGATCCGAAAATCTCGCCGAAGTAGTTGTTGAAGGTGTCCTGGCCGTCAATCACCATCCCAAGGTAATCGCTCTGCTGACCGCCCAGGCGAATGCCGCCGCGCAAGCCCGGAACAACCTGGGCCGACGAACTCAATTGTGCCAGGTCGCGGTAGTCGCGCCCGGAGAGTGGGAGAGTCTCTAGGTCTTTCTCATTGATGACCTGGTTGATGCCTGCCGTAGCCGTATCCACGGGGCCGGTCGTCTCGGCTGAAACGGTGACAGTTTGCGTTTGTCCTTTAACCGGTAGAGAGATGTCGAGGGCGAGACTGGCTCCAACCTCGATGTGGACGTCCGTTATCTCTTTCGCCGCGAAGCCCGCCGCCTCTGCTTCGATCTTATATACGCCCGGGAGCAACTGAGCAAAGTCGTAAGAGCCGGTGGCATCCGTTGTGAACTCGCGCTTGTAACCCGTGGAGGGATTCGAGATGGTCACCTTCGCTCCGGGGACAAGAGCGCCTGACGAGTCGTACACCACGCCGCGGATTTCACCGCGCTCTAGCGATTGTGCGAACGCGCTGGGCGTGGTGAGAAGAAGAAGGCTAGTGACAGAAAATACAAACGTTAATGCCAGGACCACACTCTTCCACATTTTCATCGTTGCTCTCCCTCAGCGTGATTCCAATTCCTTACCGCGCGAGCCAGCGATCACTTTCCTTCCAGCCGCGCATTCAGAAGCTGCAAAAATTTGTCAGCGTTCACGGCGGTGCAAACTTGCACGTTGGGGTTGACGTGATCGACGCCTTCGATGATGTAGCGGTCGCCATGCAGCACATTGCGCTCAACGGCGTTATGGCGGTTGGTGACCGTCTCGCCGCGCGTGAAATCGCCGCGCGTTTCAACGTCCACATGCATCGCTTGAGTTGTGACGATCGAAGAATCAATCGCCGTGCCGACAGCCAGCGGATCGTACATTGGGGTCCCGCCGCCGTTGCCGTATTTGGCCTCCTGCCCGATCAGGAAGGTGAGAACTTTCACTGCGAAATCATTTTCAGGGCCGTGTGTTTTGGAAAGTTGTTCCAGTTGCGTCTGACCATAGAGCGTCTTGTCGCCGACGTCGAGCCCCACCATCGTCAGGCGCCAGCCCGCCTGAAACACAATCTGCGCCGCCTCTGGATCGTTGTAGATGTTGGCTTCTGCCGCGGCGTTCACGTTGCCGCCGGAAATCGAGCCGCCCATGATCACCACTTCCTTCACCAGCGGGACGATCGAGGGATCCTTCAGCACCGCGAGGGCGATATTCGTCAGCGGTCCGACCGGCACGAGCGTAATTTCGTGCGGCGACTCGTGGATCATTTGAATGAGCAAGTCCGGCCCGAAACGCGGGTCTGCTTTGCATTTGCTCGCGGGCAACTCCACGTTGGCCAAGCCGTTCGCGCCGTGCCACAACTCCGCGGTGATCAGCTTCTGAAATAGCGGATGCTGCGCGCCGCCGGCGACGGGAATGTCGCAGCGGTTCGTGAGCGATGCCAGCTTCAACGCGTTCTCCAACCCTTGTTGCGCAGTCACGTTGCCGGGGACGACGGTCAGCGCGCGCACATCAAGTTCCGGCGAATTCAGAGCCAGCAGAATTGCCAGCGCGTCATCGGTGCCGGGATCGGTATCAATGATTACTTTTTTGGCGGCAACGCCCGCGACCGCCGCGTGGCGAATTGCTACCGAAGTCGTGGAACTCTTTACGCTCGCTCGTGCGAGGGGAGCCACGCACAGAGGGGATGCCGTTGCGAACAAAATCAAAATGGGGACAAAGGTACGGAAAAGTGATTTGAATCCGCACGTGCGCAAGCTTAGTCGCGCGGCGCGAGCGCGCTCTTCAGCGTCTGCGTCGCCGGAAAAAGGCACGGCTTCCGCAAACGCATCGCTTAGAAATACATGGGATTTGTGCGGCACCTCTAGAAAAGGGCCCCCACCCCGTTCGAATGACGTGAAGGCTATAACTGAGTTCGGCGAGAGTCAACACGAAACTGACAGATAAGAAAAGATTTCCACAGTGACCGTCATTCGTTTTGTGAATAGGTCGATTGCAGTCGCAGGTGTGTCTTCGCACCAGTTGTTCGGAAGCGAAACATACCAGACGCCGGTATTGTGAATACACGGGATGGCGCGGCGTTTCGTCATGCTGATAGAATTCGTGCCGCAATGAAACGCGGGTCTTCCTCTGTGAATCGTTCCATTCTGATCGCCGCCAGCATTCTTTTCATTCTCATCGCTAGCGGTGACGGGTGGGCGGGATTCCTCGGCTCATCGGCGCGCTTAGCGATTCTTCGCATCGCAGGAATGCAAGCGCGGCAGCATGACCCTGCACCGCAGCCGAAAGGCGCGACGAAAGAGCAGGAGCCAGACGACGCGATCAAGCTGCGGCATCGCAGCGAAATCACGAATCCGTACCGAGTACAATTTCGCGACGTCACGCACGAAGCAGGAATTCATTTCCACCACGAGCGCGCCGCTTCGCTCCAGCGGCTTTATCCGGAAACAATGGGCGCGGGCGTCGCCTGGATTGACTACAACCAGGACGGCTATCTCGACGCATTTTTCGTAAACAGCGGCTACACGCCATTTTTTCACCCGGATCAGCCGCCGCAGCCCGCGCTCTATCGTAACAATCACGACGGAACGTTCACTGATGTGACCGCGCAGAGCAAGATTCACACCGATGGAACGATGTTCTTCGGCGTAGCGGTCGGCGATTACGACAACGACGGGTACCCGGACATCTATATGACCGGCTACCGCCATTCAGTGCTGCTGCACAATAATGGCGATGGAACTTTCACCGACGTGACCGCGAAAGCTGGTGTTGCCAACGACGGCAATTGGGGCACAGCGGCGGGCTGGTTCGATTACGATCATGACGGCAAGCTCGATCTGCTGGTCACGAATTACGTGCAGTATGACGTGGATCATCCGGTGCTGTGCGGCGATATCCGTCCCGGATTCCGCGACGCTCCGCAAACCAGCGCGTACTGCCATCCCGATAGCTTCAAGGGTTCGTCGGCGAAGCTCTATCACAATAATGGCGATGGCACGTTTACCGACGTCACCGAAAAAGCCGGCCTGAAAAATACGGACGGCAAGAGCCTGGCTGTCGTGCTCGCCGACGTGAATGGCGATGGCTGGACCGACATCTTCATCGCCAACGACACGCAGCGCAATTTTCTGTATTACAACAACGGCGATGGCACGTTTCGCGACGCGACTTACAAATCCGGCGCCGGCTTTAGCGAAGATGGGCGCACCGAAGCAGGCATGAGCGCGGACGCAGCCGACGTGATGAACAACGGCTTGCTGTATCTTTTCGTCAGCCACCTGGATTTCGAGCTGAATCGCATGTACCGCAACAATGGCGACGGCACGTTCACGGACTACACGATTGCCTCCGGCGTCGGGCAAACCAATATTCTGAATAGCGCGTTCGGCGCGCGCTTCTTCGATTTTGACAATGACGGCTGGCGCGATCTGCTCGTCGTCAATGGCCACATTCTGGACAACATCAAGCTGTATCACCCGGAAGTGAGCTACGAGGAAGAGAAGACTCTATATCGCAATCTGGGCGAGGGCAGATTCGTGGACGCGACCAGAACCCAGGGCCCCGATTTTCGCGCGCCGCGCGTCGGACGCGGCTTGGCTGTCGGCGATTACGACAATGACGGCTGGCAGGATTTTCTGGTAAGCAACAATGGCGAGGACGCGCAGCTTTTTAGGAATGAAGGCGGAAGTTCTCCTGCGGCGAAGGACAATCACTGGATCGCAGTGCGCTTGATTGGCGTCACGTCTAATCGCGACGGCATCGGCGCGTCATTGAAATTGACCGCTGGCGATCTCACCAGTTACGACCAGGCCAAAGGCGGCATGAGCTATTGCTCCGCGCAAGATCCGCGCATTTATTTTGGTCTGGGCAAGCACGATCACGTGGACTCCATCGTGATCCGCTGGCCCAGCGGCTACGCCCAGGAACTCAAGGATATCCCTGCCGACGTAATTGTGATCGCAACAGAAGGCGTCGGCGCCAAGGCCGACAAGTATCCGCCACCCCGAGTAAGGCAGTGATTGAAATCCTGGCAGAGTTCAGACTGTGCAGCGCGCTGATTGATTCTGGTTCGGCTAGTGCCCTCGAATGACGAGTTCCAAGAGCTTGAATAAAATGAGCCCGACTCTACGGACGGGATCGAAGATCACTGTGACCAGAAACGTCAAAATAAAGAGGAAGGCATAAAACGTTCCAGGGGATAGCTCGAGCCAGCGCATCGGCAGGCGGGTCACGAGCGCTCTCAAGCCGACGATTTTCGCCGAGCCACCAAAACTCAACCCAATCGCAGCTCCCACTACGATGTCCGTCGGATAGTGCATTCCCATATACACACGCGGCAGCGAAACGACGAAAAAAGCGTGAAGGAGCGCGAAGATTCCAGCGCCTCTTGAAACAAACAAAATGCAGATCGCCAGGGCAAAGAACAACGCCGCATGGTCGCTGGGAAAAGAGCTCCAGTGAATTATGTGCTCTAGGAAGTCGACGTGATAGGGAAGTTGAAAATTCAGTGCAGCATTAGCGAAAGGTCTCTCACGGAAAGGCAAGGCATCCGCGAGAGCACGCGCCGCAAGCACTGAAAAAAGACTGGCCAGGATTCCGTAAAAAAGATACTCGTGATCTCGTTCCTTATTCTCACCAGGCCGAAACCAGGCCCACCAGATCAGGGCTGTGATCACGCCACCCTTGGCGAGAGTGTTCGAGCCAATCAGCATGATGATGTAATCGAGGTCCGGGGAACGATGCGCGAAGTGGTTTAGAAACGAAATGATGCCAAAGTCAAACGAGTTCAAGCTCGTCTCCAACTTGAGTACAACCCAAGTCTACGCACGCTTGTCTGGATTCATTTGTTACGGGGAATGCTACGAGCGGCGCGTCCGACACCGCTTGCCGGGGCCTGAGGGCTAGACCGCCACAATATACCAGTGAGGAGAACTTTTCAAGTCCAAGTATCTGTAAAGGCAACACTTGCGAAAGGTGCCCGTATTTCAGCATGGTGGTCGAGCCCGCGTTTCCCAATCCGGAATCGGCATTGGCCACAGACAACGAGCGTTCGAACCGGCTCGGGGGTTCCGGGCGGAGAACGGCGCAACGATCACGAAATAGCTCACGTTTAGGACAATTTAACAAAACCGGTTGCCACGATTTCATCTCCGCGCCGCTCGAGCATCACTTGTGGCAGGGGCTTGGGCGGCGGCCCACCGAGGACCGCGCCGGTTGTCGCCGAAAACATCCCGCCGTGACAGGGGCAAGCAAAAACATTTTCTTCCGGGCGATAGAATACGGGGCAGGTGTGATGCGTGCAAAGGCGGCTGAAAGCAAGATACGTATCGTCGGCAGGCCGCAGCAGAAAACAGGGACGATCATCCTCAGGGTAGGCGAAGACCTTCGAACCCCCAACGGGAATCTCCCCAACTCGCGCAATCGCTTTCACTTGATACGAAGGTGTTTGTTCCCGCCAGTAAGCCACAAGCGCGCCAAGCGCCGCCAGCGCCCCACCGAAACCCACCCACCGATTAAACCCGCGGCGGGTGATACGAGGATTCTCTGTTGGCGACTGTTCCGAGTCGTTCAATGCGCGAGCACTTTCATTTGCTTTTGTTTTCCTCTACGTGCCTTTATCTGTGTTCATCTGCATTCATCTGTGGTGCTTTTGATCTAGTGCTGCTACGAAGCCAGATGTCCAAGCTGCAAGCGCGTCTGCAACACCCTCAAGATCGTGTCGCGCGCGATCATGCCCACGATTTGCCCGTTGGAGATCACCGGCATCTGATTGATGTCTTCGGCCTGCATGCGTTCCAGCACGCCCAGCGCTGGCTCTTCCGGCGTCGCCGCATGGATGCGATCGAACGGAATCATCTCGGCCTGGATCGAAGTGTTGGCCCATTCGTCCCGCGGCACCGTGCGCGCCGAGTGCAGCGTCACCAGACCCACTGGCCGTCCCGCGCCGGTGACGATGTGCGATCGTCGCCCCGTCCGTAGTACTTCATGGACGTAATCCTCCACGGAAATGTTGCGTTCGACGGTGGGCACGTCTTGGGTCATCACGTCCGACGCGTGCAATCCCGTGAGCGTATTTTTTATCGCCACCTGCGCGTAGCTCTCGCGCGCCGCGCTCAGCAAGAACCATCCGATGAACGCGGTCCACAGTCCGCCGATCGGATTACCATTGAACGCTTGCCACACGCCCACGAAAATCATCAAGTAGCCGAAAAACCGTCCGGCATTCGACGCGATCTTGGTGGCGCGCGTGAAGTCGCCGGTGATTCCCCAGGCGATTCCGCGCAGGACCCGTCCGCCATCGAGCGGAAATCCCGGAACCAGATTGAACACCGCCAGCACTACATTGATTTGCCAGAGCCACGTACACGCTGCGACGACAAGTTCGTTGCCATGCACGTAATGCGCTACCAGCCAGAAACAGCCTCCCAGAAATAGACTCGAAAGCGGCCCCGCAATGGCGATGTTGAATTCCTGCCAGGCGTTGGACGGGTCGCGCGAGATGCGGGAAAGTCCGCCGAAGACAAAAAGGGTAATGGAGTCGACCGGGATGCGGTAACGCTTGGCGACCACGCTATGGCTCAGCTCATGAAATACCACCGAGCCGAAAAAGAAGATGCTGGTAATGATCCCGAGCGCCCAGTGCTGCTGCGGCGACCATCCGGGGTGTTGCGATGTGAACTGTTTCGCCAGCGTAATCGTGATCAGCAGGAAGATGATCAGCCAGCTGGCATGAAGATAGATGGGAATGCCAAAAATGCGGCCCAGGCGGAAACCGCTCGCAGGAGGATCCGAGCGGATGCGATTCCCCGGCGGGGGCGCTCCGAGACTCGGAGTCTGATCCGCTGCGTGATCCCGATCGCCGGCAGGTGAAGGTGAAGGCGAAGCCATCGCAAGCCCCTGCGTCCAGTCTAGCAGACGCAAGCCGTTTTCGCGCGCTCCCGGCCGGGACGTAAATTGCTCAGGCGTTGGTGCCGCCGTCAACGGTCAGATTCGCACCGGTGATGTACGCCGCATCGGGACTCGCCACGAAAGCTACCAACGCAGCGACTTCGTCAACCGTTCCGTAGCGACCGAGCGCTGTGGCGGCCTTTTGCGGCGCCGCCCAATCGCCTGCCGCAGGATTCAAATCCGTATCAATCGGACCGGGCTGGATATTGTTGACGGTGATGCCCCGGCCGCCCACTTCTCTGGACAACCCCTGCGTGAACATCTTAATGGCGCCCTTCGTCGCGGAATAGGCGACCAAGCCGGGCGTCATCATGCGCTCGCCGACGCAGGAGCCGATCATAATGATGCGGCCCCCGTTTTTCATGTGCTTCAGCGCGGCCTGCGTCGCGACAAAGGCGCCGCGGAGATTTAGGTTAATCATCTGGTCCATCTCCGGCAGTGTGGTCTCCTCGAAGGTCTTCGGAATGGCTGTGCCCGCATTGTTCACCAGGATGTCCAGCCGGCCGAAGGTCGCGGCGGTCTTTTCCACCGCGGCATTCACGGCGCCGGCATCGGTGGCGTC
>Ga0307478_10003969_pt1 | contig 10713 bp, 9 predicted proteins | sample atmos_gasesECM4C_2_FD_203713 | JGI IMG/M metagenome (GOLD analysis project Ga0307478, IMG submission 203713) | Hardwood forest soil microbial communities from Morgan-Monroe State Forest, Indiana, United States - atmos_gasesECM4C_05 | ecosystem: Environmental > Terrestrial > Soil > Temperate...
TTCGACTATCTGCCGGCGGAAAGCCTGATTGCGGTCGACCACCTCGCCGCCGAGGCCCGTGACGAGCGCGCCGCCATGGTCGCGGACGCCTACGAGGCGCGGGTTCAGACCGAGCAGAGGGTCCACTATCGCGCCCTGCCGCCCGCGACCCTGTTCCTGGATAATCTCGAGTGGGACCGGCGTCTGGACGCACACGCGGTGCGCCGATTCAGTCCGTTCCAGCGCGAGGCGGCCGAAGGGGTCGTCGACATGGGCGCCAAGCTCGGCCGGACCTTCGCCGCCGAGCGGGCCCGCGACAGCGTCAATCTATTCGAGGCCGCCGCCGATCACGCCCGCGCACTTGCCGCGGTGGGCAAGCGGGTGATCTTCGCCTCCTGGACGGAAGGCTCCTCAGAGCGTCTGGCGGCCATGCTCGCCGATCACGGCCTGACCGATGTTCCGCTCGCGCCCTATTGGCAGGCGGCCAAGGCGGCCGACCCCAGAACGCTGCAGCGGGCAGCCTTGCCGCTGGACGCCGGATTTGAAACCGACGTCCTGGCGGTGATTTCCGAAACCGACATTCTAGGCGACCGACTGGCGCGGCCTAGGCGTCGCCGGCGGGCGTCCAACTTCCTCGCCGAAGCCACCGCGCTGGGCCAGGGCGACCTGGTGGTGCACATCGATCATGGTATCGGCCGTTACGAAGGCCTCAAGACCCTCGATGTCATGGGCGCACCCCACGACTGCCTGGAGCTGCACTACGCCGATCTGGCCAAGCTGTACCTGCCGGTGGAGAACATCGACCTGCTGACCCGCTACGGTTCGGAGAGCGAAGGCGTGCAGGTCGACCGCTTGGGTGGAGCCGCCTGGCAGGCGCGCAAGGCCAGGGCGAGAGAGCGCCTGCGGGACATGGCCGAGGGTCTGATCGCCATCGCCGCCGCCAGGGCCACGCGCGAGACCGAGGTCGCCCACCCGCCGCACGGCCTGTTCGACGAGTTCTGCGCTCGCTTCCCCTATGAAGAGACCGAGGACCAGCTGAACGCCATCGGGGACGTGCTCGCCGACCTGGCCGCCGGCAGACCCATGGACCGGCTGATCTGCGGTGACGTGGGCTTCGGCAAGACCGAGGTCGCCCTGCGCGCCGCCTTCGTCATGGCCATGAGCGGCCGCCAAGTGGCGATCGTCTGTCCCACCACGCTGCTCGCCCGCCAGCATTTCTCGACCTTCCGTGACCGATTCCAGGGTTGGCCGGTGCGCATCGCGCGCCTGTCGCGCATGGTTCCAGCGGCCGAGGCGGCCGCGGCCAAAGCGGCGTTGGAGAAGGGGGAGGCGGAGATCGTCATTGGCACGCACGCGGTGCTGTCCAAGGATGTGAAATTCCGCGATCTCGGCCTGGTGATCGTCGACGAGGAGCAGCACTTCGGGGTCAAGAACAAGGAGGCGCTCAAGGCCCTGCGCGCCGAGGTCCATGTGCTGACCCTGACGGCGACGCCCATACCGCGCACCCTGCAGATGGCGCTTTCAGGCATTCGCGAGATGTCGATCATCGCCACCCCGCCGGTGGACCGCCTGGCTGTGCGCACCTTTGTCACGCCGTGGGATCCGATCTCCATCCGCGAGGCCCTGTTGCGCGAGAAGTTCCGCGGCGGGCAGGCCTATTACGTCGCTCCGCGCATCCGGGACCTGCCCGATCTCGAGCGGTTCCTGACCGAACAAGTCCCGGAGGTCAGATACGTGGTCGGCCATGGCCAGCTCGCGCCCACGCGCATGGAAGACGTCATGGCCGCCTTCTACGAGGGCAAGTACGACGTCCTGCTGTCCACCAGTATCGTCGAATCGGGCCTGGACATCCCCACAGCCAACACCCTTATCGTCCACCGGGCCGACATGTTTGGTCTCTCCCAGCTTTATCAGCTGCGCGGCCGGGTCGGACGGGCCAAGGCGCGCGCCTATGCCTATCTGACCACCCCGTTCGAACGACCGATCACCCCGGCCGCCGAGCGGCGACTGCACGTCCTGCAGTCGCTGGACAGCCTGGGCGCCGGTTTCCAGCTCGCCAGCCACGACCTCGACATCCGCGGCGGCGGAAACCTGCTCGGCGAACAGCAATCTGGCCACATCCGCGAGATCGGCGTCGAACTCTATCAGCAGATGCTGGAGGAGGCGGTCACCGAGCTCAAGGCAGCCGACGCCGGCCGCGAGATCGCCCTGGACCGTGGCTGGTCGCCACAGATCAACACCGGCGTGGCGGTGCTGATTCCCGAGATTTACGTGCCCGACCTCAATGTGCGACTGGCCCTCTACCGCCGCCTGTCAGAAGCCGAGCATGCTGACGAACGCGAGGCCCTGGCCGCGGAGCTGATCGATCGGTTTGGTCCGCTGCCGCCGGAGGCCGATCAGCTGCTCAAGGTGGTGGCCATCAAGGGGCTGTGCCGTGAAGCCAATGTCTCCAAGATCGACGTCGGCCCCAAAGGCGCGGTGGTCAGCTTTCGTGGGGACCATTTCGCCAACCCGGCCGGCCTGGTGGACTTCATCCAAAAGCACCCAACGGCCTGGCGCCTGCGGCCCGACCAGAAGCTGTCGGTGAAGGGCGAATGGGAGACGCCCAAGGCCCGGTTGGCCGCCGCTGAGCGGGTGCTTTCGGAGATCGCGCGCCTTGCCCGGGCGGCCTAAGGTTTGGCCAAACCCGTCTCAGCACCTAGCCTCGGAGTCGCCCGCCATGCACAAGGGGTCCTGTCTGTGCGGCCTAGTCACCTTTGAGGTCGACGGCGATCTTCCCGGACCCGACGCTTGCCACTGCAAGAAGTGTCGGAAGCATTCCGGGCACTATTTTGCTTCGACCGATGTGCCGAGGTCGGCCGTGGCGATCCGGGGCGAAGACAATATCACCTGGTACCTGTCCTCGGAAACAGCCCGCAGGGGATTCTGCTCGACCTGCGGTTCGTCACTGTTCTGGGATCCGCTATCTCGCGACTGGATCGGCATCGCCATGGGCGCGCTCGACACGCCAACGGACACCCGTCTCGCGGTGCACATCTTCGTCGCCGACAAGGGGGACTATTACGATATCGCCGACGGTCTCCCGCAAAACCAGCAATAGTCGCGCCGCAGTCGCAGCCTACTGAATGATTGGCGGGTTGGCGCCGGGCGAGGGGGCCGGAGCGGCCTTGGCGGCCTGGGCTCCGGCGAGCAACTTCCTGGCGCGCAGGAACATTTCCACGCTCTGGGTGATCATCATCGACCCGGCGAACAGGATCAAGGAATCGGTGAGCGCCGCCGCGGGCAGACCGGCGATCGAGGTCGTTGTGGCGGCGTTGCGCAAGGTGGTGCGCAGAACCAGGAGGCCGAGAATCAGCATCATGCCGACGATCGAGGCCTGGGCGCTGATGTCATGGGTCTCCGGATGCACGTCGATGCGCATCATGCTGCCCCTCAGCCAGCCCACGGCGACGCCCAGGATCAAGGCGGCGGCCAAGACGGAAATAGCGAGCACGCCTTGCGGTGGCGGGGCGGCGGCAAAGGTCAGGCCGACGAGGGCGAGATAGATCACCGGTCTGATCCACATCGCTTCCAGGCGGAGCCGGCGCGGGCGGCGATTGCGCATCGCCATGACCGCCACCGCGACCAGCAGGGTAAGACCAAGGCCATAGAGCTGGCCGCCGCCTTGCATCCCCGATCCCATCGCCTGACATCCCCTGGGTGAGCCGCCGACGTTTACCGCGCCGGCGCCCGGAGCGAAAGGCGAGCTTGCCTGACGGGGCGGCAGGCGTTCAAGTCTGGCGGCAAAGCCAAAGAGGGAGCGTCGCATGGGCCAGGGACCGTTGTCGGATGTGAAGGTGCTGGAGTTCGCCGGCATCGGCCCTGGGCCGTTCTGCGGCATGCTGCTTTCGGATCTCGGGGCCGATGTGGTGCGTATCGACCGCAAGGGCCCCGGGCGCGCTTCGCCATCCGACATCACCGCCCGCGGCCGCCGTTCGGTGGCGCTGGACCTCAAATCGCCGGCGGCGGTGGAGGCCTGCCTCAAGCTGATGGAGACGGCCGACGCGGTGTTCGAGGGCTTCCGCCCGGGCGTGATGGAGCGCCTGGGCCTGGGCCCGGATGTGGCCCTCGGCCGCAACCCCAAATTGGTCTACGGCCGCATGACCGGCTGGGGCCAGACCGGCCCGTTGTCCAGGGCCGCCGGCCACGACATGAACTACATCGCCATCAGCGGCGCGCTGGGCGCCATCGGAACCAGGGACAAGCCGATACCGCCCCTCAACCTGGTCGGCGATTTCGGCGGCGGGGCGCTTTACCTCGCCTTCGGCCTGCTGGCCGGCGTGATCCACGCCCGCGCCAGTGGCCAGGGCCAGGTGATCGACTGCGCCATGACCGACGGGGCCGCCTCGCTCATGGCCATGTTCTATGGATTAAAGGCCGCCGGCATATGGCGGGACGGCCGGCGCGCCAACCTGCTCGATGGCGGCGCCCACTTCTACGATACCTATCAGTGCGCCGACGGCCGGTGGATCTCGATAGGGTCGATCGAACCGCAGTTCTATGCACTTTTACTAGAAAAAACAGGGATCAACGATCCTGACTTCAAGTCCCAGATGGAGCGTGAGGCCTGGCCGGCGCTGCGCGAGAAACTCGGCCGGGTGATCGCCGCCAAGACCCGGGACGAGTGGTGCGAGATCATGGACGCGACCGACGTCTGCTTCGCGCCGGTGCTCGATCTAAGCGAGGCGCCCAAGCACCCGCACAACGTGGCCAGGCAGACTTTCGTCGAGGTGGCCGGGGTCACCCAGCCCGCGCCCGCGCCCCGATTTTCAGCCACGCCGGGCAGGATCGCCGGCCCCCCGCCGGCCATTGGCGCCCACAACCTCGAGGCGCTGGGCGAATGGGGTTTTTCCGCCGGCGAAATCGAAGGCCTCCAACAGGCCGGCGCGCTCTAGCGCCGTTCATCTTGGGTTCAGCGGACGACGCTTAGTGATTGCGCGTTGGTCGGCGTTCGCGCTCCCCGTCCCTCGTTGCGGCGACGGCCAATCAGGAGAGGATCCTGGCGGCGCATCGTCCCCCAACGATGCGCCGCACCTCTTTGCACGCTAGGCCGGCTTCCTCACTCGCACCACCACCATCTGATCGTCGTCCACGACGCTCAACAGCTCCAGGCCGGCCTCGCCGGCGAAGTGTGGCGCGTCGATCCGCGCCAGGGGGTCGTCGGCGATGAGCCGCAGCACCGCCCCCGCCCGAGCGCGCTGGGCCGCACGACGCAACAACAAGGTCGGGACCGGGCATTGGTGTCCGCGCGCATCGACGACGATCTCGGGCATCTCGTCCATGCAGGGTTCCTAGAGCAAGATGGTTTGAGACGGAATCGGCTTAAAGCTGAATCTTGCTCGTCGATTCAAACGTGTAGAGCCTGATCCCGACTTTGCATCTGTTCGGTGCGAAGCTATCAGGCTCTGTGGCGCCCAGATCCGTGCGGGGCCATACGCTCTAGTGGAAGTGTGCGAACCCCGATAGATCGGCCCAGCACCTGAGCTCCGGAGCCCGATCCTCCCATTCCTTCTTCGTCCAATCTTGCGGACGGCGCTCTGCCTCCGTTCGAGCTGACCATCGTGGCCCCGGCGTTCAATGAGGCGGCCAACCTCGCCGTGCTGGCCGAGCGGCTCGATCGGGCTCTGGTCGCCATTCACTGGCAGCTGATCGTCGTCGACGACGATTCGCCGGACGGCACGGCGGCGGCGGCCAAGGCGCTGGCCCTCGCCGACGGGCGCGTTTCGTGCCTCAAGCGCCTCAAGCGCCGGGGGCTAGCCGGAGCGGTGATCGAGGGGGTGATGGCCAGCGCCGCGCCGTTCGTGGCCGTGATGGACGCCGACCTGCAGCACGACGAAACCCTGCTTCCGTCCATGTTGGCGGCTTTGCGCGATGATCGCGCCGACATCGTGATCGGCAGCCGCTATCTGGGGGCGGGGAGGGCCGAAGCTGGCCTGTCAGCGGGGCGCGGGGCCGGTAGCCGCTTCGCCAACCGCTTGGCGCGCATCGTGCTGCGAGCCGAGGTGACCGATCCGGTCAGCGGCTATTTCATGCTCAAACGGCCGATATTCGACGAGGCCGCGCCCAAGCTGTCGGACCAGGGGTTCAAGATCCTGTTCGACCTCATCGCCACCCGGCGGGCCCCGACGCGCCTGCTGGAGCTGCCCTACACCTTCGCCGCGCGCCAAGCGGGGGAAAGCAAGCTCGACGCCATGGCGGTGAGCGACTACCTCGGCCTCATTGTCTCCCGGTTGAGTGGCAACCTGATTCCGCCCAGGGCGCTGCTGTTCTTCGTCGTTGGCGCGAGCGGCCTGCTGGTCAATCTCGCCGCGGCCTGGGTCGGCCTGCACGCGGGCCTGCCCTTCGTCCTGGCCCAGGGTCTGGCGGCGTTCATCGCCATGACCTCGAACTATCTCATCAACAACGAGATCACCTATCGCGACCGCCGCCTTCGCGGATGGAAGCTGCTGGTCGGCTACCTGCGCTTCTGCCTCCTGTGCGGCATCGGCCTGATCGCCAATGTGGCCGTGGCCGAGCTGACCTACAGACTGTTCGGGATCTGGTGGGCGGCGACCGTGGCCGGCGCGGTGTTCGGGGCGGTGTGGAACTATGTCAGCACCTCTCTCGCCGTCTGGTGAGCCCCGAGCGGCGGGATGGCCCGCCGCGTTGGTCGCCGTCATCGGCGTAACCCTTGTTGTTCGGCTGGTCGCGGGCGGCCTCATTCACCTGACCGAGGACGAGGCCTATTACCGTCTGTGGTCGATGTCGCCGGCGCTCGGCTACTATGACCATCCGCCGATGATCGCCTGGTGGGTGTGGCTGGGGCGCAAGATCGCCGGCGACGGTCCGCTGGGCGTCCGGCTGCTGCCGATCCTGGCCAGCGCGGCCACCGGCGTCCTGGTGTTCGACATGGCGCGGCTGGCGGGGGCGGCAAGGGCGCTGGCCGCCCGGGCGGCGATCTGGTTCAACGCTACCCTTCTGGTCCTGGCCGGCGGCTTCCTGGCCGTGCCCGACGCTCCCGCCAGCCTGTTCTGGAGCCTCGCCTTGTGGTGCGCCCTGAGAGCCTGGCGCGGGCCCTCGCTGGCCTGGTGGGCGGCGGCCGGCGTCGCGGCGGGCTTGGCCGCCCTGTCGAAATATTCCGCACTGTTCATCGCCCCCGGGATGTTGCTCTGGTTTCTGGCGACTCCGGAGGGGCGAGCCCGGCTGAGGACCCCAGGACCCTGGCTCGCGGCGGGCGTCGCCGGAGCAATATTCGCCGCCAATGTGGCCTGGAACGCCGACCACGGCTGGCTCACCTTCACCAAGCAATTCGGCCGGGTCGCCCCGCACCAGTTCGCGCCGCGCTATCTCATCGAGCTTCTGGCCGAACAGGCGCTGTTGCTGAACCCGATGATCACCCTGTTCGTCATGGCCGCGCCGTTCGCGCGGCCCAGAGCAGCCAAGGCCTTCGACCTGACCCCGTTCGTCGCCGTCAGCGCGCCATTCGCCCTCTATCTTGTTTTCCACAGCCTGCACGACCGGGTTCAGGCGCATTGGCCGGCGCCGCTCTATCCCATGATCGCGATTTGCGCCGCGGTCGGCGCCGAGCGTCTTTCTGACCGGGCGCCATGGCGCACGCTGGCCATGGCGGGGCCGGCGATCGGCTTTGGCCTCGGCGCGGTCCTCCTGACCCTGGCTGCCGCTCCGGGCGGAGCGCTGGGGCGCTACGACCCCGTCTTGCCGGTGCGTGGCTGGGGCCCATTCGCCGACAGGATCGAGAGCCTCCGCGACGCGACCGGAGCGGCCTGGGTGGGGACCACCAGCTATGGCCTGACCTCTGAACTGACCGATGAGCCGGCCCTGAAGGTCCCTGTGATTCAGGTCGCCGAGCGCGAGCGATGGCGCGATTTGGCCAACGGGCCGCCGCCGAACGTGGCCGCTCCGGGGCTGGTGATCGACCTCGCCCGGCGGGTGAGCGCGGCCTCGCTGGGCAGCTGCTTCGCCAACGTCACTCCGCTCGGCGTCGTTGTCCGAGGGGATCCGGGCGAGCCCGGCAAGGCCTATGCCGCCTTCGCCGTCGCCGGGCCCAAACGCGATATCCTCACCCTGGGCTGTTAAGAGCGCCGGCTGATCCTGTGCGATTTTTCCAGCAACTTCTCCACCGCGGTCTTAGGCAGGGTCGCCAAGGCCAGATAGCCCTTCTGCGCTTCGTCCAACTGCGTGAAATGCATGTCGGCCACCTTAAGGAAGTTGTCCTTCAGGATCAGGCCATTGACATTGAAGTCGGCGGTCATGATCGGCTCGGGCTCCTGGAAGAAACCATACGGGGCCGCGCCAACGCCCGATTCGTCCAGGCCCTTGGGCTTTGGCGGGGTGAGGTCCTTATCGCCGCTGGGGTCAATAGGCTGAGTGCCCGCGTGTGGGCCGCCACCGCCGGGGCCGCCATATTGCGCCAGCCATAGGCGCGCCCCGCCGTTCTGGCCGACCGTCACCGTGCCGCCCAGGATCTCCGGGACCATGGTCTTCTCATAGAGTCGGACCTCATACGGGCTGAGCGCGCCATCGCCATTGATATCGAGCCGTTTGAAGAAGGCGTCGGCGTCGGCGAGGAATTCAGCATGATCGAGCTTGCCATCCCCCTTTTTGTTGGCCTGCCGGAACCAGTCGGCCACCGGATAGGGCGCGCCCGTGGCGGCGCGGAACGGCTCGCCGCACGGGCTGATGAACAGGTTGGGGATGCCCCGCTCCTCGTCATCATCGTCATCGCGCGGTCGCGCGCGTGGCGCGGCGAAGAGAGGCGATGCGCCCACAAGGGGCACGGCGCCCGACGCCAGGATCATGGCGAGGGCGGAGCGGCGGCGGATCCAGGACATGCGGGTCTCGACGAAAGGACGGAATGAAACACGACTTATAGAACCTCGACCGTCGGTTTCATATTTCCTAGTGAAGACCATGACCCTGGTCGGAAAGACATTGGCCGAACTCGCCCGCGCCCTGGCTGCCGGCGAGACCACCGGCCGGGTCCTGACCGAGAGCGCGCTCGCCGCCATCGCCGCCGATCCCAGGGCCTTCACCCGTCTGGACCCGGCCCGCGCCCGAGCCGCCGCGGAAGTCGCCGACATCGCTCGCGCCCAGGGTCACTCCGCTTCGCCATTCGCCGGCGTGCCGGTGTCGGTGAAGGACCTGTTCGACATCGAGGGCGAGACGACCCCGGCGGGCTCGCTGATCCTGGCCGATGGGCCGCCGGCGCAGGTCGACGCGCCCGTAGTGGCACGGCTGAAGGCGGCCGGTATGGTGGTGATCGGCGCCACCCAGATGAGCGAGTTCGCGTTCACCGGCCTGGGGCTCAACCCGCATCACCCGCAACCGCCAAATCCCCGCGACCCGACGCGCGTGCCCGGCGGGTCGAGCGGCGGCGCAGCCGTCTCGGTCGTCCTGGGCCAGGCCGCCGGCGCGATCGGCACCGACACCGGCGGCTCGGTGCGCATCCCCGCGGCGTTCTGCGGATTGGTGGGATTGAAGCCGACCCAGCGGCGGGTCACCCGCCAGGGCGCATTTCCCTTGTCCCCCTCACTGGACTCCATAGGACCGATCGCCAACTCGGTCGCCTGCTGCGCGGCGCTCGACGGCCTTATCGCCGATGCGCCCCTGGCGGCCGCGCCGCCGGTCAGGCTCAGCGACCTCAGCCTGGGCGTCCCGACGGACTACCTCCTCACCGATCTTGAGCCCGCGGTCGCCGAAGCCTTCGACGCGGCGCTGGGCGCGCTCTCCCGGGCGGGGACGCGCGTAGAGACCTTCGCCTTTCCAGAGCTGGGCCGCATTCCGGCGATGAGCGCCCGCGGCTCGATCGCCAGCGTCGAGTGCTACGCCCACCATCGGCGGCTTGGCCTGCTCAAAAAGCGCGAGCTCTACGATCCCAATGTGTTCACGCGCATCGAGGCGGCCGGCGCCATGTCGGCCGCGGATTATCTCGACTTCCTAGCCGCCCGCGAGGCCCTAATCGGCGAGGTCAACCGCAGATGCAGACGGTTCGACGCGCTCCTTACGCCCACCTGCGCCTTGCTCGCCCCGAGTATCGACAACGTCGGCGACCCCGCAGCCTTCGCCAGGCTCAATCAGCTCGCCCTGCGCAATCCGGCGGTGGTCAATCTCCTGGATCGCTGCGCCGTCAGTCTGCCCATGGCCTGCGCCGGACCGGTTCCGGCCGGTCTGATGCTGATCGGCTCCGCCCTGGGCGACGCACGCCTGCTTGCCATCGCTGCGGCGGTTGAATCAGTTGTGGTTTAGGAAACGGCTATTCCTGGCCGACGACAAAGCGGAAGGCGCGCCCGCCCAGGATGCACCCCGCGCCGAGCACCAGCCGTTTGAACACCTCGCTCCAATCGGGCGTCCCATGGGCTTCGTACAGGTAGAGCAGCATCGCCCCCACGTAATAGATGCCGGCGATTGCGCCGGCCCAGTGGGCCATCCTGGCGAGGACCTGAACAAAGCTCGGGTTCGCTGTCACCTTGCCCGGCCACATCAGTCCCATCGCGCCCTCCGCTGCCCAAGTTCAAGGTCTTCCAGGGATTCGACTATTACATAGCATCGCGGTCCCTGCGACCGATGGTCGCGCCGGCTGGGGAATAGAGTCTTCGCTCAGGTCGCTTGCGCTTGCCACGCCCTGGCGCGCAAGGCACATTTCCCGCGGTAAGGGTGGGAGCTTTCCAAGGTGAGTAACGATTCGGACGTTTCAGC